>WNFB01003941.1_pt1 | contig 13150 bp, 6 predicted proteins | sample 5400501 | NCBI WGS metagenome assembly WNFB01 (sample SAMN13153341, study PRJNA577476) | soil metagenome | isolation source: 200 cm saprolite under Douglas fir tree site 2 hole 1 | place: USA:California | collected 2015-04-18
CGCGATTGCGCCGGTGCATTCCGGGGGCAAGTCCGCGAGCCGTTCGGCATCGTCGGAGATTCCGCGAGTGCGGCGGATTCGCGCGGCTGCCAGCGGCGATGCGGCGCGGGTGACCATCGATCTCGAAGACAGCGTCCAATACACTTCCGGGCGCATCGCGAATCCCGACCGCATCTTCTTTGATTTGCACGCGGCGCGGCTGACGCCAGAAGTCTCGAGGAGCAATATCCACGTTGACGGCGGGCTGCTGACCGCCGTTCGTGTGGCGCAGAATCATAACGGCGTGGTGCGCGTGGTGCTGGACGTGAATGGAGTAAAGGATTACACCGCTTCGCTGACGAACAATCCGCCGCAGCTCCTGATTGATTTGTATGGAAATTCTCCGGCAGCAGCGCCGGTGCGCACGGCCAAGGGGAAAAAGCTGCAGCTGGCGGTGGAGGGAGATTCGAATGAGAGCGCTACACCGGCCAACGGCGAAGCGCGAACAGTTCAGAACGCAGCGGCAAAGAATTCAGCGCAGGACGCGGCGATCGCTCCGGAGCAGCCAATGGCGAATTCGAAAAGCGCGATCAGCAGCACGATCAAGGGTGATGCGACAAGCGCTGGCGCAATTGGCGGTGCGGGCGCGGGGAGCAATTCTTCCGCGGTGGCGCGCAATTCGCTGCCGGGCGCGAAAAATACTAAATCGAAGTCGGTCAAAGCCACGGCAGCGGGCGCGAAGCCGGATTTGATACGGCCTGCGAGCGCGCCACAGCCAACGCGCGATGGGCAGTCCACACTGACGCGCGCGCTGGGGCTAAAGGTTGGAAGGATCGTGATCGACGCGGGCCACGGCGGCCACGATACGGGAACGATTGGCCCGACGGGCTTGATGGAGAAAGACCTGTGCCTGGACGTGGCGCTGCGGCTGGGGAAAATCATCGAGCAGCGGCTGCCGGGCGCGGACGTTGTCTACACGCGTTCGGACGACACCTTTGTTCCGCTGGAAGAGCGGACGAACATTGCGAACCAGGCCAAGGCCGACCTGTTTATCTCCATTCATGCGAATTCGAGCAGAGACCATGCGGCGCGCGGCATCGAGACGTACTACCTGAACCTGAAGGGCACGGCGGAAGCGATGGAGGTGGCGGCGAGAGAGAACGCCACGGCGCAGGGAGGCGTGCACGAGCTGCAGGATCTGGTGCTGAAAATCGCGCGGACGGAAAAGATTGATGAGTCCAAAGAACTTGCCGAAGACATCCAGGATTCCCTCGCCAAGCGGATTCCAAAGAGCAGCAAGCCGGTGAAGAACCGCGGCGTGCGGAAGGCGCCCTTTGTGGTGCTGATCGGCGCGGACATGCCGTCGATCCTGACGGAGATTTCGTTCCTGAGCAATGCGGCGGACGAGCAAATGCTGAAAAAGCCCGAGCAAAGGCAGAAAGTGGCCGAGGGGCTGTATCAGGGCGTGGTGAGCTACCTTGAGAGCATGAACAGCGTGACGATGAACTTGCCGGCCAAACCCGGCGCCGGGCACCCCGCCGCGGCAGCAGTTGAACAATCTCGCAACCAAAACTAGGCAGTTGGTGTCTAATAGAGGCCGGGATGCGAAAGCTATACTTCATTGCCGCTCTGATTGTGGCGCTCACCGCCGCGCCGTCGGCATCCGCGCAGCTAAAGGTGCTTCCGTCGCATTTCAGCAACTGGTCGGGCCAGGCAAGTCCGGACTGGGCGGGACCGTTGGAATACGAAAGTCTTTGGAAGGAAACCGGGCATACGTCTGGCGAATTCAGCGAGTACACTTCCGGCGACGCCAGAATCAAGGTAATTTTGGAGAAGTACAGGGACCCCAGCAGCGCCTACGAAGCGTATACGGCGCTAATCAGGCCGGAGATGCATCCGTCGACGCTGGATAGGACTTCGGCGGTTGATGGCGATAGATTGTTTGTCCTGCTGGGGAGTTCCATTCTCGATGTGCGGCCGGCGCCGGCAATTTCCACTGCAGATTTGGTGGCGCTTGTTGACGCCGTGAGCGCGCATTCCGACCAGACACCGCTGCCGCCGATTCGAACGTATTTGCCGCGGGGCTTCATCGACGGGACACAAAAATATGCGCTGGGTCCGGCGGGCTTCCGGAATGCGATCACTTCGCTGAAGCAAGATGAATTCGCGAGCCTTGTCAGCGAGGCGGGCTTCCATTCGGGCGCGGAGGCGATATTCGCGCACTATCGAGCAGGAAAAGATGAGGCCGTGCTGCTGCTGATCGAGTATCCGACGCCGCAACTGGCGGAACAGCACTTGCGGCACCTGGAGCAGGCGCTTTCACCGGCCGCGAAACAGGCGGGAACGACCATTGAACGCAAGGGTTCCCTGCTCTCCCTGATACTGAAGCCAACTTCGGTGAGTTATGGCGATTCGCTGCGGAGCGCGTTGAACTACGAAACGCATGTGACGTGGCACGAGCCGACGCAAACGATTACCGATCCGCCGTGGTTGACGATTGTCGGCAAGATTTTCATCTCCACCGGATTGTTCATGGTGGTGGCCGTGGTCCTGGGCGTGGCGTTCGGCGGCGTGCGCGTGCTGGCGAAAATCTTTTTCCCAGGCAAGGTCTTTGACCGGCCGGAACAGATGGACGTTCTGCAACTTGGGCTTTCTTCAAAGAGAATCAATTCCCGCGATTTCTACTAGCCTGCTGTCGGAAACTTCAAGATAACCAACAGCTTTCCTCGGCGTCCAATAGCTGACGGACCTTGGCCATTTTGTTCCTGCCGAACAGTGTCGTAAGATTTGAGGCCAGGTAGACAGGCATGCGCCCATTTGTATCGGTCAATCGCAAGACGAAAAGACTAACCCCTAGAAGGCGGGAGGCTGCATTGCTGGTGGCACTGGCGGCGGGTGCTTTTGTGTACGGGTGCCAGAAAAGCGCAGCCGACAATGCACCGGGCGCGAGTGCGCCTGCCATGCCAGTCCAAGTACAGATTGCTCCTGCGGTGAAGATTCCGGATACCACCGAGTATCTGTCCATCCTGAAATCGCGGCACTCGGCGGCGATCAATCCGCAAGTTGAGGGACAGATTACGCGGATTTTCGTAAAGTCGGGCAACCACGTGGAAGCAGGGACCCCGCTCCTGCAGATCGACCCGCTGAAACAGGAAGCCACGGTGAACAGCCAGGAAGCGTCGCGCGCGGCGCAGGAGGCAAACCTGCGCTATGCCAAGGTTTCGCTGGAGAGAGCGCAGAAGTTGTTTGACGCCGGAGTGATCAGCAAGCAGGAAATGGACAATGCGCAGACTAGCTACGAGGCGGCACTGGCGCAATTGAAAGCGCTCGACGAACAGGTGAAGCAGCAAAAAGTGGAGCTTCACTACTATAGCGTCACCTCCCCGATGGACGGGATCGTCGGAGATATCCCGGTGCACAGGGGTGACCGCGTGACGGTTTCGACGATGCTAACCACTATTGACGAGCCTGGATCACTGGAAGCTTACGTTTATGTTCCCGCCGAGCGCGCCAAGAACTTGAAAACCGGATTACCCGTGCGACTGCTCGACACCGCAGGTAATTCGATTATTGAGACACGCATCACGTTTGTGTCACCGCAGGTCGAGACGGAAACACAGACAGTTCTCGCCAAGGCAACCATTGAGAATCCGCAAAGCAAGCTGCGCATCGCGCAACAGGTTCGCGCGCAGATTACCTGGGGCGTTCACGAAGGCCCCGTGATTCCCGTGCTCGCGGTGCTGCGCATCAATGGCCAGTTCTTCGCGTTCGTCTCCGTCAATGAAGGCAAAGGAACGGTGGCGCGGCAGAAGCCACTAAAGCTTGGCGATACGAACGGCAACGATTTTGTGGTTCTCGACGGGCTCAAAGCCGGGGATCACCTGATCATTTCCGGGACGCAATTTTTGCAGGACGGCATGCCGGTCACGGAGCAAATTCAGAGTAAAGGCCAGAGCAATTCAGGCCGGTAGACACCACGAATTCATGAGCGGCGCCATTCCATTCCCAGCAAAGGCGGACTCCGGCCTTGTTCGTTGATTTCTTCATTCGGCGGCCGGTTCTTGCCACGGTCTGCGCTCTGTTCATCATTCTTGCGGGAGCGATCTCCATTCCCACGCTCCCCATCACAGAATTACCCGACCTGGCGCCGCCGCAAGTCGTCGTCAGCAGCGGCTACATCGGAGCGAACGCGCAAACGGTGGAATCCGCGGTCACCATTCCGCTGGAACAAGCCATCAACGGCGTGCAGGGCATGAAGTACATCAGCTCGACAAGCGGCAACGACGGTTCGAGCCAGATCACGGTGGTATTTGACGTAACCAGAAATGTCGACCTGGCATCGGTGGACGTCCAGAACCGGGTGAACCAGGCACTGGGGCGGCTGCCGAATGAAGTCAAGAACACGGGAATCATCATCACCAAGCAGATCGGCGGATTTGTGTTTGGCGCCGGCGTTTATTCCGATACCGGACAATACGACAGCCTGTTTCTCAGCAATTATATGGATGTGTACGTCAAGGATGCGCTCAAGCGCGTGAAAGGAGTTGGAGACGCGATCATTTTCGGCGAGCGCAAATATGCCATGCGCCTGTGGCTCGATCCGGCAAAATTGGCGGAACGCGGATTGACGGCGACCAATGTGCTCAGCGCGCTGCAGGAACAGAACGTGCAGGTCGCGGCCGGACAAATCGGGCAGCCGCCGTCGCCGGAAGGACAGTCTTACCAGGTGAGCGTGCGGGCGGTGGGGCGTCTCAGCGAAGCGTCGGAGTTCGACAAAATTATATTGAAGACGGGAACCGACGGGACGCTCGTGCGGTTGAAAGACGTGGGCCACGCGGAGCTGGGCGCGGAGAATTACGGCACGATTCTTCGATTCAACGGCCATGATGCCGTCGGCCTGGCGGTCACCCAGCTTCCAGGGGCCAATGCGCTGGATGTGGACAAGGCTGCAAAGACGGAGCTGCTGCGGCTGTCCAAGAATTTTCCTCCGGGGCTCAAGGCGGCCGTGGCCTTCGATACCACGACGGTCATCGGGGAATCCATACGCGACGTGCTCATCACGCTGCTGCAAGCCATCGCCCTGGTCATCATCGTCATCTACGTGTTTTTACAGGACTGGAGGAGCACGTTCATCCCAGCGATTACCATCCCGGTTTCGCTGATCGGCACATTTGTTTTTGTGAAATTGCTGGGATTCTCGATCAATACTCTGACGCTATTTGGGATCACCCTGGCCACGGGGTTGGTTGTGGATGACGCGATCGTGGTGATTGAAAACGTGGAGCGGCACATCGTCGAGGGCATCACCGAGCCGCACAACGCCGCGTCCGTGGCGATGAAGGAAGTGGCTGGAGCGGTCGTAGCGACGTCGCTCGTCCTGGTGGCAGTCTTTGTGCCGGTCGCGCTATTCCCGGGAACCACCGGAATTCTCTTCCGGCAATTCGCCTTGACGATCGCTTTTTCCGTCTCGATCTCGGCTTTCAACGCGCTTACACTGACTCCCGCGCTTTCCGCTATTTTCCTCGGAAAACATCGAGAGCGCGCGAAGGGCCGTTTTTTCAAAGTGTTCAATGACGTCTTTGACGCCGGAGCGAGTTTCTATCGAAGCACGGTCCGCCGGGCGCTGGACTGGCGGCTGGCTTCCTTGTTGCTCTTTTTTGCCCTGCTTGGCTGCACGTACTGGGTTTATCAGCGCGTTCCTCGCGCGTTCATCCCAGAGGACGATCAGGGCTATCTGATGTTCATCGTGCAAGCCCCACAAGGCGCCTCTCTCACCTACACGCGCGATGTCTGCGGCAAGGCGGAAGAAGTGATCTCGCGTGATCCGGAAATTGACGGCGTTTTCACGATAGTCGGGTTTGGCGCCGCGGGTTCGGCCTCCAATCAGGCGATGCTGTATTCAAATCTGCGGCCATTTGAGAATCGCAAGGGAACGGTGCACTCGGCCGCCGCCACGATTGGGCGTCTGCGCGGTTCCCTCTCGGCGGTTTCAGGAGCGATTGTAGTTCCGTTCAATCCACCGGCAGTGTTCGGACTGGGACAGTTCGGGGGATTCCAGTTTGAGCTGGAGGACCTTGGACGCAACTCGTTGCAGAGTATCGCGGAAATGGCGAACAACCTGGCTGCGCAAGGGAATGCCAGCAAAGATATCGTGGGTCTTTTCAGCAGCTTTACGGCAAACGACCCGCAATATTTGGTGCGCATCGACCGCGAAAAAGCGAAGAGTCTGCAGGTGCCGTTGAGCCAGATCACTAACGCTTTGCAGGTCTACATGGGTTCGGTCTATGTGAATGATTTTGATTTCAATAACCGCTCGTACCGCGTCTATGTGCAGGCTGACAGTAAATTCCGCTCGGAGCCAAAAGACATCCGGCAATATTATTTGCGCTCCGACATGGGGAAGATGATTTCGCTCGACAACCTCGTGACCGTCGAACAAACCGCAAATCCCCAGGTCATCCGGCACTACAATCTTTTTCGCTCCGCGGAAATCAACGGAGCGGCCGCAGTTGGCCACAGTTCCGGTGAAGGCATCGCGGCAATGGAAGCTCTCGCCAAGAAGGCCCTGCCAAATGGGATGACCTTCGAATGGAGCGGATTGTCGCTGGAGGAAATCGAGTCCGGAGGAAAGGCGCTGATTCTCTTCGCCCTGGGCCTGGTGGTGGTGTACCTGACGCTGGCGGCACAATACGAAAGCTACGTGCTTCCGTTCATCGTGCTTCTGGCCGTGCCCGTGGCGATTCTTGGGGCGATTGGAGCGCAGGCCCTGCGCGGGTTACAGAATGACGTTTACTGCCAGATCGGGCTGGTGATGCTGATCGGCCTTGCCAGCAAGAATGCGATTCTGATCGTCGAATTTGCGGAGCAACTGCGCGCTCAAGGCATGTCGGTCGTCGAAGCCGCAGTGGAAGCGGCGCGCATCCGTCTGCGTCCCATTTTGATGACCTCTCTCGCGTTCATTCTGGGAGTGGTGCCGTTGGTGCTGGCGCGGGGCGCAGGCCGCGCGGGCCGAGTCTCTGTCGGCACGACGGTTTTTGGCGGAATGATTGCGGCGACCACACTGAACTTGGTGTTCATTCCCGTCCTGTATGTCATCGTGCGCAGCGTCGTTCCAGGACGCGCTGCTCAGGCTGCGGCCCACGGTGATTGAGCTGCTCGTCCTGCTTGGTGCGCTCGCACAGCTTAAATCTTTCAAATAAACCCATGTTGGCATTTCCGCATTGCACGGAAACCGAGCGGCGCAAGAGGATCGGCCTGCGATTTCATGGCGCCGCTTTGCGAACGGCAACAAGCTCGCTACCTACTGGCACGCCGCGCGCAACTTTGACGTGAACCAATGCTTCGAATGGCCGGAGTTCGCCGGAGCGGCTGACGGCAAGGCGTAGCAGAAGCTGTTCGAGCGAATTCTCGCGGCAAACATATTCGACGGCAGCCTGCGTGCCCATGGTGGTCGTGCCGGCCAGGATGAGCACGGAGCGCGAGGGATTCAAACCTTTCACGAGCGCGACCACAGCGTAGTCTTCCACCAGCGGCTGATTGGCTGGGCTGGCAAGGACTTCCTTGGGCTCGCCGGATTGCGCATGGATATTGAGGATTTCCATGTTGCCGGCGCGCGGACCAGCGGGAACCTGCTTGAAGATGAATTCCTGCGTACCGGGGATGTCCAGCAGGGACAGGTTTTCCGAAGGGGAGCCGATAAAAATCAGGTCGTTGTTTTTTGCATCGTCGAGCGAGAAAAGACTGCCGCGCTTTACGCGAATGCGCTGACGAAGCAAGCCGAAGACAGTATCCAACTCGTGGACTGCCAGCACTTCGCCGACACCCGTGTAGTGATCCAGGATTTGCGTTTTCGAATCGCGCGCAGGGTCGTAATAGCGCATGCCCTTGTCGGGCCTTCCCGTAAACGCGGCGTTGCTGAAAATAACCCAGGGCTCTTCGGGGCCAGTCAGAAAACCCTTCCAGAAAATGTGAAACGCCGCTGGCGCCGGCTGAATTTCGGCACTGGGATCCGTTCCGGCATTTTTTCGAGTGACAAGCAAAGCAGCCAGCCCAACGACGGCGGCGGCGAGTAGCACGCAGAGAACGACGACGGAGATCATCCACTTGCGCGGGGTTTGCTGAAGAGAAGCACCATCGTACCGGGCCTCTCCCGCCGCGCCGCCATGATTTCGAGACGCGCCAGGGGCGCCATGGTGAAACGACAGGACGTAGGTCCCCTTTGGCATTTCGACCCAAATTGGATCGGACGCCCCTTCGGAGGCGTAATACTCCGCTAATTTCGTTCGGAGGCGACCCGCCTGTACCCGAACCATGGAGTCCAACTGGGGATCAAAATCAGGTTGTCGGCTGAAAACTTCGGTCGCAATTTGGTACTCCTTCAGAGGAACGCCCGGATGGTCCAAAACGTGTTTGGCGAGATAGCGGAGCAATTTGCAGAGGGATTCCGAGCCATGCAGGGTTTGGCTGCTGACGAGTCTTTCAATCTGACCAAGATTTTGCGCACGCTCGGTCACAAAGCGTCCTGTTACATCGATGTAACAAGAGGGTAGCAAGGTCTGGATATGTCTGCAAGGTCGTGGGTTATTGGCTGTAACCGTATCTTACGGACTGAGACTTCCGCATGGTTCGGTTTAATTGATATGACGCATCACAATTAGGAATTTTGAATGGTCCAGCTGTGCCGATTCCCGGTCAGAGGGGGATTGTCGTTTGGCATGGATTGGCTGCCCGAGTGCACGGGCAGGGCTATTGCGGTTTGGCATATTGGGGTGCCGCGCCTGCGGCAAAGCAAAAACTGAGAATCCGTCGAGGAAGAGGAGCTTTATGATTAGGTCTACCCTGCGTTTCATGGGCTGGGTGATGGCGATTCTTTTGGTGTGTGCGCCGATGTTTGCGCAAAATGATCGCGCTTCGATTACGGGGAGAGTTACGGACCCGAGCGGAGCGAATGTTGTGGGCGCGTCGGTCAAAGCGACGAATATCAACACCGGCGCGACCTTCGATGCGACCACGAATGATGATGGGCGATTTGTCGTGCCGTCGATCCTGCAGGTTGGGCTGTACCGCGTGGAAGCGACCAAGCCAGGTTTCAAGACCGCGGTAAGCGACAACATTGAGTTGCGCATTGGCGATGTGCGCGAAGTGAACCTGACGCTGCAGGTTGGCGCCACGACAGAGTCGGTGACGGTTACGTCGGAGGTGCCGCTGCTGAATACGGAGACGAGTTCGCAGGGCGCAGTCATCGTCGGGCGGCAAATCACGGAACTGCCGCTGCGCGACCGGAATTTTACGAACCTTGCGCTTCTTACGCCGGGCGTGAGCCGCGATATCACGGCTGTGTTGACAGACTCTTCCTATTTTAACCAGGGCGACCCCAATGCCGGTGGCAACGGCGTGACGGATAGCCGGGGCGATACGCCGGCGGCGAGATTTGGCCGATCGGGCGGCGCGGCGATCAGCGCGAACGGACTGCGGCCTGGGAACAACAACTTCACTTTGGATGGCGTCGACAACAATGAGCCGATTTTTGGGTCGATTGGCGTTTTTCCGAACCCTGACGCGATTCAGGAATTCCGCGTTGATACGAGCATGGCGAAGTCGGAGGCGGGCCGGGGCGGCGCGCAGATCAATACCACATACAAGTCTGGCACCAACGAGATTCACGGAACCGCGTCCTACTATGGGCAGAACACGGCGCTGAACGCGATCAATCCAGGCATTGGTGAGGCTAGGTTTTTGTCGGGCAGAACGGGCGCGGCCGCGGCGAAATTCCTACCCAAGACCACTACACACATCAATGAGTTTGGAGCCACCCTTGGCGGGCCGATCATCAAGAACAAGCTCTTCTTTTTTGGTGATTATCTCGGTCAGCGGAATTTGATTCCAACACAGTTTGAAACGGCGGTGCCAACGCAGGGGGCAAGGAGTGGAGATTTTTCGGATTTCACACAACAGCTTGTGGACCCAAAGACTGGAAATCCATTTCCTGGGAATGTGATCCCAAATCTGACGACCCGGACCGATTTCAGCCCGGTGGCGCAGAAGTACTTCAATCAATTTCCGCTCCCCAACGTAAAGACTGCTTCGGGAGGGGATATCATCGATCCCAGCGCGCAGAACGGGAACGTGAACTATATTGGCGTGCGCAGAAATCAGGAAACCATTGATTCGTTCGATGCCAAAGCCGACTACCGGTTCTCCGATAAGAACACTCTCGCAGGCCGGTACACACGAGACAATCAGCAGCGGGTCCGCGCCAATTTCTTCCCTGTTCTACCGACCGCGGGTTTTGGTGCCGGCAATGAATTGGGGAACACCCGTCAGGTCGTCGTAACAGACACGCACGTTTTCAAACCGACTCTGCTGAATGAGCTTCGTTTAGGCTATACCAATGTAGAGATAGCCATCTTCAACTGCGGCGTGAACGGGGCTTGCGGCGTCAGCCCAACGTGGTGCAACGATATTGGCATTCCGAACTGCAACAAAGGCACACCGGCGACGACCGGCGGCGCATTGATTGGCTTCGGTTGCTGCGGTCCAGGCACGCTCGAATTCACCGGGGACGGTGGAATCTTCCTTGAGAAATCAAAGAGTTATTACGTCGCGGATTCCGTGACATATATCCAGGGTAAGCACACCTGGAAGGGCGGAGTCGAAGTTCGGCCTCGCGTCGTCAACCAGCTTGACTCAGGTAACTTTGGCGACCTGAAAGGCGCGTTTGCGTGGGGTAATGGAGGCGTAGGCTGCGCCACCGCGACCAAAGTATGCGCCGGCCACACGGGCGTAAATCAGGCGGATGCGCTTCTTAGCGTTCCCTCAGACTTCCAGAACAGCGGTACAGTTGCAGGCGGTGACAATCCTTTCGTGTTGAAATCCACGGAATACTCGTTCTTTATCCAGGATGACTGGAAAGCGACAAATAACTTAACCCTTAACCTTGGCGTGCGCTGGGATGTATTCCCGCTGTACGGCGAGGACTCAGGCCGCATTGGCAATTTCAATCCGGCAACTCTGACGTTGAACAGGGCTAAAGGCAGCGGTAACAGCTTGGCAAGCACTCGGCGGGACAACATTGGGCCTCGGGCCGGATTCGCGTATTCTTTCGGCGGCAAGCGCCAATACGTTCTCCGCGGGGGTGCGGGCGTCTTCTATGCCCTGGAAGGCTTCGGCGGGGTTTATCCCCTCGTTCTCAACCCACCCAACGTGAACCAGACTTTTTCAGGACCGTCAAACTTTCAGATTGGACCGCCGGTCGCCGCGGTAACGGATCCGCCTAATCTGACGACGGGTACGACGCTCATCACGATCCCCACCAACCTTAGGAATGAAACGGTGTACGAGGCCAACCTGAGCGTGGAGTATCAGTTTGCGAACAACTACTTACTCGACCTTGGATACGCAGGAACCCGCAGCCGCCACCTCTTGGCAGAGAGGCAGTTGGGGACAAACGGCAATGGCTTGGGTGGCGTAAAGACTACCAGTGGCAGTTTCGGATGCACCAGCGCGACATGCTTCTTCAACGATGTGCGAGCTTTCGAAGGTCGAGCAAACGCGGACTACGATTCGCTCCAAGCCAAGCTCGAAAAACGCTATTCCACGGGGGTCGTCGGAACCGTAGCATATACCTACAGTCACAACCGCGATAACAACACTGGGCTTTTCGGCAATCCGGGTGATCAACGCGGAAATGTGGGCGGGCCTCTCAACGCCTTGAACCTCAACGCCGACCGTACAGATTCCGCTTTGGATCATCGCCATACCTTTGTTGCCAGCGCGCTTTGGGACCTACCCTTCGGCAAAGGCAAGAAGTATGGTGGCAGCATGGGCGAAACGGCAGACAAGCTCGTCGGTGGCTGGCAGTGGAACGTTGTCTTCAACGGAACAACCGGTCAGCACTTCACGGTTCTGGCGCCTTTCATCGACAAGAACGGAAATAACCAAGGTAACGTCCCGGCAAACCTGGTTGGTCCGGCCTACGTCAATGGCACCCTAAATCCTGCAGGTTTTACACAGGCCGGGTATACCTGTGGTACGACGTGTGGAACTCCTACTCCGGTATTCACCTTGATTCCGCAATCAGTCTGCTACAACAATCTCGCTGGGAACCAGTTCTGCTACGGAAACTCTGGCCGGAATCACTTTACAGGGCCCGGATATTTCCGTACGGATATGTCCGTCTTCAAGAACATCACGCTCACTGAGCGCGTGAAGATGCAGATTGGCCTGGAAGGATTCAACATCTTCAACCAAGCAAACGCTTTGGTTCCAAATACCACCGTGGGCGGCGGATTCGGCAACTTCCAGAACACCTGGCTGCCGCCGCGCATCATTCAGTACCGCGGGAGGATCATCTTCTAGGCTGAGCTGCTGCCTAATATTTCTTCCTCGGCCAGGGTGGTTGCCCTGGCCGAGCTTTTTTTAGCTTCGCGCAAGGGACTCTTCCCGACTTGCTACAATGAAGATGGTATGACCCTGTGTGAGAAAAGATCGCTGCAGCATTTTGCTCCCCTGTTGCTGGCGTTGATCGCACCGCCATGCGCTCTATCACAAACTACGGGTGAGCGTGAGCTTTCACACCAGGAGCGTTTTGCGCCCGCGGCAAAGAGCATGGAAAAGGCGGAAAGCGACTTGACCGCCAAGCTGGCGGCGGATCCCAAGGATGCTTCCCTGCTCACTTCGCGCGGGTTGTTACGGTTGCAGTTGAACAAGGGCCCGGAGGGCATCGCGGATCTTCGTATGGCGACTGAAGTTACTCCAACAAACGCGCAACTGCACATCAACCTGGCTTACGGGCTACTGCTCAATCAGAAGTTCGAAGAGAGCATCGCCGAGGCTCGCAAGGCGCTGGCGCTGGAAGATAAGAGTTATGCCGCACATGCGTTGCTGGGGCGCGCGCTAATCGCCAGCGGCGGCGATCCGAAAGAGGCCATCGAGCATCTCCAGAAATCTCTCGATTTGTATCCCGACCAGACCGACCTGCGCTTTGAGCTTGTCAACGCCCTGCGCAAAATGAAGGACTTCACCGCCGCCGGCGTGCAACTCCGTATCCTGAAGGACCAGTTGCCGCCGGGCGATGCCCGCCTGGAATACGGGCAAGGGCTGCTCTCCGCCGATTTGGGATATCCGGAGGCCGCGGCGGCTAGTTTTCGCCGCGCGTTGCAAAGCAATCCAA
>WNFB01004454.1_pt1 | contig 13142 bp, 10 predicted proteins | sample 5400501 | NCBI WGS metagenome assembly WNFB01 (sample SAMN13153341, study PRJNA577476) | soil metagenome | isolation source: 200 cm saprolite under Douglas fir tree site 2 hole 1 | place: USA:California | collected 2015-04-18
ATCTATGCGCTGACGCCTAACATTCTCGCGATCTCGTCACCCGCCCCCGACGTGCTGCTAGTCCCCCCTAGATCAGGAGTGAGCACGCGGCCGTTTCTCAGGCACTTTTCGATTGCATGGATCACGGCCTTTCCCGCTGAATTCTCTCCAAGGGAATCGAGCAGCATCGCCCCAGCCCAGATCGCCGCAACCGGATTTGCCTTCTGAAGGCCTTTGAGAACCGGCGCACTTCCATGGACCGGCTCAAACATACTCGTTCCCCGGGGATTGATGTTGCCGCTTGGAGCCAGCCCTAACCCACCCTGTAGCATTGCCCCCAGGTCGGTCAGAATGTCACCAAAGAGGTTCGGAGCAAGGACTACATCGAAGCGCTCTGGATTCCGGACAAACTCCATTGCCGCGGCGTCAACGAGAAGGATGTCGGTTTGCAAATCGCGGAATTCCGTTGCGACTTCGGTGAATTCGCTGCGCCAGAGGCCGTACATCTCGGTTAAGACGTTTGCCTTGTCAATCAGAGTGAGGTGTTTCTTTCTCCCCCGCGCGAATTCAAGGGCATACCGCATGACTCGCCGGGCGCCTGCTCGGCTAATGAGCCCCACCTGATAAGCAATGGGCTCGTTGCTAGTGATCTCAAGATCGAATCTTGCTTGATAGATTTTCCTGGAGATGTTGAGCTGGCTGCGAGTCATTCCGATGGAAGCTTTGCCTCCGGCCCCAACATAAAAGTCTTCCGTGTTTTCACGGACCACGACAAAATCGATGTCACCAGGCTTCTTGTCGCGCAGTGGGCTCCTGACACCTTCCAGCAGGCGAATTGGTCGCAAGTTGACGTATTCGTCGAAATGATTACGAATCGCGAGAACAATGCCCCTCTCCAGTACACCCGGCGGGACTCGCTCATCACCACAGGCACCAAAATAGATGGCTTTGAATTGCGAAAGCTCCTGTAGCGTCCGGTCAGATAGCAATTCGCCGGTTCTAAGATAGTGGTCAGCCCCATGAGGATAAGTTACCCACTCGATGCGAAAGCCGTGCGCCTGCGCAGCGGCGTCGAGAACCTTCATACCCTCGGCGATGACTTCGGGGCCGATGCCGTCTCCGGGGATCACAGGGATCGTGTAGGTTTTCATCTGGCGCACTCATCTGAAGGAGTGCAATCCCGTGGCAAAGGTTACCCAAACGGAAGGCGTCACTCACCTGAAGCAGACTGTAATTGCCTCTCTGGTTTGATAAACAGCCAGAGTGTGCCGCCTACCAGAATAATTAGGCCAGCAATTTCCAACGCAGGCGCCCAACCGAGTTTGCGGGCCAGAATTGGGGTCAAGATGGGCGAAGCCATCCCGCCGATGTTACCTCCCCAGTTCATCACGCCTGAAACCGTTCCCGCGTGTTCTTTCGAGATGTCGATCGTAGCAGCCCAATGGGAACTCAAGGCGAAGTAGATGGCTCCTCCACCAATCGAAAGGCCGATGATGGCAATGTGGATATCCGTCACCAGCACACCACTGAACACGGCGAGTCCGGCGATGAACATGCCGGCCATGGAGACTAGTCTCCGGCCTACCGTTTTGCCGAACGTTCTGGTCACTCGATCGCCCAGCACCCCGCCAATCGGGGTCATCAGCGCGATCGCAATGAATGGGCCGGCGGTGTAGAATGAGCCCCGCATCCGCGAAAGGCCGCGTGCTTCCACGAGATAGACATAAAACCAGGTCATATAAATGTAGACAAGATATCCGCATGTCGCCGCGCTGCAGAACAACAGCCAGACGTTTGGTTCCGTAAAGATTGCGCGCCAGGGCGTTCGAGGGACATGCGGCCGAGTGAAGAGATGAGGAGAAGCGTCCGCGGATATCGTGGCTGATCCGCTCCCGCTGTGGATGGCTTTCAGTTCTGCGGCATTTACCCCGGGGTGTTTCTCCGGAGTGTCGCGCGCATACAAGTACCAGGCCACCGCCGCCACGATGCCGATCAGGCCGCACAAGTAGAAGGACCCCTTCCAACCGTAGGTCAGCATCACCCAGGCGATGAACGGCGGCGTCACAGCTGCTCCCAGTCCTCCACCGGCCAGTGGCAAGCTGCTCGCAAAAGCGCGGTCTTTGACAGCCATCCAATTAGCAATGGTTCGGTTGAAGTTCGGCCACGCGGCGGCCTCGCCCGCACCCATCAAAAAACGCACACTGAATAACGACACAACGACCGGCAGCACGGAGCGAGGGACCGCGTCTGCGACGACGGCCGTCAGCGCCGTGAAGATAGACCACCACACGATCGCTGCCGTCAGAACAATGCGGGGCCCATAACGATCACCCAGCCATCCTCCGGGCAACTGGAAAAGACCATAGGCCAGGATGAAAGCGCTGAAGATCTTTCCCATCTGCACATCGGTCAGGCCGTACGCCACAGTCATGTAGCGCGCGGCGATCGAAATGTTGACTCGATCCAGGTAGGTCACCATGCTGAGAATGAACATCAAACTCAGTAGGACCCAGCGCACATTGGTTGCCGTAACCATGGCGCCCGTTGTCGCTTCCAGGCCGGCGCGAGATGGGAGGGGCTTCATTCGGGTCCGCAGCTTTACTGCGCAGGCTTTGTCCCGGGCAAGGGCCATCCTGCCCAGGAGGTCCAACCTCCGTCGATATAAATGGTTTGGCCGGTGATATAGGAAGACTCTTCGGAAGCTAGGAAAGCCGCCAGCGCAGCGACTTCCGAGGGCTCACCAAATCGCCCCATGGGAGTACGCTCGATGACCTTGGCTGCGTCCAACAGGCCCTTCTGAAGGTTCTCCTGCACGAGAGGTGTGCGGATCGTGCCCGGGGCGATAGAGTTGATACGTACCCCGTCGGCCGCCCATTCGCATGCGAGCGCGCGGGTGAACATATCCTTTCCGGCTTCGACAGTGGAGTAGATCACTCGGTGGGAGAGGGCAACCCGCCCGGCCACAGAAGAAATATTGATAATCGATCCCCCCTTTCCCTTGCGCATGACTTCGCCCACGAGCTGGGTGGCAAGGAAGACACCCTTGAGGTGTACGGCGATCGTGCGCTCCCACTCTTCTTCCTGAATCGAGTGAAACGGCTTCGTCAGACCCCGACCCGCGTTGTTCACCAGAATGTCGATCGTGCGGAACTCCCGAAGCGCCTCGGAGATCATCTGGCGCACCTCCGCGCTGACGCCGATGTCCGCTCTTACGGCAAAGGACTTCGCGCCGAGGGCGCGGACGGTTTCGACGACTTGATTCGCTTCCTCTGTGGCCTGGATGTAGTTGATCACAACGTTCGCGCCTTCCTCGGCGAAGCGCAGAGCAATCGCCTTGCCAATGCCCCTCGCAGACCCCGTCACTAGGGCGTTCATCCCTTTTAGACGCATGAGTGCACCCGAGACCGACTCTCAGCCGCGGTACGTTACACAACCGCGAGAAATCGTGTAAACAACCAGGACGTTCTTGATCGTTTCCAAAGCTACGTTGAACAGGTCGTCGGATAACACGACCACGTCGCCGCGCTTCCCGACGCGCAGCGATCCGGCTTGATCTTCCTCGAAGCCCAAATAAGCATTGTTGCGGGTGAACATCAGTACAGCTTCTCGAACGCCGATCCGCTGCTCCGGGATGAAGTGGTTCACTGCAGCATGGATGCCCCACAAGGGACGGATGGGCGTAACAAAACTGTCGGACCCGCCGCCCGCCACGGCTCCTGCGTCCCAAAACCACCGATAGGGATGCACGCGCTGGGCGCGTTCCGGGCCAAGACGCTTCAAGTACATCTCGCGAAAGACCTCCGCGAAATAGGGCTGAACGCCAGCCAGAACTCCAAGCTGGGCCGCCTTCCAGACCTGCTCTCGGCGGGGAAAATAGAAGTGGTCGATTCGGTGGCGGTGCCCTGCCCGCGGGAAACGTGCCAGCGCGTTCTCGTAAGCCGCCAGCATCTGGCCGATTGCGCGTTCACAGGTTGCGTGCACTACGATCTGCAGCCCGGCCCGATGACAGCGGAAAACCCAGCCGTTCAATTCTTGCTGTGAAAAGTATTCCGGTCCGATGGTGTCCGGCCGATCCGTATAGGGCTCGTACAGAGCCCCGGTATGAGCCGCCGGACTGCCATCGATCAACACGCATCCGCCGATGCGCGGAAGACCTAGGTCGAGGACCCGGTCCAAATCGGTAATCTGGTAGTAAAGGATCGTCGAAACCGGTAGCGAAGCTTGGTGCGTCACAAAATCCTTGACATCGGGGTCACCAATTAGGCGCCCGCCTTCAAGGCAGTGCACGGTCGTGACCCCGCCTTCGACCGCTTGGCGAGCCGTTATTTCGAGACAGGCCGCGCGCACGCGCGGGTCCAGCAATGAGAGCAGTTTGCCCTGTGCCTCGAAGGCGATCTTCTCGCGCAGCGGCCCGGCGGGCTGGCCGGTCGTCGGGTCACGCTCAACTCCCGGGCCGTTGGCATCGGGTCGTAGGAACTCGATGGCGCGACTATTGAGCGCGCAGGAATGCCCATTCATGTGTAGCAGGTAGACAACGTGATCCGGTGCTGCCTGATCGAGCTCCCATCGCGTCGGATAGCGTTCCTCCACGAGTTTCGTATCGGTCCAACCGCGACCCATCACCAGACCGCCCGGAGCCACTTTGTTTGCCTGTTTACCTATCATCCTTTGGATATCCGCAATGCGGCGCACCCCTCGCAGATCCACCATTTGGTCCATCAGGCCGGAGCGCCAGAAATGAACGTGGGAGTCGATAAAGCCCGGGAGCGCGAACCGGCCCTCGAGGTCAACCGTCTCGCTGTCCCCGGCGCGGGCCAAGGCATCCTTGGAGGCCCCGAGGAACACGATCCGTCCGTTGTTGATGACGACCGCCTCTACTTCTGGCTGAGATTTCTCCAGAGTGTGGATTCTGCCGTTGTAGAGAACTAGGTTGCCGCCGCTGACGAATTCCGGGACCCGATTTTGATGGATTGCGGTATGAAAGCTCATTTCTCCCTTTCTCTGCTGCAAGAAAACAGAGAGTTTATGAAAATCAGTGCATGGTGCGACCGCCGTCCACTGCCAGGGTGGCGCCGGTCACGTAAGAAGACTGCGCAGACGCTAAGAACACAACTACATGAGCAATCTCTTCAGGCTCAGCTAGCCTAGCTAGAGGATACCTTTCGAGCATGGCCTTCAAGGCATCCGGAGCGCTCTCAATCGCCCCCCGCAATAGTGGTGTGTTCACGGCCCCCGGGCAGATGCAGTTCACGCGGATCTTGCTCGAGGCCAAGTCCAGAGCGAGCGACTTGGTGAACGCGACCACGGCCCCTTTTGAAGCGTTGTAAGCAGGACGGCCAGACACCGGCACAAGAGCTGTTGCCGAAGCTATGTTGATAATGGCTCCGCCACCAGAACGGATCATTCGCGGGACGACATACTTGCAGAGCAGGAACATGGCTCTCACATTTACCGCCATGATGCGATCCCAATCCGCCTCGCTCGTGTCCTCGACCCTTGCCTGCAGATCGATGCCGGCGTTGTTGAAGAGCACGTCAATGCGTCCAAACTGCGCGACCGTGTCCTCCACCAGCTTTCGGTTATACGATGCAAGGGAGACGTCGCCGGCCAAGCTGAGCACATTGGCCCCTCTCGCTCGGAGTTCCTCTTCCAACTCTCGTAAAGCTTCTCCGTTTAGATCCGCTAGCGCCAACATGGCTCCCTCGTCCGCGAAGGCAAAGGCAGTGGCACGACCTATCCCGGAGGCCGCCCCCGTGAGCAGCGCCGCTTTGTCACGCAACCTCGGCATACCGGCCCCTGTCAAAGAGTGTCTTTCAGCGCCAGAGCGACTTCATCGCATCGAGTGATCCAGACGTTTTTGTGGCTGCGGATATAACGGATCAAACGATCCAGCAACGTGATTCGAGACGGCCGCCCAATAATCTGCGGGTGCATCGCCAAGACAAAGCACTTTTTTTCTGCGTAGAGCGTGTCGAATTCACCGGCCCAATGCTCATAAACGAGAGAAGGCGGCATCATCACTCGGCCGACTAACTGGATGCTGTAAAGGAAGAACGGCGCGTCATCGAGAACCCAGGCGAACGGAAACTCGATCAATTCGGTTTTCTTCCCGTTCACAATGTGCTTGTAGGGAGCGTCGCGGTCAAAGAAGTTCGATGAATAGAGAAAGCCGTACTCCAAGAGCAAGTCCATCGTATGCGGGCTGAACTCCGCTCCAGGAGAGCGGTAGCCAAACGGGTTGCGGCCGGTTACATTGGCGATCAGATTGATGGTTTTCTCGAATTCCTCACGCTCGTCCTGCAGGGTCAGGCTTTCGAGCCAGCGGTGCGAGTAACTGTGATGAGCAATCTCGTGTCCCGCCGCGTGGATGTCTTTTACCAGCTCCCGGTTCCGCTCAATAATCATGCCGGGAATGAAAAAAGTGCACCGCAAACCGTGCTTGGCCAAAAGGTTGAGAATTCGCGGGGCCCCCTCGCGGTGCCCGTAAGCCCCTTGGGAAAGCGCAACGGGCCGGTTCCAATTCTTTGGATCTCGGGACGTCCAGAGAAGCTCTGCGTCCAAATCGAAGGTAAGGAGGACAGGAAAGCCGGAAGACCTATCCGATTTCACTGAGGATTTCCTGCTTCGTGGGTTCTGTGGCAAGCGTGATCGCATCGGAGAGGACCCTTCAGTCAAGAAGGCTTTGCGGTGTAATCGCGATACGCAGGCCAGTCTTCGATCGAAGTCGCTTGTGTGGCGGATCGCAGGACCGCTTCCGCCACTACTTCCGCGGCGAGTGCGCCGATGACGGAAATCGAGAGGTCCGTCTTCACCTTGCGCGTCGAGCACGCGAACAACGTGTCGCCGTCGCCGGGCGTGTGATAGGGGTTGATGGCTCGCGCCGCACCGCAGTTGGCCATCATGGCGATCTTGGTCATTTCGGTCTTGTTGAACTCTGCATTCGTGGCGACAACGCCGATGGTCGTGCTCTGGAAAATCAGGTCCTCGGATCCCAACGTGCTGCGCCGGGTCGCCCGCGGCGGGTTCGTCTTGAGCTCGTCGGCGATTCTTACGAAGCCCTTGCCGTCAGGCCGGCGGGCGCCGGCGATAATCCTTCCGGTTCGCCAGTCCACGACCTCACCGACTGCATTCACCGACATGATCGCACCGACCACGACATCACCGATCCGCAGGCTCGCCGTCCCAATCCCCGCCTTCATGCCTCTATAGCCTTGAAAAGTCAGCATCTTTCCGACGGTCGCGCCCGCTCCGGCGCCTACGTTGCCTTCCTGCACAGGACCCGTGGACGCAGCTTGGCAGGCCTTATAGCCCGCTTCGGCATCGGGACGAATCTTCGGGTCTCCTCCAACGCCAAGGTCATAGATGATAGCGCCGACGACAATGGGGACAAGACCGATGCCAAACTTCAGCCCGATCTTCAGCTCTTCGAGATGCCGTACCACACCGGGCGCCGTCGCCAAGCCGAATGAACTGCCGCCAGAAAGCACGATGCCCCAGACTTCTTGGATAAAACTCACCGGCTGGAGAAGGGCGACCTGGTAAGTGCCGGGAGCAGAGCCATCATAATCCACGCCAGTCGCGGCACCTTCTTCACCGAAGAGCAGCACGGTGCAACCCGTGGGGCGACGCGGATCCGTATAGTGACCCACCCTGATCCCAGGTACATCCGTGATCGAGCCCGGCTTTTCCGGTCGCTCGACGCCCAGGCTCTTGCCTAGGCTCGCTAACGGACTGAGCATCCCCATGCCCAGCGATCCCGCAACCGCGCGGCTGAAATCGCGACGCGTGAGAGAAGATTCGGAATTGGCCCTTCGCGCAAAGGAATCGAACAAATTCGACGAGGTAAGTGTCCCGTTCCTCAGTTTGTCGTTCATACTGCGGCCCCTTCCGCCACGACACCTCAGGACGATGCGCTTTTCCGCCTTGTGAGAGGGTGGCTTGAGCAGCTCGCGCCATGAGAGACCCAAATCCAAAACTGAATCTCGGCCTCCCTTCGAACAACCTATTCGGCGGCCGAGGCCACTTTACCAGAGGAGTCTAAGGGCGAGCTGCATCTTTCGGGTTGCCCCGGCCGCGTTAACTAATCCGAACCCCGGGCTACTGACCGTGCGCCAGTTGTTGCCCTGGACAGTTGCGTAGGGAATATTAAGAATGTTGTATATCTCCCAACGAAACTCCAAGTTCCAAGGCCCTGAACCTAAGGGCCCCGATTCTACAATCCGAGTGCTCTTGAACAGCGACCAGTCCACACTAGTCAAGCTGTTCAGGCGCAGTGTGTTGCGCCCGCAGTTCCCGCCATTGCCGAGCAGTGGCTGCGTATAAAGGAAATTGCTGCTGTTGAGCGCCCCGTTGATTCCCCTTTGGTTGGGCGGAGGTATTGTGCTCGGATTTCCGAGGGTGAAGCCCGCTCCACCAGCGGTGCAGTTGGCCCGCGTGTTGTCGATGCCGACGCCGGGCACTGAATCTCCATCGAGGTTTACGTCTGAAATCCCCAGGCGAGTTCCCGCCAGCGCGGTGCCCGGCACCCCCGATTGCCACATCTGAATGGACTGGAATGTCCAACCTCCAAGAGCCCTGCCCCGGAACCCGTTTTGGTCCTTGAAAGCGGGAATGCGCCAGATCACGGTCGCCAGTACGCGGTGCGGGATATCAAAGTTCGAGGGCCCACGCTCGTTCCGCCGGTTGCGGCCATCCTGGGCGAAACTCTGGTCGTTAGCCTGCTGCTCGGGAGTGAAATCGGAGGCGTCGTCAATCGACTTGGAGAAAGTGTAGGAAGCGCGGAACTGCAAGCCTTCCCTGGAGAACTCTTTCGTCAAGCCCATCTGCACAGAATGGTAGACTGAGCTTGCGACGCTGTCCTGAAAACCAACCTCGTCAAATCGCGGATCGAGCCGCGTATTGCCAGGCCCGTTCTGGTTCGCCAAAGACGCCTGAAACTGCGGCAGTCGAGCGGCTTCGTCCGCAAGACTGGTGGCCGGCGCCGGCCCACGAACGACCGGATTGATAGGGAAGAGCGCCGTCAGATGCGTGCCCTTCGTGCCAATGTAGCCCACGTTCAGAATGTAGCTGCGCAGGAAACGGTACTGAACCCCTAAGCTGAAGTTCTGAGCATAGGGGCTCTTCATATACCGGCTCAATGTCCGCATCCCGCCGAAATTCGTAAGATTGCCAAAGCCGCCCACTTGGTTCTTTGCCTGGACCACAATGGGGGCGGTACCGTTGATGATGTTGCCAAAGCTGTTCTGTCCAGAAATGGCCGACCCTGTCAAAGAAAAATTGTAGTTGAGCGGCGGCACCGAGCGCCCAAAAGTAAGTGGAGTAAAATCGAAGGAGTCGTAATAGATTCCGTAACCCCCGCGCACCACGAAGTTGCCTCCCCGAGGATTCCAGGCAAAACCGACGCGTGGCCCAACATTTGAGGCATTTGCCCGAATGGCGGGATTACCGACGCGGAAAATGCCCAGCGGCCCTGAACCCGCTGCACCAATGTTGCCAGGTGTTGTCGGGTCCAAATCCGACGAGAGATTGTTAACCTCGGACATGTTGCCCTGCACGTCCAAACGAATCCCCAGATTAACCGTCAGGGTGGGTCTTACCCTCCAGTCGTCTTGGAAGAAGAACCCATAGAGTCCCGTCCGATACCCGCGATAAGCCGGCCCAAACAGTTGCGTCCAGAAGCTGGGCTGCGCGTTCAGAAAGGCATTCAAGGAGGCAAAGGTGAAAAACCCATTGGCGTTGGTGGCCAAAAAAGTGTTGTCCTGGATTTTCCGGACATCGAAGCCCGTCTTGAACGTGTGGGTCCCGCGCGTGTGGGTCAGTGCATCATTAACTTGGAATACGTTGAAGAGCCGCGTGTTCGGAAAGAACTGGAGCGCCCCGAAGCCCACTAAGCCGCTGATCTCAAAGCGCGGAGAAACCAACCCATTCTGCCCGAGGATGGAAGTCGGCGCACGGCCGTATGAGAATCGGAATTGGTTAGTGGTTCTCGGACTGAACAAATACGTATCGCTGAGCGACACGTCGTTCCCCATCGAGGTGAAGTCCGTGTCGAAACCGGGCAGCGTATTCAGCGCCGGAAAGAGCAGTAGGAAGTGGTTGTGGCTCTGTAAGTAGCGCGCTGAAACCGAATGAGAATCAGTAAGCCGGTAATCGAATTTGAAGACATATTGCCAAGTGTCGGTGGGGCTCGAAAAGGCGGAGCTGAACGTCCCCACGTTGGGGTCGCTGGTCGCCCCGGTCGGCAACGGCAGAAACTGCTTCATCAGGTTGATAATCACGGGATCATTGGCCGTGTTCCGCGCTGCCTGCGTTGGGACGAGGGCCACAGAAGTGAATCCCGCGCCGCGGACCTTGCTACCTTGGTATCCGCCAAAGATAAACGCGCGATTCTTGATGATAGGTCCGCCTGCCGCAACCGAGTAGTTGTTCGAGCGAATGATCGTCGCCTTCCCGGACCGGTCGAAGTAATCGCGGGCATTCCAGACGTCGTTCTGGACAAAGTCGCCGGCCGCACCGTGAAATTGGTTCGTACCGCTCTTCGTCACCGCGATGATCTGGCCGGCAGACTTCACTCCGTATTCGGCCGAAAAGTTGCTCGTCAACACTGAGAATTCCTGGATCGCATCTGGCATCAAGTTTCTGCCCTGCGCCCGTCCGCCGAACTCCCAGTCATTGGCATCGGTATAGTCCAACTGAAAGGCCGTTTCGCGTGCGCGTCCACCGTTGGCCGCGATGCTGCCGGCCTGCGACCCCGAGGTAATCGCGAGCGAACCGCCTCGGGGGCTGAAGGTGGGCTGTACACCCGGCTCGAGGCTAGCTAGGGTCAAATAATCTCTTCCTTGTATCGGCAAGCTAGCGACCTCAAGTGCGCTGCGGGTGACGCCGTTCTGGGGATCGGTGACGTTCAGAGTGGGAATGACACCCTCTTCGGTGGTCACTTGCACGGACTGGCCAAGGCCAGCGAGACTCAGAACCAGGTCCTGGTTGGCCGTCTGGCTTGCGTAAACGTCGATCACGACTGTGACCTTCGCGAATCCTTTCGCTTCCGCCGAGACTTCATAGCGGCCCGGCTGAACCGCTGCGAACAAGTAGCTGCCGTTCGCGCCTGTGGTATAGGCCCGCGTCGCATTGGTTGCGGAATTGTGTAAGCTCACCGTGGCATCCGGAACCACTGCGCCAGACGGATCTTTGACGATGCCTGTGACCTCACCCGTTGTGTATTGCGCCCACAGATTACTTGCCCCAAGCAAGAGGCACACGAACAAGGACCCTGCCGCGAAGTTGATTCGAGCCGACAGCGACATGGCGACCCTCCTCTCCTAGGTTTTTCCAAATTTATTCAGCCACTGAGCGTTGGCTTTCTCCCCGATCCGCAGCTCAAACGTGGAGCGAACCCGGCCTTCTCGCTCTGCTTGTCCGTCCACTTCTGGCTCCCCGAGGCGCACTTCGGTCGCTGCCAAGAAAACGCTGGAACTCCGACGGATGCTGTTGCTGACGTGCTCCTCGGCCCGTTTACGCGCCGCTTCGGGGTCGCGCGCCTTGATCGCGTCAACGATACCCATGTGCTCCTTGACGAGCACAGGACCATAAGCATCAATCGAAAGGCCTAGATAGAAGAAGCGCATCAACCGGATGTGGATACTGGCAACGACTTTCGCGAGATGGTCATTGCACGAGGACTGCGCAATGCCAACGTGCAGCTTGAGGTTGTTCTGGAGAAACTCGTAGTAGCTGTCCTGAACCCCCACCTGGTACTCGTACTTGGCACAGGCTTCCATGGCTTCGATCTCCCCAGGATTTGCGCGTTGCGCAGCAAGTGCTGCAGCAGCAGGGTCCACGATCAATTGGAGCTCGTGGAGGTTGTGGAAGTCACCGACGGTCAGCGGGGCGATGAAGTAGCCTCGGAAAGGTATGATTTCGATGAGCCCTTCGTGCTCCAGGCGCCGACAAGCTTCTCTTACGGGCGTGCGGCTTGCTTCGTAGCGCTTGGCCAGCTCCATCTCGGAGAGGCACCTGCCGGGAGCCAGCTTGCAAGTCACAATGTCGCTCTTAAGCTGTTTATGAACTCGGTTCGCAGTTGTCATAGGAACCGCCCTGTGCTATTAATGTGCCTTCTGTATACCTATTGTCGCGCAGCTATATACGCCAGGACGACAGTATGTCAAGGGTTTTTATTGCTTTAGGCCTGCGAGCGAAAGCCGTTCAGATACGTTTGCGGGCAACGACCACTGAAATACCGCTCGCCCGTGGGGCCAATTCTCGTTGAGGAGGAAAAAACCGCAATGATTATCGGCGACCGTCTGCGAGCGCTTCGAGAAGAAAAGAAGTTTTCCCAAGGAGACATCGAGAAGCGCACTGGCCTTCTCCGTTGTTACATCTCCCGTGTCGAGAACGGCCACACAGTTCCGGCGATCGAGACGCTGGAGAAAATGGCCCGCGCACTTGAGGTCCCTCTCTATCAACTCTTCTACGACGGCGAGGAACCGCCTGAGCTGCCCCAAGTTCCGAAGGCTGCTGGGTCGCGTGGGCGAGGGCGACCGAAAGCTGCTGCTGCACATGGCTCAGAAGATGGCTGGCCGGTAGACGCGACCAGGTTTATCTCTCAGGCGGTGGCTCTCCATTTGCGCGGTTGGTTCGGGACTTCTTTCCCCAGCTCGTAATACTACGCAAGAGGTTGGATCTTTTCCTCTGCAAATACCAGAGCCGCCGGACGCACAGACTTGCCTTAGAGCGATTTTGCGCTCGGTCGTTGAGCGAGATTGGACGACGGGACTACGCTTGACCGCCGGCCTGGGGGCCCAAATCACAATTCTTAATGGAGGAGACGCCATGCCAAAAGCGAAGCAGCTTAGCGTATGGGTAGATGATCGGCCGGGGATGTTGGGTAAAGTGGCCTCCGCCTTGGGCGCGAAGAAAGTGAACATCATTGGCTTCATGGCACCGTCTGCAGATGGCCGGGATGCGATTCGAATGGTCGTTGATAAACCGGCGGCAGCCAAAAAGGCCCTTGCCGCAGGCGGCTGGGAAACGTCTGAGGAAGACATCATCCAGATTGCCCTGGCCGACAAACCCGGTGCTCTCGGGATTGCAGCAAGCAAGCTGGGCGCAGCTGGGATCAAGATTGAGTACGCCTACACCGGGTCGGGAAAAGGCGCACAAAAGGT
>WNFB01003949.1_pt1 | contig 13135 bp, 11 predicted proteins | sample 5400501 | NCBI WGS metagenome assembly WNFB01 (sample SAMN13153341, study PRJNA577476) | soil metagenome | isolation source: 200 cm saprolite under Douglas fir tree site 2 hole 1 | place: USA:California | collected 2015-04-18
AGGCGCTGGAAGCAACGCAGCAGCTCCGCGACGTCCCCCATGTGGAGCCCCGTGGTGGGCTCGTCGAGGGCGTAGAGCACACGCTGGCCCGCCTTGCGCGCGAGGTGGGCCGCGAGCTTCACGCGCTGGGCCTCGCCCCCCGACAGGGTGGTCGCGGGCTGGCCGAGCCGCAGGTAGCCGAGGCCGATCTCCGCGAAGAGCCGCAGCCGCCGCACCACCTTGGGCTGCGCTCCGAAGAAGTGAAGGGCCTCGTGCACGGTCATGTCGAGGACCTCGTGGATCGTGCGGCCGTGCCAGCGCACCTCGAGCACCGGCGGCCGGTACCGCCGCCCGCCGCACGCCTCGCACACGAGGTAGACGTCGGCCAGGAACTGCATGTCGACCTTGACCTGCCCGTCGCCTCCGCAGGCCTCGCAGCGTCCGCCGGGTACGTTGAAGGAGAAGTGTCCGGCGGTCAGCCCCCGGTCCCGCGCCTCCCGCGTGGAGGCGAACAGCTCCCGGATGCCGTCGAAGGCCTTGAGATACGTCACGGGGTTCGAGCGGGGCGTGCGGCCGATGGGAGACTGGTCGACGAGCACCAGCTCTTCCACGTAGCCCGCGCCTTCGATGTCGTCGTGCTCCCCCACCCCGCGGTCCCATCGGCCCTGCCGCCGGAGCAGCGCGGCGCACAGCACGTCGTGGACGAGGGTGGACTTGCCCGAACCGGAGACGCCGGTCACGCACGTGAAGGCGCCCAGGGGCAGCCTCACGTCGATGTTCTTCAGGTTGTGCTCGCGGGCACCCCTCACGACGAGAGAGAGGCCGTTGCCGCGGCGGCGCTTCGCCGGCACCGGGATCTGCAGCTCGCCGCGGAGGTATTTGCCGGTCAAGCTGCGGCCGTCCTCGAGAAGCTCCGGGTACGAGCCCTGGAAGACAACCCGCCCTCCCTGCTCTCCGGCGCCGGGCCCGAGGTCGATGATGTGGTCGGCCACGCGCATGATGCCGGGATCGTGCTCCACGACAAGCACGGTGTTGCCCTGGTCCCGCAGCGCCTCGAGGATCCGGACGAGCCGATCCGTGTCGCGGGGATGGAGGCCGATCGACGGCTCGTCGAGGACGTACAGCGTCCCCACCAGCCCGGTACCGAGAGAGGTGGCGAGCGCGATGCGCTGCGCCTCGCCTCCGGAGAGCGTGCCGAAGGGCCGATTCAGCGTGAGGTAGTCGAGCCCCACGTCGGCGAAGAAGCGGAGCCGGCGCTGCAGCTCGGCCAGCACCTTCCCCGCGATCTTCCCCTCGCGCTCGTCCAGCTCGAGCCCGGCCAGGAAGGTCCGGGCCTCCCGCACCGGCAGGTTGCACGCCTCGTCGATGCTCTTGCCCCCGACCTTGACGTGCAACGCTTCGGGCCGCAAGCGCGCGCCCGCGCAAGCCGGGCAGAGCTGGTAGCCGCGATACCGGCTCAGGAACACACGGACCTGGACCTTGTACTTCTTCGTCTCCAGCCAGCGGAAGAAGCCCACGATCCCGTGGAACTCCTCGTCACCCTCCAGCACCAGGCGCCGGTGCTCCTCCGCCATCCGCGACCAGGGCACGTCCATGGAGATGCCCCGGCGGCGGGCGAAGCGCTTCAGCTCCGAGAGCAGCCCGCGGTAGTGCGGCTTGTTCCAGGGCTCGACCGCCCCCTGGCCGAGCGAGCGCTCCTTGTCCGGGATGACGAGGTCCTGATCGATCTCGATCAGGTTCCCGAATCCGTGGCAGGTCGCGCAGGCGCCGTAGGGGTTGTTGAAGGAGAACAGCCGCGGCTGGGGCTCCTCGAAGGACCGCGCGCACCGGGCGCAGTCGAATCCTTCGGAGAAGCGCAGGCTCGGGCCGTCGGCGACCTGGGCCAGGGCCTGCCCCCCACCTTCGGCGAAGGCCGTCTCGAGCGAGTCCGTGAGGCGGGAGCGCGCGTCGGGGCCGACCGCCACCCGATCGACCAGCACCACCAGAGGGTCTTTCACTCGGTCGTTCGCTCGCCCGGGCGTCAGGCCCTCGAGGCTCAGCACGTCGCTCCCCACCAGCAGCCGGCCGAAGCCGCGCTTCTGCAGGCGGTCGAAGAGGTCGGGCAGCGGCGTGCCCCCGACGCTGACGGGAAAGCCGATGAGCACACGCGTCCCTTCCGGGAGCCCGAGGAGCCGCTCCACGGCCGATTCGGCGGTGTCCTTGGTGACCTGGGTGCCGCACGAGTCGCAGACCGTGCGGCCGATGCGGGCGAAGAGCACCCGGAGGTGGTCGTGGATCTCGGTGGCGGTGGCGACCGTCGAGCGCGGGTTGCGGGAAGGCGCGCGTTGCCGCAAAGCGATCGCGGGGCAGATGCCGTCCAGGAGATCGACGTCGGGCTTCTCCATGCGCTCAAGGAACTGCCGGGCGTAGGCGGAGAGGCTCTCGACGTAGCGGCGCTGGCCCTCGGCGTAGAGAGTGTCGAAGGCGAGGCTGCTCTTCCCCGACCCGGAGACTCCCGTCACCACCACCAGGCGGCCGGTGGGGATGGCGAGGTCGATGTTCTTGAGGTTGTGGACGCGAACGCCCCGGGCGAGGATGGCTTCAGCCATGGGTCAGGTAGCGCTCACGCAGGCTTCAGCCGCGAAAACACAACCGCCAATAGTACCATGCCGTCTCGTGAACTGATCTTGCTCCCGGCGGGGCGGGGAGCGTAATATGTCGGCCGCACTCACAGTGAGGTAGTCATGAAGCTCTCAGCCGCGGTCGTGATGGCCGCCCTGCTCGCGACGCCCGTCGCCGAGGGCGACGAGACCTGCAACTCGCCGTACATCGCCAAGCTCATCAAGGGGCAGGAGGACTACGTCTACGTCTGGGCCCTGGGCGTCGAGGGTCTCGGGGACGGCTCCGACAAGATGGTCACCGTGGACGTCGACCCGAAATCGAAGACCTACGGCAAGGTGCTCAGCCAGGTCTCGGTCGGCGGCCGCGGCGAGGCCCACCACATGGGCTTCACCGACGATCGCCGCCAGATCTGGGCGGGTGGCCTGGCGGGCAGCGACATCTACGTCTTCGACATCGCGACCGACCCCGCCAAGCCGAGGCTCGTGAAAACGATCAAGGATCTCGCCGCAAAGACCGGCTATATCGGGCCCCACACGTACTACGCGCTCCCGGGCCGCATGGTCGTCCAGGCGCTTTCCAACGACAAGGACAAGGGCGGCGTCACCGGCATGGCGGTCTACAACAGCAACGGCGATTTCATCGCCCGCTATCCGATGCCGGTCGGGAACGGCGGCGACGGCTACGGCTACGACCTCGCGGTGAACCCGAGGAAGAACGTGATGCTCACGTCGAGCTTTACCGGCTACGCGAACTACATGCGGCCACTCGGTGACCTGATCAAGGACGAAGCGGCCATGAAGCGCTTCGGCAACACCATGGTCGCGTGGGACCTGAAGGCGATGAAGCCGAGGAACGTCATGTCGGTCCCGGGCGCGCCCCTCGAGATCCGCTGGTCCCTGAATCCGGGCGAGAACTGGGCCGTGACCGCCGCCGCGCTCACTTCCAAGCTCTGGCTGGTGCAGCAGGATGCCAAAGGGCAATGGCAGGCGAAAGAGGTGGGGACCATCGGCGACCCGGCGAAGATTCCCCTACCCGTGGACATCAGCATCACCCGCGACGGCAAGGGGCTCTGGGTGAACACGTTCATGGACGGCACGACCCGCTACTTCGATCTGTCGAACCCGCAGGCGCCGAAGCAGACCTACGAGAAGCACACCGGCCGGCAGGTCAACATGATCTCGCAGAGCTGGGACGGCCGGCGCGTCTACATCACGTCGTCGCTCCTGGCCAACTGGGACAAGGCCGGCGCCGACAACGAGCAGTTCCTGCGTGGCTTCTCCTGGGACGGCCACGAGCTGAAGCAGGTCTTCGAGGTCGATTTCACCAAGGAGAAGCTCGGGCGCGCCCACCACATGAAGCTCGGGTCGAAGGTCCTGCGCACCGCTTACCGGTGACGTCCAGCGCGTTCTGGTTGACGTTGTCGTTGGCGGGGCTGACGGCGGTGCCGGCTCCCGCGCGGGAAGCGGACCGGCCGCGGCCGCCGCTGGATTTCATCCCTCCGCCGCCGGGAACCTACGAGCTGCACCGCATCATGCGGGCGCCCGACGGCCAGGTGCTGACGGTGGACGGGCGGCGGGAGAAGCTGTCGCGCTTCACGCGCGAAAGGATCACGCTGCTCGGTTTCATCTACACGAGCTGCATGGACCCCGAGGGCTGCCCGCTCGCCTACCAGGTGTTCGGCCGGCTGAAAGACGAGATCCAGGCCACGCCCGCGCTGCAGGACAAGGTCCAGCTCGTGAGCCTGAGCTTCGATCCGGCGCGGGACTCGCCGTCGGTCATGAAACGCTACGCCGGGAGCCGGCTCGAGGAAGAGGGGGGAGTGCGCTGGTTCTTCCTGACGACACCTTCGGCCCGGGAGCTGATGCCCCTCGTCGAGGGCTTCGGGCAGGACGTGCGCTACTCCCTGGACCGATCGAGCGGCCGGCCGGTGCGCCAGCTTTCTCACGTCCTCAAGGTCTTCCTGATCGACCGCGCCGGCTATGTCCGCGAGATCTACACCTCGACGTTCCTGTACTCGCAGTCCATCATGGCCGACATCGAGACGCTCCTTATTGAGCAAGGGGGTGCTAGCGGCGCACCCCCCTGACGACCGAGCGCAAGCGAGGTCGCGCTGGCGCGGCTCCACCCAGTGGAGGCGCGCAGCAACCCCCGCTCGCATCTTCCGCGGCGGCGAAGTGAATTCGCCGCCGCTCATCCAGCGGGTCCGCTTCGCGGCCCCGGGGGGAGTGAATCCCGCTTCGCTCGCAGCTTTGGCTATTTGTCGTCGAAAGCGGAAGAAACCTTTTCCTTGGCCTTCGCGGGGGTGGCCGAGCCGGTGGCGGGGGCCTCGCCCAGCCGGGCCTTCAGCGCTTCGAGGGCGGAATCCACCTCGGACTTCTTGCTGATCGCGGAGAGCTGCCGGTCCAGCTCGTCGCCCTCGGAGACCGCGATCGTGTCCATGGCCGAGATCTTGTCGGCCTGCTCCTGGATGGACCCGGCGGTCTTGTCGAACACCGACACCGCGCCGTCGATGTTGTACTCGTCGGTGATCTCCTGCATCTTCCGCTGGGCCTGGTTCATCGCGTTGATCGCCTTCAGCTCGCCGAGCTGGCGGATCTTTCCTTCCACACGCTCCTGCTCCACCTTCAGCTTGGTGCGGGCGTTGTCGCCCCGCAGCTTGGCGGCCTTGTAGACCTGATCGGAGCGCTCCCGGGTCGCCTTGGCCTCGACCTGGAGCTGGAGGGCGCGCCGGGCCAGCTTCTCGTTGCCCTGGCGCAGCGCCTCCTCGGCCTGCGCGTCCAGGTTCTTGACGCGCGCGTTCTGGGCGTCGAGGTCCCGCTTGCCCTTGGTCTCGAAGGCGATGGTGGTGGCGGTCGCCTCGCGGAGGACGCGCAGGTTGTCGAGCATCTCCCGGACGGACTGCTCGAGCATCGAGACGGGCACCTGGGCCTCCGCCTCTCCCAGGACGGCGTTGAAGATGGCCCTGAAGAAACGGCCGATCCGCGTGAACATTTGAACCTCTTCGCTCGCGCGAAATGAATCCCGCGCTCACATCAAGCTGGGCTGCTCCGCCCCCCCAGACCCCGGGCGGACGCGAGAATAACACGCGACCTCGACACCGACAAAGATGTATACTCCGCCCTTCCTCATAAGCGGGTTCATTTGGCCCTAATCCTGGTCGTGGACGACGAGCCGGACCTGCTGGCCCTTCTCGTCGACCAGGTGTCGGCGCTCGGCTACGACGTCGTAGCGGCCCGCGACGGCACCGAGGGGCTTCGCCTGGCCCTGGACCGCGCGCCGGACGTCATCCTCACCGACGTGGTCATGCCGTACATGGACGGGCCCGAGATGCTGGACCGGCTCCGGTCCCGTCCCGAGACCCGCGAGATCCCGGTGATCGCGATCACCGCGCTCACCGACCGGCGCACGCGGAGCCGTCTCACCTCGGCAGGCGTGCGCAGCTTCCTGGCCAAGCCCTATTCCATGCGCGAGCTCGGGGAGCGGATCCGCGAGGCGCTTCCCCCGTCGCGCTGGGGCGAGCCGGCTACTGGGGCCGGGAAGCGGCCGCCTTCTCTTCCGCCTCGTACTCGGCGATGAAGCGCTGGGGCTCCTTCAAGAGCTCCTCGGCCTTGGGGACGAGCGACAGCGCCTTCTGGACCTGGGGATCCCAGGTCAGCGTGCGCCGGCGCGCCTCGCCCTCGCCGTAGACCTGCCGCAGGATCTCTTCCAGGATGAGCCGCGAGATGGCCTCGCGGTGGGCGGCGAGTTCCTCGGGCGTGTGCTTCAGCTTGCGAGAGTCGAGGTAGGTGTTGAAGTCGCCCAGCACCTTGTCGTCCACCTGGAAGTCCCGGCTGATCAGCTTGACCTTGCCCGAGCTGACGCCCGAGCGAGACCCGGTGCCGGCGATGTCCGCGACCCCGGAGGTCTCCGAGGCGGAGTAGCTGCGCGAGAAGCCGATGAAGGCCTGGCGGGCCTGCAGGTAGGCCACGAACTTGGACGGCATGGTCGGCTCGACGCAGTAGTCGGGGGTGATGCCGTCCCCGCCGTACACCTTCCGGCCGCCGTCGGTGAGCTTCGCGTCGGAGCCCGCCTGGTGGCACGTCCGGCGCTCCTTGGGCATCGCATAGTAGTCCTCGAGGGCGGTCGTCGCGTAGTCGCGCTGGATCGAGCGGCCCGAGGGCGTGTAGTAGCGGGCGGTGGTGAGGGCGAGGGCATATCCCCGGTTGTTGCGGAGAGGAATGATCGTCTGCACCAGGCCCTTGCCGAAGGTCGTCTCCCCCACGATCAGCGCGCGGTCGTGGTCCTGGATGGCGCCCGCGACGATCTCGGAGGCGCTGGCGCTGTGCTTCGAAACGAGGAGGATGAGGGGCAGCTCCGCGTAGCGGCCCTCCACCTCCGTTACGTAGCTCGACTCGTCCCGCTTGCTCCGGCCGCGCGTGAAGACGACCATCTGGCCCTTCTTGAGGAAGAGGTTCGAGACCGCGAAGGCCTGGTCGAGCAACCCGCCCGGGTTGTCGCGGATGTCGAGGACGATTGAAGTGGCCCCGCCCTGGGTCAGCGTACGCAGGGCCTTCTCCAGCTCGCGCTCGCAGTCCCGCGCCTCGCCGGGGCGGCAGGCGGTGACCTCGTTGAAGTCCACGAGCCGGATGTAGCCGGTCTTCCTGTCGGCCATGAAGGCGAACGGCACCGCATGCAGGGGAATCTCGTCCCGGATGACCGTGAAATCCAGCGGCTGGTCGTAGCCCTGGCGCACGATCGTGATCCGGATGGGCGTTCCCTTGGGGCCCCGCAGGCGCTTGACCGCGTCGTCGATGCTCATGCCCCGGGCGTCCTCGTCCTCGATGCGGGAGATGACGTCGCCGGCCCGGATGCCGAGGCGGTGGGCGGGCGTCCCCTCGAAGGGAGACACGACCGTGATGTTGCCGTCGACCGACTGCACGGTGATGCCCAGGCCGTAGTAGGAGCCGCGCTGCCGCTCCTGCATGGTGGCGTAGTCCTTCACCTCGAGGAAATTCGAGTGGGGATCGAGAGTGCGCAGCATCTCGCGGATGGAGGAGGAGACGAGCCGGTCGCTCTTCACCTCGTCGACGTAGTTCTCCTCGACCGCGCTCACGATGGACGTGTAGATCCGCAGGTGATCGGAGAGCCGCGTGGTCCCGGCCAGGACGCGGCTGCCGAAGAGCCCGCCGGCGACGGTCGAGGCGACGACGATTCCCAGGCTCACGTTTCCGAGGCGGGTCAGCTTCTTCATCGGGGCAGCGTTCCTCCCGCTCGATGATAGCAGAGGGGCGTAAGCGCCCGAAACCTAGAGCCTGGTCGTCGTCCAGGTCGAGGCCGGCCGGCCGGCCGCCCTATAAATGAGGTAGGCGAGGGCGGCGAGGCCGCCGGCCACGACCGTGGCCCGCAGCACCCTCAGCAGGCTGAAGATCCAGGCGATCCCGATGCCGAGGGCCGCCCACCGCACCCACCAGTGCCCCGGGGTCGTCATCAGGTTGATGACGAAGAGCATCGCCAGGATCACGGGTCCGGTGAACAGGAATTTCACCGCCTTGAGCGTGCGCAGTGGATCGAGCATTTGGACAGTCTCCTGACGCTATCTACGCAACCGCTGCCGGGAAGTTCACCGCGCAGCGGCGAACAGCCAGTAGCCATGGCCGCGAGCGGAGCGCGATTCACTCGCGCGGAGCGAGGGGGGGTCTGGGGGGTGTGCCGCTAGCACCGCACGGTGCAGGAACCGCGAGCGCAGCGGGATTCATTCCCGCGGAGCGAGGGGGGGTCTGGGGGGTGTGCCGCTAGCACCCCCCAGCTCATTGACGACCGGAGCGGGATTCACTTCCCCCGGGGCCGCGAAGCGGACCCGCGAGATGAGCGGCGGCGAATTCACTTCGCCGCCGCGGAAGATGCGAGGGGGGTCTGGGGGGTGTGCCGCTAGCACCCCCCAGCTCATTGACGACGCCGCCGGAGGGCCCACACGGCCAGACCCACCAGCGCGGCCGCGGCCACGGCGGCCAGCACCACGAGGCCATGCTCGTCGAACCAGCCGTCGACGGCGCGCAACAGCTTCAGCGCCTCGTCCCCGTACACGATGCCCATCAGGCCCCAGAAGACGTAACGCAAGCCGCGCGCGAGGATGAGCGTGCCCGCGAAGCGGCGCCAGGGCACGCCGAACACCCCCGCGGAGAGGACGAAGATCTTGAACGGCATGGGGGGCGGGAGCAGCGCGGGCACGATGAGGGCCAGCAGGTCCCATCGCTCGAAGGCGTCCCGCGTGCGGGCCACCTGCGCCTTGCCGAAGCGCCGCTCGAGGAACGGCTCGCCGCCGCGCCGTCCGATCTCCCACAGCACGGTGCAGCCGGCGAGCGAGCCTAGCGTCGCCATCGTGATCGGGATCCAGCACGAGCGGGGGTGAAGCGAGCACGAGGTCACGACGAGGATGTCGTTGATCTCGGGCAGGCTCAGGAAGGACGAGTCGAAGAAGGCGACGACGAAGAGCCCCGCCGGGCCGAGCGTCGGCAGCAGTACGTTCTGGATCCAGAGGACGATCTTCTCCATGAGGACGGGACCGCGTCAGGATGGAGGCAGGACGAATTCTTCGGCGTCCGGATCGAAGTCGAAGACCTCGCCGTAGCGGGCCCAGTCGAGGGCCGTCGAGAGCTGGCGCTCGGCTTCCGCCTCCGAGAAGCTCTCGCGCAGGCGCTCCAGGAAGCGGTTGCGCGGAGCGCGTCCCTTCTTCGAGCGCTCCACCGCGCGGCGGATGTCGGCGATCAGGGAGAGCTTCCGCAGGTAGCGGCTCATCCGCTCCTTCCGCTCCGGCTCCTCGGCCCCGGCCAGGACCCTGCCTTCGGGAGTCAGCTCGATGTCGCCCGCCACGATCCGCACCAGGCCGAGGCGCTTGGCGGCCTCCGTCACGGGAAGGAGGTCGTCGAGCTCGTATCCCATCGGGCCGCCCAGCTTGTAGAGATCCTCGCGGCCTCCCGGGACATCCTTGAGATGCTCGAGCAGTCCGAGGATCATCCCGATGGGGGCGTGAGGGAGGGGCTGCATCGCGTCGGCCATCCCGGTCACCTCAGGCGAGAAGAGCGTACATCCGGTCGACCGTCTCCCGCACCTGCGGCAGGTCCGGCCGCCGCGGCCGGGGCAGGCCGCGTAGGTCCACCTCGTCGGCGATCCGCCCGGGGTTCGCCTTCAGCACCACCACGCGGTCGGACATCGCGACGGCCTCCTCGATGCTGTGGGTGACGAGGAGGATGCTCTTGGTCATCACCTCGGGGGATGCCCACAGGTCGAGGACCAGGTCGCGGATGGTGCGGGCCGTCAGCACGTCGAGGGCGGAGAACGGCTCGTCCATGCACAGCAACTCCGGCTCCAGGGCGAGCGCCCGGGCGAGGCCCACGAGCTGCTTCATGCCCCGCGACAGCTCCCGCGGGAAGGCGCGCTCGTACCCGGAGAGGCCGACGAGGCCGATGTATTTGTCCGCCTTCTTGAGCCGCTCGCGAGGCGGCAGGCCGCGGGCCTCCAGCCCCACCCCCACGTTCTCGATCACCGTGAGCCACGGGAAGAGGGCGAAGGACTGGAACACCATCGCCGTGCGCGTGTTCACGCCCTTCAGCGGGCGGCCCCCGACCCGGACGGTGCCCACGGAGGGCCGGAGCACTCCCGTCACGATGCGCAGGATCGTGCTCTTGCCGCAGCCAGAGGGCCCGACGAGGGAGAGGAACTCGCCTTCCCGTACTTCGAGGTCGATGGGGCCGAGGATCCGGATCTTCTCGCCGTAGAATTGCTCCACGCCTTCGAGGCGCACGAGGACGTTCGGGGCTTCGGACGCAACTGGAGTCGCCGCGGGAATCGTGGTCAAGCCTCCATCTTATAGCGCTCGGCCACGCGCTGATAGAGCGGGTCCCAGAAGAAGCGGTTCACGAGGATGATGAGGAGCACCATCGACGCCAGGCTCGCCGCCACCACCTGCATGTCGCCGCTGCGGTACGTGGCGCGGTCGAGCGTGGCCCCGATTCCGCGGACCTGGTAGACCCGGCGCCCCGCCTCCAGGTACTCGCAGAGGATGAGCGCGTTCCAGCCCGCCCCCCAGGCGGTGATGCAGCCCGTCACGAGGCTCGGCAGGACCGCGGGCAGGAACGCGCGGCGTAGATAGCGGCGGCCGCGGAGGCCGAACGCGAAGGCGGCCTCCTGCACCTCCTTGGGAATCGCGGAGGCCGCGCCGACCACGTTGAACAGCACGTACCAGAACATCGTCGTCAGGGCGAGGAGCACCGCCCCCGCGTTCATGCCGAGCCCCCAGGTCAGCAGGATCACGACCACCGGGAAGAACGCGGTCGCCGGGATGCTGGCGAGGATCTGGATGATGGCCAGCGCCACGCTCCGCCACTTCACGCGGCGGACGATCCAGTTCGCGAGCGGGATCGAAACGGCGGCCGAGACGAGAACGCCCATCGCCACACGGAGGAAGCTGAAGAGGAGATCCACGGGGATGCCCTTCAGCTCGGGCGCGAGCGGGCGCGAGGTGAAGAGGCCGTAGAGGCGCAGTCCCCCGTAACCGAGCAGGAGCGGCAGCACGAGGCCGAACAGCACGGCCGCGCTCCCGGCCGCATGGCGTCCGAGGAAGTCGAGCGCGCGGCCGGAGACGCGCAGCGCCTGCTGCGCGGCGGGAGTCACCACGCCCACGGCGGCCGAGCGGACGAGGCGGCTGCGCCCCAGGATCCGGGCGATCCGCGGCCGGCGCGGACGGTCGCCCGTCTCCTCGAGATGAAAGCGCTCCGCCCAGATCGAGAGGGGGCCCCACAGCAGCAGGTGCATCCCGACCGTCGTCGCGAGCAGCGCCGCCAGGGCCAGCATGGTCAGGTCGTTGCGCCCCGCCGTCACGGCCTGGGCGAGATAGCTTCCCAGGCCGGGCAGGGTGTATCGCGCGGGGCCGACCGCGATGATCTCGCTCGCGATGAGGAAGAACCACCCGTTGGCCCAGGACACGAGCGAGTTGTAGAGCAGGCTCGGCACCACGACCGGCAGGATCAAGTGGCTCCAGCGCAGCGAACCGCGCAGGCCGAACTGGTCCGCCGCCATCCGCAGCTCCTCGGGGACGGTGATGAGGCTCTCGTAGACGCCGAAGGCCAGGTTCCAGAACATCGACGTGAAGATCAGGAACACCGCGGCCAGCTCGACGCCGAACGCCGAGCCCCCGAACAGGCGCACGAAGCCCCAGACCGCCACGGGGAAGAACCCGACGATCGGCACCGACTGGAAGATGTCGAGCGTCGGAAGGATCAACCGGCGCGCGAAGGCCGACCTGGCCGCCAGGTAGCCGGTGGGGATGGCCAGCAGTACGGAGATCGCCAGCGTCACGCCCAGCCGCGCCAGTGAGAGCAGCAGGTAGAGGGGCAGCAGCTCCGGCCGCGGGTCGAGCTCGGGGGAATCGTACGGCCGCAGCGAGGAGCCGCCGAAGATCAGGCCGGCGACGACGAGAGCGACGAGAAGGATCAGGCCGAGGTCGACGGAGTACGAAGCCGGCGTGCGCGAGGCCAAGAGCGGTGGGGATCGCGCGGATTCACTTCGCGCGAGCGACAGATCGTAGCACGCTCCCGACGGGCGTTAGAAGCGGATGCTCAGCCCGACGACGGCGCTGAAGCCCGACATGTCGAGCCGCAGCGCGTCCTGCCCCGGCTGCGCACGGAAGTCGCCCCCCAGCGTGGCCTTCGCCCACTGGTAACGGCCTTCGCCGAGGATGCTGAAGTCGTGGCCCACACGCACCCGCAGCCCCCCCGTCACGTGGAAGCCCGGGCGCGCGCCCTCGGAGACGAAGTCGTCCGCGGAGATGGACAGCTCGGGATCACCGAAATCGATGAAGTCGCCGAACTCCTCGTATTTGTAATAGACGAGATCGGGCCCGATCCCCACGTACGGAGATACCGTGGCGGAGCGATCAGCGGGAAGAAAGCGCAGGGTGGCGCCGATGGGCACGAGGGTGAGCTTCAGGCTCTGCAGGATCTCGCCGCCGCTCGGCCGTGTGTAGTCGCGATAGCTCGTGTCCACCCGGCGGCCGTAGCCGTCGACGTGAAGGCCCAGCTCGACGTGATCGGCCGGAGTGAAGGTGAACTCGGCCCCCCCGTCAACGCCTGCCCAGTCTTTCTTGTTCACCGTGTAGAGCGCGGAGTCGTCGCGGAAGAGGTTGCTGTCGGCGCGGGGCAGGAAGCCGCCGATGCGCAGCTGGAGGCTCGAGGCCCCGGCGGTGGCGGGAAGAGCGGCCAGCAGCCCCAGGCTCAGGACGGCGATCGCTCGGCGTGACATGCGGTCCTCCTTGTACTCGCCGCCGCCCCCGGCGGCTTCGCCACGCGAGAAAGCAGGAAGGGTGCCACGCCCGAGGCGAGTGGAATGCTTGAGGAAACGCGGGCTTACGCGGCCGCGGCGGCGGGCCGCCGTCCTCGCCGGAGGACGGTTACGGCGTCAAACGTCACCCGCGCGCATCCGCTCCTTCAAGTAATCCATCGTGCGCCAGCACATCGCCAGGATCGACCACGTCGTGTTCTGGGTGCCGCCGGAGACGAACGGGGCGGCATCGGCCAGATAC
>WNFB01003955.1_pt1 | contig 13129 bp, 15 predicted proteins | sample 5400501 | NCBI WGS metagenome assembly WNFB01 (sample SAMN13153341, study PRJNA577476) | soil metagenome | isolation source: 200 cm saprolite under Douglas fir tree site 2 hole 1 | place: USA:California | collected 2015-04-18
ATCCTGGGCAAAGTGACGGGCCAGAGTCTTTCGCAGCTTTTCGGAGGGCGAAGGCGCGATCGTGTGCGCATGTACGCAAGCATCGGCGGCGGCGCGGAATCGAGCCCCGTCGAAATGGCCCGCCGCGCAGCCAGGGCGGTCGAAGAGGGCCACTCGATGATCAAAATCCGCATGGACTGGGGAACGATACGCACGGACGCAGATCCACCGCACGATTGGGCAGTGCTGAGCGAGGTCCGCAGGGCGGTCGGCGACAAAATCGAGCTAGGCTTCGACGCCAACAACGGGTTCACCGTCTCGACTGCCATCCGGCTGGGACGGCGGTTCCAGAATGAGCTCGGCATCATTCATTACGAAGAGCCTGTGGCCCAGTACGACTACGCCGGGATAGCCCAGGTAGTGGCCGCGCTCGATGTCCCCGTGGCCGCCGGCGAGCACGAATATACCCGGTGGCAGTTCCGCGACCTGATCACTTAAGCGAATATCCGGATCGTTCAGCCGGACCTTGTCAAATGCGGAGGAATATCCGAAGCCATCCGGATCGCCGCGCTCGCCAGCGCCTATAACCGCGTCCTGGTGCCGCACCAGACGCAGCCGGCCATCGGGACCGCGGCGAACCTCCACTTTACGGCTTGCTTTGCCCGAGAGGAGCGGGCCCAGGAATACGACATCAACCCGAAGCGCGCCGCCTTGAACCGCGTCATCCACCCGCCGCTCGAACAAAAGAACGGGTTCCTCCCCGTGCCCGACGGGCCGGGGCTGGGAATCGAAGTTGACGAGGGAGAGCTGCGAAAGCTGCGCGTGGCGTGAAGAAGTGGCCAGGAACCGCGGAGTACGGCGGCTGCTTCCGGCTGTTCTTCTTCGTTGGAAACCTGCTTGCGGGAAACTGCGGGGGCCGTGTCTTTCCAGTCGATCTTCCTCTACCGCTCCGGAAGTCCGTTTATGCCGGCGTATGCGTTCCGAACGGCACGGACTCTTTCCGCCCACTCTCCAAATGGCAAAATAAGTTGGCGATAGACGAGGTACGTCATGTCAACCGTCCTGTCCGGCACGTGGTCTTTCACGTTGTCCAGCTCATGCAAAAAGCGCCGGCCGTTGGCCTCGAGGACGCGGGGATACCATGTCTTGTACCAGGTGTCGGTGGCGTCTCGCAGGGATGCGTTGCGCTCGGCCCGCAATTCTTCAACGACATCGAGTGCCGCGTCGAGCGCGGCAACAGCCCGGGCGGAGTCGTGCCGGGCCGCAGCCTCTCCCGCAGATTTCAGAAACCGGTTGATGGCCTCCGGCCCGAGATCCAGCGTGTAAGCCTGCTCTTCAAGTGCGGCCCTGTTACGGTCTGTCGCGTCTCCGATTTTCACCGCGCCTGGGGAGATCGACATGCGGATCACACCGCCCTGGTGCCCGCGACCGGCCCCGGAAGCCAAAGCCAGGTGAAAGCGCGACGCGAGGCCCTCCTTCAAGTCTACAATCGCAATATCGTCTTGGGAAACTCCGCGCGCGAGTTCCAGCCGCCACCCTGGGCTGACATCAAAGTCTCTTCCCGTCAACTGGACCATTTGGGGTTGGGGTATCACGGCATATCCCCGGCTGAGGAGGGTTGAGACCGTAGAGGGAGGCGCACGGAGACCCGCCATGTACCAGGCCAGGACAACAAGCGCCCCGATGGACAGCGTCATTTTCCTTATCATGCGGGTTAGCAATCAGCCCTCCGACTCGCCTGCGGTCAACTTCTGGGGCCAAAAATTGCCGTCCCAATGCGCACGGTAGTGGACCCCTCTTCGATGGCGATTTCAAAATCATGGCTCATGCCCATGGAAAGTTCTTGCATGGAAACGTTCGGAAGGTTGAGCGCCTCAAGCGACTTCGCCAGCTCTCGCAGGCGGCGAAAAAACGGGCGCGCCTGCTCCGGGTCTTCGAAGAACGGAGGCAGCACCATCAGCCCTCGCAACTCAAGGGTCTTAAGGCGACCGACCAGCTCGGCCAACTGACTTATTTCCTCTTCGCGCGCTCCGGATTTCGTCAGCTCATCACCGAGGTTCACCTGGAGCAAGACCGGGAGCTTGTCATCGGAGCAGACCGCAGCCTGGTCGAGCTTTTGCGCGAGGCGCAACGAATCCACTGAGTGCACCACATGGAAGAGCTCGCGGGCAAGTTTGGCCTTGTTCGATTGCAAGTGGCCGACCATGTGCCAGGTGACGGTTAAATCCGAGAGGGCGGGCCGCTTTGCGTTTGCCTCCTGCACGCGGTTCTCGCCGAAATCGTGCAAGCCGGCCTCAAACGCGCGGCGAATGAGTTCCGGAGGAACGGTCTTCGAGACTGCGACCAGTTTCACTTCCTCCGGCCGCCGTCCGGCCCGGCGACAGGCGCTGGCAATCCTCTCCCGCACGTACCCGATATTTTCTTCAAAGTCCATGGCTGAACGACCTGGTAGTTGTCCGCAGGCGGCTGACTACTTCCGTTGCCCCATGTCGGCCGTCAATTGTATCCTAGCGGCGAAAGGATAATTGGGGCTGAACGCAATCCGGAAATCAACCAAGCCGGGAATCCGAGGACGCCGACCCACCGGGCGACTCGGACCCAATTCCGCGATATTCTCTTGGGGCCGTCGCTCCGCGCAGGTAAGATTGCCCATTCCGGCGGGTGGCAATTGCATCACCCTGCGAAGCCCAGATCAAGATAGGGAGCCTATTGAAGCGTCTCGGATTATTCATCACGCTCGAAGGGATTGATGGGTCGGGCAAGAGCACTCACCAGCGCCTTCTCGTTGACCACCTGCGAGCGTTGGGGTATCGAGTTTGCGCTACTCGCGAGCCGGGCGGCACGGCGATGGGCGAGCAAATCCGTCGCCTCTTCTTCTTGCCCTCCCGCGGCCAGCGCAGTCGCCGCTCCTCGAAACGTCATCCGTTGACCGAACTCGCGCTGATGTACGCCGCGCGCGCCCAGCACCTCGATGAGGTCATCCGCCCGGCGCTGTGCCGCGGCGAGATCGTGGTCAGCGACCGGTTCAATGACGCGAGCAAGGCTTACCAGGGCTACGGGAGGAAGCTGGGAATCCGGACCGTTGAGTCGCTCGACCGAATCATCTGCGGCCGCACTCAACCGGACCTGACGATTTTGCTTGACGTTGACCCGCGGACAGCGTTCACGCGAGTCCGGGGGCGCGCCGCCCGCGGAAATAAGAGGATTGGAATCTTTGAGGCACAAGGTCTCAACTTCCAGTCGCTGGTCCGAGCCGGGTACCTCGCCATTGCGCGACGCGACCCGAGGCGCGTCAAAGTTGTCCACGCCAGCGGGCCGGCGGCTCAAGTCCAGGCGAAGATCCGCCGCCTGGTCGAAAGGCTACTTCCGCGGCATGAGGGCCGGTAGCCTTCCGCCGCTGGCCGGAACGAGAATGAGCACCGAGCGCAGAAGGCGCGGGCGGGCCGCGACTTCCGATGGTCTGCCGGAGATGATGTTCGTAAGCCATCATTAAACGTTATGGGTTTTGCATCGTTCCTTGGGAACTCCGGTGCGGTCAACGCGGTCCGCGATCTCCTCGCGTCCGGCCGCGTCCCGGGAGCGCTCCTTTTTTCGGGTCCGGACGGAGTCGGCAAAAAGACGCTGGCCTTCATGCTCGCTAAGGCGCTCAACTGCGAGCGGCGCGCGCCGGCGGGCAACGATTTTTGCGGCGAATGCGCTCGCTGCCGCAAAGTCGAGGGGATGTTTGCAGCCGCGCGCGATGATCTCACCCGGCGCCGGGAAATTAAGGACGCCCAAAGACGCGTCGATGGTTTGGTCTATTTCGACGTCCAACTCATCGAACCCATCACGCGCTACATTCTGATGGAGCAAGTGCGGGAGGTGCGGAACGTGGCCTATGCGCGGCCTTTCGAGCTGCCTCGCCGCGTCATCATCTTTGACCAGGCACAGGCGATCCACTGGCAGGCGGCTGACCTGTTGCTCAAAATGCTCGAAGAGCCTCCTGACACCACAACTTTTGTGCTCGTCTGTCCCAACCCCCACGAATTGCGCCCCACCATCCGCTCGCGTTGCTTGCGGGTGCAATTTGTCCCGGTCGAAGAGTCCGTTGTCAGCGACCTGCTCGAACGTGAGAGGCAGGTGCCGAAGGCGAAGCGACTACTTGCAGCCCGCGCAACGGCCGGCAGCGTGAGCCGGGCAAGAGCTTTCAGCCTGGCTGATTTCGAACGCCGCCGCCAGCCCTGGCTCGACTTCCTCGGTAGCGCCCTCGGCAGGGGGCCGAGCTCCGAAGTCGCGCCGGACTGGAAGGCCCTGTTTGAGTCCACCCGCGCCCTGACCGAAGACCGGGAAGGCCTCAATGAGACGCTTAGAATCGGGTATACGCTGCTACGAGACCTCCTGCTGATTCTTGAGGGCGGTCGAGAATCTGAGTTGGTCAACGTAGACCTTGTGGACCGGCTCAATTCGTGGGCCTCCGAGCTGGGCCTCGCGGGTGTCGAAACGATGAAAGCTGGTCTTGACCAAGCCTATCGCCTGCAAACCCGCAATGTAAGCCAGCAATTGGGATTAGACGCACTGGCGGTTGACCTTGTGGCCGCGCTTGGGCAAGAGGAGGTGTGACGCCGGGCCGCACTCGGCCAGGCCGGGTCTTGACCGGAACAAAGAGGAAGGCCAGCAGAATTTGCGCCCTCGAGGTTCAGGCCTTCACCCGGAGCGATGTGCCCGGAAGCCGGCAAAAGCGGATTGCGGTTCACGGGGGGCTGTGATACACTGACCTTATTTACAGCAATTTCCTGGCGGTAGTTTAGGGACACGAGGGAACCGATGCACTCGCATCGTCATCTACCCTAAATGAGCGGGCGCTTGGATTGCCCCTTGAGGTAACTGCAACCCCAAACCGCCGAGCCCCGGTGGATGGGGCGTAAGGAGTGTGAAAGAGTGAACCGAAAACTGATCCGTCCAACGCTGTCGGAAGTCCAGGACCAGATGGGCACGCGCCTGCAACGGAAGAAACCTGCTCCACCGGAGCAGACGAACGCGGAGAATTTCTACTATATCAAGCAAATGCAGGCCCGCACGCCGATGGTCGTCGTCCTTGACACCGGCGAAGTGATTCACGGAGTCATCGAGTGGTACGACAAGAACTGCATTAAAGTCCATCGCGCGAACGAGCCCAATCTCCTGATCATGAAATCGTCTATCCGGTACATGTACAAGGAGAACGAAGCCAAGGGCGGTGGAGATGGCAACCTCGCGGCCCAGAACAACGGCGAATGACCCCACGGGCGTTTGGCGCCCTTGGGCGATGCTCCGCGCGGCCGAAAGAGTCTTTTTCAGGACCCGAGGATAGGCCGCCCAAAGGACCGGGACTTCCTTCACGCCGCCGACATTCACGCGCAACCGCGCTCGCATATCGTCGAGCCCGGTCGGCTGAGGCTTCTCAGGGAGTCGCCGATTGAATTCCTCCATTGAGTCTGAACGAACCGCATCCTGCAGGCCCCGCGCAAAACTGCAAGCTCAAGGGGGGCCTGAATCAACACCTTTGGCCGTTTCAGCCCGCAGGCTTCGCAGGATAGGGCCGGCCATCCTGGCATTTGTCATCGCGACGCTATCCTTCTTTGCGCCCGGAAACGCCCAGGAGGAGCGCAAGACGAAAGTCCCGGGTTTGGATAAAATTACTTCAGGGCCCTCCCGCCAGGCCTTCAGTGGAACTGTCCAGTCCCTCGACCTGAAACGTAAATTGCTGAATGTGAACACCGTGCAGGGCGGCAACACCGAAGTGTTCCCCGTGACCAAGGGCGTGCGGGTGGCGTTGGCAAACGGGGCGAAAATCAAGCTGACTGAGCTCACGCCGGGCGCCACGGTGATTGTTTACTATGAGCAGAGCGGCGACCGCCGAAAAGTAAAAGAGATAATCGTGCTGGCAGCAGCTCCCGCCGGAGCGAAGAAACCCGAGAAGCCCTCCTAGTGCCGTTCCAACTTAATGTGCCGAAATGCTTAAGCCGAGGCCTTTCGAGATTGCTCGAAAGCGTTGCTCACGGAAATAGCCCCAATGAGTTGGAAGGGCAATAGACGCCCTCGGGAACGAGGCAGGACTCCCAAACCCCATGAAAATTGGTATCACGTGTTATCCGACATACGGTGGGAGTGGTGTGGTAGCCACCGAGCTGGGTCTCGAGTTGGCGGCGCGTGGGCACGAAGTCCACTTCATCAGCTACGCCGTTCCCGTCCGCATGACGGAGGCTTCTGAACGCATTCATTTCCATGAAGTGGAGGTGATGGATTATCCCTTGTTCGACCATCCCCCCTATGCCCTGGCGCTTGCGACGCAAATGTACAACGTGGCGGCGAGCGAGCCGCTCGACCTTCTGCACGTCCATTACGCCATTCCCCATTCGGTGAGTGCCTACCTGGCGCGCGCGATGCTCCGGCCCCGCCGAGTTCCATTTGTGACGACGCTCCACGGAACGGATATCACCCTAGTCGGAATCGACCGGTCGTATTTGCCCATCACGCGCTTTTCGATCGAGGAAAGCAATGCGGTCACGGCCATCTCGGAATACCTGCGACAGATGACGCTGAAGGAATTCGACGTCCACCGCCCCATCGAAATGATCCCCAACTTCGTAAACTGCGACGTCTTTCAGCCTGCCAAGGGTAACTCCCGGCGGGAGGAGTTCGCGCCCGGGAATGAAAAAGTCCTGGTCCATCTCTCAAACTTCCGGCCCGTCAAGCGCGTGCCGGACGTCATCGAAATTTTCGCCCTGGTGCGAAAGGAGATCCCGGCCAAGCTGCTGATGATTGGCGACGGCCCTGACCGCGCCACCGCCGAGTGGATGGTTCATCAGAACGGCCTGGCGAGTGCCGTGACTTTCTTAGGCAAACAGAGCCAGGTGCAGGAATTGCTGAATTGCGCGGACCTGATGCTCCTGCCGAGCGATCTCGAGTCCTTTGGGCTTGCGGTGCTGGAAGCGATGGCCTGCGGAGTGCCCGCAGTCTGTTCCCGTGTCGGGGGCGTGCCGGAGGTCGTGAGTGACGGGGTTGAGGGTTATCTGGTGACGCCGCGCGATATCAAGACCATGGCTGCGCGCGCCCTTGAAATCCTGACCGACCCCGGCCGTCAAGAGCGGATGGGGAAGGCCGCTCGCGAGCGCGCGCTGAGCCAGTTCTGTAGTACCCGGATTATTCCCCTCTACGAAAAGCTCTACGAGCGCGTCATAGCGGGAAGTTGAGAGGAAACACCCCGGTCGTTCCCTCCCCTCATGGTCGGTTCGGCCTGCGCTCAGGTTGCCTGCCCCCGGCGCTACTCGGCGGTCGAGAACGCGCGCAAATCGAAATCGGTCCCGCTGACCCCCGGCGCCCTTTACGTTGCTACCGCGCGACGCGTGGCTCGAGAAATCCAGATTGCCGTCCCCCAGACCACGAGCCCGGCCACGAATCCCTCGAGAATACTGGCCCCCAGAAGCTGCACCAGCCGGACAAAGGTTCGACCGCCGGAGGGATCAAAGAAATGTGTCCTGTAAAAAGGGAAGGAAGCGCTGAGGACCGCAGCCAGGAACGCCCAAAATCTCCATACCCATCCGATGACGATGGACGGCATGAAAAGTTGCGCCGCAGAATTCAGGCCCACGCGCGGACCCATACCCCCGAGATAGAAGCCGCACACAAGAACCGCCACAGTTGAGCTCCACGCAGCGGCCGTCGTCGGGGCGAAGTCCATCGCTTCCGTCCAATAACGAAGAACGACGAGCGCCGCCAGGATCGCGCCAGGGCCGACCGTCACCGGCCAGCGACGAAGCAAGAATGTCACGGACATGAGGACCAGCGCGGCGGCACCGAAGACAACGAGTTCCTCCATGTGCCCCCAGATGTGCTGCCCGAGGTGGGACCAGTTGCCGTAATCCTCCTTGTCGGCAAAGTGGCTCCGCTGCAGGCGCAACACTGCGGAAACCAGAGTTGCAAGAACGACCCATACCTCCATCCACGCCGCCAGGATGAAAGCAGGCAGGATGAGCTTGACGGTCCTGGTCACCCCGCGCAGCGGCGCGACCGTCCCGAGGTATATGGCAATGAGAAAAACCGCGGCCGAGCTCGAAAAGTAACGTGTCCTCGATGGGGACACGCCGACCACTTCCAGAAAGAAGCGAGCGACCACGAGGAGTGCCAGAAAAATCAGCGAACCGCGGATCCATTTAAGGCCTTGGAGCGGGCCCTGTTTGATCGCCTGTGACTCGGTACCCATGAGATACCTCCTGTGCGTTGGGCTCACTGGCGACTCGCGCCAGAAATTGACGGACGGCTTGCTGGTAATCTTGCGGAGCGTCCTTGAACCCTTCTCCATGCCGCGTGCCCGGCAGGATGGCGAGCGCCCGGTGGGGGCTTGCGCAGTGAGCGTACAGCTCGCGCGCAATATTCGGCGGCATGCGGCGGTCACCCGCGACACCGATGAACAAGACGGGCCGCTCCCCGATCCGCTCGACGGCCTTGACTAAATCAAAGTCTGAGGCATGGAAATGGCCCCGGTATGCCGTGCAATAAATGATTTCATCAGCGATCGGAAAGCTTGGGAGGCCAAAAAACATCCTGAAGTGATGTTTCACGGTGTCGGAGAAGGAAAGGAACGAGCTGTCGGAAACCACCGCGTCCACCTCCGGGCACTCCGCAGCGGCCAAGAGCGAAGCCGCTGCGCCCATCGAGACGCCCCACAGGATGACCGGCCGGTCGGCTTTTTCCACGTCCAGGACGTATCGGACGGCGCCCACCAAATCCAGACGTTCCGAGTACCCCACGGTGGAGACGTTTCCCCCGCTCCGGCCCTGGTGGCGCAAATCGAAGGGGAGGCCGTTGTATCCCAGGCCGCGGGCGAACGCAGCTTCCGGCAGCATCTCAACCCGCGTGCGGTTGTGGCCGTGAGCGTAAACGATCGTTCCCCGCGCCTTCCCTTCCGCCGGGATGTACCAACCTTTGAGCGGCACGCCGTCGGGCGAGGGGAACCCAACCCACCGGAAATTCAACCCGTATGACTTCGGCGTCTTGCCGTCGTTCGGGTCCGGGAAGTGAAAGCGGCTGGTGGTAACGAGGCCGGCCATCAGCCAGGGCACGACGACGAAAAAAAAGACCGCCGCGAGCGCGGCGAAAATCAGAAGGACATTCCGCGTTACTCTCCAAATTGTTCCTGCTGTAATCAGAGCGTAAGTCCTTTCTGGGCCAGCAAGCGGGGCTCCGACCCCACCTCCGTCAGAGAAATCCCGTCCACCGGCCGCCAGCGAGCCACCCAGCGCCGCTAGATCGACCGGTCCGCCACAGGTTGCGGCTCGATGATGTGGGTGGCGAGCAAGACCGCTACCAGGGCCGTCATCGCCGCGCAGAGCGAGGCCACCGCGAAATACCCGTGCCACTGGTACAGAATTCCTCCCGCGAGCGCTGCAAAGCCGATGCCGATTTGCGAAGAGACGTTTCGCAACGCGATGAAGGCCCCCCGCCGGGCGGCGGGGACCAGTTCCGTCATGAGCGCCGTCAGCGGCCCCTGCCGGAAGGCAGCCCCAAGCCCCGTAGCCCCAAAGACCAGAAAGAGCGCCGGCCCCCAGCGTAAGAAAGGCACAAGGGCCACAGCAAGAGCCAGTTGGATGTTACTGGCGATGGAGACCGTGCGCTTCCCCCATTTGTCCGAGAGCATCCCGCCGAGAGGCGCGCCAATGAGCGACGCGAGACCACCTATCATGAACACCATCGTGATTTCGCCGGTCGCGATCGAAAAGCGGTCGTGCAGCCACTGCCCGATGTATGTGATGAAGCCCACCAACCCGCCCGAAACCAGGAAAGCGATGCAAAGTGCCGCACGGATGTCGCGCCGTTTGAGAAAAGACCGGAAAGGCTGGACAGAGGCCTGAAACCCGGGGGAGCTGAGCCCGGACGCTCGGTCATCCTTAGGCAGTTTCAGAGACACGAAGAACACGACAAGGGACAAACCCGCGAAGAAGGCAAACACAAGGTGCCAGCCAAAACGGTCCGCCACCTGCCCGGCCAGAGGCACTCCGATAATCGGCGCGGCAAAGTAGGCCGAGGAGATGAGGCCGATGGCTTTGCCCCGCACAGCGTAGGGGAACCGATCGCCGGCAAAAGCAATCGAACAAGTGGATATGATTCCAGCGGCGAGCCCCGTCAGCGCGCGCGCCAGGAGAAGGCCCCGAAAGGTCTCCGCGCGCGAAGCAGACCAGGAAGCCAGAGTAAATCCCGCCGCGCCCAACAGCAAGAATGCCCGGCGCCCATAGTGGTCGGAAAGCGGGCCCGAAACAAAGGCGGCAACGGCTGCCGCGGCCGAGTACGCTACGACCAGCAGTCCGGCCAGTCCCACCGTGACGTGCATTGATGAAACCAACGCAGGGAGCAGCGCGGCAATCATCTGGTTGTCCGCCAGCCCCAGAAAGAGCAACAAAAATAGATTGGCGACGAGCAGATAATCCATGCTTTGGGTAATTGACCCTGGGCCGTATAACCGGCCGACCCCGCCGGCCAGAATCAGTCCACTGAATTGCCGCGCGCCAGCACGCACAAGGGCGATGTGGTTGCCTACTCGAAATGATGGAGGTCGAACTTGACCGCTGCCCGGTCGGACATATCCACTACCCCGGCCGCCGCAATGCCAATGGCGACTACAATGGCGTCGCTGATCTCCTGCTTGGTCAGCCCCAATTCGAGCGCTTTCTTGATATGCCCTTCCAGGCACCCTTCGCACTTGGCCGCCAGCGAAGCGGCGATGGCGATCAGCTCCTTGGTCTTTAAGTCTAGCGTGGTCGGAGTAAAGTAACTTTCCTTGTAAAACGCCTTGTAGATATCGCGGAATCGCGGCTCGATCATGCTCATTGAGCTTGGCGTAACTTTTGCCCGGTCGGGCTGACTCTTCTCCATACTGGTCCCTCACTCCTCTGGATTGAAATGTGCAGGAATTACGGCCGGGACCCGTGTCCCCTCGTGACGCGACAACTCACCGGCCCTGCCCCTTCCGAATCTTGCCCTGCTTCGTCATCAACAACACTCAGCCTCGACGACAGGCCAACACCCCTTCAGCAGCCTGCCTTGTCCTGATTATTTTGTTCCCAGCGCGCTGCCCGCAGGTACGCCGAAAACCGCAAGATACTAGCATACCCGATGCAACGAGAAAGGGGGAAAGTGGCGGCCGGACCCCTCAAGGCGAGGCGGAGGGGTGGGCGTGAGCAATTTCGGGCTGGGTGGCTTTATCGGAGGTGACCAGCTCGGGTATTTCGAAGCGAATCGCGGTGCCTTTTCCGGGCTGGCTGTCGATCTTCAGGGAAAATTCCTGGCCGTAGAGGACTTTCAGCCGTTCGCGGACATTCCGGATGCCTATACCGGATTCATAGATCCCTTGCCATTTTTCCTCCGAAATGCCCACTCCGTCATCCATGACTTCGATGGCCAGACGGCCGGTCTTGCGCCAAGAGCGGAGAGTGATGGTCCCGCCTTCGATTTTGGGACCGATGCCGTGACGGATGGCGTTTTCAACCAGCGGCTGAAGAATCATGCTGGGAACGATCATATCCAAAGTTTCCGGGTCAATCTCCTTGCGGATCCCGAGCTTGTCCCGCCCGAAGCGCACGACTTCGATATCGAGGTAGTCGTCGATGAAGTCAAGCTCCTGCTTGAGCGGGACAAAATGCACTTGCGTCTTGAGCCGCCGGCGGAGGATGTTCGAGAGTTTCAGGATGACCGTCCGGGCCGTATCCGGATCGATGCGTACCAGGGAAGAGACAGTGTTCAGCGTATTGAAGAGAAAATGAGGGTTGATCTGGCTGATCAGGGCATCCACGCGAGCCTGCATCAAGGCCCTCTCCTGTTCCTCGAGTTTCCTCTGGATGCGTGTGTTGTTCCAGATGCGCACCGGCAAGCCGACGCCAATCATCGTTCCGAGCACAATCAAGACATTGCTCCAGGGATGGCTGGAGTTTAGGTAGAAGAGTCTCCCGTGCGCCATGCGGCCAAGGGTGAGGCGCGTGATCTCGAGAATTGCGCACACCAGCGAGAACAGTACCTGCCAGTCCATCGCCGCGTGCTTGAACCGTTGTCGGATGGACCGGTAGAGACTGAGATCGATGAAGGGAGAGAACCTCCAGACCTCCTCCTTGTCCGGACAAACATAGCGCGCCAAGCCCGCCACGACGGCGTAGAGCACACCCATCGGGACGGCAAGGAACTCGCCCCCGATAAGCCAAGCCGGCAGGCTCACCATCATGCCCACCACCAGTCCCACGATGGTCCCACCCAACAGGCCGGCCAGCACCGTGGCTTCGAGGCCCAAATCCGTGCCTTGATAGCGCGCGAGCAGCCGGGTGAGGACTCCCAGCATGAACGGGACGCCCAGGAAAGCGGCCAGCTCGAGCTTCTGCCGCGGCGACCGCTGCTCCACCAGAATCAGGCTGCGGAAGCGCCCGAAGCGGGCGATGAATCCCCCCAGCAGGGCGACCACGCCAATCTTGATCAGCAGCGTGACGAAGACGAACGCCGCGGAAGTGTTGACGGAAGATTTCATTGTGTTACGGAAGGTCCGAGCCGGAATTTCCGACTGACGCCGTCCAAGTCAAGACCGGCGGCCAGACGCCTGAGCCCTTGTGGGGAGCCCCCCGCCCACAAACTGTACGACTTCCAGCCGGTCACCTAATTCGACAGGAGTCCGGTCCCAAAGGTCTCTTTGAACTATTTCCAGGTTGTGCTCGACGGCGACGCGATCGCGCGGAAGCTTCAGCCAATCAAGAAGCGTTGCCAAGGTCAGTCCCTCGGGAACCTCGCGCGGCTCACCGTTCAGGTGAATAGTCATCAACTTACGCACCCGGACTGGTGCTGCCCGCGGGAGCTTCGGGAGGCCGGATCTCACCCGTACGGATCTGGACGATCACCCGCTGATGCTGGTCTTTTAACAAACGCGTCAACTTCTCGTCGCTGTACTCTGACGAGTTAAGTAATTCCTGGTAAGAGGTCTTAAGAGAATGAATAATCGCTCCTTGCAAGTACACCAAAGTTTCGATCCGCGCGTCCTTGCGGGGCTCAGTCTGGACGTGGAACACAACACCGCTATGCTCGATTTCGGTGTTGAAGCCCATGATCATCCGCGATCGCCCCGCAGACCCGGCAAAAAAAGCGGTCGAACTCACAACGATGT
>WNFB01004632.1_pt1 | contig 13128 bp, 19 predicted proteins | sample 5400501 | NCBI WGS metagenome assembly WNFB01 (sample SAMN13153341, study PRJNA577476) | soil metagenome | isolation source: 200 cm saprolite under Douglas fir tree site 2 hole 1 | place: USA:California | collected 2015-04-18
ATAAGAGCGGCTCGGCTTCGGCATATTCCGAAAATGGGATCCTGCCATACAACAGCCAGCTGGGTGGCTCCAATGTATACTCAGCGGCAACGAGGAGCAGCGCGCCGATCTTTACCGGCGGTTCCCTCGCGTCGTTGATATTTCCGACCAACAGAGTCTCGGTGATCAGGTGCATGATGGTCTTAGCCCGGACTATTCATGAATACCTGCTACGTCGTCCGATCCTCTCTCCCTGCGGGGCTTTTCTCGTTCGGCCTCCTCGACGGACTGCCAGTACGCCTGCCTCGGACTTACTTGCGAGAAGCCCCTGCGGGCTTCGGTCTCGAACGCCTCGCGACGCATTCATGAATAATCCTGGCTAGTATAAACGGGGCGCTCGCCAGGTCAAGGAGAAACCTTGATCATATCCCGTTGCGGTCGCTTCCACATGAACGCTATACTGGCTGCACGACGCCGCGAACTTCTGCACAGGAGCCGCCCCGATGCCCAGCCCGACCGTTGAGGAAGTTGAAACCAGACTTGAAACCGTTCAGTGCGCCATTTGTAAGGGATCAAGCTTTGGGATCGATCAACGCTTTACGCAGGCGGATGGTGAATGGCGTGGTGTCTGTAAAAAATGCTACTACAGCTTCCCCATCTACACGGATATGGAGTTCTACCTGCGCACACAACCGGATATCCCCTACAGGCTCAAGGAGATGTCCTGTCCGACCTGCAATCACCAAGGCGTAAGCCTCAATTTTCGTGTCACCATGTCCGTCCGAGAATCCATCTATTTCCTGACCTGTACCGCTTGCCAGAAGACGTTCCCGGAGCGTTCCTCCCTGGAATCCTTTGAATAACTCCCCTTTTCGCCCTCACCCTAGTGTATACTCTGTCTATGAGTGAGACACCAAAGAGTCCAGCCAAGGGTCCCGAAAGTCCTGCCCCCAAAAGCGTGACCAAAGTGAGAAAAGAAATCCCGCTCATTTCAGTTCCAGACGATCGTGACATGATCGCCGAGGAAATGGCCGAAATGTTCGATGAAGACCGAGTATCAACACGGGTCATCTGAACCCGAGGCAGACTAGCACCGCCTCCAAACGACTCTCTAAAACAATCAGCGCGTGGGAGCCACCTGCCTCCACACCTCCCGGGCGACCCTTTTGGGTTCCAGCGAGCGGAAACCTTCTGGAATTCCCATGGCCACGGTCTGCGACCGTGGTGCCGTGGTCAGTTCCAGCTTTCCTTCTCGCTGAAACCTCAGCGGGTCCCCGCGCCTCCGGTGAAGTCGGCGGGCGACTCCCACTTGCTGACCTCCGCGCTGTAGCTTCTAAAAACAAAAAGGCGACGAGTCGCTGATTAACTCGTCGCCTTCACATGACCAAACCGATTAAATTCCCTTGTGGTCTTCTATTTCTTTATGGAAGGTAGAGCCCATGAGTCCCACGCCTTCTCAAAAATGCTTTTAGGACCGTGGCACCGGATCATTCGATGACCATCTGTTTTCTCTGATTCCCAGAATGCGACACCGCGAAAGTACCGTTTCCCATCCCACGAGATTGTCCCAGACTTCGCCATCGAAAGGTTGATTTGCCACAGTCCACCGCCGCTAACCCCTACAAAGCTCGAAGGAACACCAGGAAGTTGCAAATTAGCGCCGAGGTCGAAGTAATCATAACCATTGTGCTCATGCGTCCGCTGCACGGCAGAAATGAACGCTTCCCCGTGGATGTGACATGTAACAGTTCTTGCCTCGGGATTTGGTTGAACCCCGTGAACTCCCCCACCATACCCGTTACTGCCCAAAGCCCCTTTTCGATCACTGGTGGGCATGCGGCAAGAGCCTCCTTCTGCTGAGCAAGGTTTAGGAACGACTTATGCGCCTTTATAGTGGCCACGTCGGATGGCGCGAGCTTTAGGAGAGTAATATCAGGCCCCCATTCTGAAACCTTGCCGTCCCACAACTCTTGGTAAGGGATGGCATCACGTAGCACCATAAACGATGATTGATAGTCGGTAAGAACTAGACCAATCTTTTCCGACTCTCTGGCCTTATGCCAGACATGTGCGGCGGTCAAGATATAGTGCGTGCCTTCGATCTCCACAAAGGTTCCAGATCCAATGGGTCGCGGGCGAGATTGCTGTTTCTCAGGCAAAACAATATAGACTGCGACCAAATAGTTCTTGAGCAGAAGAATGACGTCATCCAATACATTCTGCGGGATATCCTTTATTGGAATGTCTCCGTTCACTTGTCTCTCCCCTCTTGGCCGCTGAAATCTTAGGTGTTTTTTCAACGCAGAGTAAGGATGTACCTCCGCTCATCCAAGAACCGGGACCGGTCTATGAGCGACCGGTCCTGGCTCCATATTCTCAAGGAAACATGCGGCATCGAGCGACTTGCGCCGGAGAGGTGGGGCTTGATTCCAAACGCGCACGCGTTTAACGGACAATGGTCCCTCCAAGCTTGCTCGTTTGCTTTTCCAGGAGGTGGCCTGGTTGATCCTCTATTGCGCGCGTCGAACGAGGCCCTTCCGAGGGCGCGCGTTCCGCGAGCAGGAGGACGACCAGGCCGCCTCCCCCTCCTGCTTCAGAGCGCCGTGGAAGAGGTGCCGCGAGAGGCGCTGAAGCGAGAGGCCGCACGCTTCCTCTGTCCTGATTGGTAAATTTCAGACGGGACGGACGATCTGAACTGCCGCATCGCGTTCGATTCTTCCAAGCGCTGAGACTTTTCCGTCTCGTTCCTTTCGGATAATCCGCTCGATCTGTACGATGGCACCTCGATGCCAGCTATTGACGGCCGCATTCTGAGGCGAGGCCAGACGATCCAGCCGACCGACTTCAGGCCGTCCTGTTTCATTGCACAACCAGGCTCGCTTCTCCCCCTTCAACTCCCGTAGTTCGCTCACGACCCGGAAAGTCTGCGGGCTCCGCGTCACAATGGTGCGACCGTCTGTGCGCAACATGAGATAGGAAAACTTCAACGCATCTTTAATGAGCCCCGCGTCCCGATCGATGGCAGCAATGGTAGGAGGCGTCTGCCACGGTCGCTCCTCATGACACCAATCGTCTGGACGGTCTAAGGCTGGACAGGCTCTCTCATGCAAGCAGGGACTATAGACCGTACAAAGGCCCTGCTTGAGCAGGTGGTTACGCACATGATGCAGCGCTCGAGCCGTCTGCCGCAGGGCCGGCTCGACAATCATGATGGTGCCGTGCGGTGCGAGAAACGGCAGAAGCTGGCCAACAACCACAGCACGCTCTGCAGGGGGATCGACTGATGCAGGAAACAATTCATTCAGGCAGTTCGCCATGATAATGAGGTCATACGGCCCGCCCCGCACAATCTGCTTACCAAGATCGCCTTTGAGCGGATGTTCCAGGTTGCCCTCGACACACCGGAGACCTTTGCTGGATATTCCAACCTCCTTGCAATAGGCCTCCCACAGCTTCTTCGCCTCCCGCAATGGTGCGTGGGTCGTATCGCTGGCCAGGACCGACACAGATTCTGCCCGCTCCGGGCTGCGATGCCACAGCCAATCCAAGAGGGCTAAGGCCCCAGTCCCTGGGCCACAGCCGAGGTCAAGCACGGCCATTGGGTGATCAGGCACCTCCATGCCGCTGTCCTCGGGTAGCTCGTCCAATAGGACTTGGACTTTGGAGAGATTCACTGGGAGAAAATACGACAGATAGGCAGAAGCATGGGTAGGGTCATCCATATAATGCAGGGGCAATGTTGCTCGTGCTGTCGTAAAAAGACGTGAAAGGTTTACCACCGCCTGTGCCACGGCGTCACCATGAAGTTCCCGTTCGGACAACACCTTTGCCAGCACCCTCATGATTTGCGATGACAGACTGGACGGTTTCTTCTCGTTGAAGGGTTGCATGGGCATAGTGTATGCTGATCCTGATTAGGAGGACAACCATGACAGACGCAATTCTATTGGCCTACAAAGATGTCGAACACTCAATGGAACGATTCACCCAACTCCTCCAAAGCCACGTGGAAACGATGGGTGCGACCCCATCTCACGACTCCGACAGAGTTTTCCGCTTGTCACAAGGCTCCAAGGCAATGAGGGACAGCGCGATGATCTACCTCTCTTACGCCAAATACGTGGCCTATGGCATGCCGGAGAGTGAAGACATGGTGCAAGACGAGCTGCAGGGGTGAATACCGTTAAACGGTAACCGTTATTCGTTGAACGCAAGACGAACTTCGAAACGATTAACGTTTAACCATTCACGTATAACGCACCCCGGGCTGAAAATAAAAAGGCCCGATCCCGCGAAGGATCGGGCCTTTGCTATTCAGCTCAAGGGTGTCAGATACTGCGCATGAAATGCGCCACGTCATCCTGATTGACGGCTCCACCCATGATCGAAGACAGCGCGACGTTGGTCGACTTCTTCCCGGTCAGACCGGACTCAACTTCGTCCACGATCAACTCCACCGGCATCGACTGACCGCCGTACACCCGCGGCCCACCGATGATCTTGGCCTTAGAATACCCGTAAATCGCCGTGGCCACTTCTTTGGCCAGCCATCCGACATAGTTGAATTCCGGAACGACGATGAGCTTCGCCTTGGCACAGAGCTGCCGTAACTCCTTCGTCGGAAATGGACGGATTGACCGGATCTTGATCAAGCCGATCTTGATGCCCTTTTCTGCGCAAATGCGAACGGCTTCCCGCGACTGGGCCGCGGCACTGCCTGAGGCGATGATCACCGCCTCGGCATCGTCCACATTCTCAGCTGTGAGCAAGCCACCCATATACTGATTGATGTACTTGCGAGACCGCTCGACTGCGGCCCACACTTCCTGCTGCCACACAGCATGGATGTTATAGGCCATGAAGTTGGACTTTTGAACCGGGGCATCACGAGACAGTCGGGCGGGAGGATTCTCCGCATCGAGGACCGGCACCGCGCCGCGCCAGGCGTCACGAGGGGGAAGCTTCATGCTGCGGTCCTGCATCCGGACGTATCCACGGGCATGAGTCACAAAGAACCCGTCGCAGCAGACACCGACCGGGAGTGTCACATCGTTTTTCTCACTGATCACAAATCCTGCCATGATGAAATCATACATGTCCTGCTGGTTTTCAGCATGGAGCACGATCATGCCGTTATTGATAAGATAGGCGACTTCGACGTTGTCCGGCTGAATGGCCAACGGGGCGTTGACAACGCGGCAGGTGAACATGGCAACAATGGGCAGCCGATGCCCGGGCCATGACGAGATGCCTTCAAGACCCCTGAGTGTACCGGGACCGGCGGTCGCCGTAAAACAGCGAACACCAGCTCGGGATCCGCCTGCCATTGCCGCCATGACGCCGACTTCTTCTTCACCACGATAGTACTCTTTCACGTACCCTTCGCCGTAGAGCACGCCGATGAGCTGCATCGTTTCGCTCTGCGGGGTGATCGGATAGGCGATGGCCAGGTCCACGTTGGAGCGCCGAACGGCCTCTTTCGCCGCTTCGCTGCCCGTAATGAACTCTTTCGTCCGCGGGGCTTCGAGGAACAAGTATTCCGGCGTGACCACCTTCTGCCGTTTCGCTTCGGCATGGGGGTCCTTCCTCGCGGTTGTCTCGGTCGGTTTAGGCGCAGCGACACTCGTGATGGGATCGCCCTGCGGGTTGGTCCTTTGTTCTGCTTCGAGTGCTTCGCTCATCATGACACCTCTTGGCTATATCGCCCGTGCTGTTCGACCTAACTCTTAGCCTTCACGCTTCATCTGCTCGGCGGAATGGCCAAAGGCAGCTGCGCCGGCAAGGCCCGCCGCCGCTGGCGCAAAGGTGAGGGGATTGGTGTGAGTTTTCCCGCCGTGAACTCTCGATTGCGTGCCGGTAAATCGCACGTTTTCGCCGTTCTCCGGTAACTTAATTCCCATTTCTTCACGGACCCGCTTGAAGACCTGCGCGGTCTTTCTCAACTTAATCGTGTCCGAATCCCGAATCGTCAGCATCGCATCTTCATGCCCCTGCTCCGCACAGATCGCCATCGTCAGACAGTTCGTCCCCGCACGAATCATTTTCAAGGTCAAGTTGGCGTAATGACAATGCACCCCGATGAAGATGCAGGCCTCGATCTTGTTGCCCCAAATCGTGAGATTCGGATGGTTCGGATTGATGACCTCTTCCGGGTCGATCTTCGGATACTTCGGACGATAGTCCGGCATGGGGATGATCATGACGTCCGGAATCTGGGCGGCGATCTCCAGCACTGCCTTGGCTTTTTCAATGGCATGATCGTTCCAGGCCCAGAGGACCAGCGGTCCCGGGAAGATCGTGGCGTTGGGGCTTGTCAGCATTTTACGGGCCATCTCTTCGATGACCTTGTCTTCATTGAGCTCCAGCAATCCATAGTAGAGCCCCTGCCCTGGGTCAGGCAGCGCGACTCCCAGCTGAGCCGCCGACGGCGGATGGAACCCTGCCGGACCTGGAACAATGATGCGTTCTCTTGTACCTGGCATCATTGCCACTCCCATACCTCCCTAATTACCCACCACAATCATTGGATCGGACAAGACCGCGACGGTGGTTTTCTCTTCGTACCTGATGTTGTCGGTTACAGCGGCCAGCGGCAATTGATCAATCATGATCATCTTGATGGCATTGTTTTTCGCCATATTGTCACACACCCACACACACTGCGCGCAGCCCTTGCACCGATCCACCGCCACGTATGCGGAGCCGTACTTGAAACCCTTGTCTCTCCCCATGTCTTCGCTATACTGTATGGTGTTCGCTTCAGGACAATATTGCGTGCAGAGCTTGCAACTCTTCGCAGCACATATCTCAACATCGATATTGGCGACTAGATACATGGTGACTCCTTCGTGCTAAATCCTGGTTAGGCGCCTACGGCCGCACGGGCTTCCGACCGTTTGACCGATGCCGCAGCCCAACCGTGATCGACTGCGTAGTTCCAGCCGGCCTGAATCACCGCCACATTTTTATCAATCAACTCCTGCTTCTTCTTGAACTTCCGCTCGACGACGCTGTCCAAGGCCGCGGTCCCGCCGGATACGACAAATCCTTTGCCAAGGAACCGATCCTTCACCGACTGCTCCAGCGCTTCAACCGAAGTCAGCCCCGTGATCGCTCCGATGCAGCCCATCAGTGCCATGTTCGTCGCGAGGTCCATCCCTGCAACTTCGAGGGACAGTTTGGTCGCGGGGAAGTAATAGAGCTTCGCACGGCGCTCTTCCAACTCACGCTGCTGATCCCTGTGAAGGGACATGGGCCCATCGTTGTTGATCAGCGCAATCCCGTCTTCCTTCAATCCGAAATAGAACGGCATCGTATACGACTTACCGTGGGTAATGACCTGTGGATGGAAGATAATAATGATGTGCGGGAAGGTGATTTCCCCGATCTCGTAGATCGGTTCATCCGACACACGGACATAGCTCTCGACCGGTGCCATCCGCTTTTCCGATCCATAAAATGGGACGATTGTGCTTTCACCGCCGGCATGGATCACTGCGGTGCTCAGAATGTGGGACCCCGTCACGACACCTTGCCCACCAACCCCCGCCATCCGAATGTTGAAACGCTTTGCCATGTCCGAGCCTCCCTACGGGTCGCTTACGCCTTGTTTGGAATTGCGGCGGCAGAAGCAGCCGGCTTCGGAAGATAGTCTTTGTAGCCATACCGCTCAGTAAGATACTGCTTGGCCTCGTCACTTACATATTCTGTGAACTGATACCGATCATTCTCAACGGTCTTCGCGTCTTCCATCACCTTGTCGGTCGGAATCGCGTACTCGATGTTGCAGGAGGTGTAGGCTTGAATGTAGGTCGAGCCCACTTCGCGGGCAATCAGCACGGCCTTCTTGATGACGCTCTCAACGCGGCGGGGATTGTTCGGAACCACCGTTGCCACGTACGCACACCCAGCCACCTTCGCCATTTGCAACATGTCCATCTTTTCGAACTTCTTCCCCAACGGGGCCATCTTTAAGACGGCACCACGGTTGGTCATCCCGCTCTCCTGCCCACCTGTATTGCCGTATACTTCATTGTCCAACATGATCGTGGTGAACCGTTCTTTTCGGAACCAGGAGTGGAGCACTTGCTGGAAGCCGATATCCGCCGTTCCGCCGTCTCCCGCCATGACCACCACATCCTTCGGCTTGTCACCGAACCGCAGCCGTAGTCCGCGGGACAGTCCGCTCGCGACACCGTTCTGATCGCCGTAGTTGCCGTACACAAACGGGATCGCAGCCTGTGAAATCGCTAACCGTCCACAACCTGCTGTTCCAACAGTGATCGTATCTTCTGGGTTGGGGAAGGCAATGATCGCCAGTCGGATGAACAGAGTCATCGCGCAACCGGCACACATGGGATGTTCTTCGAGAATTTCCTTGAAGCTCCCCATTTGGGAGACCGAAATTTTCTTTCCAAACGGGCCATGCTCGACCATGTCCCGATATTCTTTGGGCATGAACTTCTCAAATCCACCGGAAAACTTTACATAATCAAGACTCATCGGAACACCTCCCCCTATCGCGGCAAAGGAAATCCATTGCCTATCGGAAAGACACGGTTATATGCAACAAGCCCACAGGAATTCGAGGTTGAATGAACTGGGCTGACCCGCTCAAAGACGTTCACGCGAATATGTATGGTAGCAAAGACCAAAAAAGACTGTCAATGAGAAACGTCGACACACTAGCGAATCACATGATCACCGGAAAATACTATAACTTCCTGATATTCAATGCAACTTCTCAGAAGGCCCACCCTGCCAGAAAGAAGCCCTAGCACACCCCAAGCCCGTAGGCCATTCGCCCTAAAAACTTGCGTTTCACGGTGTTTTTGCAGCTGCCGTACGTGCGACCGACTTCATGGCAATGGAAAGAGAGATTGCCGATTCCACAAAACCTGTCTAGACTATATGCCTATGTCAACACGCGTGATCATCCCTGGGGAAGACGAAGGCGCTCAGCACGCCGGTGGGATCCATAAGCGTCCCCCAATTCCCGACAATTCGCTCAAAGCCGAGTGCCCGAAGTTCATGAGCCATGGCCCCTGCGGAGGCGTGCGAAAAGGGGGCTTGTGTGAGGTGTACCCCGAGATGGCTTGCCCTTGGGTGACCCTCTACATTCAACTGGAAAAAATCGGCCAAGTGGAGTGGATGAAACAGGTCTAGAAAGACATGAGGCGAGTTGAAGACGTTAGGGGTGAGGCGTGAGGCGTAAGGGGAAAAATATTCCGTCGGGGACACGACCGGGCTACAACGAGCGACATGCAAAGAGCGGTATCACCGCGCCACTGCAGGACATCGAAACATTCCCGAACCAATACAAGGGCTACGAAATCACGATCGAGATCCCTGAATATACCGCGATCTGCCCGAAGACCGGCCTTCCGGACTTCGGCACGATCACGCTCCACTACATGCCGGACAAAGAATGCCTGGAACTCAAATCACTCAAAATGTACATTCATGCCTACCGTGATTTGGGCATTTTTTACGAGAATTCCGTCAATCGCATCTTACAGGACATTGTCAAAGCCTGCCGCCCGGTATGGGCGAAAGTCACGGGGACATTCGCAGCGCGCGGCGGACTCAGAAGTGTGATCGAAGCACGATTTCCGTGAGACACTCTCTCGCACGATTTCGATTCGGCTAACCTACCACCCTATCCATGACCACCTATGCCATCGGCGATGTCCAAGGTTGCTCCATGCAACTGAATCAACTCGTCGATCGCATCAACTTTGATCCCGCGGCTGACCGATTGTGGTTCGTCGGCGACCTGGTGAATCGAGGGTCGGACTCGCTCAAGGTCCTCCGATACATCAAACGGCTTGGCTCTGCCGCACAGATCGTGCTGGGAAATCACGATCTGTTTCTACTCGCTGTCGCAGAAAACATCGTCGCACTCCGGCCAAAAGACACGATTCAGGATGTGCTGGCGGCAGAGGATCGAGCAGAATTAATGGACTGGCTTCGCCGCCAGCCCCTCCATTACCGCGAGCGATCGTTCTTCATGGTGCACGCAGGTCTCCTGCCTCAATGGACCATCGATGAAGCGGTGAACCTTGCGAGAGAAGTCGAAGCGGTATTGTCAAGCCCGAACTATCGAATCGTCCTCGAAGCGCTTTTCCGCGGACTCTCACCTCGATGGGACCCCGCCTTGGCTGGCGACGAACGTCTCGCGAGTATTACCCGAGTGTTGACGAGACTGCGGACCTGCACCCCAGCTGGCGACTTGTCGGGATTCTCCGGCCCGCCGGAACAGGCTCCTGCAGGATATCTTCCCTGGTTCCGCATTCCGAACCGTAAAAATGCCGATGCAACGGTCATCTGCGGCCACTGGGCTGCGTTGGGATTGCACATCGAGTCCAACCTGTTAGCCATCGACAGTGGATGCGTATGGGGGAAAGAACTGACCGCGGTGCGACTAGAGGATCGCGAAATCTTCCAGGTCGCGGGTGTCCGACGAGCGCGTCCGTGATTGAGCCTCACCCGCCTAATCCAACTTGGCCTCGTTACTCAACGAGGCCGTTTCCATCCTATCGATTCCTTCCGGGGAAAAATCCGCACCCGCGGCGCGATCCCCTCGGCCATTCCTACGGTCAGCCGGAACCGAAGCTCCTCGCCTCTCCACCTGAAGAATGGCAACGGTCAGAGGATTACTTGTACGGAATCGACCTCTACAACTTCGCCTACTGGTGGGAATGTCACGAAGTTTTCGAGGGACTCTGGCACTCGGTGGGGCACAACAGCGAGCAGGGAAACTTTTTCCAAGCCCTCATTCAACTCGCCGCCGCCAATCTCAAGCGATTCCTCGGCAACGAACAAGCCGCGCAGAAACTCGCACGCAGCGGGCTCTCACGACTCCGGAAGGTTCCACCAATTTACATGGGGCTAGATGTGCAGGCACTGGAAAAGAGGCTTCACCAAGTGGCAGACGAACGAACTGGATTTATCCCGTTGGTCCTAGCTGTATAATCCATTGCGCGCTCAAAAAGGTCATCCAACGAAGCCGCGGGCGAGAAAGTAGCGGAGGCGTACCCTCTGGGGCGCACGGTGCGACGAATAAGGAGCACCAAGTCTGTGCGCGCCGCCGAGTTGGTGAGGCGGCCGGGTCCTCGTTGAGGATTCTTTCGACCCGAGAACGACGTTGGGGGCCTTTTTCAGCAGCCTACTAGTGGTAGGACTCGGAATCGCCAGGAAACTTGCCCTGCTCGACCTCTTCTTTGTAGTGTCGGAGCGCTTGCAACGCATCCGCCTTGAGGTGAGCGTACGGTCTAACGAACTTCGGCACGAACTCATCGAAAAGACCGAGAAGATCATAGAGCACAAGGACCTGGCCATCACAGTGCGGACCGGCGCCGATCCCGATGGTGGGAATGGCCACCTGCTCTGTAATAGTCTTGGCCAACTCGGCAGGAATCGCTTCGAGCACGATAGCGAAGGTCCCGGCTGCTTCAAGAGCCTTGGCATCATTCAGTAAAACCAGTGCATGGTCTGATTCTCTCCCTTGCACTTTGTAGCCGCCATATCGATGAACAGATTGGGGAGTCATGCCGAGATGCCCCATCACCGGAATGCCGATACTGGTCATCGCAGCCACACGATCGACTACAACTGCGCCGCCTTCCAGCTTGATTGCCTGAGCCCCAGCCTGCAGAAACCGTCCCGCATTGCGAAGCGCGTCTTCGTGGCTGGCCTGATAGGACATGAACGGCATATCGCCGATGACGAGCGCTCGTTGGGCAGCCCCAGCCACAAGCTTCGTGTGGTAGAGCATGTCGTCCATCGTCACAGAGAGCGTAGTGGCCTTCCCCTGTACGACCACACCCAGTGAATCCCCGACCAGAATCGCCTCGATGCCGGCCTGTTCGACAATGCGTGTAAAAAGTGCGTCATAGGCCGTGACGACGATGAGCTTTTTCTTGTCGTGCTTGTAGCGCTGAAACTCGGGGATTGTCATCAACCCACTTCCGCTTTGGTGATAATGTCAGCCAGCCGGTGCGTGGCCTTAATGGCCATAATATGGACCCCGTCGCAATGAGGCCGCACCGCCTTGATCGTCCGCACCGCCATGTTCACCCCCACATCCTCCGCGCGCTCGGGGCCGGCAGCCCTGAGTTCGTCGATCATCTCCTGCGGGACTGACACACCAGGAATATTCGCATTCATGAACTCCGCCATCTTGGCGTTCCGGAGGACGAGAATGCCTGCCAGCACTTTGACCTTGAAGGGGCGCACCGCCTTCATGAAGGACGCAAACTGCTCCGGATGGTAAATCGCCTGGGTCTGGAAAAACTGGGCGCCCGCTTTCACCTTCACTTCAAATTTGGCGAGCATGGGACCCAGCGGATCGGCCTCCGGAGTCACTGCAGCCCCAATGGTAAACTGCGTCGCACCATCTAACTTGTTCCCCATAAAATCCCGCCCGTTGTTGAGTCCTTGCACGAGCTGCATGACTTCGACTGAATCCAGATCATAGACCGGCTTGGCCTCCTTATGATCTCCGACGGTCGGATAGTCCCCGGTTAGGCACAGAATATTGTGGATGCCGAGCATGGAGGCGCCCATAAGGTCCGACTGCATTGCAATACGATTCCGATCACGACAGGTCATCTGCATGACCGGATCATGACCGAGCTCGTAGAGGAGTCGGCAGACAGGGAGAGACCCGGCCCGCACAATGGCGGCCGTGTTGTCCGTCACGTTGACCCCGTGCACGCGCCCCACCAACTGCTTGGCATTCTCTAACACGCCTGAAATGTTGGTGCCTTTGGGGGGATTGTACTCAATCGTGACAGCAAACTGTCCCTGATCGAGCACATCCTTCAACCGCCGCGGTTCTCGACTCATGTTTTCTATTTTACTCCTCCACTCCCACTCACAGCGGTAGGAGGAACGGGGCGCGCCCCCTACGCGCATCGGACGAGCACAGCTTTATCGTGCGCGTTCTGCGAGCAAGGGAGCGCCCCATCTCTCCTACAGCATTCCCGCCATTCTCTTAGCAGACTCCACCGTGTTGTCCAGCAGCATCGCAATCGTCATCGGCCCCACACCACCCGGCACAGGACTGATCCAGCCTGCCTTCTGACTGACTGGTTCAAAATCAACATCGCCGACGACCTTCCCATCGGGGAGCCGGTTCGTCCCTAC
>WNFB01009620.1_pt1 | contig 13124 bp, 11 predicted proteins | sample 5400501 | NCBI WGS metagenome assembly WNFB01 (sample SAMN13153341, study PRJNA577476) | soil metagenome | isolation source: 200 cm saprolite under Douglas fir tree site 2 hole 1 | place: USA:California | collected 2015-04-18
AGAATAAGCCGGTCCGCTTCTACGATGATCTGATCAAAGGGAAGGTCGTGCTGATCAATTTCATGTACACAAACTGCCAGGGTCTTTGCCCGCGACAGACCGCGAACCTGGCGGCAGTGCAGAGAGCCCTCGGTGACCGCGTTGGGCGCGATATCTTCATGTACTCAATCACCCTCAAGCCAGGAGAGGACACGCCCAAAGTGCTTCAGGAATATGCCAAGAGCAACGGGGTCAAGCCGGGCTGGCTGTTCCTGACTGGGAAGCCCGGCGACGTTGAGAAGCTCCGTCGTAAACTCGGCTTCGTGGATCCAGACCCCACCGTGGACAAAGACAAGTCGCAACACACCGGTGTCATCTTGTACGGCAATGAGACGCTGGACAGATGGGCGGCGTGCCCGGCGTTAACTGACCCCACCGAAATCGTCCAATATGTCCTCTGGATGGAGCCGAAGAATAAGCAAGCCGCAGACTGAAGCCGGCACGCAACCACTGTAGGTGTATCGCCCCGAGCAACGAGTCTGTGGCTCGCGAGAGAGCCGGAGGCAAGTCCTGCGCCAGCGATACGACTCGAAGTCCCGGTCCAGTGTAAGAATGTCTCCCGTGTTCAGCTCGTCAGCGAGTTGAATCAGGCACGCATCGGCAAAGCCCAGAGGCAGATCGCGATACTTGCGCATAATGCTTTGCACCGGGATGGCCAACCGGGAAAGCTGAAACGCAATCTGAAAGATTCCACGCTCGACGTTTTCCAGCACGGTCTCGGCCGCTCCGGGAAGTCCTCGCAGCAGGTAGCAGCTCTCGGCAATCACCGCCTCGCAGGTGACCAGTGGCCGTTCCAGGCCCTCCATGACTCTTGCACACCGGGCGTGGTGCCTCTCGCTTCAGTCCCGAAGGGCCACGATCACCCCGGTTTCCAGCAGCGTCGGCTTCACCGGCCGAATTTTTGCAAGTGCTTCTTGTTGGAACCGAGATCAGGAAGACCTGAGGCAAATCGCCCCACGCCGATCACTCGTTTTCGCGAGGAGCTGCCGTAACATGCGGCTAGCAGGCGCAATCCCTCGCGCACCACTCGGGACGGACTCCAGCCAAGACGCCGGACGAGTGTGTTCCAAAGCGACCTGGGAGCGACGGTCGAGTCGTGCCTGCACATTCGTCTTCATGCGGTCAATTGTACTACGCGGTACAGCCTCGTAAGAGCTGATCCGACTGGTGGCCGCTGTAGGTTCGATCTTAGTAGAAGCTATTGCAAAAGCCGGTCATGGCTCTTTTTAACTTGACCCCACTTGGCTTGACTCCCCCAAACGCTCCGCCATAGAATCGCGCTCGCATCCGCGGTGGTCCGCGCGTAGCGGGTCCTGTCCCCATCGGTTCATGCAATCATACGCAGCGAAAGGAGTGCCACCCATGAGAAAGTTCGTCGCACTTTCTGTGCTGACGCTTGCCTGTGTCTCCCTCCTGTGGATGCCGAAGGCACGCACCGCCGCGAATGATGAAGCCGAAATCCGGCAACTAATAGACCGCTGGGCCAAGGCCTTCCGCGCCAAAGACCTCAACGCTATTATGTCGATCTACCAGCCGGGAGAAGCACTGGTGGCGTTCGACGTGGTGCCGCCGCTGCAATACCTCGGGTCGGATGCGTATAAGAAAGACTACCAGGACTTCCTCGCCCAGTACCAGGGTGCGATCGATGTCGAAATTCGCGACCTGAGCATCACTACGGGCGACGGTGTGGCCTTCAGCCACAGCCTCGAACGGATTAGTGGAACCATGGCCAATGGCCAGAAATCCGATCTGTGGGTGCGCGCGACCGATTGCTACCGCAAGATCAATGGCCACTGGCTGGTCACGCATGAGCACATCTCCGTGCCTGTCGACCTGGACAGCGGCAAAGCCGTGCTGAATCTCAAGCCGTGACAAACAAGGGAACCGACTCGCTACACCACGATCCGGCAGAGACGTGGGCAGCTGGATTTCATGTTAGCAGTCTATCCCAATAAGAGGCTTGCGCTATGCCAGATGATGACAGCAGCAAGGCCCCATCCACCGATCCCCAGAGCCAACCTCTTTCTCAGCCGCCAGTGACTCCATCCACTCCACATCAGGGAACATTGGGCGAAGGCGGCAACGCCAACTCCAAAGATAAACAAAACCAAACCAGAGAGCTTGCGAACCAATTTCGGATAGCAGAAAAATGGCAAATAGGCACCACTGTCGGATTGGGCGTGATCGGAATTTTCGCCTTGTTCATCTATTACGGACAACTCTGCGAAATGAAAAAAGTCACGAAGGCCACAGAAAATGCCGCCACAGCCGCCAAAGGTTCTCTCGACCTTACCCGTCAAGTCGTCAAAGGCACCCAAGCCGCCATTTGTCACGCTATTCCCGGCCTTGGCACCACCGTTACATCTATGTACGTCCAGATTCGGAATGATGGCAAAGTTAGCGCAATCCAACTTCAAGCCACTTTCAGCATCACCAGAAAGAGCCTGCCAGATGGCAAAGTAATTGGACTGCCACAGCGAATTGAAATCAGTAGGGGCCAACTTCCGCCAGATGGGAAAGCGGGAAAATACTTTGCCCTCGGTGGGTTCTCTAAAAGAGACTTCGGTTTGTTGCAGCATATTCGTCAGACCATCATCGTGCAGGGCGCGTTTCAATACGACAATGGATTTGGAGACGTGGTCCACGAATCCATGTGTATGCAGCTTATCGGTTCCCGCCACGACGACGGCAGATATAATGGTGTCGAATGGCCCACCTGTGACTATGCCCCTGAAAGACTGCGCCAATATATGGAAGCCGACAAAAGGAAGAAATAGAACTGCAAAAGCACATACCGCTGCCCTGTCACGCGGCCATCGTGCCCAGAGCCACCCCAATTTGCTCAAGCTAAAAGACCCCACTACCCCCCGCTGTTTTTCTTGACCACCGCGGTATAATGTGGTGCAAAGCCCGCCGAGAGCTTTGCGCAAGGTGGAAGAGTTTCAGAGCGAGTGGTTCGACCGTGTCCACACATCTAAGGCCTTTACAATCCGCACTTACAGAAAATGCGCCCGTAACCCGTGTAGGATTCGCACTTAGCCAATCATTGGACTTAAAGCCCTTTACAATCCGCACTTACAAAAACGCAGGGGGGTGGGGCACCCCTACCGTCTGTCCGACTCCCTGCGAGGCTCAGGAATGACGCCACGACATCGGTGCGGGCGCGCAAAGAATCTCTTCTACTCGGTTGTCTCGATTCTCTTCGTGCTGGTTTTCCTCGCCTCGGCCCCGGCTGAGGCGCGCACGCGCGAGCCGTACAATGTTTATGCAGAGCGCCGCGCCAAGCTCCGCGCGCAGGTGGATGGACCGGTAGTGCTGTTTGGCTACACGGGCCGCGAAGATGCCTCGCCCTCCTACGTTTTCCATCAGGAAGAGAACTTCTACTACTTGACCGGCCACAACCAGCCCGGCGCGGCGCTGGTGCTGGTCCCGGAGCAAAACAGCGAAAAGGGCGCTGACAAGGGAGGAGACAAGAGCGGCGCCCCGCCCGTCAGCAAGGTCAACGGCAAGAACAACGGTAAATCGAACGGCAAGTCCTGGGAGGGCCCGCACGAGATCCTGTTCCTGCCGCCACACGACGCGGTTCGGGAGCGCTGGGAAGGCCCGCGGACAGGCCCTGCCGATCCCGGCGTGCTCGAGAAAACCGGGTTCGCCAGCGTCGAGTCGTTCGCCGACCTGCGCGGCACGCTCGAGAAACTGGCCAAGATTTTCCCGAACGTTTACACGCTGCTGCCCACGGCCGAAGACCTGGGCTTCCCGCACGCGCGGAACTGGTCGAGCTGGCTCTATCAGATTCTACCGCAGGCGTCGCAGCGCAATATCGCCGAGCGCATCGGCGCGATGCGCCAGGTGAAGTCGCCGAGCGAGCTTGAGCTGCTCGTGCGGGCCATCGAGCTTTCCGTGGACGCGCATCTCGAAGCCATGAAAATGCTTCGCCCGGGGCTTTACGAATACCAGGTCGCGGCGCGAATGGAGTATGTTTACCAGTACGGTGGCTGCGAGCGAAGCGCCTATCCACCAATTGTCGGCGCGGGCTTCAACTCGACGGTGCTGCATTACAGCAGCCTGCGCGACCAGATCAAAGACGGCGATCTCGTGGTGCTCGACGTCGGCGGGCAATACTCCGGCTATTCCGCCGACATCACTCGGACGCTCCCTGCCAACGGCAAGTTCACCCCGCGGCAGCGCGAGATCTACGAAATCGTCCTCGGCGCGCAGAATGCGGCGCTGGCGGCGCTCAAGCCGGGGATGAGCTTTGCGCGCAGCGGCCCCAACAGCCTGTTTCGGATCGCCTACGACTACATCAACTCGCACGGCCAGGACAAGCAGGGCCGCCCGCTCGGCCGCTACTTCATCCATGGACTGGGCCATCACATCGGCTTGGATGTCCACGACCCGGGCCCGCCCGATCGCCCGCTGGAACCGGGCATGGTGGTCACCATCGAGCCTGGCATTTACATTCCAGAAGAACACTTGGGTGTGCGAATCGAGGACGACGTGCTGATCACCGAAGCGGGCTACAAGCTGCTCACGGCCCGCCTGCCCGCGTCTCCAGCATGGCCGGCGGGAGCCGGGAGAGGTCGCGGCGCGATTCGTCAGTGCGGCGCGACCCGGTAAGTGACGATGCTGGCCCCACGGAGCAGCCGCAGCGGCGGCCGCACTTCGTAGCTTTCCTCCAGCGCGATCAATTCGCCCCGGGCTGTCGGCCAGACGTCGGCCCCCTCGGCCGCCCTGGGGCCAAGTTCACACAGCTCCTTGCCGGTGTCCAAGCGCCAGACCAGCAGGCGCGGATCACGCCGATCGGACAAGAACAAAGCGCGCTTGAGTTTGCTGTACCGGGGCAGATGGCCCACGGCCAGGTTTCCTCGCTCGTTCACCCGCAATATCTGCGATTCGCTGGAGTGAACGCTTTTCTCTGCGTCGCGGCGCGTCTTGCCAGTCCCGGCATCGAGCCAGCTCAACTGGCTGCCCAACACAAGCAAATCGCGGCCATCGCCCAGCCAAGCCATGTCCTCCGCGCCGATTTTTCGCTCCCAGAGCAGCTTGCCGTCCTCCGAGGCATACACACGCAGCCGCGCCTTGCCCGGCCAGCGCGTGGGACGCAACAACACAGCCAGGCGCGAGCCGTCCGGAGCGAGCGCCAGCTTGGTCCACCGCTCGGCGGAGTCCAGCGCGAGCGAAAGGCTGCGCAGTACCTTGCCGGTGGCTGCTTCGTAGAAGCGCACCTCAATGGGCTTCTTCGGCACAGCGTCCGCCAGATAGGATTCCGGCGGCCAGAACAACGCCGCCATTTGGCCCTCGGCGAGCGCGGCTTTACCCGGATAGGCCTGCTTTTCCCCGTCGACGCCAATTTGGTAACGCACCTGCGCGGTCTCGGCGTCCAGCACCCAAATTGCTCCGACGCTGCGGACGGCAAACAGGCTTCCTGACGGTGAAAAGATGATTTCGTGCACCTGCCATGTGACTCCGGGTGGAAGCGAAGGTGGCTCGAGCTGCACGCCGCGGTCTTCGCCCGTATCGCGGTTGCGCAGCTTTAGCTCGACACCTTGCGTGGTGTGAATGTACTGCACCAAATAGCGGCCGTCGGGCGAAACTCCGATGGCGGTGCCGGCCGGCACGATCTCCCGCGCCGCCACCGTCAGCGCAGGACACAGCGACATCGCCGTTTGTGGCACGACGGTTTCCTGACCGCGGGGCGACTCGGGCCCGCCGAGGAAAAACGCGCAGACTGTGGGAACAGTCAGCAGGACGATGCGGAAGGGGTTCTGAATTGGCATAGGTCAAGACCCGCTAGTTTGACCGATTCTGAAGCCCACGGCTATAATGAGTTTTGGTCTGGCGCAAACCGCGCGCCAGGGAATCGCGCGACGAATCACAAGCAGCCGGAGCCCGCCGTGGCGGACCTGCCGCGAGACCTCGTGCGCGTCAGGAGCATGTCATGGTGAAAGCGACGCAACTCCGCCCCGGTATGATCATCCGGCACGATGGTAACCTGTATACGGTGTTCAGCGTCGAACACCGCACCCCAGGCAACAAGCGCGGTTCGATGCAGACCAAAATGCGCAACCTGCGCACCGGCTCCATTATTGATTACCGCTTCCGCGCCGAGGATTTCGTCGAGCGCGCAATTGTGGACGAGGTGGAATTTGAATACCTCTATGGCGACGGCGAGGGCTACCACTTCATGGATACGCAGACCTTCGAGCAAATCAGCTTGACTTCGGACGTCCTCGGCGAGGCAGTGTACTACCTGATCGGCAATATGCTGGTCAAATTAGAATTCTACGAAGGCAAACCTATCGGCGTCGTGTTGCCGGACACCGTGGACCTGACCGTGGTGGAGACCGAACCGACGGTTCAGAAGGCTACCGCCAGCGCGGTGATGAAGCCCGCCAAGCTCGAGACCGGCCTGACGATCCAAGTGCCCCCGTTCATCAGCGCCGGCGACAAAGTTCGCGTGGACACTTCCGAAGCGCGTTACGTCCAGCGGGCGCAGTGATGACCCGGCGCCCTTTAGCTGCGCCAAGCCGATGGTCGCCTCACACGCTCCGAGCGAACGGCGCTTTTCAGCGCTCAGGCCATGCGAGCGCTGACGAGGTCCGGCAACTCTTGCAGCACGTTCTCCAGCGTATCCACCAAGCTGCCATCCCACCAGCCGCGCCCAACTTCCTCGCGCACGATGGACAAGGCCTCCCGCGACGAGAGCGCTTTGCGGTACGGTCGCTGGCTGGTAAGCGCGTCGTAAATGTCCACAGTTTGCAGCACGCGCGCCGACAACGGAATATGGCTGCCTTTCAAGTGGTCGGGATAACCGGTGCCGTCCATGCGCTCGTGGTGATGGCGGATGATCGGCAGGACGTTCCGGAACGATTTTAGCGGCGCGCAAATGCGCTCTCCGATCACCGGATGGGTTTCCATGATGCGCCGCTCGTCCGGGTCAAGCGGTCCTGGCTTGAGCAGAATCTGCTCGGGCACGGCCACCTTGCCGATGTCGTGGACCACGCCGGCGCGACGCAACGCCACACGCTGCTCCTCCGGCAGGCCAAGGCGCTCCGCAAGGGCAATCGAGTAGCGCGAGAGGCGTTCGCAGTGGCCTTCGGTGTAAGGGTCTTTCGCTTCGATGCTGTGCGCCAGACTGCAGAGCACTGTCTCAGCGTTCTCCAGCTCATCGGTGAAGCGCTTCAGGCGCACCAGCGAGCGCACTCGCGCGAGCAGCTCTTCTTTCCGGATGGGCTTGTTCAGGAAATCATCGGCGCCGCTTTCGATTCCCCGGATGCGATCGTCGGCGCTCCCCAGGCCCGTTATCAGCACCACGGGAATCAGCCGCGTTTCAGGACGCGCCTTGACCGTGCGGCACACGGCGAAGCCTGTGCACCGCGGCATCATCACGTCGACCAGAGCGAGATCAATCGGCTGTCCAGCCAGCACGTCCAGCGCTTCCGCGCCATCCGCAGCGCAGACCACGCGGTAGCCTTGAACGCGCAGCATTTGGGAGAGCAGTTCACGATTATCTTCACTGTCGTCAGCGACCAGAACGGTGGCCAATGGCATTCCTTCCCCCGTCATGGAACCCCCGAATTAGCCTGAACGGGATTCGGAGGGGCAAGCGGAATTTCCCGGCAGGTCCAATAGTGTTTGGAATTCTCGGAAGGGAATCTAATTCTGGCAACTCGCAGAGTAGCTGTCAAGAGTGTGACGACGTTTTCCAAAGCGAAGATTTCGCGAACACACGGGCGAAGATCGCATCCACCCAGCGAAGCTGCCGCTGCAGATCGAAAGTGCGATTGAGCGCCGCCGCGTTCAGGAATTTGCCGATGCGCGGATCGGCCGCGACGCGCTCGCGGAAGCTGGTATCCGACTCCCAGGCGGCCATAGCATGCTCCTGCACCCACTTGTACGCCTCTTCGCGTGGCGCGCCCGCTTCCACCAGGTCTTGCAAAAGCTGCCCGGAGAAGACCAGGCCCCGGGTGGCTTCGAGATTGCGCAACATTCTTTCCGGAAAGACGTGCATCTCGGCGATGATCTCGGTCAAGCGCGCCAGCATGTAGTCCACAAGGATGGTCGAATCCGGCAGGATGATGCGTTCAACCGAGCTGTGCGACATATCGCGTTCGTGCCACAGGGCGACGTTTTCCAGTGCCGCCTGCGCGTTCGACCGCACCACCCGCGCCAGCCCGCAGAGCTGCTCGCAACTAACCGGGTTGCGTTTGTGCGGCATCGCCGAACTGCCGCGCTGCTCGTCGCCGAATGGCTCCTCGACCTCGCGGACCTCGGTGCGCTGCAGGTGGCGAATTTCGAGCGCGACTTTCTCCAGCGACGCCGCAACCACCGCCAGTGTGGTCAGGTACTGCGCGTAGCGGTCGCGCTGGATCACCTGCGACGAAATCGCCGCGACTTCCAGGCCCAGCCGCTTGCAAATCTTCTGCTCGATCTCAGGCCCCAGATGCGCGCAATTCCCCACCGCGCCGGAAATCTTGCCCACAGCCATCTGCTTCGCTGCCAGGTCGAAACGCTCGAGGTTGCGCCGGTTCTCAGCGAACCAGTTGGCGATTTTCAGGCCAAAGGTGATGGGTTCGGCGTGCATGCCGTGCGTGCGGCCAATCTGGGGCGTGTGCTTGAACTCCTGCGCGCGCTGCTCGAGCACCTCGCCGAAACGCGTCAAGCCCTGCTCGATCAGCCGCGAGGCGTCGCGCACCTGCAGCGCCTGCGCCGTGTCGACCACGTCGCTGGAGGTCAACCCGTAGTGCAGCCAGCGCGCCGCGGCCGGGTCCCCGATCGCTTCGCCCACCGCCATCGTGAACGCGATGACGTCATGACGCACGCGCGCTTCAAGCTCGCGGATGCGAGCCACGCTCACTTGGGCGCGCTCACGGATGGCAGCGGCCGCCGCGCGTGGCACCTGGCCGGCTTCAGCCAGCGTTTCGGTGGCTGCGAACTCCACCTCGAGCCATTTCTGGAATTTGTTCTCGTCGCTCCAGACGCGGCCCATCTCCTCGCGCGTGTATCGTGAGATCAATCAGGGCTCCTTTCCGGCCGGCTCGCTCCGCGCAGCAATGCGCGTTGCCGTACACAGCCAGACCCTAGCCATGCGGGCTTTCTTGCCAAATGGCGGGGAAATTCCCTACGCAATCATATCTGAAGTCCCGCGCTTCTTGGGAAGGAAACACGCGGACTCCCGCCTTGATTCCCCTGGCTCACTTGGGATGAGAACCTTCTGAGAGATCCCTCGCTTTGCTCGGGATGACAACCGCTCCACTGCCAATGCCGGCCAGTGGTATCGAGGCGTTCAGTCTGCCTACCCTTCCACCTAACCGTTGGGCCAGAATTCAGGTCTAATGAGTCGAATGGACGGGAGTGATGCGGAGCGAGTGGCGCAGGCCCTGGCCGGCGATCGGGACGCGTTTCGTGTCCTGGTCGAACACCACAGCCGCAGCATCTTCCGGCTGGCCTATCGTATGACCGGGAACGAACACGACGCCGAAGAAGTCGTACAGGAAACCTTTCTGAAGGCCTATCGGCGCCTCAACCGATTTGAGTCGCGGTCGAATTTTGGAACCTGGCTCTACCGCATCGGAGTGAACTGCGCGCTCGATCTGATGCGCAAACGCCGCTCAGACGCCGAACGCCGAGACTCCGACGCCCCCGAAGGTTCCGAAGCTGTGCGCGAATTGCCCAGCCCCGACCCGGCTCCCGACCGGCTGTTGCTCAGCGCCGAACTGGGACGCCAAGTCGCGAAAGCGCTCGGCGCGCTGAGCCCAACCGAGCGCGCTGCGTTCCTGCTGAGGCATTTCGAGGGCCAGTCGATTGAGGAAATCGGCCAGGCGTTGGGTTTGCGGGCGAGCGCGACCAAGAACAGCGTCTTTCGCGCGGTGCAGAAGCTGCGCCGAGCCCTCGAGCCCTTCGTGCAAGTAAAGCCGAACGTAGCGGCAAGTCGAGCCCCGAGCCCAAACCAATGACGCACCCGAGTGAAGAACAGCTTATCGCGTATCAGTACGGCGACCTGCCCGAAACCCAGGAGCGCGCCGCAATCGACCGCCATCTCGCCGCCTGCGATGCCTGCCGTACCAGCTATGAGGCGCTCCAGCGCGTCCTGACCGCCGTCGAGGCTGCTCCAGTTCCCGAGCGCGACACCTCCTACGGCAGCCGCGTGTGGCAACGAATCAGCCCGCAACTCGATCAACGGGAGCGACTCGACTGGCACGCCTGGCTGGTGCCGCGGCGTTGGGTCGCTGTGGCCGCCATGGCTGCGCTCGTGTTTGTGGCTTTCCTGGCAGGACGCTTCTGGCCGCGGCCAACGCAGCAAGAATCGGCCGGACCGATCTCCGTCGAGGTCCGCGAACGCATTCTGCTGGTGGCGGTGGGGGATCACCTGGACCGCGCGCAGATGGTGCTGGTGGAACTGGTCAATGCAGAAGGACAGGCGAAGGGCGGGGTGGACATTTCCGCCGAGCAGCAGCGGGCACAGGACCTGGTGGAAGCCAACCGGCTCTACCGGCAGACCGCTACGCGCACGGGCGATTCCACTCTAGTCGACGTCCTCGATGAGCTCGAGCGCGTACTGGTGGAGATTGCGCACAGTCCAGCGCAACTCTCCTCGGCGCAACTGAACGAAATCCAGCAGCGCATCGAGGCGCGAGGAATCCTCTTCAAAGTGCGCGTGATCGGCTCGGACGTGCGCGAGCGGGAGAAATCCGCGGGGCAGATTGCGCCGCGTGGCAGCTCTTAGAAGGGAAGGCAACGATAGATGATCCGAAAGATGAATTGGCTTTCTCGGACGTGGCTGGTGATTCTGCTGGCCGGGATGCTCTCGGTACCGGCTGCCGCAAGCGGGCAAGCGCGCAACGGGGCGATCCGCGTGCTGGCTTCGAGCATTTCCGACCGTGTCGCAGATAGCATCACCGGAGAGGTGGCAGGCAGCATCCACGAGGGCGACGCGGGGGGTGACGCGCAATCGCGCGAGGAAGAGCAAAGGGAGCGCGAGCAGGAAAAGAAGGACCGCGAGTTGGAGAAGCGCGACCGGGAGCAGGAGCTCTACGATAACGCTCTGGAAGCGGTGGACGAGGCCCGCTGGGAAAAGGCTGCCGCGAAATTCGACAAAGTGGCCAAGGGCAGTGGACCCCGCGCGGATGCGGCTCTCTACTGGAAGGCCTACGCGTTCAACAGACTTGGCCGGCGCGACGATGCGCTGGCGACACTCGGCGAACTCGGCCGGACCTACCCGCAGAGCCGCTGGCTGAAAGACGCGAAGGCTCTCGAAGTAGAGGTTCGTCAATCCACCGGGCAGCCGGTTCACCCGGAGAGCGAAACAGATGAAGACCTGAAGGTCATCGCCATTAACGGCTTGCAGCACACCGATCCCGAGCGCGCGGTGCCCCTGCTGGAAAAAGTTTTGCAGGGTTCGGGTTCGCCTAAGCTGAAGCAGCGCGCTCTGTTCGTCCTGGCCCAGACCGGGTCGCCACAGGCGCGCGAGGCGATGGCCCGCATCGCGCGGGGCCAGTCGAATCCGGACTTGCAGCGGAAGGCAGTGGAGTATCTGGGCCTGTTCGGCGGGAAGGAGAGCCGCCAGGTGCTGGTGGACATCTACGCCGGGTCAAGCGACGTGGACGTCAAGCGCTCGATCCTGCGCAGCTTCATGGTGGCGGGCGATCGCGAACGCCTTCTAGCAGCGGCTCGAGGTGAAAAAGTGGTTGAACTGCGCCGCGAAGCCATCCGCCAACTGGGAGTGGCGGGCGCGCAGCCCGAGCTTTGGCAGCTCTACCAGAACGAGCCATCCGTGGAGATCAAGGAACAAATTCTGCAAGCGATGTTTGTGGCCGGAAACGCCGAGAAGCTGATCGAGCTGACGCGAACGGAAAAAGTGCCGGAGTTGCGCCGCAAGGCGATCCGCAACTTGGGTCTACTGGGCTCGCAACGCGCGGGCGAGGCACTGGTGGCGCTCTATGGCAACGAGAAAGACGCTGAGGTCCGCCGCGAGGTGCTCAACTCATTCTTCTTGCAGGGAAACGTCAAGGCACTGATCGAAGTGGCGCGCAAGGAAACCGACCCCGGGCTCAAGAAAACCGCAGTGCAGAAACTTTCTCTGATGAACACGAAAGAGGCCACCGATTTCCTCATGGAAATTTTAAACAAATAGGTGAGGTGCGCTGTGCAAGGAATGATCGCGACAGCAAGGCTTGGGGTCCTGGGTGGGCTGATGCTTGCGACTGCGCTGGCCGCAACGGCGCAACAGCCGCGCGTGGTGAACGCGAAAATGCAGACGGGCTCAGCCGCTGCGGGCCTGGAAAAAGAGTTCCGCACACTCCTGAGCGCTCAGGCAGAGCCGGCGTGGATCGGTTATGCCGTGCCCGTCGCTGGCCAGCACCAAATGTGCTGCTACAGCTCGGGCGATGAGTTTACCCGCGCCAGCGGTTGCTGCGGACTCTGCCGGTTGGAGAGCAGCCGCGGCATCAACGTGAGTACGGACGAGCACCCTGACTCGGGCAGCTTGGGAAGTGTCAAACTGGAAGGCCCGAACTATCTCCTGGTGCTCTTCCGCATCGAACAAAAACGCGTGGACCGGATTCGCGCGTTCTCGGAGGATTGCCAGCTCGATGCCAGCGGTTTGCCGTTCATCTGGCTGACGGATGTCCGCCCCGCGGAGAGCGTCGCCTGGCTGGCTTCCTTTGTAACCGCGCCTCTTTTGGATACGGAATCGGAGACCAAGCCAAGCCAGCGCGCGAGCCAGCATGCACTGACCGCGATTGCGCTGCACGCCGATCCGGCAGCGGACCGCGCGCTCGAAGGATTTGTGTCGCCCAACCAGCCGGAATCTCTGCGCGGCCACACCGTGTTCTGGCTAGGGGCGGCGCGCGGCAAACAAGGACTTGCCGTGCTGAAACGCATGGCGCGCGAGGACCCCAGCGACCGCGTCCGCGAAAAGGTCACCTTCGCCCTTTCGGTCAGCCACGAGCCGGAGGCGGTGGAAGAGATGATCCGCATGGCCCGGAGCGACGCGGGGTCGCGCGTGCGCGGCCAGGCGCTATTTTGGCTGGGTCAGAAGGCCGGCAAAAAAGCCGTCGGCGCCATCACCGCCGCCATCGAAAATG
>WNFB01009108.1_pt1 | contig 13123 bp, 21 predicted proteins | sample 5400501 | NCBI WGS metagenome assembly WNFB01 (sample SAMN13153341, study PRJNA577476) | soil metagenome | isolation source: 200 cm saprolite under Douglas fir tree site 2 hole 1 | place: USA:California | collected 2015-04-18
CCCGTCCTGGCCTGAATAAAATCCCATTCCAGTTGGTCCAACTCTTCGCAAACCATAAAACGAACTCCTACGTTACGATCTGCACTTTAATGCCAAGAAGAAAGCAAACTAGGACACTCCCAGATTTTGGTAGTTGCTTCGTAAAGTGTGCAAAGCGTACATCACGTCCTCCAGAGCCTCTGTCTCTTCGCCGTTGTCGCCGGCTGCCTGAAATAATTCTCGCGCCCGTAGCACAACCGCCTTCTCGGCTTCTGCAATGCGCTGCGCTAGTTTGCTCTTATCAATCTCAGAGAGTGCAGCTCCGTACAGCTGCCTCCAATATCTGCTGTCCGGAGACTTGGAAATGCCGGTACTCATAATGCGTCTCCTCGTTTTCCCATGCTGCGCACTGTGATCTGGTTCGATGCCGCTGGCTAAACAAAATGGAAGGCGACATAGGCTGCCTCCCACTTTTTCGCACTGACCATTCGCAACCAACAACTAGTCGCTGGTTTTACGCGGCCCTACCAGCCCCCTTGGCCTCGAGAGCCTTCTCGCGGCCAACATTGACTTTAATCTGCTTGGGCTTGGCTTCAGCTTTCTTGGCCAGCTTGATCTTCAGCACGCCGTTATCGTAGTTGGCGCTTACTTGTCCAGGATCCACGGTGGTGGGCAGCGTGAACGAGCGGGTGAAACTTCCGTACTGCCGCTCGACGCGACGGAAGTTCTCCTCTTTCTCTTCGTTCTCCATCTTGCCGCTCGCCATGGACGGTGAGGGTGTTGTTCTCGATGCGGACATCAATGTCTTTTTCGTCGATGCCCGGGACTTCAAGCTTCAGAGTAATGTTGTGCTCGTCTTCGTAGATGTCCACCGGCGGTGCGAAGCTGGTGGTGGTTAACGCCTCTTCCGGGCCTTCGGGGCTAGGTCAATAGTGTCATAACGCAGTCCTCCTTCAGAGGGAAGGTAAGAGGAAAAACTTCAGATGGGCTGACTTAGTTCAGGAGACCTGAAAGAGTGAGAAGGCGTGCTCGCTCACGTACCACCCTAGTCTCAGGTGGTGTGATTGTCAAACAGGTGTAGCAATGCTGGTGCAACCGTTTCTGGGCCCGTCCGACAGATTTCTTCCTTATCGTCTCGAGTCATCATCCCTCCTTTGGCTGGGGAACCGAAATATGCCCATGAACCTGTTGTGGCGCATTTTAAGCCAAATCCAGTCCGCTTAATCTCGCAATTTCCGCGACCCAAACCTCCTGGAAAATGCGCGCGACCCAACCACGCAAAATTCGTGAACTGACCATGTTGAACCTGTCGATGAAGGGGTCTGAAATTTTTTAACCTTTTGGTCGTGGGAGGTCCCTATGCCCAACTACGAGTTCTTCTGCCACGCGTGCAAGAAAATGTTTTCGAAGATTTTGACCATTGCTGCGCACGAGAAGGCAAAGATCACCTGCCCGCACTGCGGCAACCACAAAATAGAACAGCGCTGGGCCGCCTTCTACGCGGTCACGTCGAAGAAGAGTGCGTGAAGGCGAGGGCAGATGCGCAGTCCGGTTTCGACGACCCCGTCTCCCCGACGGCCATGTGCTCATTCTCGGTGGGTACGGCGTGGATGGGAAGATCGTTCAGACCGCAGAGATGATCTACTTCACCGGGACGCTGTAATGCGACGCAATGACTTGCCAAGTGCCGCCGATATTCATCCATACGTCGGTCAGTCGGTCCCGATATTCGTAGGGCTTGCCCTTTGACTTGCCTTTCTCATGATAGGCACCGGTGACGACAGCCGTTTTCCCATGTATCCGGATCCTAAGGTCCGATAATTCTGCCACTTCCACCCGAACGGAAGAGTCAGCACTGTGGGTGATGTAGCCGGCCTTGCTGAATGTGCTGCCGTCCTCAACCGTGATAACGAAATCTTCAGCCAGCAAGGAAGACAAGATGTCGATATTTCGGTTCTTGTAGGATTCAGTCCATTTCGCTTCCAGAGCGAGAACCTTCGAAGCGGCCTCGGATTTCTGTTGCGCAGCTGCACAAGTTGCGAACCACATTGGCAAAAAGAGCACGGTGAGCAAGATGCGAACCCGCATGTCTTCTATGTCGCACGATTTGGTGAGTTGCGGCAAGTCCCTTCTCTGGGACGTAAGTGCGATTTCCGGCGAAGGAAATGCTTCACGGCAGATCGTCAAGCGATTTCCAGCCAGCATCAGTTTTGGCTTTACACGTATCGCCTGTCGTACAAAACTCCAATCTCCCAGTTGTTCACGCGAACAAGGTGATTTTTAATGAAATGCTCCGAGTCAAACAACAGAAAGCCGGTGACACGAACTAAAAGCGCCTGATACTCATCCGGAGCGCTCCGAAAGAATTTCCTTCCCGCACACCCAGTCATTTGAAAGCCTTGAAATACACAGTCCCGAAGGTGGCACCTGGCAGCGTCAAGCACCCATTTCAACAGCGTCGCGAGCAGGCGAGAAGGGGTACAATGGTTGCGTTTTCGAAGTTAAATCGGTCCAAAGGTTCGCCCGGAAAATGAAGGGGGATCTAACATGCGAAAACGCATAGCCTGCGCTCTCTGGTTAGCCTCGCTCCTTACAATAGCCGCAGCCGCGCAAATGCCGTCCGAAGCCATAGCGCGCATCGGGATTTTTAGGCCCAAGCCCGGCATGACACGGCAATTTGAACAGGGCCGCAAGACCCATAACGAATGGCATCGTAAACAGAACGACCAGTGGACTTGGAATACGTGGGAGGTTGTGATCGGGGAAAACACCGGCCAGTACATAACTGGCACCTTCGGTCACAAATGGGAAGATTTCGATACCTGGGCTAGCAAGTTCGAGCAGGCAGATACTGCCGACGCTGCAACGAATCTCGAGCCCTACACAGCCTACTCTGTTCCTCTACTCTCCAATTACCGCGCCGACGTCAGCCGCCCACCCGCAGGTGATACGCCAACCGCTCTGGCCCAAGTCATTCATTTCCGGGTAAAGCAGGACGGAGAGATGGAATTCAATCAGGCCATCCGGAAAACCCACGAGGCCATCCAGAAGACCAACTGGCCTGCCCACTATCTGTGGTATGAGCTCGTGAGCGGCGGAGAACAGCCCCATTTCGTTCTGGTGCTGCCACACAATAGCTGGGCCGACTTCAAGGAGCTGGAGCCGTCATTTGACAAAATGCTGGAGAATGGTCTCGGCAAGGAAGAAGCCCAAGCCGTCTTGAAGTCCTTTGGCACCACCATCGAATCTCAGCGAAGTGAAGTGTTACGGTATAGGCCCGATCTGAGCTACCGCCCTGCAGCCAAGGCAGCAACTAAGTAGCACACCTAAATCTCTCTCGCGCTAACGACAGAGCGGCCGCCCGGCCGCTCTTCTTCTTTTGCTTCGAAAGCGCAGCACACGACAAACAAACAGTGATAAAACCATGAAGGTACATGCTCGGCTTCTGCGCGCCCGGTGCACGGTGCCCAACCCCACGCCCATCTCCCGGGGATTTCAGCCCACGGTGGAGCCTGTTCTCCGCAATCTGCACTCGGATCCGCGATTCATCGACGTGGGCGCCGCCTCGGTCTTCCGCCCTAGCCGGGCAGAGCTGAAACTATGTCCTTTTCGCACAACTAAGACGACACGGGGAAGCTCTGCGAACTCAGGCAACGTAGAACTGGTCCGACCGAGACGGTTTCGGCACACGTGTTGGTGCTCCGCCCCTGGTCCACAATGCCGCATTCTCTCTCGGCGCGCCTCGCCCAGCGCAGGGGCCATCCTGAGAACGAAGGTCTTTTTGAGGGGGCAAGCGGGTGTAGAATGCGCACCTCGCAGAGGGAGGGGCCACCATGGACTGGCAATGCAGATGTACTACGGTGGAACACAAGCATCCGGATAATCGCTGTCCGAAGCCCGCGGTTACTGCGGACGGCTACTGCCAAGAATGCCACGACAAGGCTGTGAAGGAGGCCATGGACGCTCAGGAGATCACACGAGGCGATTAAGTGGACGAAGTTAAAGTCTAGGAGGGCTCAGCCCAAAAGCCTGTGGAAACTGGTTGCCAACAGGCTTCCGCTTGTGATCCAGTATCGCCTCAAGGCACGAAAACTCACGATCTGTCCATCCCAAAGAATCTATGTCCAGGCTTCCCGCCCTGGCCTGAATAAAATCCCATTCCAGTTGGGCCAACTCTTCGCAAACCATAAAACGAACTCCTACGTTACGATCCGCACTTTAATGCAGGCCGCGCCACAAACATCTCGGGGCCAGCATCTCAAGGATTCATTGCGTCACTCTTTTCCGCAAACTGCGTTTCCTAGCCAAACACTTCGGGCAGGCTGAGTGGCCGTTTCTGACTCTCCGCTTCTCACAATTTATGCAGATGCCGAGCCGCTTCAAATCTTTCCGGTAGAGGCGAGTCTGGATGGCGTAGGCATACTTGATCCGCTCCAGCTTGCGTAGCATCTCAGGGTTCATCGGTCAGATCTCCCAAATCCATTCCACCTCTGCTTAATCATGACAGATTCCGCGACATTTTGGTTGATTGGGTCTGTCAAGTGGATAATTACGAATATTTTCATACAGAGAATGCCGCTCGGGTGTTGCTGAATGTGATTAGAATAATAGGGAGAGGCGCTTGTTTTCACACGAAATGGTACCCTTCCTAGGCGATTCAAAACATCGAGGATCGCTTATCCGGGGATGAGTCTGACAATGCGTAATGCGTTCAGCAAAGCGGCTTTATTCCTTGTTTTTTCCGCTGCATCGTACGCGCAGAACCAGGTCCTAGCTCGCCGCACGGATGAATAAGCAAATTGAGACCATCCCCAGCGAAACGATGAACGCCATCATGAACTGGAGTTGGCCTGGAAATGTGCGAGAACTGGAAAATTTCGTGGAGCGATCCATCATTCTTACCGAGGGATCCGTACTCCGGGTGCCATTAGCGGAATTACGGCCCCAGTATGAGAGCGGTGAACAGATGGATCACACGCTGAAAACGACCGAACGCGAACACATTATTCGCGTGCTGCGGGAAAGCCGGGGAGTGGTCTCCGGACCGACTGGAGCAGCCGCCCGTCTTGGTCTGAAGCGAACTACGTTACAGTCAAAAATGCAGAGATTAGGAATCACCCGCAAGGATTACGAGCTGTGATTGCGTCACGTGGAGTCCCATGGGCCATTTCATTCGCTTCGATGTGCTGCTGTTGCAACCGGGCCACTCACCGGCCGTTTGCCCGCGCTGCGCCCTGGGTGCGGAAACTTTTGGATACGTACTCACTAGGTATGATGGAGGACAGGAATTGCGCGGCCATTGCTGCCTCGACGGCGCCCAGCAATTGTTGGACGCAATGCAGGAACTGGCAATGGCCGAATGGAGTAAACCCTCTGCGCAAAGGCCCGATCACGATCAGAGGGCAGACTGAGCTTGGTTTCGAGCCTTTTCACATGGCAGTGCTTTTCTAGGCCGCCCGCTTGGGCTTCCGCCTCGTTGCTCGTTTGAGCCGTGTTTCAATCTCTCCAGCTTCTTCCTCTCCGGCTTCGCCTTTTTCAGTCGCTGGTGCATTGATTTTCTTTGAGAGTTCGGTCAACCTACGGAATAAGCTTGCTTCGAGGATATACCCGGTAAGCTTCTGTAACTCCTTTACAGGTACGAGGTGAATTTTGCAATAACCGGTGGCGACAAGCCTTACGCCGAGATGCGGCACCACGATTCCATGGCCGCGCTTTACCGCAAGAATTCTGAAGCGCTCGGGCGCCCGTTCGCCGGCGAGTGGGAAACCCAGCCTACCGGTTCCACCGATATGGGCGACGTCTTGCTGGCGATCCCGTCAATCCATCCTATGATCGGCATCAATTCCTTGCCCGCCGTCAACCAAATAGTGGAACGCAACGGGAATCCGCTGGTAGACTGCCCCCAATGCCTGCCAAAAAGAAGACTAGATCGAAGCAGAGAAAGTCGAAGACCTTTGCCGCTTCCAAGAGACCAGTAAAGAAAGCGTCTAAGAAAAAGCTGGCCGTCAAGACGAAGGTCCCGAAGAAACTGGCGAAGAAAAAAGCAGCTCGGAGGATGGCGGTCGCGACAACGAGCGCCAAACGTAAAAAGACAACCACGGTGAAGACTGCGCGAGATATTGAGGAGCAAATTCAGGATAAGAACCGGGCCGTCTATGCGGTGGGATCCTCCCGAGCGAGACAAGGACGAGTGTATTCCGGCCGGCAATCGGGAGATTTGCAGGGCCTGTCCGGGGCGGAGCAGGCGGATTCGGAGAGCGTCGATGAGTTGATCGAGGAAGGCAACCCGTTTGAGGCCGAGGTAGTGACGGGTGTGGAAGAAGCCGACGAAGCTGACGAGAGGGAGGTTCACACGCATGAGGTGCCCGAGGACGACGTTCCCGATGAATATCTAGACAAAGAATAGCGGAATCTGGGTTAACGCGACCCGCCAGCATCGCCCTACACCGCTTCTTGCGCACTGATTACCCGGGAAGCAAGATCAGCGGAAAGAAATAACCTTATCGTGAAGCCGAAATCACTTTTTGTGCTACACGGCAAGGTTCTTAGCAGGCAGTTTTTCCAACCAACAGTGCAACTAAATAAGGAGAACAAGTTATGCCAACAGTTGCAACCAAAGACGGCACACAGATTTACTACAAGGACTGGGGAAAGGGCCAGCCCATAGTGTTCAGTCACGGCTGGCCGCTGAGCGTCGACGAATGGGACGCGCAGATGTTGTTCTTCGGTCAGCAGGGCTATCGAGTCATCGCGCACGACCGGCGAGGACACGGTCGTTCCGACCAGACGTGGGATGGCAACGACATGAACACCTACGCGGATGATCTCGCGGCCCTTACGGAAAAACTCAACCTCAAGGATGCAATCCACGTGGGCCATTCCACCGGTGGCGGAGAAGTCGCCCGCTACATTGGGCGGCATGGCTCAAAGCGTGTTGCCATGGCCGTGCTCATCAGCGCGGTGCCACCGTTGATGCTAAAGACGGAGAAGAATCCTGGTGGCCTGCCCCTCTCGGTCTTCGACGGCCTCCGGGCCGAACTGGCGAAAAATCGGGCGCAGTTTTACAAGGACCTTACGCTCCCGTTCTACGGCTACAACCGGCCAGGCGCCAAGATTTCGGAAGGAGTCCGGGAACACTGGTGGTTGCAAGGAATGTTGGGTGGGATGAAGCCTCACTACGACTGCATCAAGGCTTTCTCTGAGACGGATTTTACTGAGGATCTCAAGAAGTTCGACATGCCAACCCTCATCTTCCATGGCGATGATGATCAGATCGTGCCGATTGGTGCGGCGGCTCTGATGTCCGCGAAGATCGTGAAGAATGCCACGTTGAAGGTGTATCCGGGTTTCCCGCACGGGATGCCCAGAATCCATTCGGACCAGATCAATGCCGACATGCTCACGTTTTTTAGGCAAAGCAAGGAAGCCGCAGCATAGCGCTATACTGCCAACAAAATCTCTGCCCTGTTCTTCCGAAAACAATGAGGGCAGGGCACGGCAGGGCACGCCCCAGTAAACCGTAATAACGAATCGAGGAGGATGCACGTGGCGTTCAAGTTCTTAAGCAGCTTAGCTGTACTGATTCTTTTCGTCATTGCATCTTCGAGCGCGGTGCCCGCGGAGTCCGAAACGATTGTCTCGCGAATGTCACAGCTGGATGGCGTCAAGCTGCACTACCTCACCGCCGGTCACGGCCCGACTGTGCTCCTGCTTCACGGCTACGCAGAGACATCGCGCATGTGGAGGCCGATCATTCCCCTTCTGGCAAAGAAATTTACGGTGATCGCTCCCGACCTGCCTGGCATCGGCGACTCGGAGATTCCGAAGGATGGACTGGACATGAAAACCGCGGCCATCCGCGTTCATGCCCTAGCGAAATCGCTCGGTGTCAAAAAAGCTAGGGTTGTTGGCCACGACATTGGTCTGATGGTCGCGTATGCCTACGGCGCGCTGTTTCCGGCGGAAACGGAAAAACTCGTGGTAATGGACGCCTTTCTTCCGGGCGTAGCGGGTTGGGAAATCGTGTACAACAACCCGGGCATCTGGCATTTCCGCTTCAATGGCCCCACACCGGAAGCTCTGGTGCGCGGACGTGAGCGGACTTATTTCGAACACTTCTGGAACGACTTTGCCGCCGACAAGAATCATTCGATTCCAGAAGCTGATCGCGTCGCGTACACCGCGGCCTATGCGCGTCCGGGGCGCATGCGCGCCGGGTGGGCATACTTCGTTTCGTTCCAGCAAGCGGCTAAAGATTTTGCCGAGCTGTCTCAGACGAAACTGACCATGCCTGTGCTGGCGATCGGCGGCGAGAAAGCAAATGGAAATGTACTCGGGCATCAAATGAAGATTGTGGCTAGCGATGCCACGATGGTTGTCCTCAAGAACACCGGGCATTGGGTGCTTGAAGAAAATCCAAAAGAGACGACTGATGCACTGATGAAGTTTCTGTGACAACTGCTTAGACGGCAAAGGCGCTTAAGCACTGCTACTAACAGGCTCGAAGGAAACCCGAGGGATGATCAATGTTGAAGCGAATCGTGTTCGTCGTTTGCTTTCTTGCCGGAGCTTGTGCTTCAACAACCCCGACTCTTCCAGAGATGCGCATGACGCCCGCAGAAGTTCGAAGCGGTGGATTCCGACGAAAGCCAAATTGGGAGCTCCAAGCTGCCAGGCGTACACACAAAGGTGCTCTTCGGCGATCCGGCAAAAGCCGAACTCACCGCGTCCATTCTTGAACTGGCCGATCATGGGTTGGCCTAAAGTGCCATCCTTGCTGTTGGCCCAATTGAGGTTCACTGGTGGGATTGAGGATTGTACAGACGCAAGGTTAGACCTTCGATGTGGCTGTTGGGCCATCGGTCTCGAACTCCTCCAGATAAGCGCGGCCATCCCAAACCTTTCGGGTGACAGAAGTGCCGTCAAATTCGACCCAGCTAGTCGAGCCCGTGAAGGGATGCGGGAGGCGCGGGTGAATTTTCCAAGTGCCCATCTCGAAGTCAAAATCGTGTTGCCCATCGAGTTCCGTGGGAGTGTGTGGAAGGCGTGTTCTCGCTGCCGCTGATTCATTTGTCACGCGTGTGTCTGTCGCTATCCAGTTCACTTCCCAGGTCTTGCCCCCATCATCCGAGAACATTTGTTCAAAACGGCACGAATTCGGAGTGATGTCCGAGATAACAAATCGAACAAAGATAGCTCGGTCGTTAAGCGTTTCCTGATCGTAAAATTCACCGCGTCCATTTTTGAACTTGCCTATCGCGGGTTGGCTCAGGGTACCGCCGTTGCTGTTGGCAAAATTGAGGCTCCACTGGTGGGATTGGGGATTGTATAAACGCAGGTTCAAACCCTCGAAGTGCCCTGCTGGGCCGACGGCCACGAGTTCCACCAGATTGGCACGGCCATTCCAAACCTTGCGGACGACGGTAGTGCCGTCGTACTCGACCCAGGTGCTGGAGCCAGTTAGCGGATGCACCAGGCGCCTAAGGTGAGTTTTCCAAGTACCAATCTCGAAGTCAAAATCATGTTGCCCATCCCGTTCTGTGGGAGTGCGTTGAGGGCTTGTTCTCGATCCGTCTGAACTCTGCTGTGCGAATCCCTGAAGGGGCTGCAAGAAGACAACCAAGCTGCACAGCATTAGATAAGCCCGAATGTGTTTGATCTTCATCACTGCCTCCTTACGCAGGTTTACTTCGTGGTCTTCCGCGTGAAATCAATCACCCAGTGTTTGGTCCAAGTTTTGCCGTCATCTATGGAGCGGTGACTCTCCCAGTGGGCAGACCGCTCGGTGATCCGAGACCAGGTGAGCCGCGAGAGAACGTGGTGCCCAGCCTCATCTTCCCACTGGCCGTGAAGATCGATGGCGCCGCCTTCAAATCGTCCGCGCCAGACGAGGAAGCCGCCGGGCGCAGAAGTGTCCGTCCACGTATGTTCCCACTGGGAGGTTTGCGGATTGAAGGCGCGGAGACCGAGGCCCTTGATGATCGTTCCTTGATAGGGTCCCTCGAAGAATTCCAGGGAAACGCAGCCATCCAGGACCTTGCTTGCCGACAGCGAGCCGGGGCCCTCGCCCCAGGATCCATCGGGCAGAGGAAAGCGGCAGATGGCGGTCCACTCGCCTTCGAGAAAGTCGAACCGCTTTGCCTCCGCGTTCGCGGTTTCGGAAATCACAGCGTTCATACCGACCTCCCAAAATGATCGTGACTCAGGTCATTCGCATCCCAATCGCGCGATTCCGACGAGCGGCGGCGCAAGGGGCGGAGTTCCCGCGTCGCGGCCAGCTTTCTACTAATTAATGTCCTGATTTGCCTCGAGTTGTCTCACCAACCCATCCAGATAGCTCTTCTGACGGTCGGGAGCTGCTGCAAGCGCCACCTTCATTTCCTTGGCCGCGTCATCAAACTTGCCCTGCGCGCAGTACATTCGAGCCAGCCCCGTATGCACGAACCACTGGTCGGGGTGTTTTTTCGCGTTTTCGCGGTAGATCGCGAAGGCCTCTTCGCTCCGCTTTTCACCTTGCAACTGGCGGGCGAACATGTGCATCTGCAGCGGGCTGGCGAGGTCCAGCGCTTTCTTCTGAGCCGTTGCCGCTTCATCCTTGCGATTGAGCGCGGCCAGTGCCTTCGACTTTGTGAGTTCGTTTTCGTAACGATCCTCATTTTCGATGGATTTGTTCGCATACTGCAGCGCATCGTCCAGAGCGATCTTTTCTGCGAGTAGATAGTTCGCCGCGTCGTCCCAGCTCATCCAGGTGAACTGCGAAAGGTTGCGCAGTTGCTTCTTCAGACTCGCCTGCACTACTTCATGCACATCGACCGCCACCCTGAACGGGACCGCGATTTTCTCCCACTCCAGTTCCACCACCGCCGAATCGGGCTGCAACTGGTCGAATTCGTAGGTCAGAGCGTTGTGCAAATCAGCAACCCGGGGCTTCGCGGTCACGCGCAGCGCATCTTCCGCCTGCTCGTAGGTGAAAGATCCCCAAGACGTTGCGTTGTTGGAAAAAATAATCGTCCATTCATCGGCGTTTGGGATCATGTGCAATCCATAGGTTCCCTTGGCGAGCGGCTTGCCTTCGATCAGGACCGGGTCGCTGAACGTGATCGTTGTGTTTTCATTCGCGCCCGCGCGCCACACCTTGCCGTACGGAACCAGACCATTCCAGATTCTGCGATTTTTCGCCAGCGGCCGGTGATAGTTGATGGTGATATCGGTAATCCCAACTCTTTGTGAGATCTCTGCCCGCTGGCTGGGGAGAGGTAGATCGAGTACGAACGATTGTGCCGGGCTCACTCCGGACATCGCTGCCGTTAGCAAGCAGAATAGAAACCCTGGCAAAGCTGTTCTAGACATGGCGAATATCTCTCCTTTTACGACCCGACGTGATCCAAAAACCTAACCTCAGTAGTGGTCTGTCACAATAGCCACTCTTATCTGTTACGATATAACCACTGTAAATGCTCAAACACGTGGGTTGCCCCGGATGAAACGCATCTCTGCCAGCTTCCTCCCACCGATAGCGCTTGCCTACCGCTCGAAGACTCCAATGTATCGCCAGTTGTATGACTGGTTTCGGAGGGCCATCATCGACGGCCAAATGCGGCCTGGACAACGAGTGCCGTCAACCAGAGGCTTGGCCGCTGAGCTGAAAATGTCACGCATCCCGGTCTTGAACGCATACGAACAATTGCTTGCCGAAGGGTACTTCGAAACCTTCGTTGGAGCTGGCACGTGTGTGGCTAGATCCATCCCGGATGACACGCTGAGTCCCCAGGCAGTGAAAGCGCGGAAGGGGATGCAAGAAAAAGTGGGGAAGCTAGGTCCGCGCCGAATGTCACGTCGCGGGGCTGCGTTAACGCACGTGCCGGCGCAATCATGGTTGGACAACTTAGGTGCGTTTCGCGTCAGCCTTCCCGCCCTCGACCACTTTCCAATCGGCATCTGGTCGAAGCTGGTGGCTCGGCATTCTCGAAGGCCGCCAAGGGGCATCATGGCCTATAGCGATGCCATGGGATATCCGCCGTTCCGCGATGCCATCGCGGAGTATCTGGGCGCAGTTCGCGGGGTACGATGCGAGGCGTCGCAGATTTTGGTGACAACCGGGTCACAGCAGGCCTTGCAGATTTCCGCACAGGTTCTGTTGGATCCCAAGGATCGGGTATGGATGGAAGAACCGGGCTATCCCGGCGCGCGCCAGGCTTTCATGACGGCCGGGGCTCAATTGATTCCGGTTCGGGTGGATCACGACGGCATGAACGTAGCAGAGATCATCCGTCGAGGTCCCGACGCGCGTGCTGTGTATGTCACGCCATCACACCAATATCCCATGGGCATGACGATGAGTGCCACACGCCGCATGCTTCTCCTCAATTGGGCAGTGCGCTCCGGTGCTTGGATCATTGAAGACGATTACGACAGCGAGTATAGGTTTGGAAGCCGCCCGATCGCTTCACTGCAAGGCCTCGACACGGATGGGAGAGTCATTTATATAGGGACGTTCAGCAAGGTCATGTTTCCAGCTTTGCGCCTGGGCTACGCGGTGGTTCCCAAGGACGTAGTAGCTGCTTTCTCCGCCGCTCGGGATGCCGCCGACATCTTTTCATCGACTCTCTATCAGGCAGTCTTGACTGATTTCATCCGGGAGGGACACTTCGCTCGCCATATCCGTCGGATGCGAATGCTCTACATGGAGCGGCGAAGAGCGCTCGTGAATGCGATCCAAAGCCAGATGGGAGATATGTTCGAGGTCATTGGTGCCGAAGCAGGAATGCATCTAGTGGCACTGCTACCGCCAGGCACGGACGATGTGGCGGTTTCGAGGAAGGCTGCCGAGAAGGGCATTTCTGCAATACCCTTGTCCACATGCTACTTGGAACCTCCGACCACGGGCGGCCTAATCCTCGGCTACGGGGGCGCCAACGCACATCAGATTCACGATGGGATACGCAAACTCAGGATGAGCATACAGGACCAGATCGCATAACTCGGTTGGGTAATTTCCGAATTGCCGACAATCCGGGAGCCATCTCGCGTGGTGTCGCAGATCGAGATGCCAAGTGCGACCACTTCTGCGGGTAGCGCCTCTACCAGGCATAAGCCCGGCGTTTTTCCGCCTGCTATAGTTTCCATCCGGCGATTCGGCTATAAG
>WNFB01004728.1_pt1 | contig 13122 bp, 8 predicted proteins | sample 5400501 | NCBI WGS metagenome assembly WNFB01 (sample SAMN13153341, study PRJNA577476) | soil metagenome | isolation source: 200 cm saprolite under Douglas fir tree site 2 hole 1 | place: USA:California | collected 2015-04-18
TATAGCCACCGACCGTACTCGATCGCGTAAGCCTTCGCCGACCAAACTCGCAAGTTGGTACTGATACGTGCTCATTAGCGAGAGCAATCGGCTCTCTCGCGCGCGTCACCTACTGGTGGGTCTGAGCCAGACCGCGATGCTGTCGATTCGGAGCGGTTAGCGATACCACGGGTCCCTGAAGGCGTCACCAAAATGTGGGTTGGCCGTCTTGCCCGATGGATAGCGCAAAACACCACCATCTTGCATGGGACTCTACAGCGCAATGCAGTGTAAATTCATCAACGTCAAATGAACACTTGACAATTCACAGAGTTCGGCTTAAGGTCGCGCCCAACGCGGAGGCATACCGGGGGGCATTGCTAAACCGCGGGGGGGCATAGGACGACCTCCAACGGCGACCGCCTTTTTGGCCGGGACAGATTCACCGTTCGGAGGTTAATGACTATGCGTGTCAACGCGCGTCAACGAATCGCCGCCACGCTTGCAGCACTCTTGTGCACCTCTCTACTTGTAGCCGCGCCGCATACTTCCGTTCACGCAAGCTTGCCAGCCGCGACTAGTGGTCAAGGCAATACCGCTTTAACGAGTCGTTGGGCTTCTAATCCCTTCGCAAGCGCTGAGATCCCACCGGCGCCGGCACCGGTTGGAAAGCCCCTGACCCGGCTTTCAACGCGTGGATCAGCTTCAACAGTGAGCAAACAGCCCGCGCTCGTAAAGCGCTCGAAACCAACCGTTCGTGCCGCGACCGTGCTTACGGCCCCAGCGTGCGTCAATCAGCCATTGGCGGCAGGGAATGCATTGTCGATCTCTGACGCTGGCGTGCAATTTGATCCATGGGCATGGGGTGCTGACTATCGGAATGGCAGTTCAGGAACCGGAGATCTCGTTCCGTCACCTGTTCCTGGGCCCAGTACGCTTTCGGCGGTTTCAACTCAGGATTCCACGATGCTTCAGATCGTCGATGGGACGGTATGGGGTTGGGGATTCAACAATCGAGGCCAGTTAGGGCTAGGCGAAAGCCCTAGTCAACTCGCGCCGACCCAATGGGCGCCAGTGCAGGTCGTGAACTTGACCAACGTCATAGCCATCGGGTCTGGCGCCTATCACTCGATGGCCCTTCGATCGGATGGAACGCTTTGGGTTTGGGGAGACAACACGTATGGAGAGCTGGGCAGCACCGCTCCATCGAACCCTGCGATCGCGACCGTCCCGCAAGTAGTGTTTGGGCGTGGGGGACTCAGATTGGAAATGCGGTCACCACGTATAACGCCAGCCCGACAAAGGTCGTCTTTCCGTCGCCCACTGTGGTCACGGCGATGGCTGCCGGAACCCAGCACCTTCTGGCGATCGATTCGAGTGGCCAACTCTGGGCATGGGGTGCGAACTTCTACGGCCAGCTGGGAAACGGCAGCACGAATCCAACCATCGCACCCACGACGCCGATCTCAGGACTAGCCAGCGTTACAAACGTAGCGGCAAATCAAAGCAACTCGATGGCCGTTGACCAGACAGGAGCGGTCTATACGTGGGGCCACAATAACGACGGGCAACTAGGAATCGGCAACCAAACGGACAAGTCAACTCCGCAAAAGCTCACGACCATCAGCGGTCCCGTCGCGGTCGCGTTTGGATTCGATCACGCTCTGGCGTTGTTTGCCGACGGCACAATGGCGGGTTGGGGCAACTCGTTTAACGGGCAGGTCGGCACTGGGTTCCAGAGCCTGTACCTGTCGCCGACGTCAGTCAGTGGCGCTGGCTTTGACCAACCGGCATCGTGCCCTAAGGGGCCGGCGGTGGGTACTCCCGCAACCCAGGGCCCCCAAGCATTGGAGCTCTTAGGTGCCAACCCAATCGATGAACTCCCAACGACTTGTGTGGTTGGCACATATCCGATTAACGCAGTGACTGGAAACTACTCAATGACCGCCGCGGATCTAACAATCCCCGGCCGGGGTGTACCGTTGCTGTTCACTCGAACGTACAACTCGCTGATCGCGTCCCAGCCGGGGCCATTTGGGATAGGTTGGGTCGACAGTTATGACGTCTACCTAACCTTTGATCCGAATAACAATGCGACCCTCCATGAAGAGAACGGCGCCCAGATCCAGTTCACATTTAATGGGACCAGCTATCAAGCGCCATCGCGGATTCTCGCCAGCTTGGTCAAGAATAGCGACGGTACCTACACACTCAATCGGCGTGACCAAACGCACTTGAATTTCAGCTCGGCCGGTCAGCTCCAGAGCGAGACCGACCGGAACGCATACTCGACCACCGTGACCTACAACGGCCAGCAGTTGACCTCTGTGCGCGAACCAGGCGGCCGGACCCTAAACCTCACCTATGGATCGAATGGCTTGGTCTCCGCCGTGTCCGACAGTGGGTCTCGCAGCGTCACCTACACCTATGACGCAAACAACCGGCTCTCTGCCGTGACCGATGCTCGACACTTCTTGACGCAGTACGGTTACGACAGCGCAAGCCGTCTCCACACGATTACCGACCCGAACAACGGTGTCGTGACCATCGACTACGACTCAGTTAGCGGAAACGCCTATCGGCTGACAGATCCGATGACACACGTGACGACCGTCGCCTACGGCACTAACTCGGCCTCCACTACGTGGCCCAACACTGCGGTTACTACCGAAGTCTTTCAGAACAACCAGATCGTTTCAGTGACTGATGCCACCGGCACCTCCATCTCATCGACGTGGTCATGTTCGTACGATCCCGCGACGCTCGGCATGACGGTAATCGCAGACCCCCTGAACAGGGTCATCACCAATACATGGGACTCTGCTGGAAACCTGCTAACGCACGCCGACGCCCTTCAGCACAAGGCGGTCTACACGTTCGACTCTTTGAATGACATCAAGACGATCACTGACCCCTTGAACACGACGACAACGAACGTTTACGACTCGAACGGAAATCTCATGAGCTCATCGACTCCCCTGAGCGGCACCAGCCAAGTCGCGACCATCTCGTACACATACGATCCAGCTCATGCAGGCGATGTGGTCCAGGTGACAGATCCGACAGGCAAGATCTGGACGTACACCTATGACCAATATGGCAATCGCGCAAGCAGCACCGATCCAGGCGGAGACAAGACAACCTTCGTGTACGACATCCTTGGACGACTTACGAGCACTGTCAGTCCTAGAGGCAACATGACCGGAGGTAATCCGGCTGCGTTCACGACGACATACGCATACGACGCCTTCGGCGACCGTACTGGCGCGACCGATCCCCTAAATCACCAGACTTTGGCGACATACGACGGCAACCGGAATGTGACAACAACCACAGATCCGGACAACCACCAGACGATTTATACCTACGATTCGGACAGTCGAATGATCCAGATTCAGCTGCCTAACCAAGGCCTGATCAAGACGGGCTTCGATGTAAGTGGCAACGTGGTGTCCTACACAGACCCAATGAATAATGTGACGAAGTACTCATACGACCTGCTTAACCGCCAGACGTCGGTAACGGATCCCCTGGGCCGTGTCTCAGTCAATGCGTACGCTGGCGTAGGACTTCTCCTCGCGACGCGGGACTACCTCGGTCGCACGACCTCAAACTATCGCGACCTGGCCGACAACCTGCTGGGAACGGCTTACAGCGACGGCGCGACGACGAAGACGACTTATACCTACGATGCTGATGGCCAGCGGTTGACGATGAAAGACTCGATCGGCTCGAGCAGCTATCAGTACGACTCGCTTCACCGATTGACCCAATATTCGGACGGAGCCGGCAATGTCATCAAGTATGGCTATGACCTCAACGGCCATGTCACGTCGATAACGTATCCGGGCGGTTCGAACGCTGTCGTCCGCACCTATGACGGCGTTGGCCGCTTGGCTTCTGTCAAGGACTGGCTCGGCAATACGACGACATACACATACGACGCTGACAGCAATGTCGTAACACAGGTTTACCCAAACACAACTAAGGCGACGTTGAGCTACGACAACGCGGACCGGTTGATTCAAATCGTGGACGTGACCGGAAGCAAACAGACCCAGTTCTTCCAGGCTGTGTATCAGCGGGACGCAGCTGAGCTTCTTACTGCGGAAGGCTCGACGAGCTTCGCGTACGACACTCTTGAGCGCCTCGCCACCGCTGGAGCAACCACATACGGGTATAACTCAGCGAACAATCTGACCTCGATTGCGATCACAGGGTCGACCACAACCACGATAACCTACGATGCTGCAAGCCAACCCGGCACCCTGACCAAGATGAACGGCTCGACCTTGGTCCAAAAGCTAACCTACACATACGACAATGTGGGCAATCGGACTGCGGTCACCGATCAGAACAACGCGAGCACCAACCTCGGATACGACCAAGCGGGCAGATTGGCAAGTTATGGCACCACGGCCACTTACAAATACACCGGTGATGGCGTCCGCGCCAGCAAGACCGTATCCGGCGCGACCGCTCAGGAGGTCTGGTCGCTCACCGAGGGGCTGCCAACTATCCTGAGGGATGGATCGACAAACTTCGTAACAGGCCTGCGTGGCTTGCCGCTCGAGCAGATCGTGACGAGTGGCCGAACGACGTCGGTGTACTACTACCACCAAGATCAAATCGGCAGCACCCGTGTCATCACCAACTCTAAGGGTGCGACCACGAACACGTATACGTTTGACCCGTACGGGAACCTGACGGCATCGACGGGTATGCTTGCGAATCCCTTCAGGTATGCGGGTCAGTACTTCGATTCGGAATCGGGGTATTACTACCTAAGGGCCAGGTATTACGATCCGGCGTCCGGTCAATTCATCACCCGCGATCCGCGAGTTTCAACCACCCACGAGCCATACGGATTGGCTCAGGACGACCCATTGAACGGCGCGGACCTGAGCGGACTGGGATCCTCACCCGATCCGAATAACCCACTGACCTGGAACTGGGGTGCTGGAATCAGCGCGCTGATAACCAGTGCGAAGGCCCAGGATTGGAAGTCCGCCTTTACGCCCCAGAACTTCTCAGACAGCGCCCATGCCGTTGGTGCAGTGTGCAGCGCGATTCTTGTAGTGGCCCCCGAGTCAGCCGAGTACACAGGGCCATGCATCATCGAAACCGGTGTGATTGCAGCGGTCGCTGATGGTTGGCTCATTATTCACGGCGACCACAGCCCCAAGACCGTACTCAGTTTCGGACTCGACCTCATCGACATCGTGACCGGTGGCGCTGCCACGTACGTTTACTGGAAGACTGCCGGATTGTCCGTCGATGAGCTTGAAGCGGCGTACATAAATGCTCAGCGAGCACATGATGCATACGTATATATTCGCAACGCGTCGAACGATGTATTTGCTATGGAGCTCTTCGGTTACATTGCGGGCGTCGCTGATATGACCGCCTGGTATCTCGGGCACAATCCGCACTAAGGTGGATGTGGAGGGCATGATCAAGACGTCGCAACCGTCGAGGCAGGCTGGTTTTGTAAGACTTGAGCGCTGGCGCTTCTACTCGTTGGTGGCCACAATGGCAGGAGCCTTCGGCCTGGCCGCTGTGGTGGCCGCGTCCTTTCTCGTCCCGATGGGATCATTCGATGGTGCCTTTGTCGCCGTGAGCGCAATCACCCTTCTGGCGTCGAGCGCGCTCACGGTGATGTCGTTTCGGCTAGCTTCTCTCAGACCCAGTCGTACTCCGTTGCGAACGACGGGCGTGGGCCTGGGCATCAGGCGTGCAACCCTGATGGCGCTTGGGCTGGTCGCGCTAGGCGGCAATATCGTCGCGGGGCTGTCGGGACATTTCTCTGTCGTAACTTGGATTCTTGCAGCCTTGATCGGAGCTTTGATTCTGCTGATTTGGTACCGAGATCAACACAAGCAGCCACCACGCAACAGGTGAAGAAGTCCGACCGTGTGTGGCCTCAAGCCAGACAGTTCAGCCCGTAAATCACGCCCACGTCTATGATGGTGCTCGCGGCAGGAAGTCGAACCCTGAACCTTCGGTTTAAGCTGGCGCCGAGCAGCTGACCAAGAACAGAATTGCGATAGCCTGGACTCCGCTGAAACTGAGCCGCGACGAACCGTCATCGTCTATCCCTCCTAGACATTTCGCTGCCAGTCCGAGACTAGGCCGTGGCCTCTCAAAGCACCCCAGAACTGAGGTAGTCGGCGCGGCGAGTTAGTGTCGGTTTCCGCATTCAAGGCGCTGAGCGGCGACGCGCCTGGGCGCCATTCCTCGCTCGACTGGGGTCGACGGCTTCATACGGAGCCCGTGATTCACATCGCCTCAGGGCCGAACTCCATGCTGACCGACTTCGCTACGTATGGGGGGTCCGCACGCGACAGCACGCCCGAGCTCGCGCCGCCTGTCTCTCCGACAGCCAAGATGACAGCCAACCTGGCGGATGACTGCGGACAAGAGCGAAAGGCAGCGGATTGGCGGTGTCCCTGATTCAACTTGAGCGGACGTGGGTGGACGTCCCTGGACGCTAGACCCGCGGTCTTCAAAACCGTTTGTTGGGCGCGGTGTCCGGAGGCCGTTTCATACAGCAACGCCGGTGGCAAACGGTGCTAATTGGCGACACTCAGCGGCACGCCGCGAATTCGAGCCGCGAATTCTGAACGGGGCGCAGCGAGCTGTTAACCGCAAGGTTCAGGGTTCGAATCCCTGGTCCGGAGCCAAATCTGAACTCGATTCGACCGATCACGAGAATGGGTACCGGTTGTTTGATAGCAACCGGATAGCAACTGGATAGCAACCGGCGCCCAAGGGGACCAAATGGCTCAAGTCGCAGAGGGTTCGATTAGCGCGGGTTTGTCTCGCGTTGTCGGCCGTGTGCGTGTAGACCCAGGCACGATAAGAGGAGAGGCCGGCCCATTTGAGCCGCGATTGGTGGTTCCAGTGTCGGTTGAGCTGAACGCTCGCCCGCCGGAACAGATGCTGGTCCTGACCCGTCTTGCGGGTTTCCTGTATACGGACAATCCGAACAATCCCGCGTCAAGGATTGGAATGCCCGCGAATGTGGATTTGATACCTGGGCATTCGCTGATGCGCTTCGGTCAGCTCAGAGGGGTCGTGGAATTACCAACCAAAACTCGGATCGTTTGTGGGCTGATCACCTTTCTCGGCTTTGACCAGTTGACCTTCTATCTGCCGCTTACCGCTCTCGGCCGACACATAGGCGCGAATCCATTCACAACAGAAGATTCGTTGGTTTGGCGGCGCCCGATTGACGACTGGCTCGCCGCATTCGCCAAAGCCTTGTATGAGCAGGCGCCATTTCGGCTCGCGATGATCGGATTTGAGGCGTCGGACTTTACGCGCAAACCGATGGTGGAAGTTCCGGCGAACCGTTACCTCGGTAACGTGGTGCCTTCTGGCAATTTCGTTACGTATTACCCCGCCACCAACCCCTCGTTGTTTTGAAAGGACTCTGATTCAGCAGGTCAGGGGTCATTCTTCTGGCGCAGCGTCAGCGACTTGAGCCTGAGCCGGCGTGGGCGATGCGCCTATGAGGATCCACGATGTCCACTTCGTTTCTGGGCAGTGGATGCCAACGGCGGGCCGATCGGGCTAACCTGAGCGAGTGACGTACGAGCTTGCACTTGAACTCGGCGACCGCGACGACACTCGCTTAGAGGCAGCCATGCAATCGATGTGGAAGGCGGCCGGAATAGAGGGCTGCTTTGCTCGCGACGAACCCGTTCCCATGAACCTGTCTTCCCTCCTTCAATTCCGCAGCCTGCATGGGAGCCTTGTCCTGCCCATTGGCAAGCGGCTGGCCTGCCGCGTCCAGGTTGTGCGCCAAGGCGATGCCGAAAGCTCAGGAGAAGAGCTCACCTCGTTGGAAGCTGCTCCTTCGGTTTATGCGCCCGACTGGCTGTATCTGTGTCTGCCGCTTGGTGATCTCGCGAAGATCGACTCTCGAGTTGGCTATTGGCCGCATGGTTTCGTCGGTGAGAAGGTCAACTCATCCGAATGGCGCCGGCCCATGGATGACTGGCTTGCCAACATCGGGATCCAGATTTATGCGACGGCGAGGTTCCGCCTCGGCCTCGTGGGCTATGACGCCGCCCTGGAGGACCGGTCCGACTGGCTGACCAAAGGCATTCCGCGCGAGCGGGAACTGGGATACCTCTGGCCAGATGCAGGCGGCGTTCGCTACTACCGGGCAAATGACGAGGACTGGTGGTGGCGTCATGGCCCTGGTGCTCAGCTCATGAAGTTTCGATCGGCCGGAGCCCGGTCACTATGGCGGTTTCGCTCGACGGTGCACAACCACCTGAACCAGCTGGAGCGTCGATTAGAAGACTGGTCGTCCAGGATGCGCGAGTGATCGCAGTAGCTTAGTTACACAATCAGGCGCAGCGAGTCTGTCAGCGGCGTCTCGGAACGGGGGTACCTCTGGCCAGATGCCTCGAGCTGTTCGGAGTAGGCGCGCGACTACAACCGAACAGTTCGCTCGGCTATCTGGCGCCCCCGGTCTTCGCGGCCGCGCTCACCAACCTGAAACCCTCAATGACGGTGGATCACTGAAAGGGTGTTGAAAAGTTCCGCGCACAGTGACCGTCGAGGGAATGGGTCTTGCCTCCGACGAACTCAGGTTCTGGCGATCTCCACCGGATTTCTTACGATCAAATGCTGACTAACAATGGCCCCAAAAAGGATTGGAGCTTAAGAACGCCACGGCGACAAGTACTGGAAGGACGAGCACCGGAACCATGACCCGAGCCTTTCGCTGCGCAAGCCTGTAGGTCGCCGAGACGGTACCAAAGAAACCGAGTAGGAGGGCCCAGGGTGTAGCTGCGCCTAACGGAGCGAGCCAGCCGAATTCTGTTGTCGTGTACTGCTTGCCTTCAACACGAATTGCGATCGCGTGGCAGCCGCTGTCGTAGTTGCCCTTGACCAACCAGACTTCGAACGACTGGTCTTTGGCGAAGCCGGGGACCTGGGGATCGAACTCCTTGGCGTCGACATCGGCGCAGGTATTCAAAAATAGCAGGAGTGGGGTATCGCAGAAGACGCCCCGCTGGGCTGGAAATGCCGCAAGTTCTGGCTGACCGCGATCGCCATTTTGGTAGAAGGACATCGAGGGATGGTGATTGATCGGATGAGCGATGGCAAAGAGCCCAGCCGCAAAGACTAGAAGTCCGCCTGAAGCCACAATTACCCAAACCACAGTGACCTTCGGCCACCGTTGGACAGCATGCTGCACTGCCTGGATCCCTGCAGTGCCCGTCCCCATCGTCGAGGAGGGTTCAATCTCAGGCTCGCGTCTCAGCTTATCCTCCTTGGTCGCGTCCAGCCTTTGGCATGAAAGCGTGCGGCGCAGCTCGTCTGGGACAGCAGTATGAATACTGCGAACCAGGGACGGGTTCCCAGAGCCTCGGACAGGCGTGAGGGGGCCCTGTAAAGTAAAACTGGACGCACATAGAATCGCCCTGGACGCCCTGTAGCGTGACCGGTCGGAGAGCGTGTATCAAGCTCGTCGGACTGGGAAACTCCTGGACGTGTAAGAACGTCCAGGGCCGTCAGTGTGATGGCAGGCCACCAGGGTCGGCTACACGATCAGGCGCAGCGAGTCTGTCAGCGGCGTCTCGAACCCATCACCGCTCACGCTGACAGATGCTGACAGATGCTGACAGACAGCTTCTCAACGATCTTCAGAAACCTAACGTCTCCTTCGGCACAGATGTTTGCTAGTGATAAGAGGCGCCTATCGAGAGCCTCACATGCACCTGCCGACCTCCGACGAACGCCAGTCTGCTCGCAACACGGACGGTTAGCAGGGTTAAACCTATGAAGAACGTGGGTTCGCTGACAGCCAAGCCAGCGGATGGCTGCGGACGATTATGAATTGGAAACTCGATGACTGAACTAGAGCGGCGATTCAGGGACGGTTGTAGACGCTTGCCCGGCGGTCTTCAAAGCCGTTTGCGGGCTTGGCAATCCCGCCCGGATCGCGCACGCTACCGACCCTCCGCTGTGATCGGTGGGTTTGGGAAGAACGGTTGCACCAGACCGACTTATCGGTCGCGCCATGCTCTGCATACCTCTGCGACGTGCCGCTGATCGGTGCCGCAGCAGCCGCCGATGACGTTCGCCCTTCTCAGATGGGGTCGTAGCGCCCGATACTGGGCGCCGAGTTCCACGGGATCGCCGGCGTCGAGTTCGGTAGCTTCGTCGAGCTCGGCATGACTCTTGGTGGAGGCATTCGCACGCAGGCCGCGGATACGGTCGACCCACTGCTCGCCATCCTCGAGCACGGGCGCGAAGTGGGTCGGGTGGGCGCAGTTGATCATGAAGTAGGAGGGCGCGCCGTCAGTCTCGGCATCAACCTGCGCGATCGCGTCCTTCAATCTCTGGCCACTGGGAAGCCGGCCATCGGTCTCGACGGTAAACGAGACCACGACCGGCATCCCAATCCGGCGCGACGCACGCGCAATGCCGACAGCTTCTTCCGCGTACGGGATCGTCAGTGCGCTCACCATGTCCGCAGATGTCTCGCTTAGCGTCGCGATTTGCACCTCGTGGTACTGCTCTGCCTCAGCAGCCGTCATCAACTCGGTGGGGCGGTAGCCATCTCCTCGCGGTCCAACGCAGCCGCTCAGGACGATCGGCGCGGATCCCTCTTGGTTGGCCGAGCGAATCTCCTCGATTATCGCGACCCCCTTGCGGTTGGCTTGGTCTAACCCTGCTCCCGTATAGCCCAACTTTTCGCCCCAGTCGGGATTCGCCCGCCACGTGGGGCTGTCGAGGATGAGCCCGACGCCGTACTCGCGAGCAATCGCTACGTAAGGCTTGAAGTATCTGCGTATTGCATCGGTACCGCTCTTTTCCTTGAGCAAATCAAACGCAGCGAAGCTGGGCAGTTCGAGCCCGTCATGGAAGATGAGCGTCGTCTCCATACCGCCGTCAGTGATGAAGAGGCCGCCGTCGAGTTGTGGCAGCCGATCACGGTATCCCATAGGAGACCCTCCTCGAGGTGGCCACAGGGCGGGTCCAGCCTCATGATGGCCTAACAGGGCCTACTCTAGTCCGTGCGGGTTGGGCTCACGAGCTTCCGATTCTTTGCTAGCCAAATCCTGAACCGTGAGCGTCCGCCGCCGGTGTTTCGTACAGCAACGCCGGCGATAAACCGTGGCAAACGGCGGCACTCAGCGGCACTCAGCGAATTCAGACCGCTATTTCTGAACGGGATGCAGCGATCTGTTAACCGCAAGGTTCAGGGTTCGAATCCCTGGTCCGGAGCCAAAACCGAACTCGAAATCGGCCTGGTTCACACCCAGATCGCACTAGCGGACGGAGCGATCCTGCGCAACGACATGTACGATCGGCCGACGGTCCGGCGCTGGAGTCAGGGACGCTAGCCCCCGCGTCTTTTTCCGCCTACCGTTCGTTGAGGAAGAGGAGCGTCGCTTTGACGCGGCGGTTGACATCCCGCTCGACGCCGAGCTCGAGTTTCGAAAAGATCGAGTTGACGTGCTTCTCCACCGCTCCTTCGGTGAGAAACAGCGAGGCCGCAATGGCCGCGTTGCTGCGGCCTTCGCCGACGAGGCTCAGCACGTCGCGCTCGCGGCGCGTCAGCTGTGCGAGCGGTGAGGCCCGTTCTTTGGTGCGGGCGGTGACCAGCAACTCCACTACTTTAGGATCGACGACCGAGCCTCCCCGAGCGACCTCGCGAATGGCATCAAGCAGCTGGTCGGGATCTGAGACCCGCTCTTTCAGAAGATAGGCTCGGCCCGCCGCCCCCTTCTCCAAGAGGGCGATCGCGTAATCGGCGTCGGCGTACGAGCTGAGTACGACCACGCCGGTGCCGGGGCTCAGCTCGCGGAGCCGCGCAGCCGCCTGAATGCCCTCGCTGGTCTGCGTGGGGGGCATGCGAATGTCAGTGAGGAGGACATCTGGCTTGTGGGATTGGACCGCAGCCAACAGCGAATCGAGGTCTTCGCACACTGCGACCAATTCCAGGTCAGGCATGGCCTCGATCAACTGCCGAATTCCCTGGCGAACGAGGAGGTTGTCCTCGGCCAGCACCACCCTGATCGGCACCGCCCCAGCATAGTTTCGATGCCCGCTCGCTCACGTGGGTATGCGGGCGACGACCAGGGTCTGCCCGTGCATTGTGGGGCGGGTCTCAACACTGCCGCCGACGGCCGCGACCCGGTCGAGCAGTTCGGGATCCACCACGCCGCTCGTGCTCCGAGCCCTCAGCTCGAGCCAGCGCCCGCTCCTGCTGAGACGGACCTGTGCTCCCCCGCGAAGAGTTTCCAAGCAGCAGAAATAGGCAGTTGCCTCCACCTCGGGATCGAAACGAGCGCCGGTCAGGTCCGGCGCTGCCCTCAGTGTGCCGACGGGCTCCATGCGCTTGAGCTGGGCGTTGATGGCAGGAAGGACGCCCATGTCCGTCAAGAGACGCGGGAACAACCCCCGGGCCACATTCCGGAGCGAATCGAGGGCTCGGCTCGCCTCCTGTGACAGCCCTGCGAGGAGGTGGCCGGCGGCGCGGCCGTCTCGCTGGAGGAGACATTCAGCCGACTCCAGGCTTTGCCCGATCGAGTCCAGGTGTCGTTGCGGTCCCTCGGCAATCGCGCGCTCCAGGCGTTGCCGCTGCAGGTCCGCCGCAACCAGGATCCGGCGCCTGCTCGCACGCAGCTCCCAAGCCTGCTGCCGGACCTCCTCCAGTCGGGCCTGGAGCTCGGAGGTGAGCCGGAGATTGCGGAATGCGGTCCCGGTCTGCGCCGCGAAGTTGGTGAGAAGGCGATCCTCCGCACCGGTCAAAGAAGCCGCCAAGGCAAGGACCGCGATTTCGCCGACCACTTCGAGGCCGTGGCGTACTTCGACTGTCCGGTCGAAAGAGCAGGCAGCGGCCGACGGCCACCACGCCTCCTGCGGCTCTTCCCCTGGTCGCAGTAGCGTCACCCGCACCCGCCGTGCTCCCAGTGCCTCGCCCAGCACCTGGGCGACGACTTGGGTTACCTCCTGCGGTGCAATAACCCCAGCGATCCGGCGGGAGAATCGGGCCAGCGCTTCATACGGCGCCGCCCGGCGGCCGTAGACGAGCCGATCGGCCTGCCGCTGGACCGCCTCCCGGAAGGGCTGGAAAGCAAGCGCGATCATCGCCGTCGCCAGCGTCGAAAG
>WNFB01009064.1_pt1 | contig 13122 bp, 11 predicted proteins | sample 5400501 | NCBI WGS metagenome assembly WNFB01 (sample SAMN13153341, study PRJNA577476) | soil metagenome | isolation source: 200 cm saprolite under Douglas fir tree site 2 hole 1 | place: USA:California | collected 2015-04-18
GTCTTCCAGCCAGCCAACACGGCTTATGGCGCAGGAATCAATCCGCTGAACCTGAAATGGAATTTTGCCACCCGCGGACGAGTCGTCCCTTATTTTGAGCTGAGTGGTGGGACCTTGTTTACCAGCCATGATGTGCCGACGGGAACCTCTAGCGTAAACTTTACCTCGGGTGCGGCCCTGGGCACGCATTTTCTGGGGAACGAGCACAACTGGAGTTTGGAAGTCGGCTACATGCACATCTCGAATGCGGGCCTCGCTGCGCTCAACCCAGGCATCAATACGGTGCAGGTGCGGCTGGGCATCGGCAAATTCTTCGGCAGCGATAGAACGAAAAAGCGGTAACGTTAAAGATCGGAGGCTACGTTGAATCGCAGAATCGCAATGAGCTTTGCGGTTGCGTTGTTGTGCCTGCCTGTTTGCGCGCAAGAGGCGCCCGCTGATTGGATCGCTGCCAGCAACAAGTACACCACCATGCTGTTGGCGGTCGAAATGAAGCATAGCCCAGAGCTCGGTTCGAATCAGGGGCTGAGCCAGTATGACACCGAAGTGGCGCAGCCGACGCTGGCCGATGAGGACCAGGAGCGGCAGGAGACCGAGGCCGTTCTCGCCAAAATGAAGAGCGCAGCCGGACGGGAGAAGCAGAAGGAAGTAGCGCAGGATCTGGAGATCGTGATTCGCAAAGTCGAGCTGCAATTCAGGGAGCAGGACTTCGGCCGCGCCCACAAAGTAGATTTTCTGAATGCGAGCGGCGCAGTCTTCAGAGGGCTGCGGATTCTGTTGGATGAGCAGACCCCTTCGGAACGGCGGCCTGCGGCCGTGGTCCGCATCCGCAAATATGCAGGGCTGGAACCGGGATACAAGCCGCTGGCGGAAATTCTGAAGCAGCGCGTGATAGAGCAGATGGCCAAGCCGGGTGTGGTCTATCCCGCGCGCACGGAAATTGAGACCGAACTGGCGCGCGACCCGAACTACATGGAGGGAATCGCCACGCTCCTTCAGAAGTACAAACTGACGGGCTGGCAGGAGCCCTACGACAAGCTCAAGTCGCAGCTTACGGAGTACGACGCTTGGACGAAAGCCAATGTGCTGCCCAAGGCCCGCAACGATTTCCGGCTTCCGCCAGAGGAGTACGCGCTCAATCTGGAGGACTACGGCATCGACATTCCACCCGGCCAACTGGCCGCCATGGCGCACCAGGCATTTAGCGATATCCAGGCCGAGATGAAGCCAATTGCGGAACAGATCGCGAAGGAACGGCATCTGCCTTCGAGCGACTATCGCGACGTGATCCGCGAGCTGAAAAAGCAGCAACTGGTGGGCGATGCCATTCTGCCGTTTTACCTGGAGCGGCTGAAGCAGATCGAAAAGATCATCGTCGACAAACAGATTGTCACCCTGCCAGGCCGCCCGGCGCGGATCCGGATTGCCACCGCAGCCGAGACCGCAGAGCAGCCGGCGCCGCACATGGTGCCGCCGCCATTTCTGCACAATACCGGGGAAAAGGGCGAATTTGTGCTGCCGCTGAACATTCCGGCAGGGCCGGGGCAGACCAGCTCCGAGAAATATGACGACTTCACCTTCGATGCGGCGGCCTGGACGCTCACCGCACACGAGGCGCGGCCCGGGCACGAGCTGCAGTTTGACTCCATGCTCGAACACGGAGTTTCGCTGGCGCGGATTCACTACGCTTTCAACAGCACGAACGTGGAGGGCTGGGGACTCTATTCGGAATATCTGATCCGGCCCTACATGCCGCCGGAGGGACAATTGGTGTCGCTTGACTACAGGCTGATGCGGGCGGCGCGGGCCTTTCTTGATCCTGAATTGCAGGCGGGAAAGATTCAGCCGGCGGACGCGTTTCGCGTTCTGGAGCAGGACGTGGCGCAGTCCCACGCTTTCGCCGAGGAGGAAGTGGAGCGCTATACCTATCGCGCGCCCGGGCAGGCCAACAGCTACTTTTACGGCTACACCAAGCTGGTCGCTTTGCGAAAGGATGTGGAGGCGGCGCTCGGAACCAAGTTCAACCAGAAGAAATTCCACGACTTCATCCTGGCGCAGGGCTTGCTGCCACCGGACCTAATGCGCAAGGCGGTGATGGAAGAGTTTGTGCCGAAGCAGTAGAGAGCGCTACGTCTCATGAGAGGGCCAACCCCGTCTCTCCAAAGAAGCGCAGAGACGAGCAGGGGACACCCTCGTGCCAACGGCTTCGGCCCGCCTGCAGTGATATTCTTTTCTGCGTATGTCCACTCTTGTCGAATGTGTCCCCAATTTTTCTGAAGGCCGCGACAAAGCGAAGGTAGATGCGATTGTCGAGGCGATGAAGATGGATGGCGTCTTCTTGCTCGATCGCGAGATGGATGCTGACCACAACCGCTGCGTGATCACGCTGGTAGGCGAGCGCGAGCCGATCCAGGAAGCCGCCATTTGCGGTGTGGGTAAGGCGGCTGAACTGATCGATCTAAACAAGCACCAGGGGGCGCATCCCCGCATGGGCGCGGCAGACGTGGTGCCGTTCATTCCCATCGACGGCGTGACGATCGAAGACTGTGTCGCCATGGCTCGTCATGTGGGCGAGCAGATCTGGAAGCGCTATCAGATTCCAGTCTACTTGTATGAGGCGGCAGCCACAGCGCCCGAGCGGCAGAATCTGGAAAACATACGGCGCGGACAATTCGAGGGCATACGGGCGGAGATCGCAACTAACCCGGCACGCAAGCCTGACTTCGGCGAAGCGCGAATTCATCCTACGGCCGGGGCGACAGTGGTGGGCGCGCGCAAGTTTCTCATCGCCTACAACGTCTTCCTCGACACGCCGGATGTCGAAATCGCGAAGAAAGTGGCCAAGGCCGTGCGCTTTTCCAGCGGCGGGCTTCGCTTCGTGAAGGGCGCGGGCTTTCTGGTTCGCGGGATGGCGCAGGTTTCCATGAATCTTACCGATTTTGAGCAGACGCCGATCCATCGTGTGTTCGAATTGGTGAAGCAAGAAGCCGCCCGCTACGGGGTTGCGCCGGTGAGCAGCGAAATCGTCGGATTAATCCCCAAGAAGGCGTTGGAATCGGCCGCTGAGTGGTTCCTGCAGATCGAGAATTTCGACTCTTCGCTGATTCTGGAAAACCGGCTGGCCGCGGTGATGAGTGGCAAGGTTGCGGTAGGCGGCCTAAGAGCCGGGGTCGAGCCCTTCGTGGAGCAGCTGGCGGCGCCAACGGCAACCCCGGGAGGCGGCAGTGCGGCGGCGGCCAGCGGAGCCATGGCCGCAGCGCTGGCCGTCATGGTGGCTTCCATGTCTCGCGGCAAGAAGGCCTACCTGCAGTACGAACGGGAGTTGAGCAAGGCCATCGCGCGGCTTTCGCAATTGCGCGAAGAATTGACGGCTGCGATCGACGCCGACGCCGAGTCCTACAACGCGGTCATGAAGGCCTACAAGCAGGCCAAAAATTCGGCCAATGCGGACGGCATCATTAACGCCACTTTGAAGCAAGCCACCAGCGTGCCGTTGAGCGTGGCCGAGCGGGCAAGGGAAGTGGCGGAAATTGCCGAAAGGCTGAGGGCCATGACCAACCCCAACATGAAATCGGATTTGACCACTGCGCTGGCCCTGGCACGCGCCGCCATCGAGGGAGCGCTGGCGAATGTAGAGATCAACCTGGAGTCGCTGAAGGACGAGGCGTTCAAGACGGACACCCGGAAGAAAGCGGCGGCGCTGAGGGCCTGATGGATGGAGCAATAGGGCGGGCGACAGAGGCTGTGTCGCAACTCCGTGGCGTCCCTGAAGGGACTCGGTCCTGTTCCACTTTCGCCGTCCCAGCACTCACGTGCTGGGCTAATGAATGCCGCCGCGGCGCGGCTGAAGCATAGTTTGTCCCACCACGCGAAACCAAACGGAGTGGCGACACACAGCCTCGACAGCCCTGGGGCACATGCATTTACGAGACCAGTACCTCGTCACTTTCGTTCTTATGCAGGTGGGCGGACGATTGGCTTACAATAAGCTCACGATGCAGTTGACGGGAGGAGTCCGACCCGCATCCCAGTACATAGATTTCCAGAGGCATTCATGAAAACAGTGAAGGGCAGTTTTGTTCTAGTATTGCTGAGTGCCGCGGCATGGGCCATGCCGCTGGGTAGCTCGGCTCGCACGGTGATTCCCGCCGACGTACTCCAAATCATCTCCGTTGACTACCGCGCTTTGAAGAATTCGGATACGGCGATGGCGCTGAAGCAACAAGTCCTGCCGGACAGCATGAAGGAGTTCGAGAGCGCCCTCAAGGGTGTGGGTATTAATCCGGACAAAGACGTGGAACAGCTCACCTTCGCTTCGTTTCGCAGCGGCAAGCAGCGCCTGAACAAAGTGCGTCCGGTGAAATATCGCAACACCGATATGTACCCGATGTCCGGTGGCATGCAGATGACTTTCCTGCAAGAAGACACCCTGCTGTTCGGCGATAGCGGCGCGGTCAAGGGCGCATTGGATGCGCGTGACGGCTACACCTCCACCGTCGATTCCAACAGCCAGATCGCGGACATGATGGGCTCGGTGGATTCCGGCACGGTATGGAGTGTGCTCGATCAGCAGGGAACCCAGAACATGCTGCGTTCGGCGCTGGGCGATGCCGCCAGGCTGGCCGACTACGAGACGGTTAAGAAGCGGATCCTGGGTTCACGCTACACCATGAATTTCTCCAACGGCGTGAACTTCGACCTGGACGTGGTCACTTCGGACGCGGTGACCGCGACCACGCTTTCTTCCCTGGTGAAGGCCGGCATGCTTTACAAAAAGATGACGGCGACGGCGACGGAGAAGATGGCGCTGGATGGCGTCACCGTGAACTCGGACAGCTCCGACCTGCAGATGCACTTCAAGAGCGACGACAAACAGTTCCAGTCGTTGCTGCACTCCGATCTGTTTGCGGCGGTATCGAAGTAGGGGAGCCTGCCGCGGGACACGGCGTTTCTGTCCGCCTAAAACTTCTCCCTCAGCGGCTAAAGCCGGCCAGTTTTCAGATCGCTTTTTGGCACGGCTGAAGCCATGCCCTGATACGAACCTTGCTTTTTTCCGTCAGTTGTCACGCCCTCTCTCAAGGCCCCGTTTTCAACCCTTTCATTTTCGCGCGCTTCTCTCTCGCCCAGCCTTCCTTGACGATCTGGCGGGAGCGTCCCAGCGCTAGCGAATCGGCGGGAACATCATCCGTCACACACGATGCGGCAGCGACATAAGCGCCTTTTCCTATTCGCACGGGCGCGACCAGCGTGGCATCACTGCCGATGAAGACGCCGTCCTCGATCACGGTGGTGTGCTTATGCACGCCGTCGTAGTTGCAAGTGATGGTACCCGCGCCGACGTTTACGCCTTCGCCTATTTCCGCATCTCCCAAATACGTTAAATGATTAGCCTTGGAGCCTTTCCCCAGGCGGATTTTCTTGGTTTCGACGAAGTTCCCCAGGTGCGCGCCCTCGCCGATCTCACTCCCCGGGCGCAGGTGTGAATAGGGACCCAGGACTGCCGCGGCCTTCACGTGGGCCCCGTCCAACACGCAACCTGGACGAATCAGCACGCCGTCGGCGATCTCGGAGTTGAGGATTACGCTGTAGGAGCGGATGCGGCAGTCGCTGCCCACATGCGTGTTGCCAAGAATCTGCACGAACGGCTCGATGACCGTATCCGCGCCGATTTCGACGTCACTGTCGATCACGCAGGTTTGGGGGTAGAAGATGGTAACGCCTGCGGCCATCAGTTGCTGGCACTTGGCCATGCGTATGCGCTGATCAATGTCGACGAGTTCCGCACGAGTATTGCCGCCCAGGACCTCGTAGGGATCGCCGGTTTGCAACGCGACTACACGCTCTTTGGCGCTGCCCAGGAGGGCCGCCATGTCGGTAAGGTAGTACTCATGGTGAGGATTGTCAGTACTGAGCTTATCGATATGGCGCAATAAAGGCTTGGTAGAGAAGGCATAAAAGCCGGCATTGATCTCGCGAATTTTCTTCTGCGCGGGTAAAAGTGACTTTTGTTCCACGATCGCCTGGACGCCGTCCCTGTCAGCCTTCTTACGAATGATTCTGCCGTAGCCAGTGGGATTCTCCAGTTGTGCAGTGAGCAGCGTCATCGCGGCTTTCCTCGCCAAATGAAAATCGCGCAGCTTCTCGATGGTCTGGGGAGTGATGAGCGGCGCATCGCCGGATAAGACGATGACTTGATCGTAAGGCGCCAGGGCCTCGCGCGCGACTATCAACGCATGCCCAGTTCCGCGTTGCTCTTCTTGCAGCACAAAGCCAATCCCGGTTTGAGCCACGGCTTCACGCACGCGGCCGGCTTCATGACCGATGACGGCGTAGACGTCTTTTGCCGGAACAACCTTGGCAGAGGCAGCGATGACGTACGCCAGCAGCGGCTTGCCGCCGACTTCGTGCAGCACTTTGGGATGTTTAGATTTCAGCCTCGTGCCTTTGCCCGCGGCCATGATGGCGATGGCAATGCGCGGCGCGGACATATGGCTCGAGCTGCTCTTTTTGGGTTTCGACATCGGAACCAATATACCGCGAGAGTCCGGTGCAAGGCAGGTACACTTCAGCTTCGCGCGCCCATTATTCGACGGAGGCATGGGCGCTTTACCCGAGCCTACGGTGGCCGGGCGGGACGCCCGGCTCTCCATCGGAGAGTTTCAGTGCGTCTTTCTGGCTGGCGCCTGCGCGGCTAATCGCAGCAGGTCGCGCGCAACTCGATCCGTGGCGTGACGGGCGACCAAGCCCTGGTCGAGATAATCGCCAAGCATGGGACGTACGCCTAGTGCTTCGATGGCTTCCATGTCGGTAACAATCTGGGTAGCGCCTTCGAGGGCGTAGCTGGCCTTCATTTCCGCAGAGGCTGGTGTGCGATTGATCAAGGCGTAATCAAAAATGCGCCCTGTCTGGGCGTGGCGATTGAGCGCGCGGATGTGGTCGGCAGCGGTCAGTCCCAGGCTCTCGTTGGCTTGGGTCATCAGGTTGCAAATATAGACCTTGAGTGCGGCGGATTTGACGATCGCCTGAGCAATGCCGCGCACCAGCAGGTTGGGGATGAGGCTGGTGAACAGCGAACCGGGGCCGATGGTGATCAAGTCGGCGTGGGCAATCGCCTCCAGGGTCTGGGGCAGGGGCTCCACATCGGGCGGATCCAGGAACAGCTCTTTGATTCGGCCCTTGCTGGCGGTGATCTTGGTCTCGCCCCGCACCCGTGTCCCGTCTTCCATCAGGGCCTCCAGCTCGACGTTTGAGGTGGTCGCCGGATAAATGTGCCCGCGGGTGAGCAGAATTTCAGACGAGAGCCGGACCGCCTCGCCGAAGTCGCTGGTGATCGAGGTCAGAGCCGCGAGAAATAGATTGCCGAAGCTGTGGCCCTCCAAGCCTGAGCCTTTCACGAAGCGATGCTGGAACAAGCGCGAGAGAAGAGCTTCATCTTCGGAAAGAGCAACGATGCAGTTGCGAATATCCCCCGGCGGGAGCATGTTGAGCTCCTTGCGCAGACGCCCGCTCGAGCCGCCGTCGTCGCTGACCGTGACCACCGCGCAAAGCTCGCTGATTTCGGGCTGGTCTGGCTTTGCGGAGGCACGTTCGATGGGAGGTGAAACGTATCGCTTAAGACCCTTCAACAGGGTAGAGAGGCCGGTGCCGCCGCCAATCGCCACTACCCGCAAAGTCGGGCGTTCGGCGGGCTTTGCCCGGGGCAAAGGCTCCGGGTGCTGCTGGAGATCCGCCATGGCCGCTGCCTAGCGGTCCTCCTCAGGGCCGGTGGTTGCCGACGGCAGCTCAGCCCCAGGGTCCGGATACAGCAGTTCGGTGAAGCGGGGGTCTTCCGCCAGATTCTGGAAGTCCGAATCATTGCGGGCTTGAAAACGAATCGAGGGATTCAGGCGGATCGCCTCATCCAGATGCCGCAGTGAGTCTTCCACATGGCCGGTCAGGCAATCCAGGGCCGCCAGACCGTAGGCAACGTAGTCGGCTTTGGGCACTTGCTTGGAAAGCTTTTCCAGGTGCTCGCGGGCGCCCACGTAATCACCCACATTCATGAGCGAGATGGCGTAGTCGTAGTGCTCCTCCGGGCTCTTGAACTGGGTGGGGGCGCGTTCCAAGTGCTGGTTGCAAGTACTCAGGTGCACGGTCGCGCGGTCGGCCAGTTCCTTGCTCGCACCGGTGACCACTTTCTGCAGGTAGGACCGCGCCTTGTCGAATTTGTGCTCCTGCATGGCGCGCAGACCCGCCTCATAGTTTTGCACAGCCTGTGCAAAACGGGGGTCGTCGCCAACCGATTTCTTGGGCGTGCTCTTCTGGGCCATCTGCAAGACTCTTCCGCGACTCTTCGTAAGTGCTCCTGTTTTGTTAAGCTTGGACGAGGATAGCTTAACTTTCGCTGGTGGTTTTCTCTTCATCCCGCCACGCCTTCGTGACAGCCAGTCACGGAGAGCCAAACTCCGCCTGTGGAAAAACCATCCTCAGGCGATGCGAGCAGGTTATACGCGGCTTTTGAACGCCCGTCAACCCAACCACCAGAAGGGGTTGGCAGACAGGGCCGGAAAGTGAAACAGTGAGGTCGCCCCACTCCGAGACTAGTTGATCGCCGCCCCGGTTTGCAGGTTCACCTGCTTCCACTCCCCCTTCATGATGCCTTGGCGGATCTGGCGCGCGGTCTTCCCTTTCTGATGCTCGGTATAGGAGTAATACGCTTCTTTCAAACAAGTGGCGCACTGCGCGCCATGGGTGCTCTCGAAGCAGCTATGCAGGCTGTTGTGTCCCATCCGGTCGCAGTAGCAGTAGCACGGCTGCTGATGCAACACCACCGGAATCTTGGCCGCCAACTCATAGGCATGGGTCTGATAAGCGTACTGGGCGTTCTCAGCCCATAGCTGGTCTTTAGCAAGAATCGGCGGCAGCTTTGTGCCCTTGGCCGGCGGGCCGGCGTTGTAGGCAGGCACCGCTCCTTCTTGCTGGGACGTGGTTTGCTGGGACGAGGCCTGCTGGGACGTCGCCCACGGGGCCGACAGCGCAAGGGTGATTACCAGGAGAAAAGCCAGAGTTAATCCGCGCTTAAGCATGGTGAGCGTTCCTCAGTTGAGTTATTGTAACCTGAATCGGAGGGCGGCTGCAGACCCAGGTAACCCTCCCGGTTCGGAGAGACGCACGGCAACCCTCAACAGGGATGGCCCGATCCGTATAAAATCAGAGGGAACATGTCGCAACACGCAACCCCAACAGATCCGAGCGCGATCCGCAAAACCGAGGCAGGCGCCTCAGTTCCGGCGCGTGCCTGGCCGGTTCTCTCGGTGTGGCTGCGGGACCTGATCATCTCGCTGGCTATTTCCACCTTTATCATCATCTTCCTCTATCAGCCAGTGAAGGTGGAAGGCACGAGCATGATGCCCTCGCTCGACGACCAGGAACGCATCTTCGTCAACAAATTTGTGTACCGACTGGAGCCGATCGAACGCGGTGACATCGTCGTGTTCCGCTACCCGCGGGATCCCTCGAAGAGTTTCATCAAGCGCGTGATCGGGCTGGCCGGGGACCACATCCGAATTGAGGCAGGCCAGGTATTCGTCAATGGCAAGCTGCTGGAAGAAGATTATGTTCCCCGCGCCTACGCCGACCAGCGTTCGTATGGGGAGAAGGTGGTTCCAGCAAACAGCTATTTCCTGCTGGGTGATCACCGCACCATGTCCAACGACAGCCGCGATTTTGGCCCGGTCAACGTGGGCTACATCTACGGCAAGGCGGTGTTCGGCTACTGGCCGATGGAGAAGATGGGACGGGTGCGGTAGCAAAACACTGCAGGCGCCGCGATGCCAGGATCTCTTGCCTTTTTGCCACCGTATTCATGGATATTTTGGGCGGTGTTTCTCTTCGCCTATCTGCCGGAGTTTCGTCTGGTGGCACGTTCCCAGTCATCGCCCGGAGAAAATACCGACCGCGGTTCCACGGCAGTGATTGTAGTCGCCACCTCGATTAGCATGACGGCTGCCTTCGTCCTGGCCAATGTGTCTGCTTTCGTTCTGGTGAGGGGCCAGAAAGTATGGTTTGTGCTCGGCCTCACCGTTCTGCTGCTCGGCGCGGGGCTCCGCCGTCACTGCTGGCGAATGCTCGGACTCCATTTCACAGGCAACGTCAAAGTGGTAGCAAACCAGCCAGTCATTCAGCAGGGAGCTTATCGATGGGTCCGGCATCCTTCATACACGGGTGGCATGCTGATGTATCTCGGAACCGGCCTCGCACTCACCAATTGGTTGAGCGCAGTGATACTGACGGCGGTGGGAGCCGCGGGTTACGCCTATCGCGTACGCGTCGAGGAGCGGGCGCTGGCTACGACTCTCGGGGAACCGTACCAGGATTACATGCGCCGAACCAAGCGCTTCATTCCTTTCGTGTTCTGAAACAACCCATGCACGGCCCTTAATTCGTCCTTGGCCGATTCCGGCTTGCCTGCTAGAATCCTTAAAATCCACTCCCTGGAGCATTGATGCAAGCCATCCTTGCGCTGGAAGACGGCCGGGTCTTCCGCGGCAAAGGCTACGGAGCAAGAGGCGAATGCTACGGGGAAGTCGTTTTTAATACTTCCATCACCGGCTATCAGGAAATTTTCACTGATCCTTCCTACGCAGGCCAGATCGTAGTTCTCACCAATCCTGAGATCGGCAACTACGGCACGAATGCGGAAGATAACGAAGCCACGCGGCCTTATATCGAGGGCTTGATCGTCCGCGAATTTTCGCGGGTCAGCTCGAACTGGCGGTCGCAGCAGGTGGCCGAAGAATATCTGGAGCAGTTCAAGATACCGGTGCTGGCCGAGATCGATAGCCGCGCGCTGGTGCGCCATCTGCGCGACCACGGCGTGATGCGCGGCGTGATCTCGACTCTCGAAAGCGATGCCGAAAAGCTGATCGCCAAAGCGCTCTCCATTCCGAAGATGGATGGAACCGACCTGGCGAAAGTGGTTAGTACCAAGCGCTCCTACGTGTGGGAAGTGGGCGAGCGCTCGCACGAACCGGTCGCCGTGGTCGGCGTGAAGGACGAACCGGCGCGCTTCCACGTGGTGGCCTACGATTACGGGATCAAGCAGAACATTTTGCGCAAACTGCGCGGCGAAGGCTGCAAAGTAACCGTGGTCCCGGCTGAAACTCCGGCGGAAGACGTGCTCGCACTTAAGCCCGACGGCGTGTTCCTGTCGAACGGCCCCGGTGACCCAGAACCGTGTACGTACGCGGTGGACAACATTCGGCGGCTGATGGGACGGCAGCCAATTTTTGGAATTTGTCTAGGGCACCAACTGACGGGAATCGCTCTGGGCGGGAAGACTTACAAGCTCAAATTTGGCCACCACGGCGGGAATCATCCAGTGAAGCAGCTTCACACCGGCAAAGTCGAGATCACGGCGCATAACCACAACTTCGCCGTGGATCCGGATTCGCTGCCGCAGAGCGAAGTCGAGCTGACGCACATGGATCTGAATGACAACACGCTGGAAGGCTTGCGTCACCGGAATCTGCCGCTGTTCTGCGTGCAGTATCACCCGGAGGCTTCGCCCGGTCCGCACGACTCGCATTATTTGTTCAAGGATTTTGTGAAGATGATGGAGGAGTGCAAAAGGTGAACTTGAAGGGTACGCGCGTCGAAGGAGCGCGCCAGGGAGGAGCTTTGAAAGGGCACGCCTTCAAGGCGTGCCGTAAAAGGGTAGGCGTAAGTAATTCTGTCATCCCGAGCGCGGCTCGAGCCGAGCGAAGCCAGGTGAGAGCAAGAGAGGGATCTGCAGTTTACGGGTGCCCCACAAAGGCGAACTGCAGATTCCTCGCACCTTCTCGCCGCGCGAAAGCGGCTGCGAAGGGCTCGGAATGACAAGGGTTAGGCTGGGCTGCTGTATGAAACGGTTGGATGTTTCTCCAAAACTTAAAGGAATGTCGTCCCGAGCGAAGCGAGGGATCTACAGTTGAGCAGTGAGAGGCGCTATTACGTTTACATCATGGCCAGTCGGTCATTGAACCTTTACATGGGTGTGACGAACAATATCTGTCAGCGTGCACTGCAACATAAGAGCGGAGAGTTTGAGGGATTCACGAAGAAGTACCACATTAATCGGCTGGTGTATTACGAGACATTCGGGCACATTGGGAACGCGATTGCTCGCGAGAAGCAGATCAAATCGTGGACTCGTGCGAAGAGGCTGGCGTTGATCAAGTCTAAGAATCCGGCGTGGCAGGATTTGGCCGAGGGCTGGGGAGAAAAGACGGAACTGCAGGTCCCTCGCTTCGCTCGGGATGACAAGCGCAATAGTGTGGCTGAGAAGGATGCGCCCGTCGGTGTTCCCTTTCGAAACAAAACCAGGATTGCATAGCGAATGCCAAGAAGAAACGACATCTCCAAGATCCTGATCCTCGGCTCGGGACCCATCATCATTGGCCAGTCAGCGGAGTTTGACTACTCCGGCACGCAGGCCTGCAAGGCGCTCAAGTCCGAGGGCTTTGAAGTGGTGTTGGCCAATTCCAATCCGGCCACCATCATGACTGACCCGGAGTTCGCCGAACGCACTTACATCGAGCCGCTGACGCGCGAATATCTGGAAGAAATCATTCGCATCGAGCGAGAAATGTCGCCCGGAGCTGGCTTTGCCATTCTGCCCACGGTGGGTGGCCAGACGGCGCTGAACCTTGCGGTCGAACTTTCTGACGGCGGCATCCTGGAGAAATACAACGTGCAGCTGATCGGGGCACAGATCGGCGCCATCAAGAAAGCGGAAGACCGCCTGTACTTCAAAGACGCGATGCAGAGGATCGGGCTTGATGTTCCCAAGTCCGCGCTGGTGAACAACCTGAAAGACGGTCTGGAATTCGCAGGCAAGATCGGCTTTCCGGTGATTGTGAGGCCCTCGTTCACGCTGGGCGGCAGCGGTGGTGGCATCGCCTACAACCGCGAAGAGCTATTGGACGTTCTGGCGCGCGGGCTCGATTTTTCTCCGGTGCACGAAGCCCTGATCGAAGAATCGGTGCTGGGCTGGAAGGAATACGAGCTCGAGGTGATGCGCGATCTGCGCGACAACGTCATCATCATCTGTTCGATCGAGAACTTCGATCCCATGGGCGTGCACACCGGCGACTCAATTACGGT
>WNFB01003959.1_pt1 | contig 13121 bp, 13 predicted proteins | sample 5400501 | NCBI WGS metagenome assembly WNFB01 (sample SAMN13153341, study PRJNA577476) | soil metagenome | isolation source: 200 cm saprolite under Douglas fir tree site 2 hole 1 | place: USA:California | collected 2015-04-18
TGAACCGCACCACAGCTCACTCCCCCACGACGTTTTTTAGGATTTCGATCTCCAGCGACTTCCGCCCCAGCGTTCGTTCCAACTGCCGGATGCGATGGTCCTTCTCGGTTTCCGCCGCGGCAGCGCTTCTCCCCCCAAGCGCTGCCTTCGCTCCCTGTTCTGCTTCATCCTTCCAGCGATAGAACAGATTCGGAGCGATCCCGTGACGCCGACACGTCTCCGAGACGTTCCCGCTCTTGATGCCTTCCTGCACGATCTGCCACTTCTCTTCCGGGGATCGATCTACGCGTGGTTTCCTGCCCATGTTGCCTCCTGTTTGGAGGCCCTGATTCTACCTAGATGAGGTGTCCAGTTTTAGTAGGGAGCACTACAACCTGGTACGCCTTGCTCAAAGACTATCTGACGTATTACTCCCGCGAGTTTTCAGATTCGGCTGGATTGGAGGCACTTCTTGCTGAGTCGTTGGCCATAATGAGCGTGAAACCTCACGAAGACGCTTGGAAAAGGCTGGAAGAGTTTTTGTTGGGGGCAATTGATGATCTCAGCGCTTGTAGGCGGGATTCGCTTGACACGAGAAGCGTGGTCCTGACGTGGGATGATTTCAGCGGCTTTTATGACCACGTCGCGCCGCCGGTGGCGGACAATTTCGGGTTCGGCCCGCGTGTCCCCATAATCATTTCTCCGTGGGTCAAGCCGGTTCTCATCTCACACACTAAACTCGAGTTTTCATCGGTGCTAAAGTTTATCGAGGAGCGGTTTAATCTTGATCCTCTAATCCAGCGCGATTTGCAAGCCAACGAGATATTTGACGTCTTCGACTTCGATCAAACTACAATCCCACCGCTGATTTTGGATACTCGGGCATGCCACGGAGCGAGTGCTGAGACGAGGCTCGATCCTAAATTCCACAGCGGGGGCCAGTAACTGGCGACAACTCTCCGGTCCGCGAATTCTCGACCGTGTGGCCATGCGAGTTCTCTTCTCTCTTCCTTCATCAGCATGCAGGAGACTCGAGGCCAGGGCTAGTTGTGATTGACACGACTTGACAGGAGGACTACGCTTCTGGGCCAAGGAGAAGCTCAAAACGGCAATTCCGGTTGATATTCATTCAAACGAATTTCTGGCAGGAGACGCTCATGAGGCGATTGATTTTCCTGCGCGCAAGCATCGCTTTGTTTCTTTCTGTTGGGCTGGCGTCAGCTCAGACCGCGGCTCCTTTGACAGAGTGGTCCCTGCCTAACGCCAATTTTCGCCCCACCGGTATTACTGTCGACTCGTTTGGAATGGTGTACTTTCTCGAGGGTGCGTTTTTCCCTTTCGGAGGACGCATCGGGAGATTGGATCCAGCGACGAATACTTTGACAGAATGGCAAGTGCCCTCCCCCGGAAACTTTGCGTTTTCACGAATCTTCGCTGCGGCCGACGGCCAAATCTTCTACGCCAATAGCGGCAGCTTCAGTAGCGTCACCCGATTTGACCCGGCGACGAGTGTGCTGACCAGGTGGCCTGCGAACAGGTTCTTTGATGTGAATGACCTTGGCGTGGATACCTCCGATCCCGAAAACCCGCTTGTGTGGGTTGTCGGGATCGGCTCGACCTTTCCCCGGCTCGATCTGGCAAAGAACGAGTATGAGGTTTTCAACGTTCGCCCTGCCGGGGTGGGTTTTCAGATAGAGGTCGATGCGGATGGTGTAGTTTGGTCAACCTCTCAAGCGGCTGCGCTCCTGCGCTTCGATCCGAAAAGCGGAGAACGGATCATCTACGCCGACTGCCAAATAGGTCCCGGGTGCGCGTCGGGGCAGCTAGCCCTCAAAGGCGCACTTGCCATCAGGCTCGATGAGGATGGCAAAGTTGTGGTCAGCGAGACAGGGCTCGGTCCTCTCCCGGGGCCCAGCAAGATCGGCATTTTTGACCCGGCCGCTAGCGTCATAACCGAATATGCCGTCCCCACGCCGGACTCCAGAGTCAACAGCCTGGCCGTCGCTGACACGGGCATCTTCTTCGCTGAAGCCGACGGAAACAAAGTAGCTCGCTTGGATCCCACCGTGGCAACTGGAACGGACACGGAACTGTTCGCGGACGTCGCCACGATCACATCCCGTTTAGTACCACAAGCACCCGTGTTCTCTTCTCTGACGCCCGTGAATTCCCAACTGACACCCACGGTGACTGACGTGACCAGCAGTGTTACGAATGGATTCGAGGAATTTGCTGTGCCCACCGATATGAGTTCTCCGCAAGGTATCGTCGTCGCTGGCTGTAGCGTCTTTTTCACCGAATCGCTTGGCCAAAAGGTCGGCAGGCTCAAGATTCCTCCCGAGAGTCCCCTGCGAAAGTTAAAGCACAAAGTCGGTCGCATGGCCGGCAAATTTGCTTTGAGCGAAGCCCAGGCCAGGTCTCTGAACGAGAAGCTGGAAGAAGCGTCTTATTTCTTCGCCTTTCAAAACGCGGGCGGAGCAGCCGTGGTGCTCCGTAGTTTTATGGACGAGGTGAGCGAGCTGATACAAGCGGGGGCGGTCCCACCATCCGAGGGGCATGCCCTGCTGACAGCAACTGGAAACATCGTTCATTTTTGCAACTAACCCGCAGCTGGCCTGACGCGTGGCCGCAAGTGGTCCTTTCCAGCGCGGTTTTTGATTCTCGTCGGGGACATCGCCGGGAGCTGCTCAGTCAATAGCTTGCGCAAAACGACCTATGATCGGATGAACAGAGCGCTGATTTTTGGAGGGACGCGTGAGCTACTCGATACACGGTTCCCTCTCCTACGCCTAGCTGCGCTGCGATCTTCGCCCAGGAAAGCCCCTCTGCGCGAAAGTCGGCTATTCTAGCGCGGTCCACGATCACACGCGGCCGGCCGAGACGCTTGCCCTTCGCGCGGGCCGTTTCGAGGCCGGCCTTGACGCGCTGTGAGATGCGCACGCGCTTGCTTGGCGACCGTGGCAATGATGGCGATCACGGCGTCTTTGAAGATCCCGCAGGAATCAAAATACTGCTCGGTGAAACTCCGGTAGCCGACGCCGTAGGATGTGAGCCGATTGAGATGCTGGAGCGTTTCCAGCACACCTTCGCGGGAGAGACGGTCCAAGGCCCAGAAAAGCAGCACGTCAAACTTGCGCTGACTGGCGTCGCTGAACATGGCCTGAAACTCGGCGCGGTCGTCAGTCTTGCCCGTCTCGTGATCGATGTATTCACGCGAGATCGTCCAGCCTTGCGCGGCGGCGAACTCGCGCAGTTGGCGAAGCTGATTTTCTACTTCCTTTGTCTTTGGTGCTGACTCTCGCGTAGATTGCGAGACGGGAATTGCTGTGGGATAAACTCTGCGTAGCCATCGCATCCTCCAATCAGGGTGCCTTGGTCAGGGGCGTGTCGGTGTTTGCTGCACCGGCGCGTCCCGTTTTTATTTCTTCGGTCGCTTCTCCTGATAGATTTCCGATTTGGTTTTCTTCAGTCGGGCAACGTCTGATGCCGCGGGCATACACACTAAGGCGTCTTCGCAGTGTCTTTCATGACCTGGATCAGTTCCCGTATCTCCGCTTTCGACTGTTCAGAGATTGGATTTTGCTCAAGGAAGGTCAATATGAATTGCCAATCCCACTTCTCTACAAAGCGCTTCGTCAGGGGGTATTGTGAAATTCTTGTCCGAAATTCCTTTTCTTGTAACGAGTGCTCTTGGCCGTCCAGGATGGTGCAAACGAGGCCGAAGAATTGAAACATTGTTTTCTCGTCAGAACCCTTAGGCAAATTTTCGTGCTCGCGTATCCATGCCTCCGCGTTCCGGTTCTCTTTAAGTAGGATAAAGTCTTCAATCATCGCCAAATGATTAAGCTCTCTTGCTGGGTTTAGTTGGAATACCTTCTTACGATCTTCGAGATCCTTCCGGTACTCACCCATCCTCTTGTACGCAAGGGCGCGTGAACGGTAGAACGATTCCTCGTTGTCGTTGAAATGAATGGCCCACTCCATGAGTTTGACTGTTGCACCATAATCCTTGGCCTCGTATGCGCCGTCAGCTATCTCGCGGAGTCCCAACAAGTCTTTCTTGTCTACAAAGACTTTGCTCCTGACCGCTCCAACTGAAAGCGCGATGAGCGCGACCAGACATGCCCCGGCAACGCCAATTCGTCTGCGTAATGACCAGTTGGGCTTACGATGTTCGAAGATAAACATGAAACCCAGAAAGATGGTAATGAATGACGACATTGCGGAAACGATTGTCAGCACTAGCGATAGACTCATAGGTGCCCTCCTTCCGACGACATCAGCCAAAAAAAGGCGCGATATGAAAGTATCGCGCCGATGGTGACTATCTACTTCTTCTTCTTTTCATCCGGAACGTAAATGTGGACGACGATAAGCATGACTACGAACATCGCGATCAGGCCCGCCCAAAGAACAAGGTCGCCGAGATCGTTTGAAATGAACGCCTGAGTCATCATATATCCCTTTCCAGGGACGGAAAGGAATCGGATTCGGGGCCCCAGGTCGGGCTCTGAACTCGAGCCTCCGGCCCCTCAAGTGAACTAATGAACGAATTGGTAACTTCTAGTAGTTTAACTGTTTAAGAAAATGACACAAGAGCACGCGCTCGCAATCCCCACTCGCTCCGCTGTCCGGCGTTGGATCGTGCGCAGGAGTAAATGACGCAAGTAAAACTCAACCCTTTTCTCCGGCCCGTGTAAAACTTCGCTTTTCTCTGGGCCTTCCTAGGGCAATGCTGCCCGTGGCGCTGCCCGTACGGTAAAAATCCTGCTTGACATCCGCAAACCCGAGCACGTTGTATTGACAACATTCCGTTCCAGGGTCTAAGCTTTGCCGCAAGTTTCGGTATCCCAACAGGCCCGTCCATTAACGTCAGTCTGCAAATTTCAAGCGGTTTCCCTTCTCGTTCGTTTGGGTAGTCCGATGCCAAAAGCGCTATCACCTGAGGAGCTGGCACAAAAACAGGAAAGATTTCCGAAGTGGCAATGGGCTGTAGGGATACTTGCGACGATAGCGCTGCTTGGAAGCTTAGGCCTAGCGTTTCGTGGTTGGGGCCTGAAGGTCGAATCTCGCGGCGTCAAAATCGTCCAAGTTTTTGTCCTCGTCTTCTGGACGCTCGCGCCACCGATTTGGTTTTGGTTCGAGTATGTCATTCTCTTTCGCCGTGCTTTTCCTCATGCGAATGAGAACAGCCTGAATGCGTTGAAAACCCAGCAGGACCTATCCTCGAAAATTTGGATTGCCACGGCTTCCGCGCTGCTGATTTTGTATTTCTGGAAGGACATCGGCGGCGGGAAATAGATTCTCTTCGGGCGATATCTCGCTCCGCGTCGTCCAGACTGCGCTACTGCGAAAGAAACCGAAATTGCTTTTGCGCACGCAGATTGCCACTGGCACTAACTATTTTTCTTGACTCAATTATCCTTCCGGGAGCAGACTTCCGCCCAACGCCTCTCCGAAGAGCACCCCCCAAAAACGGTGCAACACCCCGAGGCAAGATCCCTTCTCAGGTCGGCTCCGGTTCTGGAAAATTGGCAAAGCCAAATCCCGCGTGAGCGCGGAGGGCAAACCGACGGTGCTCTAAGCACTTCAAATCCGAGCGAACGAAACGACGGCAGTAGCATGAGAACTCCAGCACATCACGTTCACGCGCCTGTGGATACAGGATGTGTGGACACATTCCCAGCGACTCTTAGAATTAGAGCATTCCGAGGTGTTAACGCAGACGGATGTTCGAACCGCAGTACCACAAGTATGCAGTCTGAAAAGTATAAAAAACTCGCGAGGGATTCGTCTCATATAGCCGCTGTATGTCTTTTAACGAGTTTGCGGCCCCGAAAATCCGCCCCCCAAGCCTCGACTCTCGTAACCCTCGCCAAAATCCGCGAAGCCTGGGTCCAAGACCTTCGTACCAGACAGCTCGAGCCCATCCTGAAGTTCTATGTCTAATGGCCAAATACCATTGAAGGAGGAATCAAATGGCCACCCTGGAGCTTTATCACGGAACGAAGGCGGACAATATCTTGAGTATCTTAAGGGAGGGAGTGGTCCGGCCGCAGAACGGCGAGATTTATGTCGGAAGATTCGAATCACAATTTCAGTGGTTGTTTCAGTACGGCGCCGACACTTCTCGAAGTGCGGCGTTTGTAATTAAGATCAGAGCTCACCTTCCCGAAAACTGTTCGCCGAAACGCGTTTCCAGGCCTGGAGCTCCAGCCGACGCTTGGGTTCTGGAAACGAATATGCCCATTAGGGTTGAGGTCATCCAGTTATTTGTGAGGCACAGACCGGGAGAACCAATGGAAGTAAAAAACGGACCAACGGAAATAGGCAACTACCTGCAACCTAGGGATTTCAAGGTGGTCATTAACCGCACGCATTCGTTTGCAGAGGGAATCGTTGGCGAACTTTTCGTCAACGGATCCTTCGTGTGCTACTCGCTCGAACTAGCCTGGCTCTGGAATGAAAAAAACAAGAGTTGCGTGCCCCCTGGAGCGTATCGTGCTTTCCTCCGCACTGACCACAAGGGCAAATGGAGAATACAACTCGAAGGGGTGCCCGGTGGCCGCGAGGCCGTTCAGATTCACATCGGCAATTTTCCGAGAGACATCAAGGGTTGTGTCATAGTTGGAACCTCTTTTTCCCCGGACGCAGTCCATGACTCTGCGGCTGCGTACGAGAAGCTCAAGTCCGCCTATCGCCAGTCACTAGGCCCGATTTCGGTCGAGTTTAAGGGGATACTCGCAACTCCTTGGGGCGATTATCCACGCGCTCGAGGCACCACTGCCTGACCCATTCACCTCCCCAAAATTCTACGCATCTCCCTCGAAACTCGCCGTGTACCACGGCCCTCCGGCGCCAATCCTGCTAAAATCCTCACTCACTGGGCCCCTTCAGTGGAGCGGTTAGGCAAATACGAAATCATCTCGGAGATTGGCCTTAACGTGTGTTGAGCAGCCTCGTATTCGGTTGGGAGTGTCAACGAGAATCTCGTCTTAAATACTCCGTAGAAACAGAGTGTCGGTTCTTGTCCTCCTCTGGTCCCTGTGGACTATGCTGCCAGACTCGTGTCGCAGGCTCACGCGTAGTTCGATCGTGCGCAAGAAAGAACCACGCAAGTAGGGCTCAACGCTTTCTTCCAAGCCCCGTAAAACCTGATTTTTCTTTGCGCGTATCTAGAGCAATGCTGCCCGCAGTGCTGCCCGTAGCGCTCTTTATTATTCACAATGTAGTTGACTTCGACAGGTACGGGGGAGCAGACTCCCGTCCAACGCCTCGCAAGAGCACGATACCAACTCCGAACCATGCCTGTGAGCCCGAACGAGGCAAGGTCAATTCCCCAGGTCGGCCCCCGTGCCCAAAATTTGAAAAGGCCAAACCCCGCGTGAACCGAGCGTAGAAACGGACTGAGTGTTGGGATTCGATTGACTGCCGCAGGTCTGAGGCTGGTGTCATCCACATCGCGACCTGTGGATAGGCCGTATAGACAAATTCGCAGCAGGTCGTAGAGTTAAAGCATGAGCGGCTCGCCTCGCAATCGGAAACGACTCGGACTTATTACCGCGATATTGCTGGTAGCCTTCGGAACTTCATTTTATTTTATAGCTAGACCTCTGCCCGCCGCGCCGCCTGTCGGCGTAGCGGTTCCGAGTCCTCTCGGGGCCATGCAGACATCTTCTACTCAGCCGAAGATCACATGGTCCGCGAGCGACGTGCAACCTATCCTCTCACCTGGCGAAAGTTCCTCAAGCGCTGTGAGCTTTATCAGTAGCGCAAACTTGACAAACGTAACGGTTGAGGCCGTGCCTGAGATAGCGCCATTTGCAACGATTCAACCAAATACCTTTGCCAGCGTATCTGCCGGACAAACGCAGTCAGCTCAGATCACTTTCTCTATTCCACAACCAACTACGTTGGGTACCTACGACGGAACGATTCACGTCCGGCTTGGAAGCTCAACGCTACCACAGACACTGAAGGTAGTTGTGAATGTTTGGAATGCATTTCATGACATGAATCTTGGACTTGCGTTCAAGTACCCGCCCTTTCCTCAACCCACCCAGATATTTGTTACACACGTTTCCGATGGTTCGATGACACATATCGATCTACAAATACTGGACGGCACCACGCAACAGTTCGTTTCTTTGGTTGGTCTCCGAATTTTCAGCAATTCTTCTAGCACTTCGCTGCAGCAATGGTTTGAGCAAAACATAGACATAGACGGCATCCTAGCGGCTAACGGAACATTTCAGCAGAAACAATTACAGAATGGATCTATCGCCCTTGTGCTGTCGGCACCACTTCCTGATCAATACCTTCAACTGAGCGGTCCCGTTGAAGACGCATACATGATTTCGCCCGCGGGGGATCGTGTCGTTAGTATTACGCAGTCTCAATTGGCGCAAGTAAGTGATTTTGGGTACGACAGCTTGACTCTTTTGACGCAGATCCTCGGAACAATGAAGTTCTTCCAGTAAGATGAGATGAAAGTTGAGGAATAAGAAGCATCTAGCTGTCTGGATCGTCTGCGTTCTCTACGCGGGTACGCCCAATCTCGGCGCTCAGACGACACCTCCCTGTCGATCGAACATAACTGCACCTGCGTGTGGCACGTCGCTTGCGATCTACCCGCCTCTGAATGGACAAAACGCCTTCTCAAATGGACAGGACCAGGGGACAGGATGCAGTTGTGCAGGAGGTGCATCCTATCAATGCGTTGAGTATGTGAAAAGGTTTTATTCGAACGTATTAGGTGTCGATACCCGCGGGTGGAGCGGAAACGCCGATCAATATTTTGCAACTGCACCTGGTAAGGCCTTAATTGCTTTCTCCAATCCCAATACTACTCCACCTTCTCCTAACGATATCCTGGTGTTTCAGGGAGACACGTACGGTCATGTGTCCATTGTGACTGAGGTGACCCAAACACAGGTCACTGTTATCGAACAAAACTGGTCACCTAATGGAACTGCTATTCTCCAGATCACTCTTGCGGGCGGCCTTTATACAGTTCAACCCAGGGGGAAATACAAGGTATTGGGATGGCTTCGGGTTCCAAGCACCTTACAGCTTTCCTTCTCACGGATGGATTTTCCCACTGCTTTTTTCCCTGTATCAGTGACTGCCGGCGACTTCAACGCAGACGGAAAGCCCGATCTGGCAATTGTAAATTTTGGCGATTCTACGGTCTCCGTCCTTTTGGGAAACGGTGACGGCACCTTTCGTCCCAAGGTGGACTACCAAACTGCCCTATCTCCAGATTCAGTTGCAACTGGAGATTTCAATAATGATGGAATCTTAGATCTGGCGGTCGCAAGTGGCTCCCGAGTCGTTTCCATCCTACTCGGAAAAGGCGATGGAACCTTCTTTCCCAAGACTGACTTTCCGGCCGGGGGGCAGGTCACCGCAGTGGTCAGCGGAGATTTCAACAACGATGGAAATGCTGACTTGGCAGTCGTGAACACTTCTGCCTCGACTATCTCTGTTCTTCTTGGTAAGGGCGACGGCACCTTTCTCCCCCACGTGGACGTTGCCACTGGCTCTTTCCCAATCTCGGTAGTCGTGGCGGATTTTAACAAGGACGGCAAGCTAGATCTGGCAACGGCAAATGTTCTTTCAGCGACGGTTCTTCTTGGGCGTGGTGACGGATCATTCGGATCAAGATTGGATTTGGCAGCAGGCTCTGCTTTCGCATCGATCACCTCAGCCGACGTCAACGGCGACGGAAAACCAGACCTCGCACTCGAGGCTGCTGGCGCGGTGGTGTTTCTGCTTGGGAACGGAGATGGAACATTTGGAAGCCCGCATCCGTTTTCATTTGCCACGACAGCTAGCGAAGTAGGGTCCGATCACTCGATTGCCGTCGGCGATTTCAACCGGGATGGTAAGCCTGATGTTGTAGCCCTAGCGACTCTCTTAACCGGACCAAGTATGATAATCCTATTGGGCAACGGAGACGGGACCTGGGGACTCAGTCGAGCTTTGTAACCGGGACACAGCCTACCTCGATCGTTGTAAGTGATTTCAATGGCGATGGCAAGCCGGATTTGGCGGTCGTAAATTCAGTCTCAAATACTGTTTCCATTTTCTTGAACACCAGCAAGTAGGCGTGCGCCAGCTCAGGACACCCCTTCGAATGTGCGACTCCCTTGCAAGAGCCAGGCATGGGCCGGGATCTATTACGTAGGAAGGGGGATCTTTACGCTTTGGAGCAGCTCATTTTTTCTTTAACAAATTTTTATCAGGATTTTATGCCCGATTTGACATAATGTAGGCCTGCGTGGCCTAGTAGCGTTCGCGCAGGCCAGGAACGTAAGTTTCTCGGGTCTTCGTAGCTTATATTTGCCACTTCCGGCAACATCTCCCGTTTAGCGAACAGAGCGATTCCCGTTTACGCTGAGCACGTTACGGTCGTAGTGCATCCTCACTTGCCACATGACGTCTCACAAACTTGCGAATTATCTGCGAGCTTATAGAAAACGATCCGGGCTCAGTCAGAGCGAGGTTGCCTATTTGCTTGGGTATAAGACCGGGGCTCACGTGTCTCGCTACGAACGTCGCAGGCACATGCCGCCCTTGCGGACGGCTCTTGCCTTTCAGGCGGCCCTCGGCACGCCACTCTCCGAGTTCTATGCAGGAACCTACGAATCTGTTGCTAAGCAGGTGATGCACCGCGCTCAAACCTTGGCCGTTCAACTGCAAACGAGAAACCCAAAGCGCGGCAAGAGTCTCATTCCCTACAAACTGCAGTGGCTCACCGAACGCTGCGTACCTCAAGCTCTTCGAAAAAACTAAATTCCATGCTTCACCAGAACGAGAAGAGAATTCTCGCCATCGATCTGCGCTCGCGCAGTTTTGGCTTCGTGGCATTCGAAGGTCCGACGCGACTCCTCGATTGGGGAGTCAAAAGTTTCCGGCAGGGAGTAAACGAGCCCACGATTCCCGCCAGTGAGAAGTTGGCTGCATTAATGGGTGACTTTTCTCCAAGCACTATCGTGCTGAGGAAGCGCGATTCAGACACCAAGAAGAGGGCTGAGATGCGCAACGCGCTCGTGCGAGAAGCGACAAAACGTCGGATTCCGGTCCGGTTGCTTTCTCGAAACGGCGTGAAAAACGCCTTCCCTGATTGCAATCGCAATAAGTACACGATCGCTGCTGCTCTCGCCAAACAATTGCCTGAGCTCGCGCCGAAACTGCCCGCCGTGCGAAAAATCTGGAAGAGCGAGGACTATCGGATGAGCATTTTCGATGCGGCGGCGTTGGGGGTTGCGTACTTCAGCCGACGCAACCAGTCACAGACTGAATCATTCAGCACGCGCCGGGCTGTAAGAAATTAGTTTCCGGTCGACGACGCGGAACAAGGTGGAGCCGGAGAAGCAGCACTCGCCGATAGTATCGGCAGTGGAACTCCCCGCTCCATAGAATTGTATGGAACTCGACGGATCACAGCAGCTCAAAGAGAAGTTTATGCCGTTTCTGCTATTCGAGATCGCATACCCCTTGTTAGTGCTTGTGCTGCTCCGTCTATCGATAAAATTCTGAACTGTTGAAGTAGCGGTCAAAGCAAAATTCTCAAGGGGCACTATCATCACAATGACGACACTAACCAAGAGGATGCGACACAGAAGCGGAGAACAAAACGAAAATCGCTTGCGGCCCCTCCCGTAGGCGCGAAGCGTGAAGGCACTTCCCTACCGATTTTACTCTGATGCAATTACTGAACGAGGGCCGTATCAGGCAGTTCCCGAAGAATAGAATATGTCTCTAGGCGTGCGCCGACCTGACGAAAGTATTGAGTCCAAAAGTCCCGCAAACTGTTCCAATAAATGACCGTCTTTCCGGCTGAATCGACGCCGAGTATATGGACCTCGACGCCGTGAAGGTCTGCAAGCAAGCGGTTTTTCTCGGCCTTTGCGAGGAAACGATCCACAGCGATGACGGCGGGGTTTTCGAGATTGATTGTGGCCGTCTCATGCCGCATGTCAGAGAAGATGACGAGCACCTTCCGCGCCTGTGGCGTCTGTTTGAACAGCTCCGAGGCGACGAGTAACGCGCCGAAGTTGTCCGTGTGGAAAAATTCAGGGTGCAGACGTATGCATCGTTTTTTCCAGGCACCTACGAGTTGGTTCCTCCCCGCAGCAAGCCGCTCTTTGAAGTACCCCTCGTCTTCATCGAGACGGGCATCGAGCAGCAGATATGGCTGCGCAAAACTGTCGGTAGTGATGCCAAGGACGGTCACCCGTGCGCCCGCAGGTAAATGTGTGAGCAGACGGCTGGTCGCTTCGAGATTTTTTTCGAACTCGGCCTTGTTGTCGCTACCTTTGATCGCCTCTGACCTGCTCAAGTCCAGGGCGACGACGACGTGGACGTGCTCGGCAGCAAGCATGAGGCCCGGCCGGAACAGGAAAAGGCAAAGGAAGAACAGCGAGGCTCTCTTTAGCGCGGTGCGGGTAGCACCGTTCAACAGTGCCCGGTGGAAATCACGCCAGAATTCTGCCACGAACGCTTGCGGCGCGTTCTGTAAGGCATTGAGTCGCTGGATTCGAACCACTATTTGCTGACACGCTTCTTCCCGCTCGTGGCTCAGCTTGTCGTAGTCTTCGCCCGAATCTGATCTAAGGCGACGTGCATCGTGGAGCGCGAGACCGGCCCCCAACTCCATTGCGAGTGCGAGGAGTGCCATCGCGAGGCGAAGATACGAGAGGGTTGCGTCGAAGAAGTTGTCGTGCGACGGAAGGGACACGGCCGTTTCACCATCCATGATGACGGCAGGGCTTGCACTCTCTACGTACTGCGCGAGTACGTTTCCGCGGACGAGGGCCAGCAAGACGAGGCTCGCAAGCGCCGCGAAGCACGCAACTGCGGCCAGAGTCTTTACGAGCTTTTGACTGCCCCAGCTTTCAAGGAATTTGTCGACGCAGTAGGGGCACACGATGGCAACGCCCAGCGAGTATAGGTAACTCTTCCAGCCGAGCCGGAACGGGTCAAATGCCATGAGCGAGAAGAAAAAGCCGGCGATGGCAAGGAAAATGACGACAGCCCAGCAGTAGAAACTCTGTCGCCGCTGCTTATGCAAATCGCCTGGCAGAGGGGCCTGTCGAATACGTTCCTTCAGATCCCGCTCTTTCTCCCCGAGAAGT
>WNFB01004084.1_pt1 | contig 13120 bp, 10 predicted proteins | sample 5400501 | NCBI WGS metagenome assembly WNFB01 (sample SAMN13153341, study PRJNA577476) | soil metagenome | isolation source: 200 cm saprolite under Douglas fir tree site 2 hole 1 | place: USA:California | collected 2015-04-18
CTCGGTCCCTCACGGGTGGTTCTTTCGACGCGGCAGAGTTCACTCTCGTTGCGGCCTGCAGCTGCGCTCCTTCTCGCTTCGTCGCCGGGCTCTCACCCGACGCCGGAGAATTTGCTTCCCCGCTCCTCTGGCGGCTTGCGGGGGCGGGACTCACACCCGCCGGTCGATTGGCCCTTCACTGGGCACGACACAACACGAACCCCACCGAACTATTCGAAGGTACGCGCTTCGCCTGGACGCTAACCGGGTTCGTTAGGATTCGAGGCGACAGTTGCAATACCAGCGATCCGGTTCGCTTAGCGGGGCACCGATGCGGATCAAAGCGTCGATCCAATTCACAACACTGGCCGACCCAACGTGTTGCCGCCGGAACGGGGAAGGGACCTGCCCTTCATTGGCAGGCTAAGGGCTTCTGCGGCCGACACTGGTGGGAGCTTCGAGATCATCGAGTACAAGGGCCGGCGGTACCTCCCCCACACATCCACCGTGAACACGATGAGATCTTTTACATCCTTGAGGGGAAGTTCAGCTTCGTCATCGGTCACGCCAATCAGGATGCCAGTGCGGGCTCGTTGGTCTGGGTTCCACGGGGCACGCGACACGGATTCAATGTTCAGCCTGGATCGAGGGCACTGCTGGTCACCATCCCGGCGGGACTGGAAGGATTCTTCGAGGAGCTGGGGAAAGGCCTGACTGAGGGGAAGACCAGTGACGAGATTCGTGCAAAACTCGCCGACAGATACGACTCCATACCGGCTCCTTTGGATAAGTAGAGCCTCCCAGTTCCGCGGCCCGGCAGGGGTGTCTAACGTGCCCGCTCAGGCTCCGGAGACAACCTGCGTCGGGTGCCCAGCCCCAATGAAGTCGGGCGGCGGTTTGGCGACTCCGTTACGTCGCTCGTGTCCGCCAGAAGGCGATTTCGATACGACTTTAGAGTGGGCGGCGGTGCACTCCAACAACCTACACTCGTGGTTACGGCCGTGACCACTGGGCTTACGAGAGCGAAGTGATCCCTGCCCGGTTGGAGGAGTAGGCTCTTCCCGACCTGACCCGGGTAACGGGTTGCGTGTGCCTAGGCTTGGAGGTGGTATCGATGTACGGACGCATGACTCGACTCCAGAGCTCGCCGGACGCAGTCGAGAAGGGGATCGCCTTCTTCAAAGAGAATGTTGTTCCGAAAGCCAGAACCACAGCCGGCAATGCCGGCGCGATACTGCTGGTGGATCGCAAGTCGGGAACCGCTATCGGGATCACCTTGTGGGAGACGACCCAGGCGCTCAATGCCAGCGAGCAACTCGGGATCAGTAGCCGAACACAGGGCGCAGCTGCAACAGGGGGCTCGATCGTCGACGTTGACCGATACGAGCAGGTGCTGGTGGACCGCCCTCAGCCGCCGAAAGCGGGTGCGTTCGTCAGGCTCAACACGGTGGCCGGTGCGCCGGACAGGATCGACAGCGTCATCAAGTTCATGCAGAAGCAGGCGTTGCCCCTAATTCAGGCCCAGAAGGGTTATCGCGCAACGATCATGAACGTCAACCGGCTGACTGGCCGCAGCACCGTGTCAACTGTTTGGGACACGATGGCCGATCTTGAGGCCAGCGAGCCCAAGGTCAGCGGCCTTCGCCGGGATGCGGCGGACGCGGCCGGCGCATCTGACGTCAAGGTCGAGATCTTCGAGACGGCCTTTGCCGAGATCAAGCAGCCTTCAAAAGTCTGATCGGGTCCGATAGCAGGGCGGCTGCAAGCTCCTACATGAAACTTGCGGTCGCCTTGTCTCGCATACTCAGGTGGTCAAATTTGGTGGGCCGGCCGGAGCACGGAAGACATCAGGGCCGATAACACCGCCCTCCGAATGGAGGCTTGCTAATCAGCTTCAGCTTAGCCTCAAGGCTCGGACGACTCGATTAGGCCACCTTGCGGATGTCGCCCCACGCGCCGTACTTGGAAGGGTGGTGGACCGAACCTTATATAACGCGAACTGCGAACTCGTCGTCTCCGCGCGCCAGATCGAGCTTTAACCCACCGCTTGGATCCGAACGGTTTCGAGTAGCGACCAGCAGGTGTCTGTGCGACGATGCCTGGGGCCATGAAGGAGCATACCGCCCGGTCCGCGGCTCGGCTCACGGCCGCGCTCAGTTTCCACTTATCCAACCACGGCATCCTGACCGCGAGCCGCTGCGCCCGCAATTTGGTCTGACAGGAAGTCACCAACATCAGCGCAACGCGCTTCACGAACCTGGTAGGCTGCACGCTGCCCGTGCAGTTGGCCGCGATGGGCGGCGTAGGCACCACCGAGCTTGCGAATGCCGTCGCCACCGCGGGCGGCCTGGGTATGGTGCCGGCCGGAACGCAGCCCGCCGCGGCAGCCTGCGGTGTCAACTTCTTGATGCCCTTCGGTCCTTCACTCGATGACATCGCGGCCGCCGCTAGCCAATGCCGCGTGGTGGAGTTCTTCTATGCGGATCCTCGCGCCGACATCGTGTCAGCGGCGCACGCTGCCGGGGCCGTCGCCGGCTGGCAAGTGGGGTCGGCGGCCGAGGCAGTGGCGGCAGAGAAGGCTGGCTGCGACTACGTCGTTGCTCAGGGCACCGAGGCGGGTGGGCACGTGCGCGGCAGCCAAGGCCTCGATGATCTACTAGCGCAGGTTCTTTCATCAGTGCGCATCCCGATCGTCGCGGCAGGCGGGATCGCGACGGCAGAGCGGACTGCCGCGGTCATCAGGTCGGGGGCAGATGCGGTACGGGTCGGTACGCGCTTTGTGGCCTCTCCGGAGTCCGGGGCGCACCCTGAGTACGTACGCATGGTCCTTGCGGCCGCAGCAATCGACACAGTGCTCACCGAATGGTTCAATGACGGTTGGGCAAACGCACCCCACAGGGTGCTGCGATCGTGCGTGGCTGCCGCTCAAAAGACCGGGTGGAAGGCCACCGTGCCTCCCTATCGTGGCGTCGACCGCGACCCCAGCGACATGGCGATGTACGCGGGCATGGGCGTCGGCGACGTCAACCGCAGTCAGCCGGCGGCCGAGGTTGTTGCAGATTAGGTGCGGCTGCTCTGATCGCGTAGTCAGCGAGTGTAAGAAGCCCTTCGCTCCGCCTTCCGGACGCCCTCGTAACAGAAGGCGCTTCGAGAAGGGTACGTTCCCGACCACGAAATTCGAATTTTTGGCGGACTGAAGCTCGTATAGCGCGAACCGCTTCACGGTTGCCAGCGCGACGATCAGCCTGTGATGGTCTAGCGCGCCGCGCTCACAGGAGCCAGTCCGGAAAACCCATGTCACCACTCACGGCGATTGGCAACTGCGTCGCTCCCGAGCCGTCAGCCCGCATCACTTCAAGGCCGTTACCACTAGCGAACATGATGTAGTGCCCGTCCGGCGACCAGCTGGAGAACCCGCCGACCCCCTGCGTTAGCCGGATCTGGTTCGAGCGCGGTCGTCGCGCGCAGACGTGAAAGCGATTCTCTGGCCGTCGGGCGACCAGGCTGGCCAGCCATCTTCCCCCGGTGAGTGCGCCCACCTCTCCAGCCCGGAGCCATCGGAATTCATCACGTAGATCTCATAGTCGGGCTTGAACCCAACGCCCCCTCATCAGGCCGCGCTCGAAGAGATGTTTAAGGCTACCTAGTTTGCTACTGCTTTGAGGAGCCGGCGCAGCACTTTGGCGAACTCGCGGGGCCGGGTGCAGTAGGCGAGATGCGCGCCCGGGGCGCAGACGAGCTCGGTCTGCAGCTGAGAGGCGAGCCACTCGGCGGCAGCGGCGTTGATGGGCATGCTCTCGCTAGCCCGCATCACCTTCACGGTGACGTTCAGCGCTGCAATGGCGGCGGGCTCGGGCTGAAATCCCAGCAGCATGTCTGGGAACTCGTAACCGAACATCAGGTCGGCATTGCTCAGCCAGCGCTCGCGCAGCGCCGGGTTGAGCGCCTCGACGTCATCGTCGCCGGCCCATGCCCGATGGAGCATCTCAAGCGCCGCCCTCGGCCCCCCTCTGGCCAGCGCCTGCTCGAGCACCGAGTTCAGCTCCGCGAACTGCTGCTGGACGAAGTCTTGGGACAGGCACGTGAACAGCGACGGCTCGTGCAGGACCTCGCCCGCTACCACGTCGGGGTGCCGCAGAGCGAGGTCGAGGGCAATAAGCCCCCCGCTGCTGCTGCCGAACACGACGGCCGGCGCGTTTCCGGTGGCCCTGAGCAGCCAGGCTGCATCGTCCGCCTGCTCGTCGATCGAGGTCTTCATCCAACCCGAGGGCCGGGGACTGCGGGACCAGCCGCGACGGTCGTACGTGAGTATCCGAAAATCAGCGGCCAGCAATCTGGCCACCTCTTCGCAGCAGCCTGAGTCGGCGCCCGTCCCGTGGATCATGAGCAGCGCGGGGCCGGAGCCTCGCAGCTGGTGGTAGAGCTCCGCCCCATTGACCTTGAGCGTGCCCGCTAGCGTGCGCGAGCCGGCTCTCGTCTCGGACGTCACAGTGATGTCCCAGATGCACTGGCCGAGACGGAAAGACTGTCCGGCGTCGAACGACGCAACGCCAGGTAGCCGATGACGTAAACGGGGATGGCGATGAGATCAGCCACCAGGGGCAGTGGGTAGGCGGGGTCGTAGGGGATCCCGAGCCCGAAGATCGCCGAGCTGAATGAGACAACGTGTGTCACCACGAAGTCAATGCTGGCGATGGCGATAGGAACCAGCAGCCAGCGCGCATCATGAGGGAAGCGGCGAGACACGATCCAGTACGTGACGGCGATGCCGAGGAAAAGAGCAGCCACCTGGCGCGAGGCTGCTGGTTCGGCTGCGGCGATGGTGGCCTTGCGAGTCAGGAACAGGACCGCGCCCAGCAAAAGGATGGCGATATTCGCGTACAGAACGACCTGCACCAACCGTTTCATCTGATTTTCTCCTTGGGCCGATTGGAGTGTCTGGCCGGCCCTGAGCGCAAGCTAGGGCGAAGGGCGCGAAAAGAAATGAGCCGAAATGACTAATTTGGCCCGGTCACACCGAGGCGTGCCGCCGCAGCCACGGCGGCGCCCCGCGAATCCACGGCGAGCTTGCCCAGGATCGTCGCCACGTGGTTGGCCACGGTCCGCTCAGAGATGACCAGCCGAACAGCTATCTCGCTGTTGCGGAGCCCCTGGGCGAGCAGTCCGACGACCTCCAGCTCGCGCGCAGTCAGGCCGGCCGGACCGGCCTGAGTGGCCGGCCGGGGGCCGCGGGGAATGTCGCGGACACCCACCTCCCGGAGCCGCCGGCTCACGATCGCCAGGGCAGGCCGCGCGCCCAGCCTCCGCAGGACGCCGTGGGCTTCGCGCAGGGCCGCCTCACCGCCGGCCGCCAGAGCCATGGCCATCTCGTAAGGGCACTCCAGCCGCCGCCACGCCTCGGCTGCGTCCGCCCACCGGCCCACGATCTCAAGGGCGTGGGGCTCAGCAGCTTCGGCCGGCTCCTTCTGCAGGCCGCCGGCTCGCCAGAGCCAGCAGGCGAGCTCCCCGATCTGCCAGCGAAAGTAAGCTGCCGAGGCGGGATCGCGGCGGGCGAGCTCGAGGCCCGCGGAAGCCTCTTGGCGGGTCCTCGAAGTGTCGCCCGACAGCCAGGCCAGTTCCGCCCGCGCAGCTCTCACCGGCAGCTTCCAGGTGAAGTTGGGGACAGGCTGGGCCAGCGTCAACGCTTCATCGAGCAGCGCCATGGCTCCCGCCTCCCCGCGGCGGGCCCTGATTGTCCCCAGAACGGCGGCCACCGCGATTCCGCGGATCGCGGCGGAGGTCGGCAACGAGTGGCTGCGCACCTCCTCGGCCAGCTCCTCAGCCTCCGCCCAGAGCCCCTGCTGGAGAAGCGAGTAGGCGCGCCAGGTGAGCATATAGAGCCGGAAGAAATCGAGGTCACGGACTGCACAGTAGGCGAGTCCCTCCTCAAGGTAAGGCGCGGCTACCTGGTGACGGCGCTCTCCGACCGCGCTCCTGGCCAGGTTGAAGAGTGACTGAGCCGCCTGATTGTCGAGGCCAGCACGCTCGGCCGAGCGGACGTTCTCCTCCAGCAGGGTCCTTCCACTCTCGTCGCCCATCAACAGCTTGGCGGTGGCCACGCTACTCATGGCGTGCAGAGCGATCTCTTCCTGGCCCAGGCTGCGAGCAAGGTCGATGGCCCGCTCCCCCCACGGGATTGCCTCGTCGTATCTGTCGTCGAGGGTCAGGACGTGGCAGAGGTTGCTGTACGCACGCGCCAACTCCGGTCCAGGCGGCAGGGCCTCCAGCATCCCGACCGCCTCCCGCCCCACCTCCTCGGACTCGCCGAAGCGGTTGGACATCCAGAAGAGGCGGGACAGCCGCCGCAGGATGTCGCCCTCATGAATCCGATCACCAAGGCTTCGCCAGACCTCTAGAGCCTGCTGGCCAGCCAACACCGCCTCGGCGAGCTGGTCTGTGATGGAGCGCTCATGGGAAAGACGCTCATAAAGCCCGCCGCGCTCTGAGGCCGCCAGGGCATCGGCGAAGCGCAGGGCGCGACCGTACTGACTTGCAGCCTCGCGGTGGGCGCCCAGCCGGGCCGAACGCTCAGCCGCCACCACCGCCCAGCGCAGGACCGCTTCCTGGTCCTCCGCGGCATCCGCGTGGTGGGCGAGGCGGGCCGGGTCTGCCAGCTCTGCCCGGTCGGCGATTAGCTGCAGCGTCCGCCGGTGAAGCTCCCTGCGGCGGGTGAGGGTAATCGCCGCCTCAACCGCCGCGCGGGCCAGCTCGTGGCGGTAGGAAAGAGTGCCGTCTTCGGCCAGCAGCATGCCACTGGCGAGGCACTCCTCGAGACCGCCCGTCGGGGCGACGCCTTCAAGCAACCGGAGCTGTGCGTGCGGCCCAACCACCGCGGCGGCCTCGAGGGTCTCGCGCCCCGCAGGCGAGAGCCTGGCCACCCGGGCCAAAACCGCGTCACGAACGGTGGGCGGAATGCCGGCCGTGCCTGCGGCTAGTACCTCGGTCACGAAGAATGGGTTTCCCTCGGTCTGCCGGAAGAGGTTGCCGGGGTCGACTCCAGTTCCCTGGGCAAGTCTTGTCACCGCCTCGAGCGAGAGCCTTGGCAGAGTCATCCGCCGAAGGCAAGGCGAGGTCGCAATGTCGCCCATCAGAATGGTGAGCGGGTGCCGAGGACCCACCTCATCATCGCGATAGGTCGCAATGAGCAGAGTGCGGGTGTGCTCCTGGCGGCGGGACAGGAAGCGGAGCAGGTCCAGCGTGCCCTCGTCCGCCCAGTGGACGTCTTCGAAAACGGCCAGGTTAGGCCTGCCGCGCGTGGCGAACTGGGCCAGGACCGTCGTGAAGATCGCCTGCTGGCTGGCACCAGATTCGATCAGCTGCTCGAGATCGCCGCCCAAGGTCGGCGCCATGTCTTGCAGCGCGCCGAGGGGCCTCGGCGTTGAGAAAGCGTCGCAGGCTCCGCGCAGGATCCGCGCTCGCGCTGCCTGGTCGCGGCAAAGGGTCTCGACCAAGGTGGTCTTCCCGATGCCTGCCTCGCCACCCAGAAAGACCACGCGGCCGGACCCGCGCTCGGCCTCGGAGAGGTGAGCCCGGAGTCGCTCCAAAAAGGCGCTACGCTCCAAGAGCTCCACCGTGGTCAGATTGTGCGTCAGCCCAGCGTCTCGCTGCGAGGACACACGGATGCTGATCCGTCGCACGTGGGAAGTACTGGCACAAGCTTCACATGACGCACGGTCTCGAGGCGGCCGATTTCTTCATCGAGTTGGCGCCAGCGTCGCGTCACCTTTCGGATCCGCGGGGGTCGGAACGAAAAGCGCAAAGCTCGAGAATATTTCCCCAGCTCGTCTGCAGGTTTTCGGAGCGGGTCTGCAGCTCAGCCATGCGCTTCTGCAAGGACTCGAACGCGCGATAAAAGTCGCCGGCTGTCCAAGCCGCCCAACTCGAAGGCGGTGAAGGATCGTGAAATGCAGCCCGCCAGTGATCAGGAGACTGATGACCGGCCATTAGAGGATCTTGTATAGGAGCGCCATTCGGTAATTTCCTTCGCTACGCCGGTCCTTGCGCCGGCGGCCCTCATGGTCTCCAGCGATTGCGCACTACGCATTCGGGTCGAACGGCCTCAGCGTCGTGGAACTCAAAACTGTCCAAAGGGTGTGTGCACTCCATCATTCAGCCCTTGTACCACATCAGTGGAGTTGCCCAAATCCCGACGACTTCGCAATGCTGCTCGGCTCGGTCTGGCTGGTGCTGCGTGGCTCGCCTCCGGCTTGGCCCGCCCGGGGGATGCTCCTGGGCGTTCCCGCTGCGGAGGCCGTCTTTAGCGTCGGCTCGCTGCCGCTGCTGGCGTTTGCGGCGGGTCTGGTTGCCGCCATCGCCCTATTACCCGCTTCCCAGGGAATGTGTCCAGATGCCGGCGTGGATGATCTGGGTGTGCCCCACCGCCGTATAGAGAAGTGAACGTTCGGCTCGCCGCCGGCTGGGCAGGAGGCGGCGCGATTCTCCGGACGCGCCAAAAGGGAGGCGGAGCATGACAACCCAATCCTCGCCCGAGAGTGGGCGCCTGGAACAGATTCTCAGCAGCGTCGACTACTTCAAGCCGGTCGCCACCCGGCGCGGCTTCATGCAGAAGCTTCTTCTGGCCGGTGGTACCGCCGCGGTTGGGGTGGTGAGTCTTGGCAAGGTGGCAACAGTGTTCGCTGATGCTGGCAGCGTCGCAACGGGCTTCGTAGTGGATGCCATCGGCGCCGAACGGATCGGCATCGCCTTTTATGGCAACGCGCTCGGCGAAGGCTCGGACTTCTCGGTTGCCAGTGACGTGGCCACCCACACTCTGCTGAACGACTCCCATCGCGGGTACTTCAAGGCGGCCAAAGCGCAGGAGACCTCGCACCTCGCATTCCTCGAGTCGGTGCGCACATCCCTCGGCCTTGGCGACTTCCCGCTGACCACGTTCGGCTTCCTGCCTGGAAGCTTCGACAGCGCCGGCGCCATGCTGGCCCTAGGTGCCAAGCTGGAGTCGATCTTCATCGGCGCCTATCTGGGCGCTGTTGCCGCTGGTGCGACCCTTGGCGGGGGCCTGGGCACCACCGTCGCCGAGGCGGCGGCCCAAATCTGCGGCATCGAGTGCGAGCACCGCGTGCTCATCAACGACATCGCAGGCGTATCGCCGCCCAACGACCGCTTCTACGAGGGCAACACGATAACCCCCGCGCGTACGGGAGTTCTGGGCGACACAGGGGCCCGCTCGACTGTGTACGCCACCGGCGGTCTCGCGGTGGCCGATCTGGCGGCGTTGCTCGCCTCCGCAACCTAGATCCAGATGCCCGGCCGCATCGCGCGGCCGGGCACACATGGGGATGAAGGCTTCGCCAGGTAACCGAACCAGGTAACCCGGCGCGTTCGGGCCCGGGCCATGAAATTCTGTTAAAAGGTTCGAGCGGACGAGGGGGTCGCTCGGGCCAGGGATCGTTATACCGAGCCGGCGGCGGGTCTTCCGCTCGCCAGGCGTCTTGATCGTTCGGGCCGGGGTTATACATCGCCGGATAATACAAATCTGTATAACTGGTGCGCCTGGCAGGAATCGAACCTGCTGCCTTTCGGTCCGGAGCCGAACGCTCTGTCCGGTGAGCTACAGGCGCGCGAGCGCTTTAGTTTAGAGTGCGGCCTTCGTGGGTCGACTTCCAGCCTTCATCCTGTTGATCGCATTTGTGGCCGCATGCCAGAGCAACGCACGCCCCGTAGCGAGTCCGACACCAACTCCCAGCCCATCGCCGCACACGGCCGTAGCCGACGCGGTGCTGAAGGTAGGCGATGTCCCGAGCGGCCTCAATATCTGCCCCGGCTCCGGTCCGTTCGACGCCTACATCACGAACCTGCAGGCGTCGCAGCCGGCGCTCGCGAGCAGCCTCAACGACGAGTGGCAGTCACTGCGCACGATGGGCGCCATTAGCGCGGCCATCTCCCTCTACACCTCTGACAATTCCGCCTGCACCGCGGAGCTCGCGGCCGTCGCCAAGCCCAAGAGCGCTGCGGCTTTCGTGGCGATGTTCCGCGACGAGGGGCAGGCCGATCGAGCCTGGCAGTCGGGTGTGCTCGGGTTCGTACCCCCCGCCCCAGGCGAACTTCCGCCCGGACTGAACCGCGGAACCGGCACCGGGTTGGGCCTCAGCTCCTGGACATACACGCGTACACCAGTACAACTGGCGTGCTGGCACAAGTCCGTGTTCGTTGCGCTGGTTGTGCTGACCAACCTCGACACCACCGCCTTCAAGACTGCGACGGCTGCCGTTGATGCTCGCCTAAACTGAACCGCTCACGCGCCTGTAGCTCACCGGATAGAGCGCTTGCCTGCGGAGCAAGAGGCAGCAAGTTCGATTCTTGCCAGGCGCACCAACTCGCCTCAGCGCACGGTTAACGCCGTCGGAAAGAGGGCCTAAAGGCCCTACTTAACTGCTGCTAGACTCACGGCCACGACGGGCTCGAGGGTCCCGGTGCGGTGACCAGATAGCCCCATCCACCCGGCAGACAACCCACATATTCGAGGGCTTCGCCATTGAGAGGAGTCAGGCTCGCCGAGGTACAAGACCGAACCTAAGTTTGCAGGATCGGCAGGCCCGCGTCACTGGGTAGGCGCGTGGAGGAGTGGTACATGAAGCGTGGACTGATCGGACTCATGGTGGCGGCGGTGGCTGCCATCGGATTCGGTGGCGTAGGCGGGTTCGCCAGTGCCAACGGGCAACTGCAGGCATTCGGAACCGGAACGGTCACGATTACGGCAGTGGACAGCGCCACCATCGTCAACGCCAGTGGCCAATTCGGCGGCGTCTACATCCAGTCCAAGAGCCAGAGCGGCATGCTGCTCAACGCGGTCACCTTCTCGTTCGTGTCAACCGGTGCCGTGACTGGTGGCGCCCCGAGGTTCAGCATCCCAATCAACACCGACGGCGGAGGCGGCAGCGTTGCGGGGTACGCCTTCATCGACGCCGCGGGCTGCGGCGGAGTCTCCGGTGGGACCACCACTGTCAACACCTCATCGTCGAGCTGCCACGTCAACTTCCTGAGCGTGGACTACCCCAACTGGGCTGCGTTGGCGGTCGCATTTCCGACCGCCCGTGTCGCCCAGGGTCACTTTCCGTTTATCATCGCTGACGGATCGGTCGGTAGCTACACCGTGACCAGCATCGTCCTTACCTAAGCGTTCGACCTGTAAAGCCGCAACCGGGCCTGGGCGGCGTTTGGCGACGCCGCCCTGGCCCTTCCGCTTGCCTGCGGAGCAAGAGGCAGCAAGTTCGATTCTTGCCAGGCGCACCCGCGTGGCCGCGTGAAATTCAGGCGGGCGCGGTTATGAACTTCAGCACGCCCAACTGGAGCGCCTCCGCGATCTTCTGCTGACCTGAAGGATCGCTCGCGATCAGGGCCTCCGCAGGGTTGGTCACGAACAGCGGCTCGACCAAAGCCCCCGGCATCTGGCTCGGATTGTCGACCCACCCTTGCGAGAGCGGCCCCAGCTCGATGAGGTGGTTGTAGCTCTGACCGGATCCGGTGAGGGTCGGCGCGGCGAGCTGGTCGTCGGTCCACACCCCGCGGTCGGCCGCGCCCAGCCGCGCGACGAGCGCTGCCTGAAGGTCGGTGGCCAAGAGGCGATTGGCGGCGGCGAAGGGCCGAGCGGCGTCATAAAAGGTCTCGGTACCGCCGACAGACGGATCGCTGTAACCGTCGAAGTGGATCGACACCAGGGCGTCGGCCCCCGCGGCGTTGGCGCACACGGCGCGCGCGGCCAGGTCGCGGTGCTCGGCGCCCGCGGTGATCGCTCCGTAGTTGGAGTCGGCGGACGACAGCTTGAGGACCGTGGTGTCCTTAGTGCGCGCCATCACCACGCGGTACCCATCGAATCGCAGGAGGCCGGCAAGGCGCAATGCGACCGCCAGCGCCGCGTCCTTCTCGAGCACCGTTCGGCCCGAAGCGGTCGTGCCGACGACGCCAGGATCGAGGCCCCCATGTCCGGCGTCGATGTAGACCGTCCGATCCAGGTGTCCATGCGTGGGAGCAAAGCTCACGCACGCGCTGTCTTCGAGGCCCGACATAGATGGCTGCGGGACGGAGGCCGCCGCCTTCACCGGTGCGGCGACAATGTGCCCGCGGTTCGCGGCTGCCTGGCCGGGCGAGTCCATCAAGCGGGAGATCGCGAGGGCGAGCGTGGCCAATAGCGCCAATGAGAGCGCTGTGCGGAGCAGGGCCGGAGGGGCCCGCCGGCACCGAGTGCGGAGTGGGACGTTGCGCGAGTTTGCGATCGGCCCGCGTAGTCTAGCGGGCGCCGGGACCCGCGCAGACGGATTAGTGGATCCGGCCGTTCTCCGCGAGCGCGATCTTCTTGTCGGTGGCGGCGTCGATGTTGAAGATCCCCAGGATGCTCATGAACTGCTTGTTCTGCCACACCGACAGGTAGACCGTTTGCGGGGGAATGTCGAAAGTGAGCACGATCGAGTTTTTCCCCAATCCGGTGGCCGTACCTTCCGTCACGGGAAGCAGCGATGACTTGAGTGTCGCTACGCTGAAGCCGAAGATCGAATCGCTGTTGTAGCCGGCCACAGCGCTCGCCTCGTCCTTGAACTGGAAAACGAAATCGACCGCCAGCTTGTAGGTCGCGGAGCCGATCTGCGTCCCATTCGTCGAAAGGTTCGCGCAATGCGCCGTGGAGTCGGTGTACAGCTCGACGTCCGCCGCGGTGGCGCCACCCTTCTGCGCGGCGTCCCAATGAGACTTGGTCGAAGCATACGTGGTCGGATCCGAGGTCTGGATCTTCTTCAGGTAGCTGTTGATGTCACCAGAGAGGTCGCACCTGTGCATACCGCTCGGTAGGTCGCTGAGCTTGACGGCGACGTTCGAGGCGGTGGCTGCAGGAGTCCCCGAGCCCCCACCAATCGGACCGCATGCGCTGGCCACGAGGAGCAAAGCGATTGCGGTGAGGAATGCGCGCATGCCGCCTACTGTAAGGGACGGGATTCGGGGTCACTCCTTCTTAAGTGATGTCGGGCGCACGTGGGATGGGAGTGTGGCAACATGCAGGCGGCCTCGATATGCTCCACGACCTGCAGGCCGCCGTCTCTGAATACATCGGCTGGCTTCAGCTGGAAGCGAACCGCAGCCCAAACACGGTGCGCGC
>WNFB01005398.1_pt1 | contig 13119 bp, 10 predicted proteins | sample 5400501 | NCBI WGS metagenome assembly WNFB01 (sample SAMN13153341, study PRJNA577476) | soil metagenome | isolation source: 200 cm saprolite under Douglas fir tree site 2 hole 1 | place: USA:California | collected 2015-04-18
CTGAGAATAGCCTGAATACCGCCGCCTAGGCCAAATACCATGGTGAACGCTATAAGACCCCAGACCGACCATAAAACGATACGCCGCCAAGGGATGGAGCGTGCGGCTTCCGACTTCAGATTCGCAAGGAAAACAATCAATGCTGTGAGACCAAGACCGCCGAAGAACAGAAGTGGAACGCCGTAACTGAAAATCACACGGGAGAGCGTGAGTTCGTGCTGTTTGCGGCGCCAGTCGTCCGGAATCTTGATGTACGTGCGATAGTTCGTAACTTCATCCCCAAGGAGCTGCACATCGATCCGGGGGTGCGCATGATCGGCCGCGCCGGAGGTCGGGCCGGAATCGTCATCAAGCGGATCATTCTGCTGCCACGTGAGCATGTGGTCGACGCGATGTGGCCGTTTTTCGGAACTGGAATCGACGAGCGTCCAGCCGGCCAGATCGATTTTCTTCTCTTGCGACAGAAATTTCTCCGCTCGCGCCACCGCTGCTTCCTTGGTGAGCAACGCGCCGGGCGTTTCTTCTGCGAGGATGTGCCGGAATGAGTGGATCGATCCGTCCGGCCGCAAGACGACGGCGAATTCCTCCGGCTGGCTGTCGCGGAAATAGCGCACGCGCCATAACGCGCCGGGAACGCGCTCGGCGTAGGTTTTGTTGACACCATGGATGCCGATGCGCTGCCGCAGGAATTCATTCACAACCGGATCGGTAACATCGACGAAGACGGTGGCGTGATAATAGGATTTTGGATCGAGTCCGCGCTGGCGCATGATCTCGTCGGCACGGGCGCGGACTGTGCGTACACCGACCGAGAGTTTCAGGTATTCGCCGATAGACTGTGGCTTGAGCCGCCAAGCCAATACTCCGCCCGCAAGCAGGCACACGGCAAGGAAGCCGATCATGCCGGGCGCGAGAGCGTCATAGCGGTGTGATGTAACTCCGGCGGTTTCTGAAACGGGCTTGCTTGTCACTGAGACTTCGGGCAAAGGTTTTGCGCGATTGAGCAGCCCTTCATCATCTTCGAATCCGCCCCGCATCAAATAAGAAATGCAGGCGAAGGCCAAAGGCGCAAGCGCCGCGGCACCCACGACCGCTCCTGATATTTTGAAGTAGAGGCTGTTCGAACGGATCAGCAGCAGTCCTACCAGTGAGGCATCCACAGTGTAATGCCAGATGAGCGTCGCGACGATGCCCCAGCGCAACATAACAATACCCGCAACGATGCCGATGATCCCGACTTCGATGCCGCGGATGTAGCCCGGTTCCTGTGGATAAGCACTGTGGAGAAAACTCCAGGAAAACGCCGGCAAGATCACCGCGAGAACGCGCGACCTCGTCACGCTCTCGAGGAAAGGAATCGCAAAGAGCCGAAACAGGAATTCTTCACTCGTGGAGGCCATGAGCCCGATGGCTACTCCGGCAATCCAAGGGAACGAAGTGTTGACCGCATCCGAGTAGTTCAAATCCTGCGGCGCCCAAACACCGAACCGGCTGCCTACCATGTAAAACGCGACGATGAAGCCGATATGGGCTGCGGCCAGCGATAAGCCAACCACGGCGGAGGAGAAAAACTCTTTCGAACGCAGGCCGCGCAGCGTGAAAGCTTTCGCGAGCTGCATGCGGTTTGGCTGGAAGGAGCGATACAGCGGCTCCCCGCCCGGGAGCACCAGCGTAACCATAAGGGCGGTGCCAAGCGCACTGAGTAAAGCGATGCCCAGTCGTAGCGCGACAAAACTGCTGTATGAGTCATGTGTGTCATAACTCGCGCGCGTAAACTGCCACTGGTTGAGTTCCATCAGGAAAAAGAGCGCCGCGATGATCGCCCCCAATTTGATCGCGCCTCCCCAGCCTGTTTGCCCACGCTTCGTGAGCGAAATGCCTACCCAGAGCGCGCTGCCGAGAAGCAATACATACGGAATAATTGCGACCTGGTTGTAGAAGATATTCGAAGAGCGAAGTTGCTGGTAGCTGCGTTGCCAGGCCTCGGGCACTTTTAAGAACTCTTCGCTGCCGCCGATGCGGTCGCCTTGCAGACTGGCTTGGAAACGATACGGCGCGTCCTTCGCGCGGAAGCCGTGCTTTTCCCAGGTGAAGGACCAATCAAGGCGGTTCGGGCGTTTCTTCGAATTGGCTTCCTCAGGAAGAAAGTCCCAGCCACGCGGATCGAGTCCGAGTCTTGCGGTGAGATAATTCTGAGCGACGGATTGTGCCGCGGCTCGCTCCAGCGAGACGCCGGCGCGCGATTCTTCGATTTTGTGATCGTAGCCAACAACTTGTCCTGCGGGATTCACACGAACATGGAATTCTTCTTCCTGTTGCGGCTTGAAGAAGCGCACGTCCCAGAACCAGATACTCAGCTCGGAGGACATGAGCTGGTTGGCTTGCTGCAAGCCGAGCTGCCGCTCCAGGTACACCTTGGCATCGTCGTCCACGTCAAAAACAATTGTGGATTGATAACCGTTGATATGTTCGCCCAGGCCGCTGACAAACTTCTGCGCGCGCGTCAGCGCTTCTTGGCGGGAGATTCTGAAATTAACCGAGGCTTCGGGAAACGCGAGGAAGAAATATTTGAAGGCGAAAAGCGCGCCCAAGACTCCCGCGGCGACCCATAAGAACAGTGCGCGCTTGTCGGAACTTGTAAGACGGTCTCCCGCCACACGATCCTCCCCGCCTGGGAAACGAATCCCTCACTCTATAGATACGTGAGTCGCGAACGCAAGTATCGCCACTGTTATCTGTTCGCGGCGGGAATGATATAAAGAGAATGCGTCAAGTTTTGTCAGGCCGCACCGGCGGTCGGCCGCTTTGCGGTCGCACTTATAGATTGACCACTTTGCGGTCGCACTGAAAAATGACGATGAACCTCAGCACCGAAGTCCGCATGATCAAAGGCGTTGGCCCGCAGCGCGCTGAACTGCTTGCGCAGCGCGGAATCTACACGCTCGAAGACTTGTTCGGGTATTTGCCGTTTCGATACGAAGACCGCATCCGCTTTTCCAGGGTGAAGGAGATTCAGCCGAACGGCACCTACACCATCCGGGCGCGCGTGATGAGCGGCCAGGCGGTGCGCACCATGCGTGGCCGCGACGCCATTTATCACCTTCTTGTGCAGGACGACACCGGCCAGCTGCCATGCAAGTTTTTTCACGGCGGCTACCTCGAAGGGCGCCTGAAACCGGGCCAAGACCTCGTTCTTCACGGCAAGGCAGAAGTAGACAGGCTGCGGCCCGCGCGGCTGGAGATGATCAATCCGCAGATCGAGCTGCTAAGCAGCGAGGAGGTGGATTCCACCGAAGTGGGCCGCATCGTGCCGATTTACGAAGCCATCGGCACGTTCGGTTCCCGCGCGATTCGGCGCACCATGTATGCGGCGGTCCAGCAGATCGATCTGAACATGCAAGACGTTTTGCCGGACGAGCTGCGCGCGCAGCTCGGATTTCCTTCGCGCAGCGAAGCAATCATTCGCACGCACTTTCCCGCGCCGGAAGAATCTCTCGACGCGCTGAACACCTTCCGTTCCCCGGCGCAGCAGCGGCTTATCTTCGAGGAGTTTTATCTGTACCAGTTGAGCCTTGCTCTCGACCGCAAAGCCGCCCGCAAGCAGAACGCCATTGCTTTCCGTGTACGCGAAGACTCCGTGCGCGAAGCGCTCAAGCGTATCCTGCCGTTCAAGCCGACGGCGGCGCAGAAACGCGTTCTTGGTGAAATTGTGGCCGATCTGGAAAAGCCTCTGCCGATGAATCGCCTGCTTCAGGGTGACGTCGGCAGCGGGAAAACCATCATCGCCCTACAAGGGGCGGTGATTGCCATCGAGAATGGCACGCAGGCGGCGCTGATGGCCCCAACGGAAATCCTCGCCGTACAACACTTTCTTTCCGCGCGGCGGATCCTCTCGCGCGCGGGTTATTGCGTGGAATTGTTGATCAGTGGCCTGAAAGGTTCAGAGAAAGCCGCGGCCCTCGAGCGCATTCGCTCCGGTGAAGCGCAACTCGTGATCGGCACTCATGCGCTCATCGAGGACAACGTGGAATTCGCGCGGCTCGGTTTTGTGGCCATTGACGAACAGCACCGCTTCGGGGTTTTGCAGCGCAAACGGCTCATGGACAAGGCCGCCTCGCATGGTCACGCGCCGCACGTTCTCGTTCTAACGGCGACCCCGATCCCTCGCACACTTTCACTCACGCTGTATGGTGACCTGGATGTTTCCGTTCTCGATGAGTTGCCGCCGGGACGCACGCCCATCGTCACGCGCATAACTTCGGAGCCGCATCTTTCCGGCGTTTGGGAGTTTCTCCGCCGCGAAGCCGTGGCCGGATACCAGGGCTACATCGTTTACCCGGTGATCGAAGAGTCCAAGCTCGAGTTGAAAGCGGCGATGGAAGAATACGAACGTCTTTCGAGAGATGAGTATCCGAAGCTGAAGCTCGGCCTGCTGCACGGGCGGCTCTCGAGCGAAGAAAAAGACGACGTGATGCAGCGTTTCCGCAGCAACGAAGTGCAAATCCTCGTGGCGACAACGGTCGTGGAAGTGGGCGTGGACGTGCCGAACGCGACGGTGATGGTCATCGAGCACGCGGAGCGCTTCGGGCTCGCGCAACTGCATCAACTCCGCGGACGAATTGGCCGCGGTGCGCGGAAGTCGCACTGTATTTTAGTGGCACCGTCACGGATGACCGACGAAGCCCGCGCGCGTCTCGAAACCATGGTTCGCACATCCAATGGATTCGAGATCGCTGAAACCGATCTGCAGCTCCGCGGTCCGGGAGAGTTTTTCGGCACGCGCCAGGCTGGGAACCTGGGCTTCCACATCGCCAATCCGCTGCGCGATCGCGAATTGCTTGAACTCGCGCGGCGGGAAGCCTTTGCGCTGGTTGACGATTCCGCCCAGCGGCAGGCCCTGGAGCACACCCTGCGCGCGCTTCCCGGCCAATGGCAGCAGCGGTATCATCTCGCTCGCGTCGGCTGAAAAGACTTGAGATTCGAAAACTAATAACTTCATTCATGCGCATCATCGCCGGCACCTACCGCAGCCGCATCTTAAAGAGCCTCAAGGGCCTCGCGCTTCGCCCGACCAGCGACCGTTTGCGCGAAACGCTCTTCAATGTGCTGGGCTCTGACGTTGCCGGAGCGCGCTTCGTCGATCTTTTCGCAGGGACCGGTGCGGTTGGGATCGAGGCCCTGAGCCGCGGCGCAGTCGAAGTCGTGTTCATCGAGAATCATCCTCCGGCTGCCGCGCTGATCCGCAGCAATCTTGAATCTCTTGGTGTTCGTTCTGGTTTCCAGGTGCTCGCCAGCGACGTTGTTCGCGGTCTCGAGAAACTGGCCTTGAGAAAGCAGCGCATTGATCAGCGATTCGATTGCGTCTTTCTCGATCCTCCCTATTCGGCTGCCGAGCAATACGCGCGCGTGCTAGAGTTTCTTGGCTCCACGGACCTCCTGGTCTCCGGAGCGATCGTGGTTGCCGAACATCGGCGCAAGTTCAACTTGCCCGAACAAGTCGGCGCGCTTCGGCGCGTCCGCGTTCTCAGGCAGGGCGATGGGGCGCTGAGTTTTTACCGCCGCGATGGCGCGGCGATCGAAGAAAATGGCTCCGCTGAGTAAACCCCCGCAGGCAGAGCTTCATCTATTCTGAAGCACTCGCAAACTCCAGCCGTCCCCAGCCGGACGGATTCGCGCGGCGAGGTATAATCGGCAGGGACATGTCTCTGGGACAGGCCAGTAACGCATTTAACCTTCTGGGGCAGGCCACCAAGCCTGCCGCCGCCGTGCGTCTGCCAAGAGGAAATGGGCCGGTGCTGGAAGTCGCCTGGAGAAGTTTTCACCAGGGAATTGGGAGCAGTCTGGGCGCTATCTTCAGCAGATCAAGTGTTCCAAAGAATTTTCTGATTGACGGATTCTTCAGGGACAGTTGGATTGAGCGGCGGATTCCGCGCCGCGCTCTGATTGCGGCGGCCCTGTGGCACTTCGTTTTTCTCATCATGCCATTCCCCCAACTCCCCGCTGCGGCTCGCCACTACTCTACATTCGATAACACCGAACTTACTTGGTCTGGACCGGTCAATGATCTTCCCTTGATGGAGATGAAGAGTCCGAAGGCCAAGCCCAGCCCGCGAGGCGAGCCGGAAAAACCGCTTCCGCCCGAAGGCGCGGACGCTTTCCATCCTCGGCAACGCATCTTCACCGATGCTGTTCATCCGACGCATCCGCGCCAGACATTGATCAATTCTGCCGCTCCTCCGGAGCCGCCGAAGATTCTTCCGAGTCTTCCAAACATTGTGCAATTCCAGCAGATGACGGGCCCAGCGCGGCCGCGATTGCAGATCAGCCCGGAGACACTTTCCAAGTTACGCCCGCGTGAGCTTCGCAAGGTCAAGTTGACCTCCGCGCAGGCTCCCGACCTTCCAACGCTTAACCAAAAGCTTTCGGATATCGCACCGACAATGTTGCCGAGCGCGCCAGCGCGGCCAAAACTGGAACTGAAAGCCGGATCAGCGCCGCGTGTCGCGCCGCGTGCGCAAACAGGAGACGCGGGACCGGCGCCCGAAGTGGGGGCACAACCTAGCGTTGCGAATGGAAACGCCGCAACATTTATTGCGCTCTCGGCGACGCCTGCTCCTCCTGCGCCAGTCGTAGTCCCGCAAGGAAATCTTGCCGCGCGCGTTTCCATTTCGCCGGAGGGCAAGCAACCCGGCGTTCCCGGCGGCTCGCCGAACGGAACGCCCGGCGCCAAGGGAGGCACAGGCAGCGGGCCGGGAGGCGGTGGGGGAACGGGAACAGGCATTGCTGGTGGGAAAAACGGAGTGAACGTGAGCATCAGCGGCGGAAATCCGCCTGCAAACAATGGGATTTCAGGCCTCGGGGGATCAACATCACCCAGAATCAGCGGGCCCGCCCCGCGTGCGCTAATGACAAGACCTGATCCGCACACAAAAATAGATGATGCACCGGAGAGAACGGGTCCGCCGAATTTCGCGGCGCTCCCGCCGGGCGCGAAGCCGGAGCAGATCTTTATTTCAAAAAAGATTTACAAGATGCTCGTCAACATGCCCAACCTGAACAGCGCGACGGGGAGCTGGATTCTGAATTTTACCGAGCTGCGCGTGGATTCTGCCGGCTCCCAGCTGGATTCGCCTGATATCTCCGGTCCCGTGCCGCTGAGGAAGGTCGACCCGAAGTATCCTCCCACGCTGATCAACGAACGTGTGGAAGGAGAGGTTGTGCTTTACGCCGTGATTCGCCGCGATGGTTCGGTGGATAGCATTCAATTGGTGCGCGGCATCGACGAGCAGTTGGATGCAAATGCGATGGAAGCGCTCAGCCAGTGGAGATTCCGCCCCGCTGCGAGGCAAGGATCGCCAGTCGAGCTCGAAGCCATTGTGCACATTCCATTTCATCCTCCGAGCGACCGCTAGATTCCCGCGGCTTTTCAAACGCGATTACGAGCGGCCCTCGGCCAGCTTCACTAAGGCATAGAGCGCGTGATTGACGGGCGTGGGAACGCCGAGCTCTGCGCCGCGGCGCGAAACATAGCCGTTCAACGAATCAATCTCCGTGCGCTTGCCACGGTTCATGTCCTGAGCGGTGGAAGAAAGCGCCTCGGACATTTGCGTGGCGACCATAAGCGCTCCGGCAAGTGCGGCCTTCGGATCTTCCAATCCTGGTGGATGGACATTGGCGGCGCGAGCGACAGCCAGAACTTCGTGTACTGCGGACTCGACAACTTTCCACGCATCAACGCTGGCGGCGATCTGGCCGTACTTCGCGCGCCCGAGCGCGGAGACGGCATTCAGCGCGCAATTCCAGACCAGCTTGGTCCAAAGCTCGCCCTCAATGTTCTCGGAAATTCGGCAGGGCACGCTTGCCCGCGCAAAGAGCGCCGCAACTCGTTCTGTCTTTTCGCTCTGCGGTCCGATCACAAGGTCGCCGCGCCCGACGTGCTTCACCCGGCCGGGTTCCGGCACCGAGGCGGCGACGTAAACGACCGCCGGAAGAGCCTCAATCGCAGCCGCAGCCCGGATTTGTTCCACGTTGTCGACACCGTTTTGCACGCTCAGGACGATGGCGCTCGGAGCCAGCAACGGGGCCAGCGTGTGGGCTGTCGTTGCGTTGTCCGTCGTCTTCACAGAAAAAAGGACAACTTCCGCGCCTCGAACCGAGTCAAAGTTCGCGGAGGCTTCCACGCGCACGCTCTCTTGAAATTGCAGCGTATCAAGGAACAATCCATTCTTCTTCACCGCCTCGACAAAGGAGGGGCGCCCGATCATCACGACCGGCGCGCCCGCACGCGCCAGCAGCCCGCCGAAGTATCCGCCCACCGCGCCGGCACCGACGACGGCAATCTTGGGCCAAGGTTGTTGAGCGGTCATGAAGTAATCACGCTGATGAGCCGGTCGATGTCTCGTTCCGTGTTATACAGGTGGGGCGAGACACGAATGTTTCCCTCGCGCAAGCTAACGACAACGTTCTCCTTCCGCAGGAGCTGGTAAAGCTCGGCTGTTTTCTCCCGGCTCCGTGCTGCAAAGCACCCGTACGGCCCGCGTTGTGCCGGATCTAGCGGGCTCGCAGGAACGCAGCGGTCTTTGGGAAGGCGTTCGTACATGAATTCGATTAATCTCCGGTTGTGCGCAGCGACCAACTCGGGTCCCATGCGCACTACAAAATCAACCGAGACGTCCATGGCCACCAGGTTGAAATTGAAATAACTTGCCCATTCCGGAGCATCCCACCGCTTGGCACTCGGCGCCGGTTTCGGGTCATCGAAGGATAAGGAAGCAAAGTTGTCTGAGCCCGCCACGGCCATCCAATAGAAGGGACCCGGCCGCATGATCCCGATATGGCTGCTTTTTGCCCAGAAAAATCCTGTGCCAAAGGGACCGAGCAACCATTTGTAGCCGGCGCTCACCAGAAAGTCGGCGCCAAGCTGAGTGACGTCCATCGGCAGGGCGCCGCAGCATTGGCTGACGTCCAGCAGCAGCAGCGCCTCCTGCGCGTGACACGCTGCAGCCAGCCGCGGCGCATCCAACAGCGAGCCATCATCGAAGCGCACTAGGCTCACTGAAACCAGTCGCGTCTTGGGTGTCATCGCGGCAATCAGGTCGTCTGTCGTGAGGAAGCGATCGCGAGGAGAGACGATTTTCAGCCTCAGACCTTCGCGTTCTTCCATCGGCTTCCACACCGTGTACTGCAGGGGGAACTCACCCTTCGCCGTGATGATCTCGTCGCCGGGCTTCCAGGTCAGCCCGTACGCAGTGGCTACTGCGCCCGCACTCGCCCCAGTCGTAAGCGCAATCTCATCGGCTTTGCCGCCAATCAGCCGCGCGATGGAGGCCCGTATGCGGTTTGGCACCTCAAAGAAAGTGGAGTCCGGTTTGTGATGCGGATATTTTTTCGCCTCCATCGCAGACTGCACGGCGCGAAGAGAGGCGCGGGGCATCGGCGATTGGCCTGACACGTTCAAATACGTCGCGTCTTCGAATTCGAACCACTCCTGCCGCCAGTCCGTTTGGAGAGGAGTCAGCGCTGTACCCATGGGATTCTCCTTTAGGGAAGTCAAATGAATTTAGATTGGAACATGCCTGGTTGGATACAACGTCCAATTTGGGCAGTCTGCCCGGGCTAGAAATGACCACGCAGTTCGCGAAAGGAAGGCAGGATCACGAGCTTTCCGGAGCCCCCCATCACCGGCTCGTGCTCCAGGTTCCAGGTATGCTGGTGAGGGATGAAGACGGCGTTCAGGCCGATTTTCATGGCCGGATTAATGTCGCTGCGCGGGCTGTTGCCAATCATCCAGCCGTGGGACTTGACGATTTTGTGCTTATGAACCAGGCCGCCATAAGTCTGCGGATCTTTTTCAGCAACGATTTCGATGAATTCAAAGAATCCTTGAAGGCCGGAGCGCTCGACCTTGGCAGCCTGCTCCGCGGGCTCGCCTTTGGTGAAGAGAATCAACCGATGCCGCTCGGTAAGATACGCCAATGTTTCCGGCACGCCATCCAGAATCTTCGGCGGCGTGCGCTCCAAATCGATCACGCGGCTGTGAATGAGCGCGAGTGTCTCGCGCTTGGCCATCTGATCCGCCAGCTTCAAATAGGTCTCTTCAAGGGAGCGGCCAAAGCTGCGCACGCCATAGCCATACTGGCGGATATTCTTGCGTTCCGTTTCGTTGAGAATGTGGCGGACATACGCGCGGGTGTAGCCGTAAGGCTCGATGATGGTGATGAAATCCTCGATGAGCTTCTCGAAGAATACGTTGTTTTCCCAGAGCGTATCGTCCGCATCAATCAGCAGTGTATGTCGTCGCATTGAACTTGGCCATCGGCGGCGTTCGCGTCGCGAACCGCTTCACCCTGCCTTTTTCCCCGCGTCCTCAGTCTACCAGCCGGAGGGCATCTTCGGCGATGGCGGCAGCGGCGCCGGGCCGGCCCAGGCTCTTCGCGGCGTCCCGCATCCTCACCAAGCGTGCGGGAATCGTCCAGCAGGGCCGCAATCTTCCAGGCGGCCGCGGGCAGATTATTGCAGCGAATCGCTGCTCCCGCCTCCAGCAAATGATCGGCGTTGCGTTCTTCCTGGCCGGGGATCGGTTCGATGAGCGCCATGGGCAAAGAGCACGAGAGCGCCTCCGAAGTCGTCAGCCCGCGCATTTTTCCCACCATCAGGTCTGCCGCCGCCATGTACTTGTCCATCTCGGTTGTGAAGCCAACGGGGCAAAGCTTTGGGGAACCTCTTGGCAATTTACCGGCCTCCTTGGCCAATTCCTCCAAGCGCCTTCGTATTTTCTCAGGCTTTCCTGCAATCGCGACGATCTGCCAGGGCCGCTGCAGCGTCAGCAAATTCCTCACCAGTTGTTCGAGGAGTCCGACTCCGTGGCCGCCCGCCGAAATCAGAATCACAGCCGCATCGGCGTCGAGACCCAGTCGCTTTCGGGCCTCGAATCGATTCAATGGCGCGGCGAACAGCGGATCAATCGGAATTCCGGTGACGCGCAGTTTTTCACGCGGGACGCCGATGCGCGCCAGATGTTCGGTGGCTTCCTCTATGGCAAGGTCGCGCACACCAACATCGAGTTCCGCGATGGTGGAGAAACTCAGCTGTGGAAAATCACTGTTGGCGAAGTGGATTGGATTGAGCCGACCGATCGCGTCCACTGCGCTGTGAACGTCGGCAAGGAAATCTTCGAGGCGGTCGTAACTTTTTTCCTTGATCGTCCTGACGCGGAACCGCAACCGGAGGACGACTCTAAGTAGCAATTTGTGCGCCGGGCCCGCGGGCTGCTCTCGATGCCAACGATCCCCGGATATGCCACATGTGCGCGTGGCATCCAATAGAGTCGTAGTCATCCGATTCCTACCGGTCTGCGCATCTGTTTATGGTGGCGTCGCGACAATTTTGCGACCTACCCGCAGGTACTCACCTTTGGGGCTCCCAGGCGAGAGAGGGGCACAATGGTGAGAAAACCTATCGCACTATTCATCCTAGCTGTGTGTCTGGTGACCGTCTCGTGCAAGAAGCTCGGCGAGCCTCTAAAGCCGACGGGACCGCTGACCTTCGAGACAGTTAAATTCACTGATGCCATCCCAAAAGACTACGGACCGCTAATTGGCGTAACGCAGAACCCGGATGCTCCTGGGTGGGCCGGGCTTTGGTTCCAGAGATCGGACGGGACCATCACAGCCGTTTTCGTTAACGTCGATCAAGGGAAGATGTACGAAAGGGCCCTGACGATTCCACGGAAGTAGTGGGCTCGCAGCAATCACTTTAAGGAGGTTGAAGGATAACTATGAGCCTTGAGAAGCTAATTTCGACGTTGTCCCGCCTTTTCTTTCTTGGCGCGTTCGTGTTGCTCGGGCTGGCCTTGATTGAGAGGGTCGCAAACGCAACTGGCTACACGATCCTGCAACTGTACCGTGCAGGTCGTCTGCTGGAGATCGCGGTCGTTCTTCTGGTCTTCGTGATCGCCATGCAGCTGAGAGAGATGAAGCAAGAACTCAAGAGCAGAAAGCCCTAGGAAAACGGCTCCACTTCTCTGGACGCACGCGTCCGTGATTGTGGGCGGCACAGTGTCCGTTTGGCCGGTGGCAACGCCTAAACGTCTCGGCGAGATGGGCGGTGCCGCATCTCTTTGCGGTTTTGTCAAAGGAGCCTGGGGTGAGCCCAGCCCGAACCATGAGGGTGGCCTTCGCTCTTATCGAAGGCTACCCTTCGATATATTTTGATCCAGGGGTTTTAGTTCTTTGGCAAAGAGCGGGCGCGTCCTTTCTGTCCACGACTTTCTTTGTTTTTCCTGGATTGGGTATCAATGGCGGGCCAGCGGGCGAAGACGGAAGTGGTCAAACCACCGCGAGGAGTGAATTCGCCGCGGACGAGGCACCACTCCGGGCGAACGGCTTCGACGATATCGTGGAGAATTTTGTTCACGGCGTTTTCGTAGAAGATCCCCAGGCTGCGGTAGGCGAGGAGATACATTTTCAAGGCCTTCAGCTCGAGGCAATCTTTCTTCGGCATGTATTGGATGGTGATGGTGCCGTAGTCGGGCAGGCTCGTTTTCGGACAGACCGAGGAGTATTCGGGAAACCGCGTGGTAATGATGTAGCCGGGAAATTGATTCGGCCAGGTCTCCAGTTGCGGCAATTTCGCGCTGATGCCGGCACGCTCCTCGACGATATTGTAGCGCGCCGAGAGGGAGACCGCGTCTTGGCAGTATTGCGTGGTGGCGCTTGAGAAGGTCGCTTGCGCGCTATTTCCAGCCATGCGAAAATTATGTTCCCCTTGAAAGTATTGGCGATATCGTCTAAGGGTTAGGACATTGCCCTCTCAAGGCAAAAATCCGGGTTCGAATCCCGGTATCGCTACCAACTTTTGTCTCGCATTTTGACAAGTCAGATCCTGAGCGCCCGGCTGTGCGAACCGCGACGCTTGACGCTTATCTCTGCTTGCTGTAATTTGGCGCGATAATTGGTGCGCCATTTCCGGACATGAGGAGGATGGATGAACTCAACGGGCGTTCTGGACTTTGCAGCAAAGAACAAGACGCAGATTCTCGATCTTCGGTTCGTCGATCTCCCCGGCATCTGGCAACACGTCAGCTTTCCGATCTCCGAGCTTGACGAAAGCAGCTTTAAA
>WNFB01005571.1_pt1 | contig 13118 bp, 8 predicted proteins | sample 5400501 | NCBI WGS metagenome assembly WNFB01 (sample SAMN13153341, study PRJNA577476) | soil metagenome | isolation source: 200 cm saprolite under Douglas fir tree site 2 hole 1 | place: USA:California | collected 2015-04-18
TTGCCGTAGTGTGGTGACTCGTACTCGGCGACATGTCCGCGATACTTGAAGTGCGGGTATTCGGCCACCTCGTTGACATACAGCACGCCGCCGGAGGCGACTTGCTGCTTGGCTAGCTTGCGCTCGGCCTCGCTGCGGGGGTTGTCCTTCAGCCACTCGCCCAGCATGGTGTAGGTCTTCACCTGCATATCGTGCGCCAGCCGTTCCGTGACTTCGCGCAGGTGGGGATCGCCGAGGATGTCCTCCTCGACCGCTGGCTGCTCGTCACCGACTGTCCGCCAGATGCGGTACCACAGCCGGTCGTGGCCGCCGCCGACCATCATGTAGCCGTCCTTGCAAGGATTGACCGCGTAGATGTTGATGGCCAGATCCCAGTTGCCGTAGCGCGGGCGAATGCTGCCATCCATCGAGTACCAGGCCCAGCTGTAGTCCAGGATGCGGATGACGGCCTCGGCTGACGTCGCCTCGACGAACTGGCCCTCGCCGGAAACGTTTTCGCGGTGCAGCACCGCGGCGAGGATTCCCATCGCCGCACACGTTCCGCCCACATGGTCGGCCATCCACAGCGCGGACCGAGTCGGCTGCCCGCCGAACTCTTTGGGGTCGCCTGTGCCGTGGACAAAGCCACAAGACGCTTGAGCCGTCGGGTCGAGCACGCCCGCCTTATCCTTGGCCGGGCCCCACTGGCCGCGCTGGCCTACCCAGCAGTAGATCAACCGCGGGTTCAGTTCTTTCAGATGGCGATAGCCGATGCCCCAACTGTCCCATTGGCCGGGCGGGGCGTTTTCGATGATCACGTCGGCGTGCACAGCCAGCTTCTTCAGGGTTTCACGGCCTTCCTCGGTCTCGAGGTTCAGCGTAATGGAGAGCTTGTTGCGCATTTCGTGGAGGAATTGCCCGCCCACTTCCTCCCCGGTCTCTTTGTCTTTGAACATGTACTCGCGCCGGCCGAACGGGGTGTTCTTGCGCAGGGGGTCGCCGCCCGGCGGCTCGACCTGGATGACCTCAGCGCCCAGTTCGGACAACATCGAGGAGCACCAGTGCCCGATCATCATGCGGGTCGAGCAATCGAGCACACGCAGGCGAGACAGCGCTTCTGGCTTCTCGAAATTATGCTCCTGACGCACGATCGATTCCAGGAACAGCGGGTAGTCCTTGGCCTGCTCGCTGAGCCCGGCGTACACCTCGTCTGGTTTCGCGATGGGAATAGCCGGCCAGGGTGCGACTTTGGGAGTAGCCATCTTTATGCCTCCTGTTGACCTCGAACTTTACCCATTCTGTTCCTCGCGGTGGGTCCGACCTGGGGATCTACTCGGTCGGCAATCCCCGCGTATAGTCCCGCCGCCGGGATTTGTCAAGAGTATTTTCTTAGCCAGCCGGGCGCCCCCTGCGGACGAAAGCTTTCGGGCATGGCAATCTGAAAAGTTTCGCCCTAGCTTCACTTCGCGGGGCCGTAGCTGCATGAGTAAATTCATGGATTCCTGCCCGCAGGCGGCGTTGCTGTACGACAAGAGCACAACCGAGTGGTGCGCGTCGGGCGTTCGCGGTCTCGCTAAAGCGAGTCGAAGGCTGTCATTCACGCAACACCGCCGAAACGGATGCCCAACCAGGGCACGCAAACTAAAGCTTATGATCGTGCTCGAAGAGATGTTCCAATTCGAAGCGAGGTCCTTGGGGGCCCTCGCGCGAGGGCCCTCGGCTTTACAGAACCATCTGGATTCCCACGGCGTGCAAGCGCCGGCTCAGAGTGCTCTTCGCGTAGTCGATCATTTCCTCGCGCAGGCGCTGGGGAGTGTAGCCGGGCCAAGCGTCGTTCAAATGCTCGCCACCGTAGTAGCTCATGTCTTTGCCCGGAGGGGTCATAGTCTTCTCGATGAGAGGCAGGGAGTCGCCAACCGCGTTCTGGATGACGGGCACAAAGCGTGCCGGATCCTGCCGGACCATGTCCTGCAGGTATTTCACGCCGAACAGCACGTGGCGTGACTCGTCGCGTGTGGCCGCAGTGAAGCCCTTGTAGTAGCCCCAGGTGCGCCCCCACCTGCGGGCGCCCTCGAGCTGGTAGCGCATGCCCGTCAGGAACAAGGCGCCCTCGACGACCAAATGATAGACGGTCACGAAGCTGACCGTGGTGTCGAGATCCTTGGGGTGGGAAGCCATGCGCTGGGCCAGCGCCGGCAGCCACTCGTAGAAGATGTAGTTGTACCCCGGGTTTTCTTGCTGCCGGATGCCAATCTGGTCGATCAGTTCATCCAGACTCGCCGATGAGCCCACAACTTCGCGCCAGTAGCGATCGAAGAAGATCGTGTGCCGCACCTCGTCGGTCAGCTGGGTAGCCACAAAGGCTTCCACCTCTTTGCTGGGCGCGGCCCAGACCAGCGGAGCTAACAGGCCCGCGACGCGCTCTTCTCCAGCGAAGAACATGCGCATGCTCCAGATGCGGCGCCGCTTTGTCTCCGGGGTCAAAAACTCCCACTCGGCTCGGTCGCGGGTGAAGTCCAGTTCATCGGGCGACCACGCCTGCTTCACCGCCTTGCGGTACAGGTCCAGATAAGATGGCAGGTTCTCCAGCCCGCGGTCCACGATCGACAGCACGTCGTCAATGTACAGGCTATCCATCGCGCGAAGCGGCGCTGAGCCGATTCGCGCTTCGATCTGATCATCGCTGATCTGCCGCACTTCGATCATGGCTCCTACCTCCTGATTGGTTTCAGCCGCGAGTGCACTCTAGCACCGTAAAAAAGGCAAGTCAACACACCGGGAAAACGCGCACAAGCAAACCGGGCAGGCGGGCAAAACTCTCGCGCGCTGCCACAGGGAGCGCAGAACCTTGTCCTCTGAAGTCCGGATTCAACACCACAGGCGGTGTGGCGGCGGGAGCTGCCGGCAGTGCCCGCTCCCGCCCCCGGACTAGGTTCCCTCCAAGCGTGCCCCGCTATGCCGCCCGTGCCGCCGGCGCCTTGGGACGCCGTGCCACCAGCTCGCAAAGAAGCGCGACCACCGCCAAGGCTGCCGCCCAGTAGAAGGCGGACTGGTAGTCGTGGTACTTGTCGAAGAGCTTGCCTCCAATCCTCGGTCCGATGATGCCGGCCACGCCCCAAGCCGTGAACAGCAGACCGTAGTTGATGCCTGCGTTCTTGGTGCCCCAGAAATCCGAGGTGGTGGAAGCATTCACCGAGAGCTGCGTGCCATAGCACCAGTACACGACGAATATCACCACGTACATGTATACGGGGACAGCGACAAGGCCGCCGGTGTGGGGCAAGATCGTCATGGCAATAGCTGAGATGGCGATCATCAACCGCAGGACGTTGAGGCGGCCGAGGGCGTCGGACATCCAGCCGGAGAGGATCCGGCCGGCGGCGTTGCCCGCAGCCCCGATGAAGATGCCCGTGGTGGCCAGGGCCAGCGGAACGCCCTTGCTACGCGCGAACGGGACAAGTTGGCTGATCACCATGAGGCCCGCGGAAGTCCCGAGAGCGTAGGCGATCCACATGAACCAGAACGATGGCGTGCCCAGCGTTTCGCCCGGAGCGAATTCGTAGGTGGTCGCCGCAGCCTTGGCCGCCGGTGCTGGGGTCCATCCGGCCGGCCGGTAGCCCGCCGGGGGATTCTTAAGCAGGAAGGCTCCCACCATGGTCATGACGAGGAAGATACATCCCAGGATCTGGAAGGTGGTTCGCCAGCCGTAGGTGGGGATCAAGTAGTTCCCAGAAAGAGGACCGAAAATCGCCGAGCCTCCGCCGTAGCCGGCGACGGCAAGTCCGACCGCCAGACCTCGCTTGTCAGGGAACCACTTGGCCATGACGGGAATCGGTGTGGCATAGCCGAAGCCGTTGCCAATCCCGCCCAGCACGCCAAAACAAACGTAAAGGTAGTTAAGGCTAGCTGTGTAAGCACAGAGGAAGAACCCAATGCTGACCAGCAGGCCGCCAATGACCGAAATCCAGAAAGGCCCTTTCTTGTCCTGCAGCCGGCCGGCCAGGATGAACGCAATGGCGAACACCACCACTGCGTAGGTGAACACCGTGGAGGTTTGTGCGCGCTTCCACCCGAACTCTTTCTCGAGCGGAGCGACGAACACGCTCCACGCATAAAGGGACCCGAGGGCGAGGTTCATCGAAAGCCCACCCACCACCCGCCACCACCGACTGACGCCCTCCCCTGATGGATCCGGTGTAGCCATGGCTGATCCTCCTTATCTTATTAGCGAACTTGTGAAACGTTTTACAGCGCGGCGGTTGCACGCACTTAACGGCTTGCGTTTCTGACTTGGATTACCCTCCAAAGGGAAACCTCCGCTGGCGGGGCACCCGAAGACAGGCGCCCCGCCAGCGATGGGTTGAGTTTAAGCCCCCTCAGAACGAAAAGATCGTGCCGAACTCGGAACGAAGATCGCGCACCGAACGAGCCGGATTGCCTCGGAAGGTCCCGAACCCGACCGGGGGCGTGCCAAAAGCAGGCGTCCGGCCCCGATACATCGACTGCTCGAAGCCGAAGGTGACCCAACTGTTCAGCTTATACAGCAAAGTGGCTGCCGCTAGATCGCCCTTGTTGGTCCTGACGCCCGTGCGCAAAGCATGTGTTTGGGGATTAACGATGTCGCGGGTTTTGGCCTCGTCGATCCCGTAGTGCAGGTACAATTGCCAGCCGGCGTTCCGCCCCGCCGGGTTTGCCCCGAAGATCCGGCTGAGCGGGAAGCCCACGTTGACGAACCCTCCCTGGGTACGCACCGGCCGCTGTGGAGCTACGACCGCATTTGTGCAACCGGGGGTCGTGGCCGTCGGACCATCGGTGAACCCAAAAGCCACCGTCGAGGAAGCGTCGACCGAGACCCCGGTCGTAGAACCGGGCAGGCACGCGGCCGTCGCGCTGCTCTTGGTGAACAGTCCGAAGGTGTCGTTGAAGGTGGAGGCAAAATTCCCGCCGAAATAGAACCGCAGGTCTTCGCCGTTCCAGTACTTGGCGATGATCGTGGCGTACCGCGTCGGCAGTTGAATTTCGCCGGTATAGCCGTAGCGGCTGCTGTCAACCGTCACACCCTTCGGGAAGGCAGAAGCAAAGACGGCGGGTACACCCCCAATCACGCCCACGGCGGCCCCCACACCATTCTTGACCACGATGGCCTCGCGCGCGCCCTGCATGCCGCTGAAGATGATCTGCGCAGGAGCTACGCCCGGGGCCTTATCCAACTGGAACTGAAAAGCGAGGCGGCCCTGCACTTCCGGACGTCCGGAATCTGCGCCCTGCCGTTCGCCGAAGGCTAGTTCGTTGTCCACGCCAGGGACGCCTGCAATAGCCCCCGTCGTGGTGTTCGCGGACAGCTGGTTACCGGGCAGGTTGCCATAGGCTGGCAGGACGACGGCAACCTCCGGCTGGATCTTGAAGTTCCGCGACCCGCCGAAGTTGTGTGTAAACCCGCCGCGGACCTGCGGGGCCCGTTCATAGAGCGTGCCATACCCTACGCCCAGGCCGGTTGTTTCAAACAGGCTCGGCAGGGTGGACGAAGCAAACGGAGTCCAGTCCTGCCCAAAGACGGCGTGAATTGTGGTGGTGTCGGTTGCCGCGTAGTCGATTCGAGCATAGGCGAGGCGGATCTGGAACATGCTGGACCGGATGGTAGAGATGTTGCGGTTGGATACGCGGCTGAAATTCCCTTCGAAGTCCGCCTCCACCTTACCTGTGATGGTCATCTTGGAAGATGGATCGAGCCATTCGAAGTTGCTGCCGATACGGAAGAACCGGGCCTTCACATGGAACTCCGGAGCCGCGCCGGGTCCCGTATCCCCCGCGCGAAACATCGGTAGCGGGAAATCATTACCCTCCGGTGACGAGCTATCGTAAATCGCGCTGGCCTTGAAGAAGCCGTACGGCGTGACTTTTACCGGGCCGAGCTTAAAGGCAGGGATAAGACCTTCCCGTTTCGGTGGGTCTACCGGGAAGACGCGGATGGGTGCGATGGCCGGGATCACCGGCGGCGCTTTCGCCTGTGGCGCAGGAGCGGGGGCGCTGCTCGCCATGCCGCCCGCAGAGGCCAGCGGCACGCGTAGTACCGCTGGGACAACGCGGGCGCCTCCGGAGCCCTCCGCCACGGCCGGGACCACGGAAGCCCCGACCGTCTGGTCGTAATCCTCCTGCGTGATCAAGCCCTTGGAGAGAAGGAGCCGGGCCAGCCGCTGATCCGCTTCGGCGACCGACGCGGCTTGGTTGACTGTAGCCGCTTCCTCCTCCGTCAGAATCCCTTTCGATTCCAGCAGTCGAACCAGGGGATTGGTACCAGCTTTTGAGGCAGTCGGCTGCTGCGCCCTCACCGGGCTTGCGAGAGCGATGACTGTAACCACTGCAAGCAGCAAATGCAGCGCGTTCTTCAGCAGTGCGTTCTTCATCTCAGGAACCTCCCAAACGAAATTGTTGGCTGCGAGTCCATGTTGCGTAGATGGACACAGTTACCCCGGAAATGAGCAGGTAGATACTCGTGCCGCGCCCAATTGTCAAGAGACCTTTTCTGAAGCGGGAGAGCAGGGGGGCACGCCGGGTAGCACGTTTCTGGCCCCGCCCGAAAAAATTTCCGCTGCGCCTTCCGATTCTTTCCCGGGGCGGGGAACTTCTCCGCTTGACAAATCTCCCACTCAGGCATATACGACGCGCCCATAAGCGCCAGGTCCGAACTGGCTGCGTGTGCACCGGTGACCCCCGGGGCGGGAATCGAGGGTGGGGTGTGACCAAGGGCACCTAGGGGCGAAACTCTCAGCGGCATCCCTTTTGAAGCGGGCTCAAATTCCCGGGGTCAGGCTCTCTAAAGGAGTGAACCATGACTTGGACGCAAGTGTACGTCCTGTACGGAAATTGGGCGTTTACCACGCTGCTTGCGGCCCTGCCCATTATTGTGCTGTTCACCTTATTGGCGGGCTTGCGCGTCAAGCCGCACTGGTGCGCGATTGCCGGGGCCGGGACGGCTGTTTTCGTAGCCGTGCTTTTCTTCAAGATGCCGCCGGCGCTGGCGGGAATGAGCTTTCTCTATGGCGTGGCCTTCGGCATTTTGAAAATTGCCTGGATCGTTTTGGCCGCCGTCTATCTCTACGACATCTCGGTCCACACAGGCCAGTTTGAAATTATGAAGGAGTCCGTCGCGGGAATCACCGCCGACCGCCGCCTGCAGCTTCTGCTGGTGGCCTTTTGCTTTGGCGCGTTCATCGAGGGCGCAGCCGGCTTTGGCGCGCCGGTGGCCATTGCAGCCGCTTTCATGATCGGCCTGGGTTTCAAACCGTTTCACGCTGCGGCGCTCAACCTTATCGCCAACACGGCACCGGTGGCCTGGGGCGCCATCGGCACGCCCGTGCACACGCTCGCCGCTGTCACCGCGCTACCGGAGTCCGACCTGAATGCGATGATCGGCCGCATCCTCCCGATTACCGCGCTGATCGTGCCGTTTTGGCTGGTGCGCGCCATGGTGGGGTGGAGAGAGACCTTCGAGGTGCTGCCCGCGATCTTGGTGGTGGGCATCTCCTTCGGCACAACGCAGTATCTCTGGGCCAACCACATGGACAGCAACCTGGTGGACATCATGGGCGGTGTCGTCTCGCTCGTCGTGACTGTGATCTTCTTACGCTTCTGGCAGCCCAGAAGCATCTACCGCTTCGAGGAAGAACGCGAGGAATTTGAGCGCGCGGGCCATACCAAACACATCTATACCCCCGGCCAAGTCACCAAGGCCTGGATACCCTTCGCCATCCTCTCGATCTTCGTTCTCGTCTGGGGTCTGCCGGCGATCAAGGGCCCACTGAACAAAGCCACCACGCACGTTTACCCCTTCCCTACCTGGACAAGGCCGTGACCCGCGCGGCGCCGGTGGTGACCAAGCCCACGCCGGAGCGCGCGCTCTACGACTTCAACTGGCTCACGGCGACCGGCACCGGCTGCTTCTTTGCCGCCCTCGTTTCCGGACTGCTGCTCGGACTGGGGCCGGGCGAGTTGATGAAAATTTTCTGGCACACGTTGGTCCGAATGCGCGTGGCCATGATCGCCATCTCGTTCATGTTAGGACTGGGCTTCGCCACACGCTATTCAGGGTTGGACGCCGTCTTAGGACTCGCGTTCACGCGATCAGGCAGGCTGTTCCCATTCTTCGGTACTTACCTGGGCTGGCTCGGCGTGGCGCTGACGGGCAGCGACACCTCCTCCAATGCCCTGTTTGGCAGCCTGCAGAGAATCACCGCCGAGCAGCTCCGACTCGATCCCATCCTGATGTGCGCCGCGAACAGCTCGGGCGGAGTGATGGGGAAGATGGTGGACGCGCAGTCCATCGTGGTGGCCACCTCGGCCACGAATCAGGTGGGCAACGAGGGCGTCATCTTCCGCTTCGTCGTGTGGCACTCCATCGCGCTGGCGGCGATCGTGGGGATCATCGTCATGGCCTATGCCTACGTCTTCCCCGGCGCCGTGCCGCATGGCTTGACGTTTGTGAAATAGGGCTGTTGCTCGGGGGGAGCAGGCCCGCGTGCGCCCCGCGGCCAGCAGCGGTACAATAAGCTGCATCGCCCGGGGGTGAGGGAGTTCACTGTCGAATCCGCGGCGCTCAAGCGGAGCCCTCGGCCGATTCGAAGAGGAGGTGACCCATGGACGCCCGCATCCTCAACGAGCTTCGTGCCATTGTGGGACCGAGCGGCCTGATCACGGCGACCGAAGAGCTGCACACCTACGAGTGCGACGGCCTGACGAACTTCCGCGTCCTGCCCTCGGCGGTCGTTTTGCCCACTTCCGCCGAACAGGTGCAGGCCGTGGTGCGTGTGTGCCACAGCGAGCGCATTCCCTTTGTGGCGCGCGGCTCGGGCACAGGCCTTTCCGGCGGCGCCCTGCCGATCGAAGGCGGCATCGTCATCAGCCTGGCACGAATGAACCGCATCCTCGAGGTGGATCTCCCCAACGCGCGCGTCGTGGTCGAGCCGGGCGTGATCAACCTCAGCGTCACCCAGCAGGTCTCTCCCCAAGGCTACTTTTACGCGCCTGACCCTTCTTCCCAACAGGTGTGCAGCATCGGCGGCAATGTCGCCGAGAACTCGGGCGGGGCCCACTGCCTGAAATACGGCTTCACGACCACGCACGTGCTCGGCCTCGAGGTCGTGCTGCCCGATGGCACGATGATGCACCTGGGCGGCAAAACGCTCGACCGCCCGGGCTATGACCTTTGCGGCGTGTTTGTGGGCTCCGAAGGCACACTCGGCATCGCCACCAAGGTCATCCTGCGCGTCGTGAAGCGCCCGGAAATCATCCAGACGCTGCTGGCCGCATTCAACTCCACCAATGAGGCCGGTGCCGCTGTCAGCGGGATCATCGCCGCAGGCATGCTCCCCGCGGCGATTGAAATGATGGACAACCTCGCCATCCAGGCTGCGGAGGCCGCAGTCCACGCCAACTACCCCAACTGCGGCGGGCTGCTGTTGGTCGAGCTCGATGGTCCGGCAGCCGAAGTGGAAATGCTGATGACGCAGGTGGGGGAGATCTGCAGGGCCTGCGGCGCGTGGGAGATTCGCGTGGCGCAGTCGGAGGAGGAACGCGCCTTGGTCTGGAAGGGCCGCAAGGCCGCTTTCGCCGCAGTGGGACGCATCTCGCCGAACTACATCGTTCAGGACGGCGTGATCCCGCGCACGGCGCTGCCCCAGGTGATGAGCGACATCGAACAGCTCAGCGCGAAAGCGGGCCTGCGTGTAGCCAACGTCTTCCACGCCGGCGACGGCAACTTGCATCCCCTGGTGCTCTACGACGGCAAGGTCCCCGGGCAGGAGCGCCTCGCCGAGGAGCTGGCCTTCAGCATTCTGGAACTCTGCGTCAAGGCGGGCGGCTCGATCACCGGCGAGCACGGCGTCGGCGAGGAAAAGAAGAAGTTCATGTCGGTGATGTTTGCGGAACCCGACCTCGAAACGATGCAGCGCGTGCGCTGCGCGTTCGACCCGGACCGGCTGGCGAATCCCAGCAAGGTCTTCCCACGGCCGCGGCTGTGCGCCGAACGGGCGGGCCCGTACGTGCCGCATCCGCTCGAACTCGCGGGAATTGCCGAACTGTTCTAGTGCGGAGTGGCAAGGCGGCGGCGAGCCGCCGCACTCCAAGGCTGCGTTTTCACAGGGCAACGCGAACCGAATGAAGACGGAAACCGAAGCGCCGTGGGCCGAACTCAGCTCGATTGTGGGAGCCGAGCACATCCGCCCGGCCACGCCCGCGGATGTCGTAGATGGCGTCGCGGCGCGGATGGTGCTCGAGCCCGGCAGCGCGGAAGAGCTGGCCCGGGCGCTGCGCTGCGCTGATGCCGCGGGGCTCTGCGTCAGCCCGCGCGGCGGCGGCACCAAACTCGGCTGGGGCAATCCGCCGCAGCGGGTGGATCTGATCCTCTCGACGGCGCGGCTCAATCGCGTGCTCGAGCACGCCTGGGCTGACATGACGGCCACCGTGGAAACGGGCTGCACGGTGGAGAATTTCCAGCGCGCGCTGGCCGAGCACGGCCAGAGGCTTGCGCTGGACCCGTTGTGGCCCGAGCGCGCCACCATCGGCGGCATCCTGGCCACGAACGATAGCGGCTCGCTGCGTGTGCGCTTCGGCGCGCTGCGCGACCTGATCATCGGCGTCACGCTGGCGCTGGCCGACGGCACGCTGGCCAAAAGCGGCGGCAAGGTGGTGAAGAACGTCGCCGGGTACGACCTGCCGAAACTTGCCGCCGGCTCGCTGGGCACGCTGGGCGTCATCACGCAGGCCATCTTCCGCCTCTATCCGCTGGCGCGCGATACGCGCAGCGTGAGCTTCACCGCCGGCTCGACCGAAGTCCTGATCAAGCTCGCGCTCGCTATCCAGGATTCCAAGCTGGCCTTCACCGGCCTGCAATTGCGCGCGCAGTCGCAAGGCGCTCCGCAGCTCGACGTGCGTTTTGAGGGCACGGCCGCCGGCATCGAGGCGCAGATTCGCCACCTGATGCAGTTGGCATCGGCCGCGAAGCCAGTCGAGACGCCGCCCGATGCCTGGAGCGCTCGCCAAACGCTGTGGGATGGCGCGCCGGCGGCGCTGATCGGTAAGTTCAGCGCGTTGCCCGCGCAATTGAGCCTCTTCTGCGACCTCGTGCAGCGCGTCACCCAGCCGCTGGGCTTCGCCTGGAAGGTAGCGGGGCAGGCGATTGGCTTGGGGCTGGTACGCCTGGAAGGGCCGAACGAGAAGGCGCTGCCAAAAGGGGTCGCGATGCTGCGCGGCGAGCTGGAAAAGCTGGAAGGCTCCCTGGTCGTGCCAGCGATGCGCAGCCGCTGATGGTCCGCGTCAAACAACAGCTCGATCCAACCGGCACACTCAACCGCGGCCGGTTCGTTGGGGGAATCTGATGGCGCCGCCTGCGCCCGATGCAAACGCCGGCAGCCGCCCGGCCAGCGCCTTCGACCAGCGCAACCCGCCGTCGGCCCAGTTGATCGCCGAATGCGTCCACTGCGGCTTCTGCCTGCCCACCTGCCCTACCTACGCGCTCTGGCACGAGGAAATGGACTCGCCGCGCGGGCGCATTTACCTGATGAAGGTGGGCACCGAAGGCAAGGTCAGCATGACCGATACTTTCGTCGGCCATTTCGACCACTGCCTGGGCTGCATGGCGTGCGTGACGGCGTGCCCCTCGGGCGTGAAGTACGACAAGTTGATTGAAGCCACGCGCGCGCAGATCGAGCGCAACTATACGCGGCCACTCTCCCAGCGGCTGCACCGGCGGATGATCTTTGCGCTCTTTCCCCACCCGGGCCGGCTGCGGGCGCTGCTGGCGCCGCTCTGGCTTTACCAGCGCCTGGGGCTGCAATACCTGGCGCGCCGCTCGGGCCTGCTGAAGCTGCTGCCGGAAAGGCTGCGCAACATGGAAGCGTTGCTGCCGGAGGTTACGTTGCGCATGCTCAGCTCCAGCATGCCTACGCGCATTGCGGCGCAGGGCGCGCCGCGCCGGCGCGTGGGCCTGCTGACGGGCTGCGTGCAGCGGGTGCTCTTCTCCGAGGTCAATGCGGCCACCGCGCGTGTGCTGGCCGCCGAAGGCTGCGAGGTGGTCATCCCGGCGGAACAGGCCTGCTGCGGCGCGCTGATGATTCACGCCGGCTGGGAACACCAAGCGCTGGATCTGGCTCGGCGGCTGATTGACGTGTTCGAGCGCGCGGACGTGGACACCATCGTGACCAACGCCGCCGGCTGCGGCTCGAACCTCAAGGACTACGGTTACCTGCTCCGCGACGACCCGAAGTACGCGGAGCGCGCCAAAGCCTTCTCCGCCAAGTGCAAAGATATTTCCGAAGTGCTGGCCGAGCTGGAGCCGCGCGCGCCCCGGCATCCGCTGCCGCTGCGCGTGGCCTACCACGACTCCTGCCACTTGCAGCACGCTCAGGGCGTGCGCGCGCAGCCGCGCAAGGCGCTCAAAACCATTCCTCAGCTTGAGGTGCTCGAGGTCCCCGACGGAGCGATCTGCTGCGGCTCGGCAGGGATCTACAATCTGATCGCGCCCGGCCCGGCGCAGGAGCTGGGCGACCGCAAAGTGCAGAACTGCCTCGCGACGGGCGCCGATGTGGTTGTCTCCGCCAATCCCGGCTGCATGATCCAGATCAGCTCGGGGCTCCAGCGCGCCGGGCGCAAGTTGCCCGTCCTGCACATGGCCGAATTGATGGACGCCTCCATCCGCGGCACACCGAAAGAAGCCCTGCTCGAAACCCGATAGTCGGGTGTCGGTTTTTCCCTTCGATTTTGGGTTCGGATCTGGGCCGAAAGCTGGCTGGTCCGCCCCAAGGAAGCTGGTTAGGGTATATTCTCAGCTACGTAAGAAAAGAAATGAATCCCAAGCTAGTGGGATCCGGATGTTGGAAGTGCCGATGACTAAGGCGTCGCGTGCAGTCGCATCTCCCCGCGTCGTTAATATAGAGGATCTGCGGACCCTGGCCCGAGCTCGCTTGCCGAAAATCGTGTTCGACTATTTGGATGGCGGTGCTGAAGACGAGGTCACGTTGCAAGCAAACCGGCGGGCATTCGACGCGGTCACCTTCCGGCCGCGTTTTGCCGGGCCCACGAACCCGTGCGATCTGCGCACGCGCGTGTTGGGCTTTGACGTTTCCTTTCCCGCCCTGCTGGCGCCG
>WNFB01003963.1_pt1 | contig 13112 bp, 8 predicted proteins | sample 5400501 | NCBI WGS metagenome assembly WNFB01 (sample SAMN13153341, study PRJNA577476) | soil metagenome | isolation source: 200 cm saprolite under Douglas fir tree site 2 hole 1 | place: USA:California | collected 2015-04-18
GCGGCCTCGCCGTGCTGTGAAGCGTCCAGCCCTTCTCGCTCTTGTTCTTCAGACACTCGAAGCCCGAGCGTCTTCTCCAGCAGGAAAAGAATGCCCAGCGTCAACGCCACCGTGTACACGCCAGTCGCGAGCAACCCCACCGCTTGCTTCCAGAGCAACCCTGCGCTTCCCGCCAACAAGCCGTCCGCGCCCGCTGGATTGAGCACCTTCAGCGAAAACACCCCCACGAGGAGAGCGCCGAGCATCCCGCCCACTCCGTGAATGCCAAAGGCGTCCAGGGAGTCGTCGTAGCGCACCCTTTCCTTCATCAGCACCGCGGAATAGCAGATGGCTCCGGCGAGCGCGCCAATCACCAGGGCGGCGGCCGGAGTGACGAATCCAGCCGCTGGAGTGATGGCCACCAGACCAGCGACCAGCCCGGAGACGAAACCCAGCAGAGTCGGCCGCCTCCGCATCCCCCATTCGAACGCCATCCAGGAGAGAGAGGCGCTGGCCGCCGACACGTGAGTGGTCACGAAAGCGAGGGCGGCGTTCTGACCCGCCGCCAGGGCGCTGCCGGCGTTGAAACCGAACCAGCCGAAGGAGAGCAGGCCCGCTCCGATCAGCGTCATCGGCAGATTGTGGGGGATGAAGCGCTCGCGCCCGTAGCCTAACCGCTTGCCGATGTAGAGCGCGCAGACCAACGCAGACAGCCCGGCGGTCCAGTGCACCACCGTTCCACCGGCGAAATCGAGCACGCCCAGGGAGGCGAGCCAGCCGCCATCTCCCCAGGTCCAGTGGGCCACCGGGTCATAAACGAAGGTCGTCCAGAGCAACAGAAACAGCACGTAGGCGCTGAATTTCACCCGTTCCACGAACGCGCCGGAAATGAGCGCCGGGGTAATGATCGCGAACTTCAGCTGGAAAGCCACGAAGGCAAGATGCGGAAGACTCCCCTTGAGCTGCGGGGCCAGACCGCTCAGCAATGGATAGTCGAGCGAGCCGATCAGCCCCCATTTGGTGGTGCCGAAGGCCAGCGAGTACCCAACCACCACCCACTGGATGGTGATCACCGCCAGCGCGGAATAGGAGTACATGAATGTGGCGAGCACGTTTTTCGAGCGGACCATGCCGCCGTAGAAGAGCGCCAGCCCCGGCGTCATCAACAAGACCAAGGCGGCGGAGACGAGCATCCACGCCGTGTCCCCGGAGTTCAGATTGGAGGCACCCGCTTGCGCCAGCGCTGGACGCGAGCCAAAGAGAGTGCCCCCTGCCAAAAGGATCAACGCCCATCTTTTGTCTGGCTTCACGGGAAACCGACCGATCGGTCGGTCGGTTTGCAATTATCGTGGGCACACATGACTGTCAACCCGGACGTGAGACGCAAAAAACAAAAACGATGGTGCGTATTAGAGGCTGCGACTACGGCGCTTCGCTGGGCACGTATCGGAGAATGGTTCCCCCGAGTCCCACCGCCCAAACATCGGACAACCCAGTGCCCCACACACCGATCAACGAATGATTCACTCCGCTGTCGACGGGAAACCACACGCCGTTGCGCCGGTGCAAGATCAGCCCGCGCCGCGAACCGTCGCTCTGTCCCACCGCCCAGACCTCCCCAGCCTCATTCCCCCAAATGCCTTGAAACTGAAAGAGAAGAGAAGAACTGGGCCCGCTGCTCCAGGTGCTTCCATTCCAGTGCAAAAGCGTCCCTCGCGCACCCACCACCCAGACGTCCTGGTCGCTTCGAGCCCAGACGTCAGTCAATGGAGCTCGGGTCGGCAAAGTGACCGGGGTCCACGTGTTCCCATCGCCGCGGAGCAGCAGCCCCACCGTATGAGGACCGCTGATCGCTCCCACAGCCCATAGGCTCTGGGGCACCGACCCGTTGATACTCGATAGCGTGTATCGGGAATTGGCGATCTGATTCGACCAAGCCGAACCATTCCAGTGCAATAACGCTCCTTCACCGGCCGCCCAGACATCCCGCCGCCCAGCGACCCATACCTTGTTGAGCCGGCCGGAGGTCGGGCTGGGTAGCGTGGACCAATGCGCGCCTTCCCAGTGAAGCACGGTTCCTCTTTCTCCCACGGCCCAAACATCATCCGCGTCCAGCCCGGCGATGGAAGTCAGGGGTTGTGGAGCCTCGGCCGAAGAGCTCCATCGCTGCCCGTTCCAGCGCAGAATCATGCGTCGCCGGGCGGCACCGGTTCCTCCCACCGCCCAGACGTCCCTGGTCCCGCTACCCCAGACCCCGGAAAAGTTTTGGTCGACGAACTCGCCCTGGTGCATCGTCCATCCCGCCGGGCTCAGGCGAAGGAAGGCGCCGTTGCCGCCGGCCGCCCAGGCTGTGCATCCTGGCCTCAAGCCCGGAGGTTCTTGTTGTCCGCTCCCCGGATCGCCCGTGCACATTCCCCACATCGCTCCCACGTAACTCGGCGTCTCGAAATTCTCGGTCCAGGCCGATCCGTTCCAGTGAAAAATCTTGCGGGATGAGGCGCTCCCAGCCCAGACATCGTTCCTTCCGGTTCCCCAGAAGGCCCGCAATCCCGACGGACCCGGTCCCTCTACCCAGCCCGACCCGTTCCAGTGGAGGGGAGAGCGATCTCCGCCGATCCAGACATCCCCACCGACTCCCCACACGGCGGAGAACAAGCCGGCCTGGTTCGATGGAAAGGTCTGAGTCGCCCACTCCCTCCCATTCCAGCGGAGCACGACCTCCGCGCCCACGGCCCAGATGTTGTTGGCGTCAGTCCCCCAGATTGACCGCAAATCTTTGATCGTGGGGCTGGCGAAGGCGTTCCAGGAGTCGCCGAGCCAATGAAGTATCGTTCCATAGTCCCCCACTGCCCAGAGGTCCTCGTTGGTGGCTCCCCAAATCCCAAACAAAGAACGCTCATTGAAAGGCGGAACCGAAAGCCACTGGCGGCCATTCCAGCGGAGGATCCGACCGTTCAGCCCGACCGCCCAAACATCTTTCGAGGCGTCGATGCCACTCCAGACGTCGCGCAGATCGTCGCGAGCTCCGCTCGGGACAGCGGTCCAGGCGCTGCCATCGAAGTGAAGAATGATCCCGTACTCCCCCACTGCCCACAGGTTGTCCGCCGCTGAACCAGCGAGGGCCATCAGCGAATGTCCCTGCGGAAGAGGATTCGACCAGCACCAGCGATCGGAACTGCAGATGCTGTAGGTGGAGCAAACATTCGCCCGGCCATCGCCTCCGCAGATCTGCGGCGCCTCGCAACCCCCACAGGCCACGCTCCCTCCGCAGGCATCCACGACCGTGCCGCACCTCCTTCCGTTCCGGCAATTGGCGGCCGGCGAGCCGCAGTCGGGATCGATTCGACCCAGTACCTCGACGCGAGCGGAGATGGCCCTGGAGTCTTCTCCTCGAATCACGAGCGTCGCGCGGTCGTTTCCTCCTGAAGAAGGCGCCTGGTAGATAACCTGTAGGCTCGCCTCGCCGCCCTGTTCGATCCGGGGCGGTACCTGCCCGACTTGAAAAGCACCGCGGAGATCGCCCACCAGCTCTACCGAAACCGATTCGACCGACCGTAGACCCAGGTTGCGAACCCCAACCTGCGATTCCGCTCGACCTCCGGCCGGCTGAGGGCCAAAGTCCAGGCGCTCGACGGATGCAACCAGGACGTCGTTGATCGGGCGCACGCCCGGCGGCGCGCGATTGCAATCGGGCAAAAGCGCGATCCAGAGCAGCAGGCTTGCAAAGCGCGATTTCCTCACCAGTCCACTCTTGTCGGCGCGGAACGCTGGAGCGTCGTGCCCAGGCCCAGTTGCCCGAGGTAGTTCAAGCCGAAGCAAGCCGTCCGTCCATCGTCCTCCACGCCGCAGGTATGGTACTTGCCCGCCGCGAGCTGTTTCACGCTCGAGAAACCGGGGATGCGGTGGGGCCCGTGATACTCCGAGGAACCATCCTGCGACGCGTCCCACACCGCGCCCCAGCAATAGCCGTTGCCATCCGAGGAGCGCGCGCAGCTGTGATGAGGGCCCACGGAGATCTGGTCGACCGCCGGCAATCCAAGCACCTGAGCGGGTTGAACGCGGTCGTCCGTCGTGCCATCTCCGAGCTGTCCGGAGGGATTGAGTCCCCAGCAAAGCACGCTTCCGCGCGCGGTCAACGCACAACTATGGCTGTCGTCCTCGACGATGGCCATCACATCGCTCGGAAAACCGGAGACCGGCAATCCGTCCGTCGCCAACCGAACTTCGCCGCTGCGCATGATCAGGTATTTCCCCTGCGAGCCAATCCCGGCGACGTTCCGGTATCCAGGATCCTCGATCACCGGGACGGTTGAGTCCGCGTCAACTCGTACCCGGCGCAGCGTCCCATCATCGAGCAAGGCCGTGAGCAATATGCCAGTCCCGAGCGACTGGTCGTCGACCGCGATCCGAATCACGTTCGACAACCCCCGGATCAAAGAGGGGGAATTCTGAAGGCTCAACCCCCAGCATTCGACGCTGCCATCTGCGATGCGTGCACAGGTGTGCGAGGTGCCCAGCGCGAGCTGCTCCACTGCCGCCAATCCCGGAACGAGGCTGGGACGATCCCGCTTGCCCTCCAGCGTTCCAATCCCTAGCTGGCCCGCTTCGTTGAGCCCCCAGCACTGCACGGTGCGATCGACGAGCAGGGCGCAGGTGTGGCCCTCGCCCAATCCGATCTGGCGGGTATTGGGACAGCCGGTCCCCGCGCATCCTTCGACCGAGCCTGGGTCCAGTGGAGGCGCGACGTCGAGCGAGCCGATCACGTGCTCCCCGTTGCACCCGCCCAGCGCCAAGGCCGCCCCAAAGGCGCTCGCGATCCATCGCCGGTTCAAGGAGTCGCCTTCTTCGCGACGTGGGCGAAACGTCCGCGCGGATATAGCTGCAGATAGCGGATCATGTCTCCCCTGCTTCCAGCGTGGTCGCCCACCGCAGCCCGGCAAGAAGCTCGACCGTACAGCGCCCTCTCCCGGATCGGCTCCTCGAGGTTCGGCGCCAAACTGGACTCGAACAAGGGCAAGGCCTCGGAGCACCGCGACCGTTCCGCGAGCAGCTCGGCATGGAGGATGCGCAGCTCGGAGGCGCGGGCAAAGCGAGCCAGTCCACCGCGCTCCAGATCCTCCAAAAGAACCAGCGCCTCGGCGCGCCTTCCGCCCGCCAGCAACGCATTCACTCGCAGCACGTTGGCTTCTTCCCTCAGGGCGCCATTGGGGAATTGAGCGCGATGCTGGTCGAGCTCTCGGAGCGCTCCCGCGGCATCGCGTCGCTGCAGTCCGGCGATCGCCGTGCGCAAAAGTTGCGACTCTTTCGAAAGGTCGCTCTCGGCGGGAGCGGCGGATGGCAGTTCCTCCGGCAATGCAAGGAGGTTTGATTTTCTCTTTGGTCTAAGATGGGCCGATGAAGGCTTGGAGGGCGCGGGGGTTGTCGAGGGCGGAAACAGGCCTGGCGGTGGAGGCGAGACAGCCGGAGGGGGAGGGGACTCCCGAACCGCTACGCTGATCGGCTTGAGCGCGGGCGATGGCACCGGACGGGTCTCCGCTGCGGAAGAGAGCTTCCTCACCAGCGCGACCGCGCCAATCTCCAAAGCGAGAATCGCGATCAGCGCGATCAGGACCTTCCAACCCGCTCGCATTCCCAGGTGCGGCCGCGGAGCGGCATGCTCGCGAATGCGCGCGTGAATTCGATTGAGCGCGACCGCCGACGGCTCGGGCATCTGGTGCGCGAAGCGGAACATCTCGGCCGCGCGATCCTCGAGCAGAGCTCCGCCCGGGGCGCGGTCCGACCACCGGCTGGTTATCGGTCCATGTCGCATCATCCCTGCCCCCTCGCCTCCAGCGCTTGCAACCGCTTGAGGAACTGCGCTCGCGCCCGATGCAGCCATACCCAGAGCGTGGAAATCCGGACTCCGATCAACTCCGAAATCTCTTCTCCGGAAAGCTGCTCGATTTCGAAGAGAATCAGCGCCGTCCGGTAATTCTCCTTCATGCCATTGAGAATTTGATAGAGGCGCTCGGCGGACTGACGCCGCTCGATTGCCAGAGCTGGCGATTCATCCTGGGCCGGCACCTCGGCCCCCACTTCCTCAGACGTGCCGCGAAACCACAATTCCAGCCGTTCTTTTCGGCGCCGGTGCCGGATGATGTTCTGGGTAATCCGGAAGAGCCAGGTGGTGATCTTCGAGTCGCCGCGAAAATCGCCCAGACATTTGTGGACCGTAAGAAACACTTCCTGAACCACGTCATCCGGCTCCACAGAAGGTCCTCCGAGCCGCGCGGCCCATCCCCAGACCGTCCGCGCGTGGAGTTGATAGAGCTCAGCAGCTTCCAGCGACTCGGCATCCCGCGCTTGCGAAAGTGGAGGTGCCCTGAGAAGCGCCTTATCCAAATGCACTCCTTTACTTAGTGTCCCCACGGGCCCAGGACCTTTCAAGGGATCCTCCAGTCGACTCCCGCGGCGAAGAACATCTCGAACCTGGGCAGGCGATCGGTTTGCTCCAGACCCTCGACGTGAATGGTCTGGGTGCGCAGCCAATCCACTCCACTAACTCCGAGGAACGGAACCCAGGAGCCAAAGCGCATCGAGGCCTTGGCGCCCACCCCTACTCCCGGATCGGCGTCGATTCCCTGATGGTTCCGGGCGTACCCCAGTCCTCGCACCGTCAGGATCGCCAGCAGCAGCTCGGCGAAGACGTCGAGCTGGATGCGGCCCAGTGAAAGTCGGACCTCCGGGCCGAGCACCGCCGAGGTCCGCTGCCAGCGATTCACCCCGGGACCCAGAGGCCGGTTTCGCGCACCGACTGCTCGCACGCCGATGAAAGCCCCGAATCTGTCGTTGGGCCAAAGCAAAACCGCGGCGCTGGCGCCCAGGGCGGGGCCTCCTTCGGCCACCGAGGCGACGAATCCCGCCTCTACCTCCAGCAAGAGCGGTCTCTTCGGAGCAACCGCGACGGCGACTGAACCCGGGTAAAGCGGCGGAGGGGGTGGGACCCCGCGACCGAGGTCGGTCATCCAGGCGCTGACGATCACCGCCACGGCGCTGGCCAGATCGGAACAGCTGCCCTCCTTGGCGAGGAAACGCGCTGCCAGCGGATGACCCAAGGAACTCTTGAAACGTATTTCCAGGCCATCGGGTCCGTCGCTCACCTCAACCCGGTCGTCCGAGGAGCTGTCCGAAACGAGCGCGCGCAGGCTGCGATGAATCTGGTCGGCGGTGGGACATGTCGCGCTTACCTGGACTTGGAGCGATCCCAGGACGAGCAGCGGGATGAGCGAGGACCCAAACATGCGGACCCTTGAGTGCGTGTAGGACCTATCCGCACCTTAGGTCGGTTGGGCACCTGGCACAACCCGCGTAGAATCTGCCGCCCCCCCTTTCCCCCGGAGATGCAAAATGAAAACAGCGATGAAGTCAGTCGGAGCGGTCCTGGTTGCCCTCGCCCTTGGCCTCCCCGCTGGAGCAGCCGAGGTCGATCAACGCGAAGCCAATCAGCAGAAGCGGATCGCCGAAGGGGTGGAAAACGGCTCGCTGACGCCGAAAGAAACAGCCAATCTCGAAAATCGCGAAGCGAAGATCCACAATGAAATCAAGACAGATCGCGCCGCGAACGGCGGGAAGCTGACCCCGGCCGAGCGCGCCAAAATCAACCGCGAGCAAAACCGGACCAGCAGGGCCATCTACCGCAAGAAGCACAACGCGCAACACCAGTAGCTTTTCGCGGGGCATCCGCCCCGGCCAGTGGCAATGTTATGGCCGTGAAGGGCGCGCGACAAAAGCTCGCTAAGTATCAGGCGAAGCGGGATTTCCGCATCACTCCAGAGCCACCGCCGGCTCCAGCGCCCGTCAAGCATGCCGGACAAGCGCTGACCTTCATGGTGCACAAGCACGATGCCACCCGGCTGCACTACGACCTTCGGTTGGAAATGGGAGGCGTGCTCGCCAGCTGGGCGATTCCCAAGGGTCCCAGCTACGACGCTCAGGTGAAGCGATTGGCGGTTCAGACGGAGGATCATCCACTCGAGTACGGCCATTTCGAAGGGCGCATACCCGACGGCGAGTATGGGGCGGGAGACTCGCTGATCTGGGACCGCGGAACCTACGATACGGTTCCACCAGGCCAGAGCGAGGAGCAGCGGAAGAAGGGGCATCTGGTCCTCGAGCTTCGAGGCGAAAAGCTGAAAGGTCGGTGGCACCTGGTCCGGACGCGGCCGGCCGGCGGGAAGGAGCAGTGGCTCTTCTTCAAGGCCAAGGACGGTCTGGAGAACCCCGCTTTTGACGTGGTGGCGGAGCGGCCTGAATCGGTCCAGTCGGGGAAGCGCGTTACCCGCGGCCCGGTGCGCAAGTACGTGCTGGCCAGCGCCCATCCCGCCCCAACTGCGCTCCTGGACAAGGTCTGGCCGCCGATGCTGGCCACCTTGGCGCGGCTGGATGCGAAGCTGCGCGACTACTTGGCCGAAGTAAAATACGACGGGTACCGCGGGCTGGCGGCGATTTCCGGCGGCAAGCTCGCCTTTCTGACCCGCAACAAGCTGGAGCTCTCGGGGCGGTTTCCGGAGATCGCCCGAGCTCTGTCGCAGTTGAAAGTGGGCGAAGCGGTGATCGACGGAGAAGTGGTGGCCGTCGACGCGAAGGGAATTTCCCGCTTTCAGCTCTTGATGACTCCCGATGCGGACCGGCAATTCGCAGCGTTTGACCTGCTCTGGCTCGACGGGCAGGACCTTCGCCCTCGGCCCCTGGAGGAAAGGCGAGATCTTCTGGAAAGCGTGCTCGCCGGCGTGCCCAGCCCATTGCGCCTCTCGGAGCGAATCGACGGCGCCCTTGAAGATGCCTTGGCCGAGGCGAAGCGGCGCGGCCTGGAGGGTCTTCTGGCCAAGCGGCGCGGCTCCCCGTACGTCGGCGGAAGGTCGAAAGAGTGGCTCAAGCTCAAGGTCGTCCAATCCCAGGAAGTGGCGATCGTCGGGTTCACCCCCATTTCGACCGGTGGAAATGAAATTGGCGCGCTTCTGGTAGCGGTCTACGACGGCAAGCAATTTCAGTTTGCTGGGAAGGTCGGAACGGGATTCACGCAGGCTCTTCGGCGGCAGCTTCGCACCCTGCTCGAGAAGGATCGAATCCCGAAGGCGGCGGTGGTGGGGGCGCCGCGGGAGCGCGACGCCATCTGGGTGCAACCCAGGTACGTGGCCCAGGTCACCTTCGGGGAATGGACTCGCGACGGCCGGATGCGCCACCCCTCCTTCCAGGGCCTGCGCGAGGACAAGAAGCCTCAGGAGGCAAGGCGGGAGACCCCGCAGGAAGTTAGAGGAAAAGCCATCGTTTCCCTGACCCATCCGGACAAGGTCCTTTTTCCAAAGAGTGGTCTGACCAAACGGGACATCTTTCAGTACTTCGAGGAAGTTGCGCAGATGATGTTGCCGGCGCTGGATGGCCGTCCGATCGCCTTCGAGCAGTGGCCCAAGGGCATTGGCTTTCCAAGCATTTTCCGGCAGCACGCTGCAAAAGGCGTCCCGCCGTGGGCGACCACCGCAAAAGTGAAACACGAAGGGGGCGAAGTCTCCCATCTGATCGTCGACCGCCCCGAAACGCTGCTGTGGCTCGCCAATCAATCGGCGCTCACGGTGCACATCCCGGCCGGTCGCCTTCCGACCCTGACCGAGCCGGGCTGGGTGGTGTTCGATTTGGATCCGGGAACGCACGAGTGGGAGGTGGTGATCCAACTCGCGACCGCCCTCCGGGGGTTCTTGCAGCAGCTTGACCTGGACAGCGTCATGAAGACCTCGGGAAAGCGCGGCTTGCACGTGTTGGTGCCGCTGGCGAGTGGACACACGCATCAGGACGCAGTGGACTTCGCGGTGGCGATCACCCAGACGCTCGAACGGGGGCTGCCGGACCTCGCCACCACCGAGAGGAGTATTTCCAAGCGGCGCGGCCGATTGTATCTGGACGCGTTCCAGAACGGCTTCGGCAAGACAATCGTCGCGCCCTACGCAGTTCGCGCGGTCGAGGGAGCCCCGGTGTCGACTCCTCTCGCCTGGTCTGAAGTCTCCCCGAAGCTGGATCCCCAGGCCTTCACCATCAAGACCCTCAAGGCGCGGTTGGACAAGGTGGGAGATCTCTTTGCTCCCGCGCTCAAGGGAAATCAGCGCCTGCCGCGCCTTCGCTGATTCGACGCCATGAGCCAACCCCTCGAGCCGTACTCGTCCAGCCGCGATCGCGCTTTCTACATTTTCAACGCGATTCTCTCCGCTGCTGCGCTCTCATTCCTCGCGTACATTCTTCTGCTGCGACGTCCGGAAGCGGCGCAAACGTGGAACCTGGGCTTTCTCCCCGCCGTCAATGCGACATTCAACGGGGCTTCCGCGATTCTGCTCAGCGCCGGCTACCTGTTCATCCGCCGCCGGAACCAGCGCCTGCACAAGTACTGCATGGTCAGCGCGTTCGTCGCATCCTGCTTGTTCCTGATTTGCTATTTGCTCTACCACTACGTGCACGGGGACACGAAGTTCCAGGGCACCGGGATGATTCGCGGAATTTACCTGGCGGTGCTCTCCAGTCACGTGCTCCTCTCGATGACCATCGTCCCACTGGCGAGCACCTCGCTGTATTTCGCGATCCAGAAGTCGTTCGCGCGCCATCGCCGGATTGCCAGGATCACGCTTCCAATCTGGCTTTATGTTTCCGTCACCGGAGTGGTCATTTTCTGGATGCTGCGGGGCAGCCGCGGCGTCCTTCCATAAATTTGCCGAGTCCCCAGAACCGTGGTTAACCCGTCGACGGCTCTCACGGAGACGCTGCGCGTGCTGGATACTGTTGCAAGAGGACTTCGAACCGTTGGGCTAGTCCTGCTGTGTCTCGCTGCCCTTTCGTCTTGCGGCGGAGCAACTTTGTGCGAGCACCAAGATGCGGCGACCCGCATGCTGCTGGAAAAGACCCGCAGCTGCAGCAACGCCAGCTTCCACTTCTCGTCCAGGGCCGCCTGCGAACAGGCGATCACCAGCTGCAGCACCAGCGATTATCAATTGATCTTGCGGTGGCTCAACTGCGTGGATGGCGTAGCGGCCTGCTCGCCGGGTGGCGAGTCCATCTTCTACGGAACCCTCGGCCTTTGTTCGACGTTGCTCGAGGGGGTTTCTGGCCCTTGCAGGAACGCGGGGTTCACCGGAATTTCCAGGTAGCTTCCGCCAGTTTCCGGATTCCCATCCACATAGGTGACTGTGTTTCCTAGCAAGGCGGGAACCCGGGGGCCTGGAGTGACGACCCCCGTAAGGTTCAAAGGATCCACCGCAGAAAGAGTGATCTTCTGCCCGGCGAGCGCGGCGCGCCTGACCGCTCGCGCGATATCCACCGCCTCGGGCAGGGCAAATTGCTCGCCGGCAAAGCCGGAAATAAACCGTCCCCCGCGTATCTGTCCGCGCGCCTCCATCCGCCGGTAGACGTAAAGGAGCTCCCGCCAGGACGGGGCGAGCGGCTCCCTCAGGGCCAGATCTCTCCAGACAATCCCATATCGCTGAAGGAACAGCCGAGCGACTGCCTCGTGTACCTCGTTGGAAGCGGAGATCTGGGCCGGCACCAGCAGGCACCAGCGACCTGGACCTCCACGCTGTCGAGCTCGCTGTCGGCGCCTCCTCTTGGGCGATTGCAGGACCCGCAGGTTCTCCACCGCATCCGAGCTCACCACGCCGCGGGCCAGCAATTCCCACAGCGCATCCTCGACCTCGCTGGAAATACGGCCACTCGCGGATACCAGGTCCTGGAAAAACAGGGCGCCGCGCGCGTTCAACAACTCCGCCACTTGCCGCGCGACCGCCGTCAGCTCCTCGGGAAGCCGCAGCAGCGGCCCCTCGGACTTCTCACCAGGACGCGCAGCCGCCAAGAATGAATCGAGGTTTTGACGCCAAAGGAACGTGATGTTGGCATTGCGGCCGGGAACCGAACGCCTCCCCGCCACCGGCATCGGAGGTTCTCCCGAGTGCGCTCCCCGCCGAGGCCCAGGGATGGCCCTGGTCTCCCGCCGGGTCAGCCGGCCCCAGGCCAGTTCCCCGTCCCAGCACGCGCGCTCGAGGAGCTCTGGTGTGTAGAGGTGCATTCGGGCCGGCAAGAGAACCTGCTCCCATGCCGCCGCTGGCGCTTCGTATCCTTCCAGCAGCGAAACGGCCTTGAGGAGGCCGCCCTTGCCACGTAGACGGTCCTGCGGCTCCAGATGGTGCCATCGAAATAGAAAACGCATGAAGTCGCGCGAAGACAGTGGCTCGATTTCGCGGCGCAGCTTTCCGACGGTCAGCCGGTGGATGCGCTGCAGCAGCCGGCGATCGCACCATTCCAGAGTTGCTGGAGACACCGGCTGCACCGGAGCGCGATAGTGGCCGCGTAGAACCTGCCCCTCGGACTCGAGCTGGTCCAGCGCACCAGCGACCTCCCCCTCGTCCAGATGCAGTTGCTTCGCCAGCTCCTCCGAGGTGGTCGGCCCGCAGATTTCGATCGCGCCGCGCACGACGCCAGACAGCGCCGACTCGCGGGCAATGGCGGAATCGCCGGGGAGCCTCTCCAGCGGCGGCTCGAGCGGACAGGCGGGGAAAAGCGCCTTTGCATAGGCAACCCGTTCCGCGGCAACCGCCAACCTCCGTCCATTCACGGATACCCGCGACGCGCGCCGGTCCCGAATCAGCGCCTGCAGCAGTCCCTCGTCCAGCTTCTCGTCGGCGATCAGGATTTGCTGGAGGAGAGCATCGTGGACCTCCTCGGAGTCACGGATCAGCGGCTGAGAATCCGCCACCACCTGTTCAATCGCGTGTGGATCGAGCGCGCCGAACGCCGCTGCGTCTTCTGCGGGCAACGTTCTGCGGAGGCTCACCGCTCGCGCACGGCGCTCCTCCAGTGGAGCGTCATCGAGATAGGTATACGGCTGCGAGTTGAGGAGCTGATGCGCGAAGACGGAGGGCTCCGGCAAATCGACGGCCAGGGTTCGGATCCGCCCATCGCGCAGTTGCTCCAAAACGGACTTCAGCCCGTCCAGGTCCATCGCCTCGTGAAGGCAATTGTGGAGCGTCTCCTTGACCAGCGGATGGTCCGGAAGAGCGACGTCTCCCGGGCCCGCGTTGTCCTGACAGGCGACCTGCGCCGGGAACACCGCCCCCAGCAAGTCG
>WNFB01003967.1_pt1 | contig 13110 bp, 11 predicted proteins | sample 5400501 | NCBI WGS metagenome assembly WNFB01 (sample SAMN13153341, study PRJNA577476) | soil metagenome | isolation source: 200 cm saprolite under Douglas fir tree site 2 hole 1 | place: USA:California | collected 2015-04-18
CCGTCAGTCCGCCAATGGTAAATAGACCAATGAAGCCAAACGCATACAGCATCGGCGTCTCGTAGGACACCGACCCTTTGTACAGCGTGGCCGTCCAGTTGAACACCTTGATCGCCGAGGGGATGGCCACGAGAAAGCTCAAGATCGAAAACACCAGCCCGGCGTAGACGGACTGACTGCTCACGAACATATGGTGTCCCCAGACGAAGAAGCCGAGGACGGCAATGGCCACGCTAGAAAAGGCAATGAAGCTGTAGCCAAAAACCCGCTTGCGCGAAAAGCAGGTAATCAGTTCACTGATTACGCCCATGGCGGGCAGGATCATGATGTACACCGCCGGATGCGAATAGAACCAGAACAAATGCTGGAAGAGGACCGGATCACCCCCCAACGCGGGGTCGAAGATGCCGATATGCAAGCCACGCTCAAGCGCCACGAGTACGAGCGTGATGGCCAGGACCGGCGTTCCGAGAATCATGATGAGGCTGGTCGCATAGTGCGCCCAGATGAAAAGCGGCAGACGAAACCAGGTGAGCCCTGGCGCGCGCATGGTGTGGATCGTGACGATGAAATTCAAGCCAGTTAAAATCGAGGAGAATCCGGTAATGAACACCCCAACCGCAGTGAGCATAACGTTACTGTTCGCATAAGTGGTGCTATAGGGCGTGTAAAAGGTCCAGCCGGTGTCCACCCCACCAAACACCGCCGCGCAGAGGGTAAACAGACCGCCGAGGACGTAGATATACCAACTCAACAGGTTCAAGCGGGGAAAGGCGAGATCGCGCGCGCCGATCATCATGGGCACGAGGAAGTTGCCCAACACCGCCGGGATCGACGGAATCAGAAAGAAGAAGATCATGATCAGGCCGTGCATGGTGAACAGCTTGTTATAGGTCTCGGACTGCACCAGGTCTCCGGCGGGCGTCATCAACTCCAGGCGGATCAAGACGGCAAAGAAACCGCCCAGGAAAAAGAACAGGGTAATCGACGTCAGATAGAGCAGCGCAATACGCTTATGATCGGTGGTCAAAAGCCAGGACTTCACGCCATAGTTGACGTTCAGGTAATGTTCACGTGGCGCCGTCGGTGTGGGGAAATCGTCGTGCGCTTCAATCGCTGCTGTGCTCATTGTTCAGCCCTCGTTTCTCCGGCCGGTTCGGCGGTCTTTCCTGGAGACCGGATATACGCAATCAGCTGTAAGAGCCCCTCTTCATCAATCTGGCCCTGATAGGTGGGCATGATCGGCTGATATCCGGCTACGAGCTTTGCCATGGGATTGAGGATCGATTCGCGAATGTAGCCCTCATCGGCAGTCACCGATTCTCCACTCTGCAGTTGCACGGTCTTCCCGAACAACCCGATGAGCGACGGTCCCAACTTCACCCCACCGACATCTGCGCCGTGGCATGTCACACAACGCTGTTCTTGAAACAACCGGGCTCCGGCAACTTCGGGGGCTTCGCCAAGCATACTTGCAGTACCGTTGCCATTTTTGAGCCACTGCTCGTATTGCACCGGCTCCATGACGACGATCCGGCCGATCATTTGCGAGTGTTTCGTGCCGCAATACTCGGCGCAGAATAGATGGTATTCCCCGGCTTTGGTGGCCTCGAACCAGGTCGTGGTGTAGCGTCCCGGCACCACATCCATTTTCATGCGAAACGCCGGAATGAAGAAACTGTGAATAACATCCTCCGACGTCATCGTGAGCTTAACCGGTTGCCCCACCGGCACATGCAGTTCGTTGATCTCCCGTCGCCCTTCTGGATGCTGAATCTTCCACATCCACTGCTTGCCCACGACATAGAGGTTCAACGCATCAGACGGCGCCCGGGAAGCACTAAAGTAGAGATTCGCTCCCCAGCCGAACATGATCATGGCCAGCCCAAAGGGAAGGATCGTCCACAGCAATTCGAGTCGCAGGTCCCCTTCAATAGGCTGAGGTTGTTCCGTGGCAGAGCGACGCCGATATTTGACGGCGAAATAGATCACTAGCAAAAAGATCAACGTGGCGAAAAACCCGCTGACGGCAATGAGAAAGTAGTACAGGGCGTCCACCCGTGCCGCGAGAGTAGATGCTTTTTCTGGAAATAAGGCAAACTCAGGTTGCATAGTGCAGAGTAGAGTGCCGTTCGCCTGAGCAGCAAACCGGCCGGCTAGTCAATCCTCCCGTTTCTATCCTTCTCGCCTGTGCTCGGCGAGGCATACCACCCCACCCTCGCTCGTCACTTTCTGGCGCCGATCACGGCGGAACATGACCACCATGAACGTCCCAATGGACAGGACGGTCGCGACGCCAGCCAAGCGGAGGGCGTTCATAATAATGAAGCCATATTTCCCGGTTTGTGGGTCATAGTGGTAACAAAACAGGAGCACCTGATCGACCGGCGAACCGATGGTGTTAGAGGACGCTTCCACCAGCCCCAGACGGAGATCGCGGGGAGCGTATTCGATGCCATAGAAGTACCGTGCGATTTTGCCTTGCGGGGTCAACACCATAATTCCACTGGCGTGGGCATACTGACCCGACTGTGGGTCATAGGTGTAGCGGAACCCGATCGTACGCGTCAGTCGTTGAATCGCCTCTTCTTCGCCGGTCAAGAAGTGCCAGCCCACTTCTGCGCCGGGACGAGTGTAGCCGTGCAGGTACGTCTCTTTTTTAGCTGCGGCAAGCGTGGGAGTGTCCTTGGGATTGAAACTTACGGTGACGACGTTGAATTCATTGCCGACGGTAAAAGACAGCGTTCGCAGACTTCTCAGCAAACCGTTCAGCACTAACGTGCACAGCATCGGACAGTCGTAATATACAAGTGCCAGGACCACTGGCTTTTCGCCAAAGTACTCTCGGAGCTGTACCGTTTTTCCCGTCTCGTCGCGAAACGTCAGGTCGAGCGGTAGCTGCTCATTCAAGCGCTGATCGAGGCCGACGTCACGGAGCGGGTTAGGCAGAGAATTTTGCGCGCGTGCTGGGACTGCCGCGCAGAGCAGCCAGAAGCAAACTACCACCAGGGGTAGTTTGCGCTGCGCGCGCGCCTGTATTGCCGCCCGCCTCTTTCCGTGCGCATAGCGCACGCTATTAACTCCGATTTTGTGAATCACTGGTGCCGGTTCGCTTTTCATATACGATCCGACCATACGCTATCGCTCTGTTTTTTCCTCAACCCTGGCAGGCAGGCCTTTCTCGGCCAGTACGGTGATGGCGCGGTCGATCGGGATGCTGACAATCCCCTTCTCTTGGTCAATCCAGTGGTAACTGTTTAGCGCCGCATCCTCAGCCGCGCGCATCCGTTGTAAATCGTGAGCGGGATCAACCTGCAAGCGCGGCTCAGGGGGCAACTGCCGGGGATCGGCCAGTGGAGAAGGCAGCACATCGACCTTTGCCTGGCGGGCTGCGAAGTAGTCAAACAGCCAATCCATCGAGACGAAAACAATAGCGGACATTACCAGCAAGCCGAGCCCAAACAGGACAATCGGCCGGATGTTGAGGCTGCTCTGTTCGTGACGAGGACCTGGATGTTCGGTGAGCTTGGTATCCATGCTTACACCCCTCGCACGGGCTCTAGCACGCCCTCTAAGGACGGGTCATGCAGTGGGAGTAATGATTGTCCTTTGAGTTGTCGAACGAAAACCGCGAGCCAGATCCCGCCAAGCCCAATAGGGGCAGCGACATCCATCCAGTGGACATACAGTCCATTGTTGGGGAATGACGGTGCAACCAACCAAAAGAGATCGACTAACCGCATGAAGAGAATTGCTCCTGCGACCTTTATCAGTAGTTGCGCCCGACGTTTCGTGTTGCGGGAGAGGAGCAACACAAAGGGAAGGATGAAATGAAAAATAATCAGACTGAGCCCGATCCATTCCCAGCCGCCATGCCCGCGATGGAGATACCAGGGAACCTCCTCTGCTATATTGCCGGACCAAATGATCAAATACTGGGAAAACGTCGCGTACGCCCAGAGCATGACAAACGCCAACAACAAGTTGCCGAGGTCGTGGAAATGCGCAGCGGTCACGACCTCTGACAACGGTTTCCAGTTGGCCAGCAGAGCAGTCGCCACAATCGCAAACGCCAAGGTCGTCAGTGAATATCCGACGATGAACAACAAGCCGTAGATCGTGGAATACCAGTGCGGCTCCAGGGACATCACCCAATCAATGGAGGCAAAGGTCACCGTCCCGCCATAGAGCACCAAGCCTGGACCGCTCAAGGTTTCGAGACGACGCAAGCAGGAGGGTTCTGCCGTTCGGTCGTGTTCGAGTGACCATTTATTAAGAAAATACGCCACGCTGAGCCACACCAGGAAATACACCACGGTACGCAGCACGAAGAAAGGTACGTTCAGGTAGAACGCTTTATGCTGCAGGAGTAGGTCGTTGGCGACGTCCTCAGGACGCGCCCAGACATACAACTCGCGCAGGCCGAACAGGAGCGGGACGAACAGCACAGCCATCAGTGGCAGTGTCCGCATACCCGATTCAAGCACGCGTCGGATCACTGCTCCCCAGGCTCCGCCGGTCAAGCTGTGCAGCATCGCCAGAGCGCAGCAACCCAGGGCAATCCCCATCCAAAACAGGTATGCCAACAGGTACGAGCGGAAGAACTGCTGTGGACTAAGAAAAGCTCCTCCGCCGCAGAGAGCCAGACTGACGACCCCGACGGTCAGCGACCGCCGCTGAAACTGATCCAGATGTGGACGGAGGGGCTCAGCGTGATTCATTCTTTCGTTCCCATCAGTTGCTGGCGTTCTTCGAGCGGGACGTCGGCAAGGGTCGCGTGCTGGCTCAGCTGTAACGCGCGGATGTAAGCGATAATCGCCCAACGGTCCTGCGGAGGGACCCGATCTCCATAGTCATACATCGCGCCGAAACCGTTAGTGATGACATCAAAGAAGTATCCGACCGGCGCTTCTCGCAAACGATCAATGTGGAAAGATGGCGGGCGGCGAAAGCCGCGTTGCACGATCATTCCCTGACCATTGCCAACGCGGTCATGGCAGGGCGAGCAAAAAATATTGTATCGCTCCTGCCCTCGTAGCAGGATCTCACGGGTAATTGGAGAGGGAAACTTGTCCACCAACGCCCCACCCGACTTGCCGGTATAGAAGTACTCATCGTCCCGCAAATCGCCACGCGCTACCGTGCCCGGCACCAGCGGCCGCGCAGAGCGATCGTCGGCGAAGAAAGTGCTGGCTTCCAGCGGTTCGTAGCGCGGCTGGTCGTGCATATCCTGGCGACACCCAGTCACCAGCAAGAGGCAGCACGACATGACTCCCCTTAACACCAGCAGGGCACCGGAAGTCGGTCTCTCATGCTTCGACAAGCTTAGTCTGAACGGAAGAAACCGAGCATCCTCAGAACAGATCCCGTTCGCCCTGAGCCTCCTTCGGCTACGCTCAGGCCAGGCTTCGACTTCGCTCAGACCAGGCTTGTCGAAGGGTGAACGCAGGATTTTTCTCCAACTGGTCATGCTGTCACAGAGCAAGAATATTTTGCTCCAGTCAGTGTTCAACTTCCGACACCTCGCGTGGCTGGGATCGTTCAAGAAACCGCCGCGTCCCGTCACGCTCGAACTTGGGGTCCGTCGCTTCAATGCACAGAAAGAACCGGTCACGCGTCGCCAAGGCGAAGCGCGGCACGTGAAAAACCGGATGATACGGCATCGGTAACCCATTTAACGCCAGCATCCCCAGCACCGCCGAAAGCGCTGCCACCAGAATAGTCGTTTCAAAAGTGACGGGGAGAAAGGACGGCCAACTGTGAAAAGGACGGCCACCGACGTTGATCGGGTAATCAACCACCGCAGCATAATACTGCAACAGGTATCCTCCGATGGCGCCGACGATTCCGCCGATCAGCACGATCAGTGGTAACCGCGTGTGGTGGAAGCCGAGCGCCTCGGCTAACCCCTCAACCGGGAATGGGCTGTACGCATCCATGTGCCGATAGCCCTCTTCGCGGGCGCGGTGAGCCGCGGCCAGCAACTCTTCCGGAGTGGTGAACTCAGCCATCAGCCCATAAATCGGCGGTCTGGTGCTCTTACTTGGCAAGTTCATGCGACGGACTCCGCGATTCGCCTCGCCGTTCTGTCTCAGACACGAGGGCCCGCATCTCAAAAATGGAAATCACGGGTAGGAAGCGAATGAAGAGGAACATCAGCGCCAAGAACAAACCAATGGTCCCGATATATAAAGCCCAGTCCCACTGCGTCGGCGAATACATCCCCCACGACGAGGGCAGAAAGTCGCGATGCAAACTAGTCACCACGATGATGAAGCGCTCAAGCCACATGCCAATGTTGACTGACATGGCTATCACAAAAAGCGCTGGGACGCTCGCTCGTACACGTTGGGACCACAGTGCCTGCGGCACAACAACATTGCAGAAGATGAGTCCCCAATAGATAACGGCATAGGGCCCGGTCATTCGATTCGCAATCATGTACTCTTCGTATTTGTTCCCGCTGTACAGGGCCATGAAGGTCTCCATCATGTATCCATACGCCACGAACAGCCCGGTTGCTAAAATGATCTTCGCCATGTTGTCGAGGTGGCGCATAGTGATGAAGTCTTCCAGTCCATAGATCGCGCGCAGCGGGATGGTGAGGGTCATGACCATGGCGAATCCTGCATAGATCGCACCAGCTACGAAGTAGGGAGGGAAGATTGTGGTATGCCAGCCGGGGACAAGCGATACTGCGAAGTCAAAGCTGACGATGGTATGCACCGACACCACCAACGGCGTGGCCAGTCCGGCGAGCAGCAGATAGGCGGTCTCATAGCGATACCAGTGGATCGCCGAACCGCGCCAGCCCATGGCGAGGATACCGAAGATGACCCGCGCAAAACGCTTTTGCGAGCGATCACGCAAAGTTGCCAAGTCGGGAATCAGACCGATGTACCAGAACAGCAGAGACACCGTGGCGTAGGTGGACACGGCGAACACATCCCATACCAGCGGGCTGCGAAATTGCGGCCACACGCCCATAGTGTTGGGATAGGGGAAGAGCCAGTAGGCCAGCCACGGCCGCCCCATGTGCAACAACGGGAACAACCCGGCACTAGCAACGGCAAACAACGTCATGGCTTCGGCAAAGCGGTTGATCGACGTGCGCCATTCCTGACGCAAGAGAAGCAAAATGGCGGAGATCAACGTGCCGGCGTGACCGATACCGATCCACCAGACGAAATTGATGATGGCGAATCCCCAACCAACCGGGATGTTGATCCCCCAAATGCCGGTGCCATAAGCAAGCAACACAGCGATCGCATACAACATGACCATCACGACGAGGAAAGAGACCCCGAACCCGATAAACCAGATCCTGGGCGTCTTGCCCGTGAGAACAATCGAGCTGATCTTGTCGGTCACCGAAGCGTAGGTATATCCCGGCTCGATCACTGGCGGGTTCAGTTCGCCATTCGCCGTGAGATCTCGATGTTCGGCTTGTGTCACGCTAGGCATCCTCAAGTTCCGGGTTCGGGTTCCTCAACTTCGCTTGATAGGTCGTGCGCGGTCTAGTGTTCAACTCGGTTAACAAGCCGTAATTGAGCGGCCCGGCTTTGAGGTGAGTCACGCGACTGTCAGGATCGTTGATATTGCCGAACACAATGGCCTGCGCCGGACACGCCGCCTGGCAGGCCGTCACAATCTCTCCGTCACGAATCTGGCGATCTTCCTTCTCCGCCATGATGCGGGCGGCATTGATACGCTGCACACAATACGTGCACTTCTCCATGACACCACGAGTGCGCACCGTTACGTCAGGGTTACGGAGCAACTTCAAACTCGGTGTGGTGTAATCCGAGTACTGGAGGAAATTGAAACGCCGCACCTTGTACGGACAATTGTTTGAGCAGTACCGCGTACCCACACAACGGTTGTAGACCATGTCGTTGAGGCCTTCACTGCTGTGTACGGTCGCCCCAACAGGACAGACAGGTTCACACGGGGCATTTTCGCATTGCATGCACAACACTGGCTGATGGTAGGTCTCTGGATTGTCCAGGTCGCCGCCGTAGTAGCGGTCGATGCGGATCCAGTGCATCTCGCGCCCGTTTGCGACTTGTTCTTTGCCGACGATGGGAATGTTGTTCTCAGCCTGGCAGGCAATCACACAGGCGTTACATCCGATGCAAGAGTTGAGATCGACAGCCATTCCCCAGGCGTACCCCTCGTACTTGTGCGGGGGATACAACGTCATATCCGGCTCAGGCTCATGCTCGATCTCGTGGACGAAATGCGGATCTTTCTGGTATTCCACGAGCGTGCCGCTTCGCACCAGATTGCGCCCCTCCATGCTGTGATGGTTCTGGGTGCAAACGAGTTGATAGCGTTCGCCCGTCTTGCGGATTTCCAGGCCGGCACTAAACCAGGGAGCATCAGCCGTACGCAGAGCGTAGGCGTTGAACCCAACGCCCGTACCCACTCGTCCTGCGTGGGTACGGCCATAGCCGAGATGCACGGTGACTGAGTCGTCTGCATGTCCCGGCAAGATCCACACGGGAGCCCGCACCACCCGTCCTTGATAGTGGAGTTCCACTACCTCCTCGTTCATCACTCCCAGGCGTTCAGCAGTCGCCGGGCTCAGCAAGGCCGCATTATCCCAGGTCAGCTTGGTGAGCGGCTTCGGCAACTCCTGTAACCAGCCGTTATTAGCAAAGCGGCCATCCCAGATGGTGGGATCAGGCCGAAAGATGATTTCCAGGGACTGGGGGTTGGAGGCTGGAGGCTGGTTCGCATTGGGATCTCTTGCTGCTAGCTGCCAATCCTTCACCCCGCTGAATGATACTCGTTTGGAGGGTAATGCCGTTCCCTCGATCAGCCCATCATGCAGGACCTTGCGCCAGAAGTGCTCGAAGTCTCCGGCGAGATTCTGGTTTTTCCAGTATTCGCGCACGATGTCATAACCTAACGGATTCGGCTGCCCCAACAACGCGGCGAGTACCTCGTGAAACGATTTGCCGTTATACAGAGGGGCAATGAGCGGCTGGAGGATAGTCACCGTGCCGTCATAAGCTCGCGCATCGCTCCATGACTCCAGGGAATGAGCCTCGGGAAGGTGCCAGTGACAGAGCGCGGCAGTCTCGTCTTCGTACAAGCTACAGTGAATGCGCAGCGGCACTTTCGCGAGGCATTCGGCGAAACGCAGATCTGCTGGTGCGGTGAATATCGGGTTGCCACCGAGGATCACCAGCATCTCGATCCGGCCGGCTTCCATATCCTGCACCAACTCGCGCAGTGACTCGCCCTGCTCAACCGGCTTGGCCTGCACCGGTGTGGTGTAGGTCACGGTATGACCGATATTGCCCAAAGCATGATTCATCGCATGCGCCAACGCATAGAAGACAGGCGGCTGCTGATCTCCGACCACCACCAAGCTTGATCCACGGTGACGTTGCAGATCACGCACCAACGCGGCAATCCACTTAGCGTGAACGGCAACGGCAGTCCCCTTACCTTCCTGCCCTTCTGAGAGACCGAGATCCTGAGCGACAGCACGCGCGAAGTGCTCGATCTCACCGGCACGCAACGGCAATCGATGGTCCGCCATCGCGCCAGTGATCGACGGCGTGCTCTCGACGGCATACAGGCGATTCATCTGGCTGTGCTCATCCTGCACTCGCCGTTTCGCCGTGAAGTCGTGGACATACCGTACACTGCCGGGCAAAGAAAATAGGAAATCCGCGTCAAGCGCGAGAATCACCTCGGCTTTGTCGAGATGATACTGGGTATCAACGTTCTCACCAAACGCCAGACGAGCGCCGTCCAGAACCGCCTCACGTCCGGCAGGTTCATACTGATGCCAGCGCGCCGCCGGAAACTCAACGAGCAGAGCCTGAAGCTGAGAGGCGAGCGTCGGTGAAGTGACAGTCTCGGTTAACACACGGAGCCCCGCGCCCTGACTAAGGCGCTGTGCATCACGAGCGGTTTTCACCGCGGCAAGAAAGGCATCCCAGGTGCTGATTCGCCCTGCATTGGTCACCACCTGTGCGCGGTCAGGGTCATACAGTGTCAACACCGCAGCTTGCGTGAACGCGTCGGTCGCTCCGAGGCTCGCAGGATGTTGCGGGTTCCCCTCGATCTTGGTGGGCCGCCCCATATGGCTCTCGACCAACACCCCTTGAGCAATGCCGCCCAACAAGACCGCCGTGGCGTAAAATTGCGGTTTCCCCGGGATCAGTCCCTCGGGCGCCTTAACGTAAGGCACAATCTTCTCTGTCGGCTGGCGCGTACACGCGCTCAAGCCAGCCAAGGCCAGCGAAGCGCCCATAAGCTGCAGGAATCCACGACGGCTCACCGGGTCAAGCCAGACTGAGGCCTGGCGCGGGAATTCTCGCTGCAGGAGTTCGCGAAATTCCTCAGTGTCGCTCAGTTCTTCGAGGCTGCGCCAGTACTGCCGACCGTGCACGGCCGCAAGACGGGCGCGGATCGTGGCTAAGTCGAGCGGCATGTTAGACGTCGGTTTCATCGTCATCGGTGGCAAGTTGAACAGTTGGTGAGCTTGCTCTTGTCAATATGATACTCTTTGACCAGTGCCGCTCCGAGAGCGAGTTGGTCACCCGCAGGCTGCCAATCCATGCGCAAGACGTACTCGCGAGGGCGGACGAACTGCTCGGGATGGCGATGACACTCTAAGCACCATTCCATATCGAGCGAGTGCGCCTTCCACACCAATGGCATCTGATCGACCCGGCCATGGCAAGAGACACACCCAATCCCTTTCTTTACGTGGATGCTGTGGTTGAAGTAGACAAAATCAGGCAGATCATGCACGCGGATCCACTCGAGGGATCTGTCAGTGCGGAAGCTCTCCCGTACCGGTTCGAGTATCGGGCTGTCGGACCAGATCTGCGAGTGGCAGGTCATGCACGTTTTTGTGGGTGGAATGCCGGCGAAGGCGACCTCCTCCACGGAAGTATGACAATAGCGGCAATCGATGCCGAGGCCACTGACATGATGTTTATGGCTGAATGGCACCGGTTGCTCACGCGCAACCTCAGTCTGAGTTACATAGGAGGAGCGGCTGATAGCGGCGATGACCCAGAGCAGTGCCGCCAGGAAAAATACGGCGCCGAAGATACTCAGCTTTGAAAAGGTATTGGTGCTCGGAGGAAAGATCTGAGGCATCGAAACACCTTCTCTTTATCGCGTCTTCACAGCGAGAAATGTATATTGTGACACAACACTACTATGCGAGTAACCTACAGAAAACGACAAACGATGCTAGAGAAGGCAAGTTCAGGCCACAGGTTATCATCATGCTCGTTCGACGAACAGTGTGAATCCGCCCGTTCACTGAACGAAGCGCTTTTTCTCGCTGGGTCGATGAGTTACGCCCCCTCTCCCGTCGTGGAAAGCATACCGCAAAAACACCCTTCGATTAGGGGCCATGAGTTTACGTAGAAGGAAAAATCATGGCCGTCTTCACTGCCGGAGAGCAGCAAAGAGGAGCGCGAGAAAACAGCATTCGACGACAGCAGCGACCAGGGCAGGGTTGTCGGCGAGACGGAGGTCCTGGCGGAACCACAGTACTGCGGGTCTTGCCCTCATCTTCTCCTGCCTTCGGTGCTCGGTCCCAGATCGCCACCGGCGGGCTGCGGCGAAAAACTCAGCGGCAAATTATTCCTTGGCTGCGGCGGCTTTTAACATCTGCAGGATGTCGAAGTGGCCGCTGCCCGCCGCCACCGTCAGCGGAGTTCCACCCCAGCGGTCTTTCGCGTTGACGTCGGCGCCTCTGTCGAGCAAGAGGCGCACGACGTCAGCATGGCCGTAGTACGCCGCGTACCGTAACGGGGTAAAATCATCAACGTCTTTCACGTTGATGTCCGCCCCCTTGTCTAACAAGGCTTGAACGACGTCGAGATGGCCCTTGGAGGCCGCGTAGCGCAGTGCGGTCCCGCCATACTGATCTTTGACATTGGGGCTCATCCCGGCGGCTAAGAACAGATTGACCGCAACGAGGTCTCCCTTTTCCGCGCTCGCCAGGAAAGTGGCCTCACTATAGGAGAGATTGCGGGCGGCCAACTGCTCCCGCGGAGTTTCCGGGGTTCTCGTACAGCCGGCAACCGCGATCACAATGAGACTTACTGCAACAGCAACTCGTGAGTGCGGCATAGCAGTACTCCTTTCATCCAGCGGCGACCAGACGGCGTCTCCAGGCGTCCAGCGCAGCAAGGTCCTGAATGACTTTGAGACCGGGTCGCGGCCCTGGAGCCCCTCTCCTCCGACGAGTAACGTCACCCGTCGTGGCATCAACTCGCGCAGGAGTGCGACCTGCGCCCCGCCATGCCCTCGCTACGATTCGCCTGCGACACGCTGACGGCCACGGCACGAACACTGAGGTCCTTAACGAGCCCGGCCACTTGCGCGGGCGGGACTTCAGTCCCGAGATACAAGATACGACAGCCTGCGGCGGCAAGCAGCAACGCGACCATCTGTAACCCCAGGCCATGCTCTTCACCAGGCAGCGAGGCACACACCACCAGGGGGCCCGTAGCCCGCGCTTCGGGGGGAGACGCAGGGAACGCAGGAGGCCGCCCAAGCGTTCGGACAGAAAGTGCTCGTGGCGAATTTCCAACCGCGCCGCCGCCCACTCTTCACCCACAATGCGAATGAGGGGAGCAATGCGAGCACGCAGAAACTCTAGCGGTCCCAGCCGCCTCCAGTCTGCCGACAACAGCCGAGTCAGCCGCTCGGCATCGAACGTCTCGACCAAGCGCAGCAGATCGGAAATTTCCGGCGATCCTTTCTCCTCGGACACAGAAGCATGAACAACGCGTAGCGAGGCGACCCCGAGCAGCGGACCTGGCGGAGTTGCCGGGTAACCGCCCTGGTGGTACGTGTGACAAAAAACATTGCTTGTCATACGAGGTGCAGCATGGCAGCATGCAAAGCCCTCACCGTCCGGATTCCAGAAGCTCGCCTCCGCAAAATCATGCGAGCAAAGTCTATAACTACTCACGGAGGAATTTGACACGAAAGACGAGCAAGAAGCCAAAGCGCTGTTGGATGAGCTGGCTTGCTGCTTTGGCCGAGCCAGGAGCGGAGTGACGGTGAAATTCTCTGAAATTGTCGAACAAGCCTGTGACCTACTCCAACGCACCGGGC
>WNFB01003969.1_pt1 | contig 13107 bp, 10 predicted proteins | sample 5400501 | NCBI WGS metagenome assembly WNFB01 (sample SAMN13153341, study PRJNA577476) | soil metagenome | isolation source: 200 cm saprolite under Douglas fir tree site 2 hole 1 | place: USA:California | collected 2015-04-18
GCTCACTATTGTTAGAAACCAGCCCCTCGGCCACTATTCACGCCATCGCATGCGGACCGATGACAAGGCCCGAGCGAATTGGATCACAAGGAAAGAGAGAATCACAATGAAAAACACGCTAGCTAAAGGCTGTTGCAAAACCCAGTGTCCAACCCCTTGATTGACGCGAGTAGCTGACACAACGGCGTGGCAGATCGGCTATTCCGCTTATTTTTGCTCGTAAATTCTTTCAAAAAGTGTTGTGGCTTTCCTTTTTCTCTTGACAAGTTCTGTCTTACTCGATATAGTCGAGTACGTTATGATCGACTCCACCTTTCACCAAGCCTGGCTCTTCTACTCCCCTTTGGCCCTGCAAGCCGCTCTGCTCAAGGACGATTTGCTCGATCCCGTCGATCAGCTCTTGGAGGATCCCGCTTTGCTCGAGTTGGTCCAGCAATGTCTCGCGGCACGTTCCCCCGCTTCGGCGCGCACCGGGCGGCCCGGCATGGCCCCCGATCGCCTGCTGCGCTGCTGCGTCATGAAGCACCTGAAGGGCTGGAGCTTCCGCGATCTGGAACGGGAGCTACGCAGCAACCTGGTGTACCGGCGGTTCACGCGCTTCGATGCCGAAGCCACACCCGATTTCACTACCTTCAGTCGAACCTTCGCGCTGCTGAGTCCGAAGGTTACCGAACGGATTCATCAGCGGGTGGTGGGCCTGGCGCGTGAGCAAGGCGTCGCGCAAGGCCGCAAACTGCGCACCGACACAACGGCCGTGGAAAGCAACGTTCACTATCCCACCGACAGCTCACTTTTGGGCGACGGTATCCGAGTGCTCAGCCGCAGTCTGCAGCGCATCGCCGCCGAGTGTAAGAACGGAGCCCTGGAAGTGGTGGATCACGGGCGCGCGGTAAAACATCGCCTTTTGGAGATCAGCCGCGCCGCCAAGTGCTTGACCGAGGCCAACCAACAGCGCATGCGGGATAGTTACCAGAAGTTAGTGGGGCTGACCCGGGGCGTGGTGCGACAGGCCAGCGACGCGGTGCAACGATGGAGCAAGGGACGGCTGAAAGTGGTGGGCAAGTTCCTGCTGGTGGAAGCACAGATCGGCCAGCTGCGACACTTTCTCCCATTAGTGGAGAAGGTGATGACGCAAACCAAGGAAAGGGTGTGGGGCGGAAACTGCCACGTGGAAGGCAAAGTGTTGAGTCTGTTCGAACCGCACACCGAAGTGATTCGCAAAGGGAAAGCGCACAAGCCCAACGAGTTTGGTAGGCTGATGCGGATTGACGAGGTGGAAAACGGCATCGTGAGCGGTTACCAAGTTCTGCCGGGCAATCCGGACGATACCACCGCCTGGATGCCGGCCCTCGAGCAACATCAAGCGTGCTTCGGGCGAGCGCCGCAGATGGCTACCGCCGACCGCGGTTTTTTTTCGGCGCAGAACGAGCGTGCGGCGCAAGCCCTCGGAGTGAAAAAGGTGGCGTTACCGGCGCGCGGACATCTAACGGCCAAGCGGGCCAAGCAGCAGAAGCAGCGCTGGTTCCGGCGAGCGCTGCGCTGGCGGGCCGGCTGTGAAGCTACCATCAGTAACTTGAAACATCCCTTTGCCATGTGGCGAGCCAGCTACAAAGGAAACTCTGGATTTCAGCGCTACGTGGGCTGGTGTGTGATTACCAAGAATTTGTTTTCCATCGCTCGCTTTCAAGTGCGCAGGAGGGACCATGGCCAGGTCGGTTGATGCGACTGCCCAACGACGCAAACTGTTGGGCGAAATTGCACGTCTGGCAGAGATCGCCATCTTCGGAACGCTATCAGAAACTTACCGCACCTGCGGACAAGCGGGCTGCCATTGCCAGGGAGATGGACCCAAACATGGTCCGCATCTGAATGTGAGCTACCGCGGGGAGAAGGGTAAGACCACCGGCTACTATGTTCCCAAAGGAGCGCAGGATGCCACGCGACAAGGGGTAGAGGCTTGGCAGGAAATGCAGCAATATTTGCGAGAACTGGCGGAGTTAAATAAGGAACGGAACTTGCGGCGTGCCCGCGCGAGCGATTCGCAATGAAGCCATGGTTCTCTTTAACCCTCGTCTGCTGGGTATTGCTGTGTCTGCTACTCAGCCTCAGTCAGCAAGCTGGCCTGAACCACCCGTTGCAGGTTGCCGACTCGGGACCATGGTTGGATCGATGTGGCTGGTCCAACGCAGCGGTTCTCAGAAGCATGGAATTCAATCCAGTTCGTGCTGGACCGCTCGCATCTCTGGTCCTCGACAGTGCGTGGGCTGCGGACGATACTGGTCCACCGGGCCAGGAGACTCATGGACCACCCGAGCCGATCGGAAATTGGCAAGTTGCCATTCAAAGCCGCAGCTCAAAGCAACATTGAGCCAACTTGCTCCACGAAATTACTGGCGCAACCGACCGAATTTCAAGAATCGGTGTTTTGCAACAGCCTTTAGCTAGATATGCAGGACAAAGTTCGAGCGTTTGCCATTCAGGTCAAGAATCCCATTCCAGTCGCCAGTGATCGGCAAATTCTGAGCGACATTCGCCCTCGCACTGACAAGCGCCTTTGATCGCGTCCATTTCAAAGTTGCAGTGCTGCCATCGCTCATGTAAAGAGTTCCGTCAATCGTGTTACCACCTTCGGCAATGGTTCCTTTATAGGTGGGGTCACCGGAAAACGACGACAACTTTCCCGTCACGGCTGAATTCGGTGGATGGATTCTCAAATGTGTTGTAGCCGTCGATATCGTTGATCGTCAGGGTTCGACAACTGGCTTGTAACCTCGAAGAGCGAAGTAAATCACGTATGCGTAAGAAATCAGGGGAACAACAAAAGCTTTCTGTATTGAACTCGTATCGGAGATATAGCCCATTAGAGCCGGAACAAGCGCGCCTCCGATGATTGACATGACCAGCAAAGCCGAGCCGACTTTTGTGTACACGCCGAGATTTTTTACACTGAGCGCGAAGATAGTGGGAAACATGATCGAATCAAAGAAGCCAAGCAGCACTAAGGCCCATACAGAAACTGCGCCGGATCCGGCGATTGCTGTCCAAGTGCACAGGAAAGCACAGACTGCGAAGAATCCCAACAACCTGGGAGGAGCGATTCGTTTCATCATCGCGGATCCAGCAAAACGACCAATCATGAAGCCGATCAAATGCCACTTTAAGAAATTGGCGGCTACTCTTTCGGGCGTACCAGGCAATAGATGTTGAGTAAAACGAATGACAAAGCTGGTGACTCCGACCTGTGCACCGACATAAAAAAACTGGGCGATGACACCCTTAACCAAATGTTTGTATCGCCAAACCTCCCAATGCTTCCGCGGAGGCTTTTCTCGCTCCTGTACAGCATCTCCGCTGCCTTCGCGGATTTCTGGCAGGCGTGTGAAGTAAAGCAGGACAGCGACAACTAAGAAGAGAGCGGTGATTGCCAAATATGTGCCTCTGACGCGACTGGCTTCTAACGCCGAATAAGCTATGGATTGTTTCCGGGTCATAGCTGCAATTTGACCGGCAGAATGCTCAATGCCCGAAAGGATGAAAGCGCCACCAATGATTGGAGTCACAACAGCTCCGACCGCGTTAAAAGACTGTGCGAGGTTCAGCCGCCGCTCAGACGATTCCGGCGGACCGAGAATGGTGACATATGGGTTGGCGGCAACTTCCAGTATTCCCTGACCGCAGGCCATCACAAACAACGCAAAGAGGAAGAACCAGTAAAACCCGATCGAAGCCGCAGGAATGAACAGAAACGCGCCAACCGCACAGGCGAGCAACCCCAACAAAATTCCCTTTTTGTAACCTACGCGTTCCATCAGCCATCCGGCAGGTAGAGCGGCCAAGAAATAACCACCAAAGAACGCAGACTGAATTAGCGATGACTGCAAATCCGTCAGCCGAAATGTCTTCTTGAGATGGGGAATGAGAATGTCGTTGAGATTGACCCCGAGCGCCCACAAAAAGAACAGGCTGGTGACCAGCACGAACGCTACGATGTATCGTCGCTCAGTTAGGGGCGCAGAAGGTTTTTTCATTTTTTCCGTTACGTTAAAGCGCGATCGAGATGAACGTAACCGCCGTCGACATATAGATGTTGACCGGTGATATGGCTCGCTTTACAGGAGATGAGAAATACCACCGTAGCAGCGATTTCTTCGGATGTGGTCATTCGCTTTCCCAATGGAATCCTTGCGACGATCGTTTCCAACTTCTCTTCCGGATTGGAGAACGTGCTCAACCATTGCTGATAGAGCGGCGTCATAACTTCGGCGGGAACGACAGCATTCACGCGGATGCCGTAAGGCAGAAGCTCGACGGCCCACTCACGAGTCATGGCGAGGATCGCGCCCTTTGAAGCCACATAGCCAGAAGTCCCTCCTTGGCCGGTGACCGCTGTCTTCGAACTGATGCTGATAATGGATCCGGCCGTGTGCTTCAAATGTGGCAGCGCATAATGTGCCATGTTGTAGTAATGCAGCAAATTACGATGAAGCGAGGCAACGAATTGATCTGGACTGCCTTTTTCAAGTCCGACGCTATCATTCACTCCGGCATTGTTGACCAGGGCATCGATTCGACCAAGCTTCTTAACAGTTTGCTCGACAGCGGCGAAACAAGCCTCAGCAGTATTCAGCTCCGCCACAACCAAATAGCTGTAGCCATGGCATTGTCGTAAGTCCTCGTGTAACTTTTCTGCTGCATCCTGGTCGCGATCTATGATCACGGGAATTGCACCTTCTTCTGCAATGGTCCTCGCGATGGCAGCGCCGATGCCTTTGGCTCCGCCGGTGATGAGTATGACTTTATCTTTTAGCCGTAAGTCCACGATGTGGGCGCCTCTGGGAGGCGAATAGAAGCATCGCCATCGCCATCTTAGTGGGATGTTTTTTGTTGAAAGCCGACCGAGAAACATGCGTGCTCGTGTTCGTCACAGAGTTTCATCCGCGGAGATTGCAGAAGCCACCGTCTATCGGATAATCCACTCCAGTGATGAAGGCGGCTTCATCCGAGCACAGGAAAAGAGCCAGGGCGGCTACTTCCTCTGGTGCTCCCATTCTTCCGATGGGTTGAGCTGCGGCTAGCTTTGCAAACATGTCTTTTTCTTTGCCTGGGTAATGCCGCCTAAGATAACGGTCGACGAAAGGCGTGTGGACTCTTGCAGGCGAAATGCAGTTACAACGAATCTTATATTGCAGATAATCCTTCGCTACCGAATACGTCATCGCGATGATGGCACCTTTACTCATGGAGTAGGCGAAACGGTCCTCAAGACCGGAAGAGCCTGCGATCGATGCCATGTTCAAGATTACACCGCCACCGTTGGCTTTCATTTGCCCGATAGATGCCTGCATGCAGTTATAAAAACCTTTGACATTAACCTGGAAGATTCTGTCGAAGTCGGATTCCGTTGTTGTTTCGAGCCTTCCCACGTTCGATATGCCAGCGTTATTGACAAGAATTTGTATACGTTCCTTTCGGAATAGTTGCTCGATAACTGTTTTGACGTCTTGCGCGTTGGCCACATCACACAGGAAGGCACTGGCATTACCTCCGGCCCTGACAACCTCGCGAGCAACCGCCTCCGCTTGTTCTTCGTCAATGTCCAGGATTCGAACACAAGCGCCGCTCCTCGCAAACCTCTGGACGATAGCGCACCCGATCCCACTGGCGCCTCCAGTGACGACGGCAACTTTGCCGTCCAGGCGGAATGACTCCATGGTGCGAGCTTCGGTACTCACAATGAGATACCTCTCTTCCACGGAATAAAATCGTTTTGCCCGAGCAACTCAGCTTTGGTCTTCATTTCCCCACTGGCAAATTGAATAATGCGGTCCAAAATCCCACCACCCACTTGCTGAATTGTTTTCTGTCCGGAAATTATGCTGCCCGCGTCAATGTCAATGATGTCGGGCATCTTCTCATTTAGTCGGGAATTTGTAGAGATTTTCACCACCGGCGCGATTGGATTTCCTGTTGGCGTTCCTAAGCCGGTTGTGAACAGAACCAGGTTCGCTCCGGCACCTACCTGGGCCGTGACGCATTCCACATCATTGCCTGGAGTGCACTGGAGGTTGAGTCCTGGCGCAGTCGAGTATTCGGGATAATCAAGCACAGCAGTGACGGGAGACGTGCCTCCCTTTTTCGCCGCACCGGCGGATTTCATCGCATCGGTGATTAGGCCGTCGCGGATATTGCCTGGTGATGGATTCATGTCAAAACCAGATCGTACCGCTTTGGCTCTGTCACCGTAGTCCCGCATGAGTTGGATGAAACGGCCGGCCACTTCTTTTTGTGTGCTGCGATTGATGAGCTCCTGTTCTACGCCGCAGAGTTCGGGAAATTCAGACAGGATCGTTCTGCCGCCAAGGGCGACGACCAGGTCGGACGTGTGGCCGATCGCAGGATTTGCCGAGATGCCTGAAAATCCGTCGGAACCCCCGCACTTCAGCCCCAGGCATAGACGAGAAAGCGGCGCTGGTGTGCGCACGCACTTGTTCGCCTCAGCCAGCCCAGAGAAAGTTTTTCGGATAGCGTCGGTGAGCATTGTGAATTCCGATCCGCTTTGCTGTTGCTCGAACACAAAAAGGGGTTTGGAGAAATTTCGATTGCGGTGCTTCAATTCTTCCCGAAGTATAGCGACCTGAGAGTGCTGACATCCGAGGCTGAGAATCGTCGCGCCGGCAACATTGGGGTGATGAATGTAGCCCGCTATCAGTGCACATAAATTGTTTGAGTCGTCCCGCGTACCGCCGCAGCCTCCTTCGTGCATCAGAAATTTGATTCCGTCCAGGTTTTCAAAAATCCTCTTGCGCTGACTTATAGGGAGGCTTTTCGCCGTACCTGAGCTCTCGATTTCTACAGAGCTACCCTCCCGGTACGCGCTGACGAGTTCTGCGACTTGTTGCCGATAGATTTGCGGCGGAGCGAAGCCCAATTCTTCTTCAAATGCTTGTTTGAGTACCGCTATGTTACGGTTTTCACAGAAAACAAGCGGGACGACGAGCCAATAGTTCCGCGTGCCGACCTGACCATCCGTCCTGACGTATCCGGAAAAAGTCTTCTGAACCCAGTGCGAGACGTCCGGAGGCGCCCAGAAATAGTTCTCAGTTTTTTCGTGGAAGGGGGCCGCCTGATGATGTGTATTCCGAGTCGTTAACCGTTCTCCCAGCCCGATTGGCTCAATGGCTTTGCCAATCAGCACACCGTACATGACGACATCATCCCCTGGTGAGATGTCATGCATTGCAAACTTATGTTTCGCGGGAACATCAGTGCGTAAAGTGTAAGTCTGGCCTGAGAAACCGATCTCTTCGCCCTTCCGTAGGTCATTCAGCGCAACCAGAACGTTATCTTTCGGATGTAGTTGCAACGTTTGACTTGCCGTCATGATCCGGTTCCACCCGTATCTTTGGCCGCCGGACGCTTCATCCGACGCTCACAAGAAACGCCGATTTTTTGTGCACGCTCAATGGCAAGCCCTCGACCTGACGAACTGGTCCTGAAGGCGTATAGCAAGTGCAGCATCGGAATTCAAGATAAAAAATCGCAGTTTCACATATCAAAATGCTACCCTAGGACACCTTGAGGAACCGGAAGCCAGAAGTTGGTTTCCCGATCGCGCGACCGGCAGCATCTTGGCAACCTGAATCAATAGATACGTCGACCCCGGAGACTTGTACTGTGATCCGAACTCGAGCATCGAAATCAGCGCCTGTCGGTGTTGTTTCCAAGATCTTGAGACTCTTGGAAGCGCTTAACGCCTCGTCTACAGGGTTGTGCTTGAAAGACATTGCCGAACAGACAGCAATCAATAAGAGCACGGCTTATCGTTTTCTCGCACATTTGGAAACTGAGCGTTATTTATACCGCGACGATTATGGCGCATACATGATCGGTCCCAAACTCGTACGGCTGGGCTCGGGCGTTTCCTATCAGACCACGCTTCGCAGAATAAGCCGTCCGCTGCTGCACCAGTTGTGGAAGATAACGAGTGAAACCGTAAACTTGGGAATCCTGGACGGGCAAGACGTTCTTTATTTGGATGTAGTGCAGAGTCCCCACCCGTTTCGCATGGTCACACACGCTGGCACCTGGCGTCCGCTTTACTGTACCTCGATGGGCAAAGCGCTCACGGCTTTTTTGTCCACGGCCGAAAGGGAACATGTGTTGTCGTCTCTCCAATTCGAACGCCTGACGCCGCACACGATTACTCACTTGTCGCGATTCCGAAAAGAATTAGAAAAAATCAGAGAGCGCGGATATGCACTGGACGATGAAGAAGCGACTTTAGGAGCACGCTGTGTGGGGGCTCCCATTCTCCTGGAAGGAAAGATAGCAGCAGCCATCAGCATAGCTGGTCCAACGACCAGAATCGCGCGGGAGCGAATTCCGTTCTATGTAAGAGCTGTTGTCGCTGCGGCTCAGGCGATCTCACGACATCTAGGCACCACTTAATTCCAGGAGGGACTCGGGATCTGTAAGTGAGACTACGCGAGCATGGAAGACCATCTCTTGATTCCACGATGTGAAATAATAAGTCCGATATATAGAATTCTCTTGACTACCATCGCCGGCCTGGCATTAGCTAAACGCCGTGCTGTCAGTCTCCCATTACTCTATTTTGATCGAAAGGCGAGTGCCGGCCGTCGCTCACGTTCGGGAGGCGGCAAACTCACCGCATGAAACTCATACGTTGGGGTGAAGTAGGGCAAGAGAAGCCGGGTCTCCTTCTCGAAGATGGAACGCGTTTGGACGCCTCCAATGTTGTGGCAGGTTACGATGAGAAATTTTTTGAAGACAGCGGGCTCGACACTTTGCGGCGATGGCTCGACCGACATGAATCGTCAGCTCCTCGTATCTCGTCTTCCATACGCTTAGGTCCTCCGATTTCCCGTCCAAGTAAGATTATCTGCATTGGCGTGAATTACCGCGACCATGTCGCCGAAAGCGCGGCCCAGGTGCCGCCGGAACCCGTGGTTTTCATGAAGGCAACTTCGTCGCTTATTGGTCCGAATGATCCTGTGGTCATTCCGAAGAACGCCAAGAAATTGGATTGGGAAGTGGAGCTCGCCGTGGTGATCGGCAAGAAAGCGTCCTATATATCGAAGGAAGAATCTTTCGAGTTCGTCGCCGGTTACGCACTTCATAATGACTATTCGGAGCGGAGCTTCCAGCTTGAGCGCGGAGGACAATGGGTGAAGGGCAAAAGCGCAGACACTTTTGCTCCACTGGGCCCATTTGTAGCTACACGGGATGAAATACCAAACCCGAACAATCTGGCGATGTGGCTGAAAGTGAACAACGAATTCCGGCAAAACAGCAACACAATGGAAATGATCTTTGACGTCTCGACGCTCATAAGCTATGTAAGCCAGTTTATGACACTGCTGCCGGGAGATGTGATCAGCACGGGAACACCCGGTGGGGTTGGCCTCGGAATGAATCCGCCACAGTATCTAAAGGCCGGTGATGTGGTAAGCCTAGGCATCGAGCGATTGGGAGAGTCGCAACAAAGAATCGGTGCTTGGGAGCCTATATCATAATGACCAGCAAGCGATGGCCTGGATTTAGCCACATGAAGGACGTATGAGGCAGTCGCTGCTGTTTCTTTTTCCCGGCATCCCAGCGTCGGCATTTGCTCTCGCAACCAGTGTTTTCGTCCTGGCGCCGAGCTCATCCGAAGAACACCGATCGACAGTCAAACCGAACGTAGTCCACTTCGAAGATATTGCACAACAGGTTGGACTGACCGCGCTCAATTCTTACGGTGGCGACAAACATAAAGAGTTCATTATCGAAAGCACCGGCAACGGTGCAATTGTCTTCGACTATGACAACGATGGCTGGCCGGATATTTTTTTACCTAACGGCTCGCGAGTGGAAGGATTCCCCAACGGTCAAGAGCCTACTGGGCACCTTTATCACAACAATCAGAACGGCACGTTTACAGACGTAACTGCAAACAGCCGGCTTGTGCATGCAGGATGGGCTCAAGGTGGGTGCGTCGGTGATTACGACAACGATGGATATTTGGATTTGTTCGTCACTTATTGGGGACAAAGCAGCCTCTACCACAATAACGGCGATGGCACTTTTACGGACGTGACCGAAAAAGCAGGGTTGACGACTGCCAAGCCGGAGTGGAGTACCGGATGTAGTTTTGTCGACTATGACCGCGATGGCAGAGCCGATCTTTTTGTCGCGCGCTATGTTGATTTCAGTTACGACTCCGTGCCTCGACCGGGAGAAGGACAGTGGTGCAAGTGGAAGGGGATCAATGTGATGTGCGGGCCGCGCGGACTCAAAATGAGTGCTAACGCGCTGTACCACAACAACGGTGACGGCACGTTTGCGGATGTCTCGCAAGACTCTGGAATTAGAAAGGCTTCGGGGTGTTATGGGTTCACGTCGCTGTCCTCTGATTTCGACGACGACGGCTGGCCGGATATTTATGTTGCCTGTGATACAACGGCAAATCTTCTTTATCACAATAACCACGACGGAACCTTCACAGAAATCGGCAAAACAGCGGGTGTAGCTTTTAACGAAGAGGGCTCCATGCAGGCTGGCATGGGCCTCTCCGCGGATGATTTCGCGCACGGTGGCCATCAAGATATTGTCAAGACCAATTTCAGCGACGATACACCAACGCTCTTTCTCAACCGTGGCAACAATGTTTTTGACGATGTTACTCGCAGCGCAGGCGTTGCAAAAATTACGAGATGGTTAGGGTGGGGCGTCCAATTCTACGATTTTGATAATAGCGGATGGCCCGGAATCTTGATCTCCAACGGCCATGTCTACCCGGAAGTGGAAGGCAAGGATCTTGGAACGAGTTACCGTCAACCGAAATTGGCCTACTATAATTTGCGGGACGGAACGTTCGCCAACATTACGGCGCAGGCCGGAGCCACACTCAGCAAGCTACACTCTGGTCGTGGTATGGCTCTCGGAGACTTGTTCAATAACGGGCGTGAAGAGGCGCTTGTTAACAACATGAACGAAACTCCTTCTCTTTATTACAACGCGGCTCCGGTGGGCAACTTCATCAGCCTGCGATTAATTGGGGTGAAATCAAATCGGGCCGCCTTGGGAGCGAAGGTGACGCTCGAACAAGACGGCGACGTGCACCAAAAAGAAATTCGCAGTGGTGACGGGTTCATTTCCCAGAGTGATTTGCGCGTGCACTTTGGTCTTGGAAAAGCTGCGAAAGCAGCGAAAGTCGTTATCCGTTGGCCTAATGGACTCGTCGAAACGCTCAGCGATCTTCCCGCCAATCGGTTCTACATTGTGCATGAAGGTAGCGGGGTCGATTCCAAACAGACCCGAGGTATCAGTCCGGTGCAAATCAAAATCCCGGCTAGTGTTGGACGTAAACCGGCTCGGCTTCGTCGCTAGGCGGTCCCGTTCGATGAAACCACGTGATCGAACTCAGATGCATACTTTCCGCGTGCTTGACCGTGGAATGTTGACATTGCTCAGACGAAAATCTGTTTGGGTGGAATTATGTACCGTGGCAGGCTTCATCTCCGTTCTCGCATTCTTTTCTTCGGGAGATGTTGGCCGCGCGCGCCCGCGACTTGCGCAGACGATGTCGCCTCAAAACGTCCCCTCGAATGATGGATACGTGGGGTCGAAGATTTGCGCCGAGTGCCACGGAGCGATTTACAGCAAGTTTTCTCAAACAGACATGGGCCGGTCCATGCTTCTCGTGTCACCCAGACTGCTGCAGACGTTCCCAAATTCTGGGCACATTTTTGACGCGAAGCTGAACCGGCACTTCGATGTTTTCGTAAATGGCGGAAATCTCTACCAGGATGACTACGAAACGGGGCCTGATAGCAAAGAACTTTTTCGTGACACACAGAGAGTGGAATGGATTATTGGATCGGGAGCCAATGGATTCGGTGCAATCGTCCGGCGCGGCGACTATCTTTTTGAAGCTCCGCTTTCGTTTTACTCAAAGACACAACGCTGGGCATTGTCCCCAGGATATGAAACCTACGATTACGGATTCAGCCGTCCAATTCTTCCCGGGTGTATTGTTTGTCATAGCGGCCGCCCTCAGCCCGTTGATAATGGCAACGGCCGTTTTCTGGACCCCCCGTTCAAGGATTTGTCGATCGGCTGTGAAAACTGTCACGGCCCTGGCGCATCACACGTGTTGGAGATGAGAGAGATTGGACCCAGTCCGGATGGCGCCAGTCGCTCTATCGTGAATCCTTCAAAGCTTCCTTCCTGGCTCGCTGACAATATCTGCGTGTCGTGTCACCAAACTGGAGATGCCCGGGTGTTAAAACCGGGAAGGAATTACCAGGATTTTCGGCCGGGCTCAGCACTCGACGACGCGATCGCAATTCTCATGGTTCCACCGCGCCGCGATTCTCCTCCTCAGAATGATCTTCTCCAGCATTATTTCTCGATGACTCTGAGCAAGTGCTACGAAAAAAGCGAAGGTAGACTCAGTTGCATCACGTGCCATGACCCTCACGTCCAGCCCGCTAAACAAGAGGCCTCGATGTATTTTCGTTCGAAATGCCTCACATGCCACACGGAAAAAAGTTGCGCAGTTCCGCTGACGATTCGCCAACGGAAGAATCCGCCCGACGACTGTTCCGGGTGTCACATGCCAAAGCGGGACGTAAAAGAGATTTCGCATTCCATGCTTACAAACCATCGAATCATCAGGGAGTCTGGTGAGCCCTTCCCTGACCGCGCATTCCACATGACAACGCCTGCGCTCCCCGATCTGGTTCATCTCAGCGCGATCCCCGGCGCGAAAGACGTGTCTCTTCCCTCCATCATACTTCTTCAGGCATACGGTCAATTAATAAACGCTCATCCCGAATATCGCGAGCGCTATTTCGCTCTGGCGGAAAAGCTTCGAAGGTCTGCACCGCAAGATATCTCGGTGCTGGAAGCGCTTGCCTACAGCGCCCTTCAAAACAAAAGTGATGAGGGAATTGCCGAAGCCATTGAATATTTGAATCGCGCCATTGATGCAGGCTCTACGTCTCCCGCGGATTTCGAGCAATGTGGCAGCCTGCTCATGAGTGCCGGCCGTCAGCCAGCAGCCGCGGACCTATTGCAGCGAGGAATAGAAATGATTCCTCA
>WNFB01003972.1_pt1 | contig 13106 bp, 10 predicted proteins | sample 5400501 | NCBI WGS metagenome assembly WNFB01 (sample SAMN13153341, study PRJNA577476) | soil metagenome | isolation source: 200 cm saprolite under Douglas fir tree site 2 hole 1 | place: USA:California | collected 2015-04-18
AGTTCAAGAGCCTCGACCTGAATGCCGTGATCAAAGACCTGCATGCCTTGATGACGGACTCGCAGGATTGGTGGCCGGCCGACTTTGGCCACTATGGGCCGCTTTTCATTCGTATGGCGTGGCACAGTGCGGGCACATACCGCATCGGCGACGGCCGCGGCGGGGCGGGAGCTGGTCAGCAGCGCTTTGCGCCGCTCAATAGCTGGCCGGACAACGTAAACCTCGACAAGGCGCGCCGGCTGCTCTGGCCGATCAAGCAGAAGTATGGGCGGAAAATCTCCTGGGCCGACCTCATGATTCTCGCCGGTAACGTCGCATTGGAGTCGATGGGGTTCAAGACCTTCGGTTTTGGCGGCGGGCGCGCGGATGTCTGGGAACCTGAAGAGGACATTTTCTGGGGGCCTGAGAGCAAGTGGCTTGCGGACGAGCGCTACAGCGGCGATCGTGATCTTCAGAACCCCCTCGCTGCGGTGCAAATGGGCCTGATCTATGTGAATCCGGAAGGGCCGAATGGAAAGCCGGATCCAATCGCTGCGGCGCGCGATATCCGTGAGACATTCGCGCGCATGGCGATGAATGACGAGGAGACCGTTGCGCTCATTGCCGGAGGACATTCATTCGGCAAAACGCACGGCGCTGGCGTTCCCGCTCAATATGTAGGAAACGAACCAGAACGTGCCGACATTGAGGATCAAGGCTTCGGATGGAAGAATAAGCTTGGCAAAGGTTTTGGTGCCGACACGATCGGCAGCGGCCTGGAAGTCACTTGGACCACGACGCCCACGAAGTGGAGCAACAACTTCTTCACCAACCTGTTCAGCTTCGAATGGGAACTGACGAAGAGTCCGGCTGGTGCACACCAGTGGACGCCGAAAAATGGCGGAGGCAACGGTACCGTGCCGGATGCGCATGATCCCTCCAAGCGCCACGCGCCATCCATGCTGACCACCGACCTCTCCTTGCGGTTCGACCCTGCCTACGAGAGGATTTCACGGCGCTTCTACGAGCATCCGGATCAGTTCGCAGACGCGTTTGCGCGGGCGTGGTTCAAGCTGACGCACCGCGACATGGGGCCGATCTCGCGGTACCTGGGCCCGCTCGTTCCGAAAGAGCCACAGCTGTGGCAAGACCCTGTTCCCGCCGTGGATCATAAATTGATCGGGGAGCAGGACATTGCTGCTCTCAAGGCGAAGATCCTCAAGTCCGGACTGTCGATCTCCGAACTGGTTGCGACTGCCTGGGCATCGGCGGCGTCGTTCCGCGGCTCTGACAAGCGCGGTGGGGCGAATGGAGCGCGCATTCGCCTCACGCCACAAAAGGACTGGGAAGTGAACCAACCGGCCGCACTGGCCAAGGTCTTGCAGAAGCTGGAGGCGATCCAAAAGGAGTTCAACAGCTCGCAGTCCAACGGGAACAAAGGGAAGAAGGTGTCACTCGCTGACCTGATCGTTCTTGGCGGCTGCGCAGCCGTCGAGGAAGCTGCGAAAAAGGCCGGGCACGACGTGAAGATTGCTTTCTCGCCGGGACGCACGGACGCTTCGCAGGAGCAGACCGACGTGCACTCATTCTCCGTAATGGAGCCGATCGCGGACGGGTTCCGCAACTATCTCCGCAGCGGACAGCCGCTGTCGGCTGAGGAGTTGCTGCTGGATCGGGCTCAGTTGCTGACACTGACGGCCCCCGAAATGACGGTTCTTGTCGGCGGCATGCGCGCCTTGAATGCGAATTACGGGCAGGCCAAACACGGCGTCTTCACCAACCGGCCCGAGACGCTGACGAATGATTTCTTCGTCAACCTTCTCGACATGCGTACGAAGTGGGAACTCTCCTCTACATCCGAAGGCCTGTATGAGGGGCGCGATCGGGCGACGGGCCAAATCAAGTGGACCGGCACGCGCGTCGATCTCCTCTTCGGTTCGAACTCCCAGCTCCGGGCAATCGCAGAAGTCTATGCGTGTGACGACTCAAAGGAGGCGTTTGTGAAGGACTTCGCGGCTGTGTGGAACAAGGTAATGAACCTTGATCGCTACGACCTTGCCTGATCTCGCCGATAGAGCAAGCTTTCAACTTCGTGCTTGCTCTGTCGCTTGTAACGGAGTCGTCGCGTTCTCGGACTTAAAGCCGAAGAAGTGCCGAAGAAGTAATGAACGGCGAGCTGGCCACGGCTGGCGACTAGACGCACTTCGTCGGGTTGCGCCGCGAGCGGCCGAATCCTGCACTTCCCCGCAGGGTTCGGCCTTTGTTATGTGAACCGCCCTGTGAACGGCTATTGACGCCGACCTCCTGCATCCGAGAACATCGTCCCCGAATCCAATGGAAGAATCGCGGGAGCGCTCATGAAGATTGGTATCACCTGTTATCCAACCTATGGCGGGAGTGGCGTTGTTGCCACCGAACTGGGGCTTGAACTCGCCCGCCGCGACCACGAGATCCACTTCATCTCGTATTCCCAGCCCATTCGCCTGATCGATACGGCGCCCAACATCCACTATCACGAGGTCGAGGTTTCGCGTTATCCACTGTTCGAATATCCGCCGTATGACCTCGCTCTGGCGACGCGTATGGCTGAGGTGTCGCAGCTCTACGAGCTCGACCTGTTGCACGTTCACTACGCGATTCCGCATTCGGTGAGCGCCATGCTCGCCAAACAGATGCTGGCGGCGACTCCGCCGCGACGCCATCTGCCCTTTGTCACGACTCTTCACGGCACCGACATTACGCTGGTGGGGCTGGACCGCTCTTATCTGCCGATCACGCGCTTTTCGATAGAACAGAGCGATGGGGTGACCGCTATCTCGCAATATCTGCGCACGCGCACCATCAGCGTCTTCGACATCAAGAACCACATCGAGGTCATCCCGAACTTTGTCAATTGCGATGAGTATGTTCGCACGGCGGGAAACCAGGAGCAGCGACGGGAATATGCTTCGGACGACGAGCGCATCCTGGTCCATCTTTCGAATTTCCGGCCGGTCAAGCGCATCTCCGATGTGATTGAGATCTTCGAACGCGTTCGCAAAAAGATACCGTCGAAGCTGCTCCTGATCGGCGATGGCCCGGATCGTTCCCAAGCCGAGTGGCTGGCAGTGCAGAAGGGCATCCATGACCATGTCCTGTTCCTGGGGAAACAGGATCGTGTTCAGGAAAAGCTGGCTGTCTCTGACGTGATGCTTCTTCCCAGCGAACTCGAATCGTTTGGACTGGCAGCTCTGGAGGCGATGGCTTGCGAAGTCGTCCCCATCGCCACTCGCGCCGGGGGATTGCCCGAAGTGGTCGAGCACGGAGTAACCGGATTCCTCGCCGACGTGGGGGACGTGGACACGATGGCTCGCTATGCCATCGATCTCCTCGGGGATGAGTCTGCTTTGCGCGCGCTGGGAAAGCGGGCTCGCGAGGGTGCCCGCGCGCGCTTCTGCACCAACAAGATCATTCCGCTTTATGAAGACTTTTACCGGCGGGTGCTGGGGCAATCGTCGTAGTGGTCATTAACTCTTCGGGATTGGGCAGCACCGGCAGACGGAGCCGGATCTGAGTGCCGACGCCTTCCTGGCTCTCGATCATCATCTTGGCGGAGTCACCGTACAGAACCTTCAGGCGCTCTGCGACGTTTGCCATCCCGATCCCGGTACCGCCGAGTCCGTCTGGTTGCTCGAGCAGATGCGCTGTTGCCATGCCGACCCCGTCATCCTCCACTTCGATGATCAGCCGCGACTTGATAAGCCGGCTGCGCAACGTGATGCTGCCCCCTTCCACTTTCGGGGAAAGGCCGTGCTTTAGGCAGTTTTCTACCAGTGGCTGGAGCAGCATGCTGGGGACCATGACCTCGAGCGAAGCCGGGTCTAGTTCCTTCAGCACGCGCAGCTTATCGCGTCCAAAGCGCACCACCTCAATATCCAAATAGTTATCGATAAACTCTACTTCTTCGCGTAGCGGCACAAAGGAGTCTGTGCTGTGGAGCAGCCGGCGAAGGATGGTTGCCAGCTTGAAGATCATTTCGCGCGCGGTGTCCGGATCGAACCGTACCAGCGATGAAATCGAATTCAACGTGTTAAACAGAAAGTGTGGATTGATCTGGTTCTGCAATGCCACCATGCGCGCCTGAAGCAGAAATCGTTCCTGCTCCTCCAGCTTCATCTGAATGCGCACGGTATTGAAGATCTTGAGCTCGGTGCCGACCACCATCACGGAGCACAGGTAGATCGCGCCCTCCACCCACAGATTCGGATGCTCCAGGCTAAAGATCGCATTCGGCCAGAATCGCCAGATTTCGGTCTGCAGAAAACGTAGCCCGACGATGGTCAGAAGAAACGTGATTTGCCAGTCGAACAACCGCGGCAGCGGCAGATTGCGGCGGACCCAGTTGTAGATGCTGAGATCGATGAAAGGAGAAAATGACCAGATGTCTTCTTCGTCTGGCACCACGCGGCGCAACTGCCCGGCGACCAGGCCGCAGAACACATTGAATGGCAACGCAGCCAACTCGCCGTGCAGAGCTGCCGGCAGCGCGATCAATGCGCCGCCCAGCCCTCCGGAGAGCCGGCCCCCGATCACGCCCAGCAATACGGTGGTCTCCAGGGCAAGATCGCCCGCGAGGAAGTTACGCGCGCTGAAGCGGATCCAGACGCCGAGCGCGATGGGGATCGCCATCCACAGAGCCAGATAAATCTTGCGCCGAGTTTCCCGGTTCTCCAGAAACAGAAGCTTCTTGAATTCCTTGGAGCGGACCAGCGCGCTCGACACGGCCGCGGCAACGCCTAGTTTAATCAGGAGATTGACGAGAATCAGCCGCTGTTCCATCGGAGAATTCTTTTCCGGAGACCGCGCGCTCGCGATCTAGCGCCCGTGGTGAAACTCCAGTCGCCGCCGTCAGCGCCTGAAGGCGCTATCATAGCGCAACAATTGCGGTATGCCTGAAGGCATACCCTGATACGAATCTCACACGACAGCACCCTTCTGGCCTTCGATTGCGTCCGCCGCCTGTTTCAAAAGCTGTTCTACATCGCTGCCCGGCGGCACTCCGCCCTGGGCAAAGTCGCGGCTGCCGCCGCCGCGACCGCCAACTGTCGCCAGCACCTGCTTCAGCAGCGCTCCCATGTCTGCCGTGCCGCCCGGGGACTGTGCGAAGACCAGGCCCGGCGGGTCCATCGTGCTTGCCACCAGCGCGACGGCGGGAACTCCGGCGCGAGCCACTCTTTGTGCAAACAGCTTGGCAAAGCTGATGTCGCGATCGGCAAATAAGCGCACGATTCCTTTCCTGCCCTGGGCTTCCGGCTGCTCGTTCAGGGCCGCCAGCGCCATTGCCTCGGCCAGTTTTTCGAGCGCTTCGTCCCGCTGCTTGCGAAGCAGTTTGCCGTCGTCGAAGGTCTTGCGGATTTGGGTGGGAACATCCCCCAGTTGGGTTGAGAAGAGTTTCGCGGCTTCACTGAGGGCGGCGTAGTCTCGGCGAGCAGTGCGCACTGCTCGGCCGCCGCAGACGAACTCCAACCGCATGCCCTGACGCACCGCTTCCGTTTTGCGAATAAGGATGGAACCGATCTGGCCAGTGGCGCTGACATGGGTTCCGCCGCACGCCGACAAATCAAAGCTCGCGATTTCAATGAGCCGCAGCTCGTCCCGGCCGGCAGGTGGCAGCTTGCGCAAGCCCAGCTTTTCTGCCTCGTCCCGCGAAACAAATCGAATCGTTACAGGGCGATTCTCGAAAATGATCTCATTGGCGCGCTTCTCGGCTCCGACAACCTGCTCGGTGTCTAGCGATGGCGTCGTGAGATCAATCGAGCAGTAGTCTTCTCCCATGTGGAAGGAAACTGTCGGCATCTGATAAAGCTCGATGAAAGCAGCCGACAGAACGTGCTGCCCGGAGTGCTGCTGCATGTGATCGCGTCGCCGTTCGGCGTCGATGTTTCCGTGGACCGCTGCGCCCGGCGCCAACTTCGCGGGCGCTTCCAGGTAGTGGACGATCCTGCCGTCTTCGGTCTCGGTGACCTCGGCGACCCGCACCCGATCATTCGCACCGGTGGTCAGCCATCCGGTGTCATAGACCTGTCCGCCGCTAGTGGGATAAAACGCCGTTTCCCGCAGAATGACGCCGGGGCGAGGGTGCTCCGTAGAGGGAGACACAATTTCCTGCACGACCGAATCGAATTCGTGGAGGTCAGAAGTCGGGTAGTAAAGCCGATTCGTCATGGGGACTCGGCGACGCGTTACAAAAAAGCCAGGCACCGGCGACCCACTGCACACGAAAGAGCCCGTTACCGTTGCTTCCTTCCGGACCTGGCGGGGTTGGCGGGAAAACGTCGCGCGGGACCGATGCCTGACCATTCTCATTCTAGCAAGGATGACTGCCTTTTCTGAGGTTGGCGATCCGTTTAGTTAGATAGGCAAAGTAGAGACGCGGCGTGCCGCGTCTCTCTCTATACCCGCAACGGGTCATCCGCGCATGCGGAGACGCGGCACGCCTTTCTACGGATCGATATGCCCGCAGCCGCGAGAAACTGTGTCATGATTCCACACGTGCTATGAAACGTCGCCCCAGTCTCGAACTACTGGACTCCGACGCAGGAACCGAGCGCGAAATCGCTGGCTCTCTCCGCGATTTGCAGATGTTCAACCAGTGGTTCGGCGGCGTTCGCACAACCGAGAATCTCGTCCGCCGCGCGCTCGCGGAAAGCCATGTTCATAGCGCTTCTCTGCTCGAAGTGGCCGCCGGAGCGGGCTTTGTTCCCGCCCAAATTCGAAAGCGCCTTTCCCCAAACCTTGACCTGACAATTACCCTTCTCGACCGCGCCCGTACCCACTTGGATGGCAGCGACCGCGCAGTGGCGGGCGATGCGCTCGCCCTGCCTTTCGCCGACAGATCTTTCGACCTCGTCAGCTGCAATCTCTTTGTGCATCATCTTGCTCCAGACCAACTCCGTCCATTCGCCCGTGAGGCGCTGCGCGTGTGTCGCGTCGCTTTCCTCATTAATGACGTCGTCCGCAATCCCATCCATCTGGTATTGACCTACGCCGGATTTCCTCTTTACCGCAGCCGGATCACTCGCAACGACGCTCCGGCTTCTGTGCGGCAAGCTTATACGCCTGCCGAATTACGCGAACTCTTACAACCTTTGACTTCCAGACCAGTTCAAATCTCAAGACACTATCTTTATCGGATGGGGATCATCGCGTGGAAGGCGGCATGACTCGCGCTTACGATCTGATTGTGATGGGCGGCGGCCCGGGCGGTACGTCGGCTGCCATTACAGCCGCGCGCGAGGGCTGGCGCGTGCTCCTTGTCGAACGAGGCCGTTTCCCGCGCCACAAGGTTTGCGGAGAATTCGTTTCAACTGAGTCGCTGGCTTTGCTGAAATGGCTCCTCGGTGACTCGCAACAAGATTTGCTCGGACGGGCGCTCCCCTTGTCGGAATCAAGGCTCTTGCTGGATGGGCGCATGGTTCGCGTCCCAGTCAACCCGCCCGCGGCCAGCATCGCTCGTTACGATCTCGATCTCGCCCTCTGGAATGCCGCTGAGTGTGCTGGCGTGACCGCCCTTCAGGAAACAACTGTCCAAGGGATTGAAGGCGAGAATCCATTCCGTGTCGCGACCTCGGCCGGTGAATTCTGCGGACGTGCCGTCATCAATGCCACTGGCCGCTGGTCCAACCTCAGGCGGGCGGGCAACCACTCCACCGGCACCCGATGGCTGGGCCTCAAGGCACATTTTCACGGCGAGCTGCAGCCGACCGTCGATCTTTACTTTTTCGAGGGCGGATACTGCGGCGTGCAACCGGTCCGCAGTCCAGACGGATCAACTCTGCTCAATGCCTGCGCCCTGGTTCGCCCAGGTGTCGCGGCAACGCTCGAAGAAGTTTTGTATCGCCATCCGCTCCTCGCAGCTCGTAGCCGGTGCTGGCGCGTCGTCTTTGCGCCGGTCTCCACGTTTCCGGTGATTTTGCGCCAGCCGATCCCGGTTTCTGGCAGCGTCCTCAACGCAGGAGACGCCGCCGGATTTGTCGATCCCTTCGTAGGAGACGGCATCGCTCTCGCCCTTCGCGGAGGCAATATCGCCGCAAGTAATCTGTTTGCATTCTTGCATGGCCAGTCTCAACTTAAACAATCACTTGAAAGATACCAGCGGGACTATCGCCACTCGCTGCGGCCGGCCTATCGGGCGTCTTCCCTCCTTCGCAGGTTTCTAGGAGTACCGCGCGGGCTGCGAGGTGCTCTCCTGTCGGCATGCGAAAGCAGCCCAAGCCTCGCACGCTATCTGGTGCAGGCGTCCCGCTCAAAAGCAGTAGCGTCGCATCAGGATTTGCATCAGTAGAGTTGAATGTTAGGACAGGGCCGGAGTTTCACCGCACTAGCAGAACTTCGCGGATGGCGTCGCGCGCCAAGAAGAACTTGATGGAAGCAAAATCGCGAAACAGGTTTTCGATATTGCGGTTATTGAAAACCCGCTGCAGGCGCGGAATTTGCTTGTCCCCAGTTCCCGTCAGGCGGACCTCCTGGGTTTCGAGCATGTCGGTGCCGGTGATGTGGAAGCGGTAGCAGGGCGCGTCCGGGCCGGCATCCCTCGTATGAAAGAAGACGAGTAGCAATCCACCGGGTTTCATCACCGACCACAGACGGTCTATGGTCGGCTTAACCAGCGACTCTTCCATGTAGTCGGGGAGATTCCAGCAGAGGACAACGTCGAACAACCCGTTAGCGTAGGTCAGGTTTTCGTCCAGAAATTTCTTCCTGTCGGGAACAAGCTTGCCGGTTTCGTCCTTTACGCGGAGCGCCGGATCCAGCGAAGCCTGCAGCAGGTCCTCGCTGTAATTCTTGTGTCCCTTGGCGGTGAGGAAGCGGATGTTGCTGGCCGAGGTCGAACCGAGGTCGAGAACGCACAAACTCTCTTCGGAATTCAATAGCCGAGAGATCTCCGCCATGCCGCTGGAGCGGCGGCTCCGCTTCTGCGGAACGGCGGGAGCCGAAGCCTGGTCCGAAGAGCCCCGAAAAAATCTCATCACGTTGTCAGCAACCGATGCCATCAATGACTGCACCCGGACAAGTTAATGCGCGGCATCTACGAAGCCGCTGCCTTGCCGGGTTCCCTCTGAATATCAATCTTCCCTTGGAAGGAAGCGCCGTCCTCAATCGCGATGCGGTGCGAGGAAACGTCGCCGTTCACCACCGCCGACTTCCGCAGCTCGACTCGCTCCGAAGCACTGATGGCGCCGTCCACCTTGCCCTGGATCACGACGCTCTTGGCGTTCACCGTGGCCTTGATGGTTCCATTGGGGCCGACGATCAGGCTGTTGTTGCGCAGCTCAATGGTGCCCTCCACGTGCCCATCCACGTACAAGTCTTCGGAGCCTGACAGCTCTCCTTTGACGACTACTGACTTGCCGATGTGGGCAAACTCGCCCGTCTTGGGAGCGTCCATCCCTAGGCCTCCATCTCATCGCGCTTCTGTAATGCCAATGCCGCGGAGATTCAAATTGTAAATCATCAGACGGTTTCGGGTTCGGAATCGTTGCCGCGAACCCGTGTTTCCGCATGGGGTTAGAGTTTCCGCGCGGAGGCGCAGGATTTGCCGGAATACAACGCGGGGTCTGCTACCATCGTCTAAGCCGTAATGACGATGAGCCGCTTTTCTGCGCCTGCCGTTAACTGCCTCTGGCGCGCCGCCACAGCGATCACTCTGCTTGCTGGAGCAAGCCTTGCCCAGCAATCTACGGTGTCTTCTGCACCGCCCGATCCAGGCGAACTGGTGCGGAAAACGGTCGACAACGAAATCAAGGCGTCCAAGGATGACAGCGCCCGCTTCATGTTCCGCAGCACCAAGACGACCCCCAAAGGCTCCGTCACGAAAATCTACGTTGAGACCAAACAGGCAACCGCCGGCATGGTCGTCGCCTACAACGGTAAGCCATTGACTCCGGAACAGCGGAAGGCCGAACTAGTCCGCATTGAACGCTTCCTCAAGAATCCTGAGGAACTGGAAAAGAAACGTCGGCAGGAACAGCAGGACGCTGACCGTACGATGCGCATCGTCCGCGCGTTACCCGATGCTTTTCTCTACGAATACGCCGGCGAACAACCGGGATCAGCCGGTGTGGGAAAGCTTGGCGATCCTCTGGTCGTGTTGAAGTTCCGGCCCAATCCGCGCTATGAACCGCCCTCACGGGTCGAGCAGGCTCTCACTGGGATGGAAGGTGTCCTGATGCTGGACACTCGCCGCCATCGCCTGGCCTCGATCGATGGAACTCTCTTCAAGGAGGTCAGCTTCGGCTGGGGGATTCTGGGCCATCTGGACAAAGGCGGCCACTTTTTGGTGCAGCAGCAGGAAATCAGCGACGACGACTGGGCCATCTCGTCCATGAAATTGGACATCACGGGGAAAGTTCTGCTGGTCAAGAGTCTGGTTTTCAGCATGACTGAAGTATTCAGCGACTTCAAGCCGGTCCCGAAAGACACTAGTTTCGCCCAAGCCATCGAGCTGCTGGAGAAAGAGGAGGGGGTGTTTGCCGAGAACTTCTCAGCGGGTACGATGACGCAGCGATAACGGAGCCGGTCCTCGCTAAGTGCCGCCAGCCCGAAGCGTTTCTTCCCGCACCGTAATTTTCTGGACCAGGTCTTCGCGAACGCGATAACCGGTTCCGGGCGCGTCGCTGACGGCAATCATTCCCGCCCTACTGACTTCCACCTCAGGTTCGATGATGTCTTCTTTCCAATACCGCTTGGAAGCGGACACATCGCCGGGCAGTCGGAAATTATCGAGCGTGGACAATGCGATGTTGTGCGCCCGCCCCACACCCGACTCCAACATCCCTCCGCACCATACCGGAAGATTGTGTTTCTGCGCGACATCGTGCACTTTTTTCGCCTCCGAAAAACCGCCGACGCGCCCCGCCTTGATGTTGATGATGCGGCACGCACCGGCCTCGAGCGCAAAGTCGGCATCGCGGGCGTGCCGAATGGATTCGTCCAGGCAGATTGATGTGCGGATTGCCTTTTGCAACCGGGCGTGAAGATAGATCTCATCGTTCCAGAGCGGCTGTTCGATCATCAACAGGTTGAAGGCGTCAAACTTCCGCAGGTGCTCGGTCTGGTCGAGTGTGTAGGCGGAGTTTGCATCCACACTGAGGAGAATGTCGGACCAGCGCGCGCGTACTTTTTCAAGCACATTAAGATCCCATCCCGGCTTGACCTTGAGCTTGATGCGCCGATAGCCGGCGGTCACTTCGGTCGCAATCTTCTCTATCAACTGCTCAAGGGTGTCCTGGATGCCGATCGAGACTCCGCAGGCAATCTCGCGCCGCGTTCCGCCGAGGAGTTTCCACAGCGGCAGTTTCTGGATCCGGGCCTCAGCGTCCCAAACCGCGTTTTCCAGGGCTGCCTTGGCCATACGGTGCCCGCGGACTCGCGCAAATAGATCCGGGCACTCTCGGCCGGAACTTACTCCGTTCTGCAGCAGAGCCGGCGCCAGATAGTGTTTGATGGTCGGCCAGGCAGTTTCAATCCACTCGGAACTGTAGAACGGGTCCTCCCCCGCGACACATTCTCCCCAGCCTCGCACACCATCTGCCTGTACGCTGACCAGCAGAATCCGCCGACTGTAAACTCGTCCAAAGCTCGTTTCAAAAAAATGCACGAGCGGCATGTGAATTTCACGCAGTGTTACCGATTCGATTTTCATGAGTGCTTATGGGGCCAGTCGAGGGGAATTCGACTGGCGGAGACTGGAACCCGGAAGTATAGAAGGTGTGGGCCCGAGGATCAACAGATTCTGTGTGCGGCAGGACGACCGCTCAGAAATCAATACCCGAACTCCTCGTCCCAAGATCCCAGAAGAAAACGACCATTGCCGTCGCCGTTCCGTTCATAACCTAATACGACCAGGCCTTCCGCAAACGCACTGTTGAACTGCTCTCGATTCTTCGTTTGTACTTCCAGCGCTCTGGGCCGGGTGGCGGCCGAGCCCTTCCAGTCGTAGATCTGGGCCGGCACTGCGATGCTGGCACGAGGCTCGAAGTCGGGCCGACGGCCGCCGTTCAACACCGCGGTTACTCGCCGTGACTTCATCCACCATTCCGCTACCAAACGGTCGGTTGGCAATCCGCCCTGTAAGGGAGATGTTGTGATTCCGTACTGGTTCACGTTGTAGCGACGCGCGAGTGCCCCCAGCTTTTCGATGTTGAGATAGGCGTTCTTAATTTCCAGCGGATCGAACGTCCACTCCATGAGCTCGAAGCCGCGCGCCAGAGCGTCGTCGCGCTGATAGAGCTTCAGCCGTCGTCCCAGGCCTCCGTTACGATACTGTTCGCAAACAGCCAGCATCTGCGAGTGCAGATAGGAATGCCCGTGGCGCATGCCCGGAATGGCCAATGCAAAGCCGACGAGATCTTTGCCGTCGAACGCTCCGATCACGTGTCCGCCGATTTTGTTCGCAACCACAAACAGACGGATCGGGACCAGGTCGGCGTCCGAGAATGCCCAGACTTCTTTCTGCAAGGCGAAACATGCCTGCATCTCCTCCAGCGCTTCGCATTTCCGGATCGTCACCGCGGTGTTCACGGTTGGGGTTCCTGCTGTTTCGCTTGTTGCCAAAGCTCTTCGAGCTCGTCCATGGACGCCTGCGCGGGGCCGCGGCCGTTCGCGCGTAGCCGTTCCTCCATCCACTGAAAACGCCGTTTGAATTTGCGATTCGTTTTCCGTAAGGCCGATTCCGGATCAAGCGACAGATAGCGCGCAATGTTCACCAGCACGAAGAACAGATCACCCACCTCATCCTCTAGCCGCTCGCGCAGGTCCGCCGAAACCTGAGGCTTCCCCGATCCGGCGATGCCGCGACCAACCGACTCACTCTTGACCGGCAAGTTCTTCAGTTCTTCACGCAATTCCTGGGTCTCTTCTTCGATCTTGGAAAAGAGCCCTTCGATTTCCGGCCAGTCGAATCCCACATGCGCCGCTCGCGAACTCAGCTTGTGCGCTTCCAGTAGGGCCGGCATCTTCGACGACACACCGGATAGAACCGATTGCGCTTCTGAGGCGGCCTTGGTTCCACTGTCCGTCTCTGCGCTCTTCTTTTTTTCTTTCTCTTGCGCCTTCAGCGCCTCCCAGTTACGCAAGACCTCGGCCGG
>WNFB01006497.1_pt1 | contig 13106 bp, 12 predicted proteins | sample 5400501 | NCBI WGS metagenome assembly WNFB01 (sample SAMN13153341, study PRJNA577476) | soil metagenome | isolation source: 200 cm saprolite under Douglas fir tree site 2 hole 1 | place: USA:California | collected 2015-04-18
TCACGCTCATAAGCGAGCGGGTTCGAGCCGCCTGCATCGGAGGTGAAAATGATGTCGAAGCCGTTGGCGTTGGTCACGTTGCCGCCATTCCCTGTGGTGGCCAAATAGGGATAGGTGCCGGAGATCAGCACTGGGAAATTCGACTGGTCGGTGTTGGGAACCTTCGTGTGATCAATCGTGATGGCACGATGAAAGGCGTACGAACCTATCACCGTGAAGATGACGCCGTTGCTGGAGACACCGCCTACGGTCACCACGACATTGCCGGTAGTGGCTCCGGCTGGCACCGGCGCAACAATGCTCGTCGCACTCCAACTGGTCGGAGTCGCTGCCGTACCATTAAATGTGGCTGTGCTCGATCCTTGCGTCGACCCAAAGTTCGTTCCCGTAATGGTGACCGAGCTGCCGGCCGCTCCTGAGGTGGGAGACAAGCTGGCAATAATGGGGCTCGAGGATCCCGCTCCCGTGTAGGCTGGCCCAACGGCGTAGAAGGTCGAAGGGCTGCTCTGATTATTATATTCCGCAGTCACCCAATCAGCGGGGCGAACGATGCCCGACACCCGAGCTTCATCAATCACACCGTTGAAATTGTCGTTGCTGCCCTGATCGAGCTTCCAGCCAATCTCGCCTCGCGGCGAGGTACCATAGTTGGTGGCCTGATTCGGACAATGTTGTTTGTTCCCCCGGCACCGGTATAGCTCCCCACGATGTAGTGCCAAGCGTTATCCTTCAGGTTGGTCGTTCCGACCGAATAGCACGGCCCCCACCCACCCACGTTGAGAATGAAGGCAGCAACTCCTTGATTCGCCTGATTTAGCAGGAACAAATTGTATCCAGTTATGCCAGTCGAATCGCCATCGCTAATGACCATGGGAAAACTCGTTTGCGTCGCTGAGGCTTTAACCCAAGCACTCGCCGTCATGGCCCCGCTGGGTTGCAACGTGCTGCTAGAACCCAAATCCACAAAGTGGGTGGTGCCATCAAAACTTGCTCCCCCATCGATCTGCCCCGTTGCCGCGAGTCCTCCACTATTTGTGCCGTTGTTGCCGTTGCTCGTCGAATCGCTCGCCGAAAGCGTGGTGCCATTGGGAAGGTGCCAGACACCCTTGTAGTTGCTGTCCCACACCGCCGTTTTATTGGATGGATCGGTAGTGACCGAGGAATTTCCGTAGAACACATAGATGACGGTATCGGAGCTGTGGGACACGGTCGGCACCTTGACCCAGAAATTCACCGCGCCGGTGGAGGCATTGTAGGATTCACGCTCATAAGCGAGCGGGTTCGAGCCGCCTGCATCGGAGGTGAAAATGATGTCGAAGCCGTTGGCGTTGGTCACGTTGCCGCCATTCCCTGTGGTGGCCAAATAGGGATAGGTGCCAGAAATCAGCACTGGGAAATTCGACTGGTCGGTGTTGGGAACCTTCGTGTGATCAATCGCGATGGTACGCCGGTACAGATAACCGTTCGACCACAACTGGTTTAGGGCCAACACGGTGAGAGTAATCGTGGTCGCATTCGTCAAGCTGCCCGACGTGCCCGTGATTGTCACCGGGACCGTTCCCGTAGTCGCCGTGCTGCTTGCCGTCAGCGTCAAGGTGCTCGTGGTCGTGGTGGGGTTCGGGCTGAAGGACGCCGTCACGCCGCTCGGCAAGCCCGACGCGGACAAGCTGACGCTACCGCTGAAGCCGTTCTGCGGAGTGATCGTGATCGTGCTCGTGCCGCTGGCTCCCTGCGTGATGCTCAGGCTGCTCGGCGATGTGGAAAGGGTGAAGTTCGGCGGGGCGCTCACGGCGAGCGTGGCCGTATGCGTGGAGCCATAGGTGGCGGAGATGGTGACGGAGGTGGACGCGGCCACTGCACTGGTGGCCACGGTAAAGGTTGCGCTGGTGGCCCCGGCGGCTACAGTCACGCTGGGCGAAACGGTGGCCACGGTGGTGTTGCTGCTGGAGAGGTTGACCACGGCGCCGCCGGCCGGAGCCGCCCCGCTCAGGGTCACCGTCCCCTGCGAAGAGTTTCCTCCGGTCACGCTGGTCGGATTCAGCGTCAGCGAGGAGAGAATTGGACAAGACGGAAACTTGAACGAAGCAATCCGCGTGGACCAGTTGAACGTGCCGTTTGTCTGGAGGTATTCGTTCGCGTACCAGAAGGTGCAGTCGTCGGCTGGGTCCAGGGCCATCGAGGTGTAATCGCCCCAGCGGTTGAGCTTGTGGGTTTGCGAGCCGGTGCCTTCGATGATGCTTGTCTCGCTCTGAAGCATCCCGAGCGGGTCTGAGGGCACACGGCCAGTGTAGCGGATCGCGGGATGAATCCCGCTCGAGCTCACGCTGAAGCCCAGGGCGATATTGCCCGCCTTATCCATCGCGATCGAGCCCATCCAGCGGAAATTCGAATCGGGCGCGAACGTGCCTTGCTGAAAAACAAAAGGGTTGCCGTTCGGATCGCGCAGCTCATACCAACGCACACCCACCGAGCTGCCCGCCGCGATCGAATGATTGGTGACGAGCGATTCGTGGTCCGGCAGGAAATTCCGGTAGGCCAGCCGGTACATCAACCGGTCGCCCAGCGAAGCGAGCTGCTGCGTGGTCCCCAGTTGCGGCACGCATGTGCCTCCGCCGCAAGCCTCACTGAACGGAGCCACCGACAGGCTGGTCGGGCCAGTCAAGGTCGAATTGGCAGCGTTTGAAAAATCCACATGGAAGCGCCAGAGGTTGAGCGAGCTGAGCGTCGAGGAGTCAAAGTTCACGAAAAACGCCGGTTCGCCCGCAGGCGGCGGAGTGGTGCCGTCAACGTCGCTCGGGAGCAGCCCGCCGAAGCTCGACGACAACTGGAAGCACTGCTGCGTCGCCGCCACGCCCGTGCGCATCGAGGCGCTGTCAAACGCGCAGGCGCGCCCGCCGGCGAAGAGGTTGCCGCTGAACATGTTGAACGACACATAGTAAGCGTCGCTCCAGATGCCCATCTTCGGATAGTCGTTGAAGTTCGGTTGCTGGAAGGCGTAGCGGTTCCACGTGCCGGTTGCGTCGGAAGTCGTCGAGACGGCGACGCATTGAAAGAACGGCGGTCCGCCCGTCACGGAGAGTTGCGACATCACCCAGCGGTTATGGAGCTTGTCATACTGCGCGATGGGGTCGCCGTCGTTGTTCGTCTGGCACGGCCCGCCGAAACCCTGCCAGAGCGTGTTTCCCGCCGCGGGGCCGAAGACGAGATTTCCGGTTGCTTTGTCGTATACGGCGAATTCTGTGTTCACCCACTCGACGAACTGTGTCGCTCCGGCTGCACCGTTGGTGTCCGGCGGGGCCGAGCCATTCGCCCCCACGCCGTCGAAATTCAAGCCGCTCGAGGTTGCGACGGCCGGTAGCGTCGAAGTTTGCAGGACTGGATCGCTAATGAACTGAACGGCGCGCGGCGGGTGCAGCAGGTGGATCTCATGGACGCGTTCGCCCGGAGGCGAATGTAGGACGGTCATATCGCGCAAAGGCGGCGAGGTGTCGTGCTTGACTTCGGGAATCACTTCCGCGCCGCGCATCACTTCGGGCGACGCCTGCCCCACCGGAGGGGCATTCTCAGATGCACCCTTGTTCGCTGGCGCGCGCGCTCCTAGCAGCGCCGCCGCGAATATTACCACCCCGGCTCCCGCCAGCAGTTTCTCCTTCATTCGTCCCTCTTCTGTTCCTCGTTAGTGCCTGCGTCGCTCCGCTCAAACGGCTCGTCAGCGTAATTTAGGAATAAAGCACCACACAGGACACCATGGGGTGCAAACTGGGGGGAGTCAACGGTACTTCCGGCCTAAAGATCACTATCCTGCCCCCGCCGTTGCCAACCGAGAGCAAGGTGGAACGATCTGTGAGATGTCAGGCTCGGAGTTGACCAAAAAGTAGCCTCGCCTTCGAGGCTGTGGACCGCTCGCCCGCTTGTCAAGTAACCCGCCAATTACCTGGAGATTGGGCAGGTTGTAGTACTACTTCGGAAGAGGGTAAAGCCTCCCCCCTTGGACAGAGGCCTCACTTCGATGTGGACGGCCCGACGCCGGTGGTCAAAGATTTGCAGGGCAATATGCACATGGGTGCCTCGGCCAGCACCAGCGTCAACCGCAAGGATTTCGGTTTGTCGCGCGGCAGCCTCTAGCCGGGATGACCTCATCCTTCACCCAATGCAGATGGATGACGCGCGGCTTAGCTTCTGCTTCAAAATGGCACTCTACTGCATCACTATCAGCCATCGCCCTCCTTGCTGCGATTATAGCTCCCTCCCAGAAATCCTGCCCGCCATTCGAGGTGGAGGATGTCCAAAGTCGGAAGCACGTCGGACGCTGCCAAATATCTCCACCGCTTTCTCTCTCGTCAGAAGAAGGAAGATCTCGCGTTGCTTGCCGAGCAAGGACATGAATGAAAGAATGCTTTTTCTGCTGACGGTATCCTGCTGCCTGGGGAGGCGGAGTCGTGGGTACAACAAAGAATCGGGGGCTCTATGAATTCAAAGTGACGCTGCGCGGCATTTCCCCGCCGATCTGGCGGCGGATACAAGTTTGGGAGGACCACACGCTGGCCCAGCTCCATCGCGTTCTGCAGGTTGTCATGGGCTGGGAGAACTACCATCTGTACGAGTTCAGGATCGGGGGCAAGCTATTCGGCGATCCTGATCTGGATGACGAGCGCGAAATCATCGATGCTAAGCGGACACGAATCCGCAACGTTTTGTCGGGCGTAGGGGCCGAATTCGAATATGTGTACGACTTCGGAGATTATTGGCAGCATGATTTGCTGTTGGAGGCGATTCTGCTGCCTGCTCCAGACACGACCTATCCGCGGTGCGTCGGTGGAGAGCGGAGCTGCCCGCCGGAGGATGTTGGGGGAATAGGGGGGTATGAAGACTACCTGGAAGCGATGGCCGACGCCAATCACGAACAGCATGAAGAAATGATGGCGTGGCGCGGGCCGTTTGCCCCCGAAGCATTCTCAGCCGAGAAAGTCAACCGGGAGCTGGAAAAGAAGTTTCGCCCCATTCGCAAGAGAGCCGTCCAGAAACCGAAAGCTGCAAACCATGCGTTGTCGCCGAAGGCGGAGCAGCTGCAGGAGATATTATCCAAACTCGTTTTCCCGCAGAAGCAGCGAATCCGCATCAGACCCAACGAAACGGTTCCTTTGGAACTGAACGCGCGCGACCGCGAACTGATTGTGTCCCATACTTTCGCAGACGAATCGTTGACCAAACGTCTGCGTATCATGCCCAAGCCGGGCGAGCGTCCGCTTTTTCGCTTTACCTTGGATGACTTGGATGAACTCGCAGGCTTCGTTGCGGCCGAAGCCAACCACACCAAAGACAAAAGACTAGGAAAGGAGTTGGACCAGGTCTTCGACCGAATTCAATCTACTTTGGATGACTACACGGACGAGGACAACTGAACCAGCCGCAGCAGCAGCGGCATGGTGTTGCTCAATGGGCCCCGCAGCATTTCTTATATTTCTTGCCGCTGCCACAAGGGCAGGGCTCATTGCGACCGATCTTGGGTATCGCGCGACGAACAGGCGCAATCGTGTACCCTTCCGACAGTGTGGCCAGCACTTCTTTCTCAGAATCCATTTCTCGCTCGTCCGGCCCGCCGTTCTCTTCCCGCTCGTGAAAGCACTGCATCCAGCCCATTGCCTCGGCTAAATCGGTTACGAGCGGAGCGCGGTACTGGCCCCGCTGCATGGCGCTCTGTTTACCCAAATTCAAGGCATCCTCAACGTCTTGCCAATCGATGGCAGCGGTGTCCACGAGGCCCTCTTCGTAGGCGCGCTGGAGTTCTCCGATGGCCTCTTGCGGCCAGATGTCCGTGCAAACATGGGCCAAACCGTCCCACTGCGCGCCTGGCTTCCGCTCCAGCTTATGGAACAACCGGAGAAAGTACGCCATAACCTCGTCGCGCGTGCGCTGGCCGGTGGTTACCAGCGAAACCATGCCATCCATAGCCACCGACCGGACGTATTCGTTCGCCTGCTCGTTCTCGATGAGCTCGGTCATGCCACTAATATCTCCGCCCGATACTGACGCCAATATTCGACCTAAATCCTGAGTCACAACGTCACCGGCTAGATCAAACACAAACTCGCCAGGGCGGGAGAAGATTCGCACCAGCGGTGGATAGGCGCGCGTTTCCCGAAACAGGGCCAGCAGATACAGAGCGTAGATGTGGACCATGCGTCCCTGATCCGCCAGCCAGCGTTCCGGATCCCTGTCAATGTCTTCGAGAGTTTCGAGGAGGATGGGAATGACCTCATCCTGTCGAGCGACGGCTTCCGCAACGAGGTGTTCAGGGAACGAGCCACGGTGCCGGTCCAGGTGCGCAAGAAGCTCTTGGATATCCATGACGCCTTCAAGAGTAGCATCTCAAAGGAGTCCAATTGAAGTTGTCCCCACCTCAGGCTGCAAGTCGGGATAGGCCCTCAGAATCTCCGTTTCGCTCATTCCTTCGCTCACCATACCGATGAGGGTTGCGACCGGAATGCGCAAACCTCGGATGCATGGCATTCCGCGGCATCTGCTCAGGATTCACTGTAATTCGTGGAACCGTTTCACTTTGGCCTCCCTGCCGAAGAGTTCGGCGGCTTTTGCTGAACTTGTCTTTCCGAAAAAAGCATGGCCCTGGTATCGTTGCAGTAGGGAGTACGTAAGTTCCGGCAATGTATATTTCAATGGCAAGTAATGCAGGGGCAGCAGGTTTTGCTTGGTGTCGTCTGCCGATCGGCTGCGTGTGTGGATACGGTGAACCTGGAGACCAACAAGGCGCCGACACAGTTGGCAGCGCCACGTATCGCGCTCTGGCACGTGCCGACAGAGCGTTTGATAGAGTTCCGGCTCGACCTGCGGTCGCGGCCGTTTTGGGCGAAGCGGCATCACAAGCCTTTCGGGCCTGCTCTAGGAATCCCTGCCTCCAAGGAGAGTGGCGCTGTCGGACAGGGCGGATCGGTTGGATCTCTTCATCCGCTGTCAAACCACCGCTCGGCGGGAATTCTACCGGGCTTTGCACGAATACCAAGAGCTAAAAAACGGCCCATCCTCTTCACCTTCGGCAAGTGGGAGTCACGGCTAGGCGTGTTGTTCATGTGGACTCCAGCAGTGCCCGAAAAAACTAGCCAGGTGCCAGCGTGCCTCTATCGGCGCTGGCAGGGCTGTGCTGTTTGGGGGCCCAGCCTGCAGCAGGGAGACTTGACACGCGAGTCGCCTATCCGTACGATTGGATTGATCTGTTCAACAGCTCAAAACACGGAGGAAGAATGACCAAGGCGCTGACCGCCTACACGCTCAAGACCCAATTGGGTCGTGTCCTGCAGGCGCTTCGCGACAACGAACGCTTCGTCATTCTGCGGCGCAATCTTCCGGTGGGGGTCCTCCTCAGCATCCAGGACTATGTCAAAGAGCACCCGGACCAGTATGAGGATGTCGAGGATTTCATGGATACCTTGCTGGAGGAAAGCGACGCTGAATTCCAGCGGAGCTTGCAAAAAGGAGCGCGGGAAGGCAAGCGAGGTCGCTACCTGACCCACACCGAGCTTAGACTCGCGCTGGCGAGCAAGAAGCTTCGGTGATGCCTGCGAGCTTTGAGGCGAGATACAGCCAGCAATTCCTTTCCGACCTGCAGAAGCTCGACCCTCCAATCCAGCGACGGATCCTTGGGGCCATCGTGAACAAACTGCTCGTAGACCCATTCAAGTATGCAAAGAAGCTCATAGAAAAAACGGGTCCAGGCCGCTGGCGGTTTCGAGTGGGCGACTATCGGGTTCGCTTAGATATCGAAGGCCGTGTGATGTTTTTTTACCGTGTGCGACACCGGCGGGAGATTTACAAGTGAGTTGACCCACATCCCCACGTGAAAGCGTGGCCGGCCAGCTGCTTAGAAGCTCACCGTCGCTGCGTTCCCCCAGTTTCAGACTCGCGTCTATCGACCTGCCGAAGGAATCCGCAGATCGGCCCCGGGTGGAGTTCTGTCCTCGCCAGAGGGTAACCTGTCTCGGCTGCCTGCTGTGAGCCGCCGGCACGGCCAAAGCGCGGCGTGCACCGAAAGGGCGATTTTTCAAACAAACTCACATAATCCATTGCGGATGAGCCTCTTGGCAGTTTCGGGATTCGTCTCTGCGGAGCAGAAAACACCAACGCGGTATTCCGGGCTGCTCGCCAGTCTGAGAGGGGGTCAATGGGTGGCATTGGCATGAGGAAATGCAGGAAACCGAAACACCGTTAAATCGATTGGCAAGCGTCTCGCCAATTGCGCCCGGCGTACCACTGCGGCAATGGCCCGCAGGAACTTGTCTTGCTCGCGCCATCAACGCGGCACGGCGGCGGGCGAATGCGGCCTTGGCCGACTGCCTCCAGCAAATCCTGAACTCCCCGGAACTGACCTCGAGACTTGGAGGTCGGGACGCAAGCCCAGCGATTCTAAAAAGCGCTGGGTGGCCTGGCGATCAAACTTCGGATCCTCTGCTTCGATACACAGGAAGAATCGATCGCGCGAAGCCAGAGCAAACCGCGGCCCCGCAACGCAGCGCAACCCAGCCGTCGGCCGCTAAGCAAACATCGCCCTGCAACTAGCTTGCTCGCGACGACGCGGCAGTGCGGCACGCTCTTCCGGCTGTGTCGTCGACAGCTCGCCGCAAACGTCCGCTTCGATGCATTGCGAAGAGATATAGAATGCTGCCCGTCAACGCGGAAGCCGGTGAGCAACAAGCCGCCGGCCGTTAAGGGGGGTCCTTATGGCCTACCAGCCGATTGAAAACTACGGAATCATCGGGAACACGCGCACGGCGGCACTGGTTGGGATGAATGGATCGATTGATTGGCTCTGTCTTCCGAAATTTGATTCTCCGAGCGTTTTCGCGGGCATTCTTGACGAAAAGAAAGGTGGTCACTTTCGGATCGCTCCTATCGTCGAAGGCGTCACTCAGAAGCAGTTTTACTGGCCGGACACCAACGTCCTCGTCACGCGTTTCCTCTCCAAGACGGGCGTGAGCGAAATCACCGACTACATGCCGATAGAAGAGACGGGGCGTTGGCACGGCGAGCACCAGCTCATCCGCCGTGTCAGGGCAGTGCGCGGGGCGATGAAGTTCCGGATGGAGTGTCGCCCAGCCTTCAACTATGCGCGGGATGTTCACCAGGTTCAGGCATGCCCAGATGGAGTGAGCTTCTGCTCGCCAGCGCTGAGCCTGGGTCTGGCCGCTCAATTGCCGCTCCAGGAGGACGGTCACGGCGCGGCGGTTGCTGAGTTCACCTTGCGCGAGGGTGGTTCGCGCGCCTTTCTTCTCCAGCAGATCCCGCAAGGAAGCAGTTGTGGCAACGCAGTCAGCGAGACCGAAGCCGACTCCATCTTCGAAAACACGATCCGGTACTGGCGCCGTTGGCTATCAAGATGCACGTATAGGGGCCGATGGCGGGAGACGGTCCAGCGGTCGGCGTTGCTGTTGAAATTGCTTACCTTCCAAGAAACGGGCGCCATCATCGCGGCACCCACTTGCAGCTTGCCGGAGCACGTGGGAGGTGGACGCAATTGGGACTATCGCTACACCTGGATCCGCGATGCCGCCTTCACCTTGTATGCTCTGATGCGGATCGGCTTCACAGAAGAAGCAGCCCAGTTCATGGATTGGCTCGGAGCCCGCTGCCACGAATTGGAACCCGACGGCTCTCTCCAGATCATGTTCGGCATTGACGGCCGCCATAACTTGGCCGAGGAAACTCTGGGGCATCTAGAGGGTTACAAGGGCTCGCGTCCCGTGCGGATCGGCAACGGCGCCTATGGTCAACACCAGTTCGATATCTACGGTGAGTTGATGGATTCGGTGTATCTCTACAACAAGTATGGGAGCCCCATCTCCTATGAGCTGTGGAAGGATCTACGCCAACTTCTCAATTGGGTCTGTGACCATTGGCGCAAGAAAGACTATGGTATCTGGGAGGTGCGTGGTCAGCCGCAGCACTTCGTTTATTCGAAGATAATGTGTTGGGTCGCGTTGGACCGGGGGTTGCGCTTGGCTGATAAGCGCTCTTTTCCGGCGGACCGTGAGCGCTGGTTGAAAAACCGCGATGCTATTTACGAGGAGGTGCTGGCCAAGGGTTGGAGCCCAAAGCGGCAGGCGTTCGCACAGTACTACGGGGGAGACTCGTTAGACGCTGCCACTCTGATCACTCCGCTTGTTTTTTTCCTGTCTCCAACCGACCCGCGAATGCGCCAAACTCTCGCTGCGATCAACCAGTCGACCGCCAAGGGAGGTCTGGTTTTGGATAGCCTTGTCTACCGCTATAACGCCCAGGCGGGTGTCGACGGCTTGGAGGGAGACGAAGGGTCCTTCAACATGTGCACCTTTTGGCTTGTCGAAGCCTTGACCCGTGCCGGGCGAACTGACCGCAGGCTGCTGGAACAGGCTCGGCTCATTTTTGAGAAGATGTTGGGGTATGCCAACCACCTGGGCCTATTTGCGGAAGAAACGGGGCCCTGTGCTGAAGCACTGGGAAACTTTCCGCAGGCTCTTACCCATCTGGCGCTAATCAGCGCAGCCTTCAATCTCGATCGGGCGCTCAGCGTCGACGAACTCGAATGACCAGGACTCGCAGGCTCACGGCGAAGAGAATGAAAATTGCAATGATGAGTGCAGGCGAAGGTCAGCCCCTGTTGACGCCGAGTTTGCTCATCATCTGCTTCGCAACATGTCTTTGCGTATGGCTAGCCCCACTATACGCAAGACGCGTAGGTCGTGCTTCCGCAGTTCAAGCTCAGCCGTCGGGACCTTGGTCCGTCGTTCAATTACACCTACCCGGGCAGATTCCTCCCATTTTCGCGGGCTACTGCCCTCTACGGTGGCCCTTTTTCTTGTGCTGTTTCAGGTCGCAATCCTGGTCCACATCCAGGCGTCAGGCAAAGGTCCAGATTTCTCACTACTCGGCTAAATGACCGCCGACCTCAGAGGAGGACCTGCAAGGCGAGAGGATAGTTTCCGGGTGGCCGACCATCCGTGAAACGCCTGGACTTTCATTTGTCGTTCTCTTCAAGACGCTCACAGACTACGCCAGTGTACTTCGGCATAAAGCGCGGACGGGGGATAACTATAGGAACGGCACTCCGGCGAGCCTGGCCAATCTTTCAGAATGCTTTCCAACTTTACGGCATTGTACGCCGCACTCATTTCTCTTATCTTCTAGGTTCGAGGTGCAGACGATGAAAACGCCGTCACGACTCATGGCATTCTGCATAGCCATCTTTGCCGTTGCACTGATCTGGGCAACTTGGTCGGCCCCGGCGGTGGTCGCAGAGAATCCCGCGCCTTCACGTCCAGAGCAGGCGCTGATCGATGAGTTGGTTCTCGCCAACCGGATGCTGGCATCGGATGAGCTCGGTTTTCTGGATGCCTTCGGGCACGTCAGCGTCCGCAGCCGAAGCAACCCCAACCACTATTACATCGCGCGTTCCGTGTCGCCAGGGATTGTGACTGCCAACGACATCATCGAAAACGACCTCGACAGCAAACCGGTTTCGGGCGAGCGTAACGACCAGTATCAGGACCGGTTCATCCACGGCGAGATTTACAAAGCACGACCCGACGTGATGGCGGTGGTCCATTCCCGCACACCGGAACTCGCCGCCTTCGGAGTCAGCTCCGTACCGCTGCGCGTTGGCGACAACACTGTGCCGATATTTGACATCCGGACCGTCAACAACGGAAGAAGCGGAATCGTCGGTACGGCCGCTCTCGCCCACTCACTGGCGGCGTCGCTGGGGAACCGCAACGCCATCCTGCTGCTCGGCCACGGTGCTGTGGTCGCCGGTCCATCAATCTACAACCTGATCGACAGCGCCCATGGGCTGCGCAGAGCCGCCCAAAGGCAACAACAATTGATCGGTCTGGGCGGTCAGTGGGATTCCAATCCACTGAGGGTGGCGCCGAATGCGCCGCCTCCAGCAGCGGTGCAGCGGCCCATGGTCCCCACTGGGACTGGCGGAGGCACGGAGGCCCTGGAACGTATCTGGGAGTACTGGAAACAAGTCGTAACGCCGCTGATCACAGGCCCGAACAAGTTGCCGCATGCCGACCACGTTCCGCGGCAGGCTGACGGTCCGGATCAGGCCATCATCGATGACTTGGTCTACGCCAATCGAATACTGTCCTACAAGGGATTAGGAATCCTGGATGCGCTCGGGCACGTCAGCGTCCGCGATCCTCGCAACCCCAATCACTATTTCATTGCACGCTATTTGTCGGCGGCGTTTGTGACGGCCAATGACATCACCGAAAACGACCTCGACAGCAAGCCGGTTGCGGGTCCTCGTTCGGATCAATTCCAGGAAATCTACATGCACGGGGAGATCTATAAGGCAAGGCCCGACGTAATGGCGATCGTGCATGCGCATACTCCGGAGATTGTGGTATTCACGGAGAGTTCGGTAACCATGCGTCCAGTAATCAATGGAGGCATGTTCATGGGCGAAAGGCTGCCGATACACGACGTTCGCAAGTTCGATCCGCGGGAGATCCTGATTCGGACTCCCGAGCTCGGGCGCTCAGTGGCCATGGTGCTGGCGAACAGGCCCGCCGTTCTGTTGAAGGGCCACGGTTATGCCCTTACTGGCTCTTCACTGCACGACGTGGTAGCCAGAGCCTACCAACTGCGAATGAATGCGAAGGTCCAAGAACAAGCAATCGCCTTGGGCGGCAAAGTCACCTATCTTGAGCAACCGGAAGAAGCACCGTTGCCCGGGCGGACTGCGGTTCCAGCGAAATCTAGCAGCGATGTCCAGGATGACCCCGCGTGGGAGTATTGGAAGCAACTTGTAGTAGCAAAGTAATGCACAGATTACGAGACCGGCTCGCGAGTCGAGTATGTTCGCCCCACCCAAGTTCGTAGGGATTGTGCCCGAGTGACGGACTAACCGGAAGTTAGGGTTCCGGGCTTCAAAACCATGGGATTTCGACTCACGGCGCACCGGTTTGGCTGAGCAGAAGGGAAAACTTCTGGCACCCAAGCAACAATTCGTAACGCGTGTACGGCCGTTTTCTATGGATAGGCAGAACAGCCGATAGGTCTCACCTCTTGGAATACTAACGACGCTTCCGAGACCTGCATAGTGGTATTGATCC
>WNFB01005251.1_pt1 | contig 13104 bp, 9 predicted proteins | sample 5400501 | NCBI WGS metagenome assembly WNFB01 (sample SAMN13153341, study PRJNA577476) | soil metagenome | isolation source: 200 cm saprolite under Douglas fir tree site 2 hole 1 | place: USA:California | collected 2015-04-18
TCGCTTGTCACCGAGCTGGTCGCGCAGCTGGCACAGCAACGACGCCGACTGGTAGCCGATGTCCCCGGTCTTGAGTGCTCCCGCCACCTGCGGCAGGGACTCCAGCTCGGCACCGACGCGGAGCCGATCCGCGGCCGAGGTGGCTGACATCTTGCAGGAGCGGCTGAGCCACGAAACGGCGCTGGCTGCGCCCTCCGCCAGGTGGCTGCCGCGTTCCTGGGCGTTTCGCGCTAACGTCGCGAACTCACACTCGATGGCGTCGATCAGCTTCCGAACTCGCCGCAATTCGTCGTTGAGCGAATCGTCGTCCAGCTCGTCCCGATCGCGATTCTGGAACGTGCGGATCGCGGCTTCGAGCTCTTCTAGCGCTTCCTCTGGATGGGGCTTTCCCCCTTCCCCCAGCATGTTCTATATGATACAAACATCTGTTCGCCAAGTCAATGGCATTAACAGGTCTCACTGCAAAATTGCCCGATGCGGATCAAAAGACTGGGGCCAGGCGCCTCCAATCCGCGCTTGTCCGAATGGCGATTCGACAACTAGGCACCCAGCCAGCCATGCACACCTCCACGCCTCACCTCCACTCCCGCTTCCGAGTCCGTCTTTTCCCGGCGCGAGATCTGCTCTCGGCTCACCTTTAGGCCGCCCCTGCCTCGCCAACCTCTAGGCGCACCCCTCTGCCGGGGCAGCCCGGGCGGTCCCGCGAACTTGTTGTTCGCGCCACTCTCGGCGCGGATGACGTGCATCACCGCGTTGATCAACGCCAGGTGCGAAAACGCCTGCGGAAACTTCTGACGCCTTGTGCTACCGTGTAGTCACCATGAGTAACACCGTAGGCATACGGGAGCTACGCCAGCAAGCAAGTTCGGTGCTGAAACGGGTTGTCGCAGGTGAGGTCATCGACATCACCGATCACGGCCATCCGATCGCGCGAATCGTGCCCTTTCGGCCAGGCGCGCTGGATCAGCTGGTCCTCGAGGGAAGGGCATCTCAAGGCGAAGGTGACCTGCTGGATTTGATGGAGGAGTTAGGTTTACCTGCGGCTCCAACCGCTGGTCGCAAGAGCCCATCTCGGGCCCTCGCCGAGCTGCGGGCCGATGAACGGTAAGGCCGCGTATCTGGATACGTCAGCCTTCTTGAAGCTGATTGTGGCCGAGCGTGAGTCCGCCGCGCTCCGACGGTTTCTCCTCCGTTGGCCTGAACGCACGTCGGCAGTCCTCTTGCGGACCGAAGCGGTCCGAGCCCTGCGGCGGGCTGGCTACGACTCGCAAGTCGGAGCTGCCCGCCGGCTCCTTGGCAGCATGAGGCTGATTCGACTCGACGAGCCACTGCTCGACCGCGCCTCCGAACTGGACCCCCGCGAGATGCGCTCCCTGGACGCCGTGCATCTCGGGGCCGCCCTGACAATCGGGTCTGATCTGGGCGTCCTCGTGACCTACGACGAGCGCCTCGCCGGGGCTGCACGCCAGCGAGGTATCAGTGTGAGCGCCCCATCCTCGTAGCTCTTCAAGCCGGGCGGCCGTAATTTACGGCGCTGGTGAGGGGGGCCCAGCGAACTTGTTGTTCGCGCCGCTCTCGGAGCGGATGACGTGCATCACTGCGTTGATCAGCGCCAGGTGCGAAAACGCCTGCGGAAAGTTGCCAAGCTGCCGGCCGCTGCGCGGATCGATCTCCTCCGCGTAGAGCTGGAGGGGGCTGGCGTACGAGAGGAGCTTCTCGCAAAGCTCTCGCGCCCTAAGGTCCCTTCCTCACTGAAGAGGCCGTCGTCAGTCTGTTCTGGGCGGTAGCGAAGCACCAACCCGTCCTGCGTGAGCTCCTCAGCGATGGCAAACACAGTGGCCCGGACGCGCGGATCCTCAGGTGGAAGGAAGCGGACCAGAGGGATGAGCAGCACGGAAGCATCCAGGGCCGTGGAGCCGTAGCGCTGGACGAACACACCTCGCGCGTCGACGCCATGCGTGCAGATGTCGTCCTTGATCTCGTCGGCGACCGCTTGCCACCGGCCGGCCAGACCGCTGTCGCCGTGAAGCTCCGCCAGCCGGGCCCCGCGGTCGGTGGCGACCCAGCACATCAGCTTGGAGGAGGTGAAGTGCTGAGGCTCCCCGCGCACCTCCCAGATGCCCCGATCCGGTTTCTTCCAGTTGTCGATGGCGCGCTCCACCGCCCGTTTGAGAATGGGCCAAACCACCTCGGGCAGGTAGTCGCGGGACTTCGTGTGCAGGTAGACCGAGTCGAGCACAGCGCCCCAGACGTCGTGCTGCAGCTGCTGATAGGCGGCGTTCCCGATGCGCACCGGACGGGAAGCCTCGTAGCCCGTCAAGTGGTCCAGCGTTTGTTCGGGGAGCTCGCGCTCGCCGCCGATGCCGTACATGATCTGCAGGTCCTTCGCGCCGGCCGCGACATCGGCGATGAAGTAAAAGAAGTCGTTGGCCTCACGAGCGAAGCCCAACGTGTACAGGCCCCAGAGCATGAACGTGGCGTCGCGCACCCAGGTGTATCGGTAGTCCCAGTTGCGTTCGCCCCCCGGCGTCTCTGGCAGCGACGTGGTCGGAGCCGCCAGCAGTGCACCGGTGGGGCTGTAAGTCAGTCCCTTCAGCGTCAGTGCGCTGCGCTGCAGGTAGCTCTGCCATGGGTGCTCGGGGAACTCGCCGCGATTGATCCACTCGCGCCAGAAATCGGCAGTGCGCTCGATGCGCAGGAACCCCTCTTCGGCCGTCGCGGGTGGCGGGTGCTCGGCCCAAAACTCTTTTGACGCCGAGTACTGCGAGCGCGGCCAGGTCAGCGCGACGTACGCGCGCTCGCCCTGCCGCAAGGTCTTGGTGGCGTGGGCGCCCGGCCCCTCAAAGCCCACGCGGAGGTCCGTGACCAGCCGCAGCGGCACGCCGTTGTCGCCCCCTGTCGCGGCAGCCTCGCCGTATCCGGTCCCGGAGTACTCCCAGCTGGCCGCCGCGCGGCCAAAGTCGAACACGGGCTGGCAGTCAAGGCTCAGCTCGACGCTGCCGACGACACATCTTGCCGTGCGCAGGAGGATGTGCTCGGCCTCCTGGTCGGTCGGCGGGCGGCGGTGAGTGCCCGACCGGCGCTGGCCGTGGTACCAGGGACCGATGCAGAGGGCGTCGCGGACGACCAACCAGCCCGTCCGTGTGCGCCACGTCGTCTCGAGCACGAGCGTGCCGGGCAGGTAGCGCCGGCCCGCAGGCACCATGATCCCGCTGGGACCGAAGCGAAAGCTGCCGGCGGCGCGGTCGAGGATGGCTGCGAACACGCTGGGGCTGTCCGGCCGCGGCAGGCACATCCACTCGACCCTGCCGCTGGGGGCGATCAGGCAGTTCACCTCGCAGTCGGAGAGGAACGCGTAATCGCCGATGGGCGGGAAGGCGCTCGCCGGGGGCGTCGTGGCCACTGGCACCGGTGCCTCTTCAGGCCGCGGCCTTTCGCCGTTGGCGGCAGGCGGACCCGCCTCGCCAACGTCTGTCAGGCGGGACCTACGTGCAGTTCTGTCCGCTCCCTTCGAGCCCAGCTGTCCTCCCCGCCCGGCGGGGAGGTCCTGCGAAGCAGGGGAGGGGGGGCTCATTTGCCAGTCGTGCTCCTAGAGGCGAGCGCAATCATATGCCGACGGCCTCGCGCACGCGCTCGAAAACCGCCTCCACGGGGCCGGTGCCGTCGACCTCCTCGACGCGCACCCCTTCTCCGCGGTAGTGGGTCAGCACCTCAGCAGTCCGCGCGCGGTATTCATGCATGCGCTCGGTGATCGCTTCCAGTGTGTCGTCGGAGCGGCCCTCGACCTTGGCACGATGGAGCAGCCGCCCGACGAGGACGCTTTCCGGCGCCTCGAGCGCTACCACGAAGTCGACCCGGCGTCCATCCTTGCCCAGCATGGCGTCCAACGCTTTGGCCTGGGCGACGGTGCGCGGGAAGCCGTCTAGAAGCACGCCCGACCGCCCGTTGCCCGTCTGCAGCCGGCGCCGAACGATGCGAACCATGAGCGGGTCGGGCACCAGGTCCCCGGCCGCCATGATCCGCGCCGCCTCCCGGCCGACCGAGCTTCCGCGCGCGGCCTCGGTGCGCAGGATCTCGCCGGTGGAGAGGTGGGACAGATCGAACTCGGACTGGATCAGGGCCGCCTGCGTGCCCTTGCCGCTGCCGGGCGGGCCGAAAATGACCCCGATCACGCACGAAGCCTAAGCGCAGTGAGCGCGAGTGAGTCTTTTAGAGAAGGCTCAGCTCTGTCTCGGCGTCGAACAGATGGAGTGCGTTGATGTCCAGACCCAGGCGGACCTGGTCGCCCGACTCCACCCTCATCTTCGGGTCCACGCGGGCGGTCACCGCGTCGGCGCCAACCTGGCCGTACAGGAACTGGTCGGAGCCCAGCCGCTCCACCACATCCACCTTCATGTCGAGCGTGTTGCTGCCATCGCCGACGCGATCGGTCACCGACTCGGGCCGGAATCCAAGCGTGCCCTTGCCCGCGGCGACTGCCTTGGGCAGCCTGACCTCGAAGCCGGACGCCTTGGCCGTTCCGTTCGAAACCGTGGCGGGAACGAAGTTCATGGTCGGGCTCCCGATAAAGCCGGCGACGAAGAGGTTGGCCGGGTGGTCGTAGATCTCTCCTGGCGACCCCACCTGCTGGAGGATGCCGCTGTTCATGATCGCGATGCGGTCGCCCATGGTCATCGCCTCGACCTGGTCGTGCGTCACGTAGATGAATGTCGTCTCCAGGTCTCGATGCAGCTTCTGCAGCTCGATACGGGTCTGGCCGCGCAGCTTGGCGTCCAGGTTGGAGAGTGGTTCGTCGAGCAGGAAGACCTTGGGGTTGCGCACGATCGCCCGGCCGAGCGCCACGCGCTGGCGCTGGCCGCCGGACAGGGCTCGGGGCTTGCGCTGCAGGAAGTTGTCCAGGCCCAGGATTCGAGATGCGTTCTTGACCCGCTTGTCCATCTCCTGCTTGGGCATGTGCTGCATCTGGAGCGGGAAGGCCATGTTGTCGTACACGCTCATGTGCGGGTAGAGCGCGTAGGACTGGAACACCATCGCGATGTCCCTGTCCTTGGCGGCGACGTCATTGACGACGCGGTCGCCGATCCTGATCTTCCCCTCGGTGATCGTCTCCAGGCCCGCCAGCATCCTCAGCGCGGTCGACTTGCCGCACCCGGACGGGCCGACCAGGACCATGAACTCCTTGTCCTTGATCTCCACGTTGAAGTCCTTGACGACCGTCAGGTCGGCTGTGTAGCGCTTCACCACGTGGTCGTAGGTGACTGATGCCATCTCTCTGTTACCCCTTCACCGAGCCGGCCAGGATGCCGCGGACGAAGTAGCGCTGGAGGCTCAAGAACACAACGAGCGGGACGATCATGGAAAGGAACGCCGCCGCGGTCAGCAGGTTGTAGCCCTGCCCGAGCGAGTTCGTCAGGTTCGCCAAGGTGACCGTCATCGGCGCCACGTTCTCGGTGCCGCCGACGTAGATCAAGGCGACCAGAAGGTCGTTCCAGATCCACAGGAACTGGAAGATGATCAGCGAAGCGAGCGCCGGCACCGACAGCGGCAGCACGATCCGGAAGAACACGGTCAGCGTGCCCGCGCCATCGATCTCGGCGGACTCGAACAGGTCCGACGGAAGCGCCCTGAAGAAGTTGGCCAGCAGGTAGATCGAGAAGGGCAGCCCATACCCGGTGTGGGCGAGCCAGACGCCGACAAAGCCCCAGTTGGCCGGCGTCAGGCCGATCGACACGTAGGCCTTCAAGACGGGCACGAAGCTCAGCTGCAGCGGCACCGCCAGCAGCCCCACCAGGGCCAGGAAGATCCAGTTCCGGCCCGGGAACTTCATCCAGGAGAAGGCGTAGGCAGCGAAGGCCGCCACGGTCACCGGGATGATGGTCGCCGGGATCGAGATCATGAAGCTGTTGAAGATGCTGTGGGCGAGGCTGCCCTTCTGCAGCACCTGCACGTAGTTGTCCAGGGTGAAGGAAAAGGGCGGTGAGAGCGCGGCCCACCAGCCACTGCTGTTGATGGCGGTGAAAGGCCGGAAGGAGCTGACGAACAGCCCCACCGCCGGCACCATCCAGGCCACGGTGAGGCTGATCACGACGACGTGCAGAACCGCGCCCTGCATCCGCTCGGCGAGCCAGACCGGCGAGAAGCGGGCCGCCGTCGACACCCTGGCGGGGGCAGCGGCTTCTGCGCTCATCGGCGTGACTCCACGGCGCGGAACTGGCGCAGGTTGAAGATCAGGACCGGTATCACCGCTATGAGCAGCACGATCGCGACCGCGCTCGCGCCCCCGGGGTTATCGGACTGGTAGAGCAGCTTGTACATGCGGTTGGCGAGCACGTCGGTGCCGAAGTTGCCGGCCGTCATCACGTAAACGATGTCGAAGGCCTTGAGGGCGAAGATCACGAGCGTGGTGCCGACCACGACCACGGTCGGCATCATCAGAGGGAAGATGACGCGACGGAAGATGGTGATCTCTCCGGCGCCGTCAACGCGCGCCGCTTCCAGAAGCTCGCCGGGGATTCCCTTCAGGGCCGCGGAGAGGATGACCATGGAAAAGCCGGTGATGCCCCAGATGCCGGCTGCGATCAGCGCGTAGTTGTTGACATTCAGATCGGTGATCCAGGTCTTGGGGGCCTGGTGGAACCAGTTGACGACGATGAAGTTCAGCGTCCCGGTCTGCGGGACGTCGCCCGCCTGGTACCAGTACATGAACTTCCAGATCACGCCCAGGGCGACAGACGAGATCGCCATCGGCAAGAAGACCATCGACTTCACCACCTGCTCGTAGGGCACGCGGTCGAAGAGGACGGCGAGCAGGAGACCGAAGAAGAGCACGAAGAGCGTGTAGAGAACGAGCCACAAGAGGTTGTTGCGGATCGCGACCCAGGCGCCGCCGGTCGGAAAGTCTCCGAGCTGCCGCTGGTAGTTGACCAGCCCGACCAAGGCGCCCTCGTGGTTCTCGACGCTCTGGATGACGGTGCCGATGGCCGGAGCCACTAGGAAGGCGGTGACGAAGATGAGGGCCGGCCCGACCCAAATCCAGGGCCGGACCGACCCCCTTCGGCGGTCGGGAAGAAGCCGGACTACGTACTCGCCGCCGACGATGTAGGCGGCGAGCACTGCGGGCACCGCGACGATCACGAAGACCAGCGTTGGTACGTCCTGCGCCAGCAGTCCGAAAACGTCCATGCCCGGCTTCCCCTTTACGAGCTCGTATAGGCGGTGGCTCGCACCTTGTCTAAGTTCGCGAGTATCGAGTCCAGCTTCGTCTGGTCCTGGATGAAGCTGAGGATCGCCTGCCAGTAGGCGTTCTTCATGTCGCTCGGCATCAGGTCGCCGGCGTCGTACTTGAAGATCTTGGTAGTGGTGAGCAGCTGCGCGATTGACCGGGACAGGTCATCCGGGTAGTCGCTCAGGTTGGTCCTCTTGTTCGGCGAGAGCTTGCCGCCTCGCTTCACCCAGATCGCCTGCGCCTCGGGCGTGACGAGGTACTTGAGCAGGGCACGCGACTGCGGCGTGTCCTTGAACATCGACCACGCGTCGGCCGCGCCGACGTGCGCGCCGGCGTACTGCGTGTTGACGTCGGGGAGCGGGAAGAATGCGAAGTCGGTCCCAGCCTTCAGGTTGGGGTTGGCCTTGACGAAGAAGTCGGTGATGAAGGATGCCTGGTTCAGCATGTTGCACTTGGGCGGGTTCTGGAACATCGGAGTCCCGACATCGCCGAAGTTGGTGTTGATGATCTTGTTGGCCCCGCCGTAGACGTTGCTGTCACCGGGACCGAGGATCTGGCCGAAGGTGGTCCAGGTCTGCTTGATCTCGGTCGAGCTCCACGGCTGCGTACCCTGCCACCACTTGTCGTAGATGGCCGGCCCGACAGTGCTGAGAGCGATCTCCTTGTGGAAGTCGCTGCCGGCCCAGCCCGAGGCTGCGCCGCTCTCGACGGCCATGCACCAGGGCGTGGTGCCGTCCGACTTGATCTTGGCCTGGAGGGCAAGCAAATCAGCCCAGGTCTTGGGCACGGTGTATTGCTTGGCCGCGAAGACGCCAGGGCTGTACCAGATCAGACCCTTGAGGGCCGCCCAGGAAAAGACCTGGACGAGGTGGCCACCGATGGTGCCGAGGTCGATCCAGCCCTTGTCGTAGTCCGACCGGAGCTGTGTCATGTCCAGGATGTTCTCGAGCGGAACTACCTTCTTCTGGTTCGCGAAGCGGGTGAGGAGGGCAGGGCTCGGCGCGGCCGCCAGGTCGGGCGGAGAGCCGGCGGCGACGCGGGTTGTCAGGATGGCGTCCTGGTCCCGGCTGGCCTCGAACTGGACGGTGATGCCGGTCCGGGTCTCGAATGGCTGGAGCACAGCGTTGAAGGAGTCCAGCTCGCTGCCCGACCAGACGCCGAGAACGGTGACGGTGCCGCCATGGACGGTGGTGGTGGTGGTAGCGCCCGGCGCGCCACACGCCGTCATCAACAGGCCGACGAGGCCAAGGATCAGTCCCAGTCTGAGGCTCAAAGTGCGCATCTCACACCCCCAAACGATGAGTATCTGGGCTTCCGATTCGCGATCAATTATCTACCTCCTCGAGTAGTTTGGTGGCCCTGCGCCGGCGGCGCGGTCGAGGCGCGCACCACCAGTTCAGTGCTGAGCGGTGGCGGTGACTTGACCGCCTTTCCTTGCATCCGCTGGATCAGCAGGCGCGCCGCGACTCGCCCCTTCTCCACGATCGGCTGGCTGACAGTGGTCAGAGCCGGGCTGGTCCAAGCGGCCAGCGGAAGATCGTCGTAGCCGACGATCGAGATGTCATCCGGCACATGCAGCCCGGACGAACGCGCGGCGGCCATGAGCCCGATCGCTGTCATGTCGCTCATGACGAGAACGCCAGTCGGCCTGCGCCTCCCTTTGGGCAGAGCCTCGAACGCGCGGGCGCCGGCCGCCATCGTCGCCCCCGCGGACACCGTGTAGGGCGCCGGGGCCCCCACCCGCTCGAGCGCTGCGTGGTATCCCGCCAGCCTTCTCGCTGCAGTGGGCGTCAGTCGGGCCTGTGAGCGAGTCGGGGGCAGAATGATCACCGCAAGATCGCGATGACCCAGGTCGAGCAGGTGCTGGGCCGCAGCCTCGGCGCCGCCGGCGTCGTCCACGTTGACGGCCACATGCCCGGCCGAGCTCTCGGAGTCCACGAGCACGGTCGGAATGCCGATTCGGTCCAGAGTGTCGAGCGCTTGGTCGTCAGGGCTGAGACCGACGCTGATAAAGCCGTCGACCGAGGCGCGCCTGATCGCGCCCTCGAGGGACCCGTCCAGCGGAGGCACGAGTACGAGAGTAAGGTCGTGGTCCTCGCAGTACTCGCCCAGGCCCTGGATCAGCTCGCCGATGAAATGGTTGGCGAAGACGGTGTTCAGCCGCTGAGGGATGAGCAGGCCGATCGAGCCGCTGCGCCGCAGCGAGAGGGCGCGCGCGGTCGGGTGAGGCGTGTAGCCGAGCTCGTGCGCGATATTGAGGACGCGCTCGAGGGTCGCCTGCCCGAGCCGCTCGGGGTTGTTGAAGGCAAACGAGACCGCAGTCGGCGAGACGCGCGCTGCGCTCGCCACGTCAGCGATGGTGACCCGGGTCACGCCGTTGCGACCTCGACGTCGATATCACCCCCGAAACCCGCCCGTTTCAGCTAAAGCGCTTTAGTAAAGCGCTTTAGGCGGGAACTTATACCTGAATCGGCACCCTGTCAAGCCCGCAGTTCGGTGGCCTGGTCGATCACCTGTATGGAACACTCAGCCATATGCAAGGGCCTGGCGGCTTTCCCGGGGGATTCATGTTCGGCGCCTCGGTCGGCGCCCACCAGGTCGAGGGTGGAAACACGAACAGCGACTGGTGGTGGTGGGAGCACCGCGAGGGGACCAACTGCCGGGAACCGTCGGGCGATGCCTGTGACTTCTACCACCGCTACCGCCAGGACGTAGAGGTGCTGGCCGGACTCGGGCTGAACGCGTTCCGTTTCGGCATCGAGTGGGCTCGCATCGAGCCGGCCGAGGGCGAGTTCTCAACGGCCGAGCTCGACCACTACCGACGCATGCTGGCCGAGTGCCGCGAGCACCGGATCACGCCAATCGTCACGTTCCATCACTTCACGCTGCCTTTTTGGCTGCACCAAATGGGCGGCTTCGCTTGTGATCGCTTCGCCGAGCTGTTCGCGCGTTACTGCGATCGCGCGGCGGGAGCCCTGGGCGACCTGATCGGATATGCCTGCACCATCAACGAACCACAGGGTCTCGGCCAGAGCGGATATGTCCTCGGCATCAATCCTCCGGGTCATGAGGACGATCGCGAGGGCGCCGAGCGCAGCACGGCCAACCTCCTGGACGCCCACCGGCTGGGCTCCGCTGCCATCCGTGCGCGGGCCGGCATTCCGGTTGGCGTGACCCTGGCACTCCCGGACCTTCAATACGAGGATGAGGCCGTGCCGGGAAGCAGCTCGCTGGAGCTCGAGTCGCGCGTCAACGACCAGTTCTTTGAGCTGGCACGCAAAGACGACTTCGTAGGCGTTCAGACCTACACGCGTTTTCGGATCGGCCCGGAGGGTCCCCGCAGCCCGGGCCATGACTGGAGCGACACTACGCGACCGCCGGACGAGACCGAGACCACGACGCAGATGGGCTACGAAAACTACCCGCAGGCGCTGGGCGGTGCGATTCGGCGCGCCTGGAAGAGCACCGGCGGTGGCATTCCGATCCTGGTTACTGAAAACGGCATCGCCACGAGCTTCGATGAGAAGAGGGTGCGCTTCATGGACGCAGCCCTTCGCGAGGTGCTCGTGTGCATGGACGAGGGCATCGACGTGCGCTCGTATTTGTACTGGTCGCTGCTGGACAACTTCGAATGGTCATTCGGTTACGCGCCGACGTTCGGACTGGTGGCGGTGGACCGGCAGACCTTCGCCCGCCATGTGAAGCCGAGCGCCTACTGGCTTGGCTCGGTGGCGCGAGCCCGAGCCATGCCCGCGGAGCGATCCTGAGTCCATAGCCTAAACGGTGCTTAGCATCCCCTCTCCCCGTACGGGGAGGGCTAGGGTGAGGGGCTGAGAGCAGACCTCTTGCATGCACTGGGTAGGAGGCGCTGGTACCCGACCTATGATGCGGTGGGAAATGCGACCGCAACCGGAAACTGCGTCCGGACTGGCAGCCGTGCTTCGCGGCGTGGTCGCCGACCTGAAGCGCGCCTCCGGCGCAGACATCGTCTCCATCGTCCTTCACGACGAGGCCAGCCGGACTTACTACGCACCGTTCGCCATCGGACAGCCACAGGAAAGCTTGCTGGACTCACTGGCGGACATGCGTGAGCAGCTGGCGCGCTACCTCAATGACGCGAGCCAGGGCAAGGCGCCCGACGAGCTGGGCGTTCACAACTACGGATCGACTGTGTGGCTCACCGTCACCCGGCAGACGCTGATCGCAATGGACGCGCGCTCAGAGATCGACAGCACGTTCATCAGGCGATACCACGTCGAGTCGACAGTCGGGCTGCCTCTCATGGCGGCCGACCGTCTGCTGGGCCTCGTCTACCTGAACTACACCGCGCGCGATCGCGCCCCCGATCGCGCCGGGCTGGAAGCGCTGAGGCATCGAGCTGCGGCGGCCGCCGCTGCGATCGAGTCAGCGCTGGCCGCGGCCGAGCGCTCTGCGCTGGACGGCCTTGGCCGGCTGACTTCGCTGTTGACCGCTCCCGTGGGCGATGCCCGGACGGATATGAAGGAGCTCCGCCGGCTCCTCTCGATCGCACTCGCCGACCTCCTTCTGGCGGGCGACCTCGATGCGGCGGCCGTCTACCAGTTCGCGTCTCACCGCACGAGCCTGGAGCTCGTCACCGCGCATGCACCGGTGGGTGCACCGGTGCGGGTGACGCGTGCCGACGCGGCCCGGCCGTGGGAATCGACCCTCACCGAGGTGATCGGCGCCGCCACGATTGAGGCCGAGCTGCACCCGGTCGCGGTATACGCGCTGGGCAGCACGCAGGAGCCACATGGATACCTCGTGGTCTTGAGCCGCGATCCCCTGGCCACCGTGCGTCGTGCCAAGGCGACCGACGTGCTGCTCAAGGCCGGAGCCGAGCTAATCGGTGGCGCGCTGGCCAGCCAGCGGCTGACCGCCGAATCCGCGCACAGCAACCGCCTGCTCGGTGCTCTCGGCGACATGACCACCGCGATGCTGCGGCCCGGCGCTTCGAGAAAGGAGGTCCTCGAGGCGGTCGTTGGCCACCTCACCGACGCCGCAGTACCGGAGTTCGATTTCCATTTCGCGACCGTCTACCTGCTCGAGGAGCGCGTCAACGGCACGACAGTCATCCGCTTGGCGGCGGGGGCCGCGACAACGGAAGCGATCGATGCGGCCGAGGTCTCCAGGGGCAGCGGCGGTGGCGGCGGCACACGCGTGCCGCGCTGGGTGCTGGCGCCGGATCGCGAGCTGGCCCGCGACGACGTCCTGGTCTACGTCGCCCGCAGCTGGCAAGCGGTGATCGTCGGCCCGGCGCCGCGCGGCGGAGGTGCGAGCCGTGACGATATCGTCGCCGGCAACATCCCCGATCCGGCCCAGTGGATCGAGGTGCCCGTGGTGCGCGCCGACGGCTCCATACTCATGAATATCGGTGCCTGCCTCATCGGCGCCGCCTACAACGAAGCCGGCGAGCCGCCGTTCACCCTGGCCGGGGAGGTTTTCGAGACCAGCGGCCATGCCGAGCTGATCAGGATCTTCCTGCCGTTCGGCTCGGATCCCAGCCGCAGGGCGACCGGTGTGCTGGAGGTCGGCTACCACCGCTCGTTCGAACGCCGCCCGGACTGGGGCCACGTTGAGGCGCTGCGCGCAGCGGCCGCGCAGGTGGCGATCGCGGTGGAGAACGCACGCCTTTACGAGGAGGCGCGGCGCCACGGTGAGCAGCTCGAGCTGAGCGCCGACGTGAGCAAGGCGATTGCCTCCTCCATCGACCTGGACCAGACGCTCAGGCTAGTGGCGCAAAACCTGGTCCGGTTGGTGGACGCGTCGCTGTGCCAGATCGCGCTCTACGAGGAGGATCGCGAGGGCTGGTTCGGTGCGGCCGCATCAGGCCAGGAGGAGCTCTGGCGCCGACAACACGG
>WNFB01003974.1_pt1 | contig 13103 bp, 8 predicted proteins | sample 5400501 | NCBI WGS metagenome assembly WNFB01 (sample SAMN13153341, study PRJNA577476) | soil metagenome | isolation source: 200 cm saprolite under Douglas fir tree site 2 hole 1 | place: USA:California | collected 2015-04-18
CATAGTGCTCCTTACCCTCAAGATTCATCCCCCAAGGGGCTTAATTTATATGTACTCAACTCTGTAAAACGTTCGCAGAATGGAATTTGTTTCAAGAAATCAAGAAGTTGACCGTTTTGGGGTCAAGACTGAAATCTGACCGCTTCGCAGCCACGCCGACGGGGAGGAACCGGAAACTATTCCCGAAGGCTGCGCCGCGCCGACCGGGCGAAGAAAGCAGTCTAGCAGGGGTCCCCATCCTTGACAACGCAGAGAGCGACGGCTAGGCTGCTGACATTTCGACGGTTAGGAGCTGGCAGCGGTTAGCTGGGCCGAATGCTGAAGCGCGAAGAATTGTTGAAGCTTTTTGAGACGGCGGGTGCCATCCGCCACGGGCACTTTGAGCTGTCCAGCGGGTTGCACAGCGGCACGTACGTTCAATGTGCGCTGGTACTGCAATATCCGCGCTTTGCCGAGAAGCTGGGGCAGGCGCTTGCGGCGCTCTTTTCCGATGCCAGGATTGACGCAGTCGTCTCACCGGCGATTGGCGGGCTTATCATCGGGCAGGAAGTCGCCCGAGCGCTGCCCGAGCAGAAGAGTTCGACGGGTGGGGGAACGCCAGCACTGTTTGTGGAGCGCGATGCCAGCGGCATGATGACGCTGCGGCGTGGATTCTCGCTCGCTCCCGACCAGCACGTTCTGGTTGTCGAAGACGTGTGGACTACCGGGGGCTCGACGCAGGAAGCCATTCGTGTGGTGGAAGAGGCCGGCGCGCGAGTCGTCGCGGCTGGCGCGCTAATCGATCGGAGTGGCGGGAAGATCGACTTCGAAGTTGACACTCAATCGCTGATCCAATTGCCTATCGCCAGCTATGAGGAAGAAGACTGCCCGCTCTGCCGCGGCGGCAGTGTGGCGGTGAAGCCGGGGAGCCGCTTCGTTCGCAGCGCGTCGTGATCCCCGGTCCTCGGCTCGGCATGCGCTATTTCAAGCTGACCATCGCCTACGACGGCACCGATTTCCACGGCTGGCAGATTCAAGCGGGCAAGCCCACAATCCAAGGCGAAATTGTTGAAGTGCTGCGACGGCTCACACAGGAGCACGTCGTTTTGCATGGTACCGGACGCACCGACGCTGGAGTTCATGCGCTCGGTCAAGTCGGCAGCTTCCGGACGCAATCGCATCTATCCGCGCAGGACTTTCAGCGCGCCTTGAACGCGTTGCTTCCGCCCACCATTCGAATCGTGGGTGCGGAGGAAGTCGGTCCAGACTTCAACGCGCGCTGGTCAGCGCGGGGCAAAACGTATCACTATCGTTTGTATCGCGGGAGAGTCGTGCCGCCGACGGTCTGGCGTTACGTTCTGCACTATCCCTTTCCGCTCGATGAAGACGCCATGCGAGACGCCGCGGCCCGCTTTGTTGGGACGCACGACTTCGCTTCGTTTGCGGCTTCGACGGGCTCGGAAGAGGACGACAAGGAGCGATCCACCGAGCGCGAAATCTACTCGACCGAGTTGGTCCGCACTGCTGATAATGAAGAGCTGGTTTTTACGGTCCGCGGGCGCTCCTTTCTTCGCTATATGGTGCGCAAGATGGTGGGGACGCTGCTGGACGTGGGCCGAGGAAAACTCGCCCCTGCGGACATCGATCGGTTGTTCGAACTCCGGGATCGCTCGAAATCCGGGCCAACCGTGCCCTCGCAGGGCCTCGTAATGGTTGAAGTCCAGCACGAAGAGGCATGGCGGTTCGGCCAGCCATAAGATCCCCGTAGGCACGCTCCTCGGATTCGTGTATACGCCGTTCTCCAACTCCCACATCCGCACGAACGAACATGAAGTCGACATGTACGGACTGAGCCCTGGCCCTGGCTAAGAGTGGATTTTCTTTGACCCTCCCAGCTGCCGGAATCGCATCCACGACGCAATGCGATGGAAAGAGGAAAACTTGCAACTCTTCACTCCGAAGTCAGATCACTAGATAGGGGGGAGTCTCGCCTCTTCCCGAAAAGTAGCGCTTCAGCAGGAGCGAGAATGGCGCGGCCCCTTTCAGGCCCTAAATCAGTTAGAATCCCGCTTATGGCGGCCACGGCCATTCCTATCGATTCGCTTCCTTCGATCAACCCCGCCACTGGGGAAGTGCTCGCGCATTTTGAGAGAACGCCAGCGTGCCTGCTGCCGGAGATCGTTTCCCGCGCGCGAGTCACCCAGTGCGAATGGGCAAAGCTTCCAATCCACGATCGATGCGCGAAGTTGCGCAGGCTTCGCGAACGGATGATGGCGTCGCGCGATGAATTGGCGGATGCCGTTGTGCGCGAGTCCGGCAAGCCGCGCGTGGAAGCTCTCTTTGCGGATATTTTCGTTGCGCTGGATTCTGCGGAATACTGGTCCAGGAACGCCGCGAGCGCGCTTCGAACGCGGAGAGTCCCACATCACAGCACCGCCGGGAAAGCCAAACGCGGCTATCTGGGTTATGACCCCCTCGGCGTCATCGCCATCATTTCTTCTTGGAACTATCCGCTTGCGATCCCGCTCAGCGAGATCATTCCGGCCGTTGCTGCTGGAAATGCCGTGGTGTGCAAGACCAGCGAGTTCACGCCGCAATGCGGCGTGCTGATCGAGAGACTTTTTACTGATTCCGGTTTCCCGAAAAGCCTTGTCACGATTGTCCAGGGCGGCGGGGAAATCGGCCAGGCTTTGATTGACGCCTCGCCGGATAAGGTCATGTTCACTGGCAGTGTGGCGACTGGGCGGCGCGTTGCGGAGTCTTGCGCAAAGAAGCTAATCCCTTCCGTGCTCGAACTTGGCGGCAAAGATGCCATGATCGTTCTGGCGGATGCGAACCTGGATGTAGCCTCAAGCGCGGCGGTCTGGGGGAGCTACACGAACTGTGGCCAGGTTTGCCTTTCCGTGGAGCGGCTGTTCGTCGAGCAAGCCGTAGCCGAAGGATTCATAGCGCTCTGCGTGGAAAAAACAAGGAAGCTCCGTATCGGTCCGGGATGCGATCCGGCCGCCGACGTTGGCCCGCTCATCCGGCCGCAGCACGTGCAACGTATGAGCGATTTGGTGCGCGATGCCGTGTCTCGCGGCGCAAGGGTTTTGTGCGGCGGCAACGCGCGCCCGGAGCTCGGCCCCAACTTTTATGAGCCCACGGTCATTGCCGGTGTCGATTCCACCATGAAATTATTTCAAGAAGAGACCTTCGGGCCGATCCTGGCGATTCGAGTCGTGAGGGATGCGAGGGAAGCGATCGCGCAAGCTAACGATTCGCCGTTCGCGCTTGCGGCGAGCATCTGGACAAAGAGCAAAACTCGTGGAATGGCCCTTGCTGCGGAATTGCGAGCCGGGGCGGTCATGGTGAACGACGCGATCAGCTACTTTGGCATTGCGGAAGCCCCGCATGGCGGTTGTGGCGCGAGCGGTTGGGGCCGCACGCATGGCAAGGCCGGCCTCCTCGAAATGGTCCAAACGAAATACATTGATGTCGACCGTCTGCCAAGACGCGAAAAGCCCTGGTGGTACCGCTACGGTTCGGATCTGGAGTGCGCCGCGGACGCTTTTCTCCGATTTGAGTTTTCCGGCGGTATCGGCGCAAAACTGCGAAACGCCCGCGGCGCCATGAAAACGTTTTTCCGTGACCACGGACTGTAGAGAGGAACTCCATGCCTGAAGAGACTGCTGCTTCACCCAAAATCAAAACACGCAAGCCCAAACAACGGGCCTGCGATGAAAAAGACGAAAAGGGCAAGCTCTGCAACGGCCACTTGAAGCGCTACTACGATTACCCGAAGGAAGTTGCGGCGGTCATTGGTCCGAAGGCGGAAATTTACCGCTGCGAATTCTGCAAGACGCTGTACCGTCCGGACCCCGCGCAGCAGCCGCAGAGCTATACCTTGCGCAACTAACGTATTTAACTTCGCGGCAAAAGAGGCTCGTCTTGCAGCAGAACGAATGGATCTACGACTGGAACGTCGCCACGCCGCCGGCGATTCCCGCGGGCGCACGCGTGCTGATGAATGATGAAACGCTGCGCGACGGTTTGCAGAATCCTTCCGTGTTCGATCCCAGTATTGAAGAAAAAATCGAAATCCTGCATCTGATGGAAGCGCTGGGGGTCGACGCGGTCAATATCGGTTTGCCTGGCGCCGGGCCGCGCGCTTTTGAGCACACGGAAGCTCTGGCGCGGGAAATAGTGACGCACCGGATGAAAATCAAGCCCAACTGCGCCGCGCGCACGCACGAAAACGATATTCGCCCGATCGTGGAAATTTCGCAGAGCGTAGGCATTGCGATCGAAGCGGCAACATTTCTCGGCTCCAGCCCGATCCGCCGCCTCGTGGAAGACTGGACGGTCGAGCACCTCGAGCGCACTACCGAAAAAGCGGTGAAGTTCGCGGTCGAGAACGGGCTTCCGTCCATGTACGTCACGGAAGACACCATTCGCACGGATCCCGACACCGTGAAACGGCTGTACTCGACGGCCATTCGCAACGGCGCTCGCGCCATCGTCCTCTGCGACACCGTCGGCCACGCCACGCCCAATGGCGCCTTCAACCTTGTGAAGTTTGCCGTCGACGAAGTCGTGAAACCGTCGGGCGAGAAAATTCGTGTTGATTGGCATGGTCATAACGACCGCGGCCTTTCCATCGCCAATTCACTTGCGGCTGTCGCTGCCGGGGCGCACCAGGTCCACGCTGCCGCGAACGCCCTCGGCGAACGCGTCGGCAACACGCCCATGGAACTCATGCTTGTCAATCTTCGCCTCATGGGCCTCATTCAACAGGATCTCTCGCGGCTTAAGGAGTATTGTGAAAAAGTGGCTAAGGCGACCCACACCTCGATTCCGCCGAACTATCCGGTCGTCGGCCACGACGCGTTTCGCACCGCGACAGGAGTGCACGCCGCGGCGCTCATCAAAGCCTTTCGAAAAAATGACCGCGAGCTTGCCAATGCCGTTTACAGTGGCGTGCCCGCGCATCTCTTCGGGCTCGAGCAGGTCATCGAGATCGGCCCGATGAGCGGAAAATCCAACGTGCTGTTCTGGCTGGAGAAGCACTGCGTTCCGGCGGACGATGCCACCGTCGCGCGCATCTTTGACGCCGCCAAGCAATCCTCGCGCGTCCTCTCCGATGCGGAAGTCTTCGCGCTCTGCACCGAGGCCGCACGCAATTGAGCCGAAAACCAGGTCGTAAGCCGACGGTGAAACACGCCCTCGTTTGGGTTATTCTTCTGGCTATGCCGGTTCGCTCCGTTGCTTCTCCTCACTCGCCTCGCCAGGCCCAAGGTTTCCGGCTTACCGACAACGCGCGAGTCCGTGCGGCTCTCGATTGGTTCACACCTAACATTTCCTGGGTCAACGACCAGCAGGTGCGCATCACGGAAATCCCAGCGCCCCCTTTTCAGGAAGGGCAGCGTGCAGCGGTAGTCAAAGAGTTGCTTAGTGAAGCCGGCCTAGTGGTGCAGATCGACAAGATCGGCAACGTCATCGGGGAACTGCGCGGCGTGAATGAAAAAGAGATTGTTGTCGTTGCGGCGCACCTTGACACCGTTTTTCCTCTTGGCACAGACGTGAAAGTTCGCCGCGACGGCAGCCGCATGGCCGGGCCTGGAATCTCCGATAATGGCAGTGGAGTGGCGGCGCTACTGGCTCTCGTGCGTGCCGTGCAATTCGCACACGTCAAGCCGCAGCGCACAATTCTCTTCGTTGGCGACGTCGGGGAAGAGGGCGAAGGCAATCTCCGCGGCATGCGCGCGATTGTGGACAACTACCGCGAGAGACTCAAGGCCGTTGTGGTGCTCGATGGCTCCGGCACCGATCACGTGACTACGAAAGCGCTCGCTTCGCGGCGGCTCGAAGCCCTGATCACCGGTCCCGGCGGCCACAGCTGGTCTGACTTCGGCATGCCCAATCCGATCAATGCTCTGGTCCGCGGCTCCGTGCGCTTCATCAACACCAAAGTTCCTGCCAGCCCCCGCACGACGTTCAACATTGGCCAGATCGAAGGCGGCACCTCGGTGAATTCCGTTCCTCATGAAGCGCGCTTGAAAGTTGACGTTCGCTCGGAGAGCGAGGATGAACTGACCCGCCTCGAATCCGCGCTTCGTGAGTGCATCATAGCCGGCGTCCGTGACGAAATGGATTCCTCGCGCGACCGCTCGAAGGGGAAACTGGAATGGAAGGTTGAGTTGCTCGGGAGCCGTCCGGGCGGGGAGCTGTCCGAGGATTCGCCGCTGCTCGCGGCACTTCGCGCCGCCGATGAGGTTGTCGGCAACGAGTCGCGCATCGAACGCTCTTCGACCGATGCGAATATCCCGCTCTCACTGGGAATCGACGCCATCTCCATCGGCGCCGGGGGCAGCGGCGGAGGTGCACATTCGCTGCAGGAATGGTATGACTCCGCCGGCCGTGAAAGGGGTATGAAGCGCGCACTCCTTACCATCCTCGGAATTTCCGGAGTTGCGGAGGACAAAGCCCGATGAAAATCCGGACAAATCGCGTTCAATTGCTTGTCTGGATTCTCCCACTTGTTGTCGTTGCCTGCCTTGCGCCATTTCACGCGAAAACGAGCGCGGCACAAAAAGGGCCAACCACGACCTATTACACCCACGGCCGCATTTACACCAACGATCCCGCCCATCCTTGGGCGGAGGCCATGGCGGTCAGCGAGGGGAGAATCAGTTGCATCGGCAAGATGGACCACGTGCTCACAGATTGCGGGGGCGGCCAGGAAGGCGTTGAGAGCATTAATCTCAAAGGCCAATTTGTGATGCCCGGGTTCAATGATGCGCACGTGCATTTGGGCATGGCCGCAGCGGATGAGCTGGCAGTCCCCTTGATTGGCGTATCCTCGCCCGAGGAGATGCAGAAACGCATCGCCGATGCCGCTGCGCAACACAAACCGGGTGAATGGATTACCGGCGGCGGCTGGGATCACACCACCTGGCCCGAAAGAAGATTCCCGAATCGCCAACAACTCGATGCCGTCTCGCCCAAGAATCCTGTAATCCTTACGCATGTCTCCGGCCACGTAGCGGTAGCAAATTCGCTGGCGCTGAAGAGCGCGGAGATCGACAAAAATACTCCGAATCCGCCGGGCGGCGAGATTGAGCATGATGCCCTCGGCGAGCCCACGGGGATGTTGAAAGAAGACGCAGCAATGTCGCTGGTCAAAGTGCGGATTCCCGATCCCTCGCCGGAGCAGCGCCGCCGCGGAATCGAGCTGGTTCTGGCAAATGTCGCAAAAAATGGCGTCACTTCTGTCCAAGACAATTCGGATTGGGAGGATTTTCAGGTTTACAAGCAGCTCAAAGAGGAAGGCAAACTTTCCGTGCGCATCACGGAGTGGCTTCCGTTCAATCTGCCGCTCAACGATTTGCAGAACATGCGCGCCCAGGGTGGCACCAAAGATCCCTGGCTGAAGACCGGCGCGCTCAAAGCCGTCACGGATGGCGCTCTCGGTTCACGTACGGCGGCAATGCTCGAGCCGTACACCGACGATCCTTCCACGACCGGAATCCTCATCTACGATCCAGAAAAACTTCGCGTCATGGCCATCGAACGAGACAAGGCGGGTTTCCAGCTCAATTTCCACGCCATCGGTGACCGCGCCAATCGCATTGCCCTCGACGTCTTCGAAGCCGTTGTCAAAGCCAACGGTCCCCGCGATCGCCGCGACCGCATCGAACATGCACAAGTTGTCGAGCCCATGGACTTCGTCCGTTTTGCTCAACTCAAAGTAATTGCCTCCATGCAGCCTTCGCATCAGACCACGGACATGCGCTGGGCCGAGGACCGCATCGGGCCTCAGCGCATCAAAGGCGCGTACGCATGGTCCACCATGCAGAAAAATGGCGTCCGGCTCACGTTCGGCACAGACTATCCCATCGAACCCATCAGTCCGTTTCGCGGGCTCTACGCTTGCGTGACGCGGGAACGCCCCGATGGCGGTCCGAAAAACGGATGGGAGCCGCAGGAGAAAATCTCGCTGGATGACTGCATCCGCGCATACACATCAGGTTCCGTGTACGCGCAGTTTGAAGAAGGGAAGAAAGGTGAGCTGAAACCGGGCGAGTACGCCGATTACGTTATTCTTTCGAACGACCTCACCAAAGTTCCCCCGGCCCAATTCACCAAAACGCGCGTCCTCCGCACCGTCCTCGGCGGCCGCACCGTTTACCAGACCAATTAAGGATCCCGGTTCTCATCTCAGGTGCCCTCTCATTCCCGCCGTCTTATTTGCTGCGCTGCGTTCGTACCCGTCGTCTCGTGCGGACCTGTGGGGTTCTTGCACAATATTTTGCTGCCGATCTGTGCGTTCATGATTTGGAGTGCATTATGGAGGGAAGGCGCGAAGCCCCTAGTACTCACGGTCACCTTACATTTAGATTTACTCCATCTAAAGTTTATTTTGGGCTGGAAGTAGAAATGTGTTGACAAAGCGCCGCCTGGCCAATATAGCTCCCATAGAATCTTGTGGTTACACGGTCGTTGCCCTAGCTCGAGTGAGGTAGTGCGTCGTTTTAGCTTTCTGCCATTGCGATAGAGTGAGTCCGAGGGGACGGCCGCAATAAGAGTATCGATGTCAGGCAGAAATATCTATGAAAGTCCGTATAAAAATACGGTCGAACATAGATAAGTCGCACCTTCACTCGTTCTAAAGGTTGTGTAAATCACGAAGGCTTTAGAGTTTACGCGATGGAGTCGTGGTGGTATGGGATTTGCTCTCACTTTTCAGCAAGTTCCGTTTTGCGAGTGGATTTCTAATCTATGGGGTCTTCCGAATCTCTTCATTTTGTGGCTCTCGGCAGTCATCAGGTCGGGGTGTGCACAGTTCAGCTGGGCCAGGCATGGCCCAACCAGGAGGTAGTTGAATGTTAAGCAAGCGAGTGGTTTTGGTGGTGGTTGCTCTGTGTTGTCTGTTTGCTTTGACTTCGTCGGCGCTATATTCCCAGAGCAGTGCTGGCACTGTTGTTGGCCTCGTTATCGATTCCTCGGGAGGCGCCGTTGTCGGCGCCACCATCACTCTTACGGACAAGGCCACGAATACACCTCGAACGACAACCTCGAACGAAGCCGGCCGCTACATTTTCGCCAACGTCAACCCTGGCACTTACGACGTCAAGGTCACGAGGCAAGGCTTTCGACAATCAGCTGTGACCGGGCAGGAAGTCATCGTCGGCCAGACGCTCACCGTGAATGTCACGTTGGAAGTGGGCGCCATGACCGAGACCGTGGAAGTGAAAGTCGCGGCGGGCGCGGAACTGCAGACAGAGAACGCGACAATGGGAAGCACAGTGACCGGCGACATGCTGCTCGACATGCCCAACCTCAATCGCGACGCGACCTCGCTCCTGACCTTCCAGCCCGCCACAGCCCCCAGCGTGGGCGGAGGCGACATCTACGGCGGCCAAGTAGCCGGGTCCATGAGCGACCAAAATACGTACATGCTGGACGGCGGCAATATGACCAGCGACCTGGAGGGCGACAACGCCTACACCGCCGCGGGCATGGGCGCGATCCCCACGCCGATCGAGAGTATTCAGGAATTCAAAGTAGCCACTAACAATCAGACCGCCGACTTCGCCTCTTCCGCCGGCGGCCAGCTCATGCTGGTGACCAAGCGCGGCAGCGACAGTTTCCACGGCTCGGCATACGAGTTCTTCCAGAGCCAGTTGTTCAACGCCAACTCTTGGGACAACAATCGCAAGGGTAATCCCATTGTGAAGTTTCACGATAACCGCTTCGGAGGCAGCGTGGGCGGGCCCATGATCCCCGGCAGGCACCTGGGCGGCAGGACATACTTCTACGCTTTCTACGAGGGCCGGCGCTTTCCTGGAACAGCACAAATCCTGGAGTGGACCGTGCCGTCCATGTTGATGAGGCAGGGCATCCTCCAGTTCAAAGATGCCACTGGCGTGTTACATCAGGTCAACCTGAAGACTTCGACGGCTTGCAATGTGACAGCAACGAACCCAACCGGGGCTTGCGATCCGAGGGGCATTGGCATTAGCCCGACTGTGTCCACGATGTGGAACACATTCATGCCAGCTCCCAACGATTTGAACTTCGGCGATACCTTGAACACCCAGGGGTTCCGTGCTGCGCTGTCTCTTCCCGAAAAAGAAAACTACGGGGCGGGCCGCGTCGATCACGACTTTGGCGACAAGTGGCGGCTTTTCGCCTCCTATCGAATTTATAGGGATAGGAAGCCGAGCACCGACCAGATTGATATCGGAGGGCTACTCCCGGGCGACAAACTCGGCGTTCCCGCTGCGGTCTCCAGCAACCCGCGCGATCCGCGTTATGTGGTACTCGGTCTGACTGGCACGCTTACGCCTCGCTTGGTCAACGAGTTCCACTTGAGCTACCTCCGCGATAACTGGCAGTGGCACAGGCAGGGGGTAACCAACGCGCTCTCCAACGTGCCGGCGGGGATCGAGTTCGCCGACTCCCACTTTGGCTGCATGTGCCCCGTGAACATGAACACCCAGCAATCCCGCAAGCGCCTCTGGAACGGGCACGACTGGACCTACAGCGACACCCTCAGCTGGGTCAAAGGTACCCACTATATGCAATTCGGCGGCAGCATAGTTCACTGGTGGGACCACCACATCCGCGACGACCAGGTGGTCGCGGGCCTGCCGCAACTGGTTTACCAGATCACTAAAGCTTCGGGACTCAAGACGTCTAGTGACAATAGGCCCGTGGGCCTTCCTAGCAGTAAGAACGGCATTTGGGATACTCAGTACGCCCAAACACTGGGCTTTCTCGGGACGGCCGCGCAACTGTTCGTCCGGGGCGGAACTGATTTTCACTTGACCGGTGCCAAGACCTTCGAGGACTTTTCGAACATCGACAGTTACAGTCTGTACTACAACGATTCCTGGCACATCCGGCCAAGCCTCACCCTCAACTACGGCTTGGAGTGGGGCACGCAGATGCCGCCCTACGAAAGCAACGGAGTCCAGGATGTTGCGGTGGATGCAAGCGGCAATCCGATCAACACGCGGGCATACCTTGAGAACACGGTGAACATGGCGTTGAAGGGGCAGGTTTACAACCCCATCATTGGGTTCGAGCCCATCCGCGCCGTGGGCGGCCATCCCAAATATCCGTTCAACCCTTTCTACGGCGGCTTCAGCCCGCGCGTCTCGCTGGCGTGGAATCCGAAGTTCCAATCGGGAATCTTGAGCCACGTCTTCGGCCAAGGCAAGACGGTCATTCGCGGCGGGTACTCCCGCATCTACGACCGGAACAACTCCGTCGACTTGGTGCTTGTACCCCTCCTCGGGTACGGCTTCGGCCAGACGATCCGGTGCAATGGCGCTGGTATCAACGGTGCCTGTAACGGTGGGTCCGGCACCACTCCAACCAACGGGTTCCGTCTCGGCGTGGATGGCAACGCGGGGCCCTTCCCGGCCGTCCAGCAAACCCTTCCCATCCCCGCGGAGCCTGGCATTAATTCTCCCGCTGGCTCCAACATTTCTTTTCTCGATAACAACTGGCGGCCCGGATCGAACGACCAGTTCACCGTCGGTATCCAACGCGAGTTGCCGGGCAGCATGATCGTGGAAGTAGCCTGGGTGGGGAAGTGGTCCAAACACCTTTACCAGGGCCTGGACTTGAACGACGTTCCTTGGATGATGACCCTGGGCGGGCAGAGCTTCGACAAGGCTTATGCCAACCTGTGGGCTGCCGATAATGCAGGCAAGACCACTGTCGCGGCCCAGCCCTTCTTTGAAGCGGCCCTTGCGGGCTCGCCCTACTGCGCGGGCTTCGCGAGCTGCTCGGCCGCCGTCTTGGCCAATGAAGGGGCCGGTGGGACCGGCAACATTACTACCGAGAGCGTGTATTCACTGTGGCAGGACTTGGATAAAACGTGGACGGGGCTAGGGGGGCGACCGGCGCTCCCCAATACTCTCCAGGGCTACAACTCCATGATCGGGAACACTACCGCGGGATTCTCGAACTACCAGGCCGGCATTGTCAGGGTGCAGAAGCGCACCGGGCACGGCCTGGTGCTGAACGCCAACCTAACATTCTCGAAAACCCTGTCAACCGTGGGTATCAACCAGGAGTATACGCAGGCCAACCCCTCCGTTCCGTTTGACCTGCGTTTCGATTACGGACCGGCTCCCTTCGACACGCGTCTTATATTCAATATGCTCGCTACCTACGAGCTGCCTTTCGGAAAGGGTAAGCGCTTCGCAACCCACAACGGCATCCTGGACCGGGTGATCGGCGGCTGGACTTTCTCTCCTATCTTCACCATGAACAGCGGACTGGTGCAGGAGCTTTACACAGGTTCCTGCCAAGAGTTTGGGCAAGGTAACGTCGCTTGGTGCTCCGGCGCGGTGCCTCTGGTCAGCGCGGGCAGCTTCAGCCGCTCTCCCCACTACGGGGTTGTGTCCGATGGCAATGTCGGTGCCAACGGTGATTCGTGCCCGCCGCCAGGTGTCTGCGGCTCCGGCGTCAACCTGTTCGCAAACCCCACAGCGGCGTTCAACAACTTGCGGCCAATAATCCTGGGCCTCGACGGCCGGGCCAACGATCTCGGCCCGCTCTACGGGCAACGTCGCTGGAACCTGGACTTTACCATTGCCAAGAGGACCGCAATTACCGAACGCACCGGGTTCACCTTCTACGCTCAGTTCTTCAATGCGCTCAACCATATGCAGTTTCAAGATCCGGGTCAGTACGGGAATGGCGGGCTGAATCTTCAGGACCCGGCCAGTTTTGGCGTGTTGAACAGCCAGTTCAACGACCCGCGGCATATTGAACTTGGCCTCCGGCTTTACTTCTAGAAACGGGCACAGCCCGTCGAAAACAAGAGGGCCGGTTCGCCGGCCCTCTTTCTTTATTTTGAGCCCTGCTGACGATTCGAAAAAACCAAAACTAGCAACAAACTCAAAACAAATATTGAAACTAAATCAACGGCCGTTGGAGTAGTACTTCACGTCGACGGTATCGTACATGGTGGCGGTGGCGGCGTTCGTTTTTTCATAGGCAGTGATATCAGGCTCATGCTGCATCGTCGTTCCGATATCGTCGAGGCCCTTCAGCAAAACTTCTTTGCGCGACGGAGCAATTTCAAATTTGAACATAAGGCCGTGTTTGTCGGCGATGGTCTG
>WNFB01014387.1_pt1 | contig 13094 bp, 9 predicted proteins | sample 5400501 | NCBI WGS metagenome assembly WNFB01 (sample SAMN13153341, study PRJNA577476) | soil metagenome | isolation source: 200 cm saprolite under Douglas fir tree site 2 hole 1 | place: USA:California | collected 2015-04-18
CGTCCTCTCGGCGCTGGCGCGCGCTTTCGAGACCGTTGGCGCGAAGCGGCAGGTCTCGGTGCGCCCCCAAGTGCTCAATGCGGACGCCCCGGCCGAGTGCCATCCCGCCGTGATTGCAGCGCTCTCCGATTCCTGCCGCGAGCGCGGGCTGAAGTTCCTCCCCATGGTCAGCCGCGCCTACCACGACTCCCTGTTTCTCTCGCGCGTGGCTCCCACCGGGATGCTGTTCATCCCCTGCCGCAACGGCTACAGCCACCGGCCCGACGAATACGCCTCGCCCGAAGACATCGCCCGGGGAACGCTGGTGCTGGCGGAAACGCTCGCGAAGCTGTCGGCGTGACACGAATCCGCCGTGCGCCGTAACCACCGCATTTATGCCGCATCAATCTGCGCGAGCAACACATTCCTCGCCGTCTCAATGCACTCTGCGTCTTTTGTGTTGAAAGAATTGCAGAGAGATCCTGAACCACAGAGGGCACGGAGCACCCAGAGCAGCCAGACCACCACGAAAAGCTGATCCTCCTCAGAGTTTCGCTCCGCTGATGCGCCCAAGTCCGCGCCGGTTTCACGGAAATTTCAAATTCCAGCAACAAAAACTATCAATTGGACTAAGATAAAGACCTTGTTGTACGCTCACCGGGACGTAGCCGCAGACCACCAGGGGTGTCCAGTTGAAGGGTCTGAAGGCGGAAAGTGAGTTGATTCCCATGAGAAAAGGCTGGCCGTGTATGTTCGGGGGGAGGAAATCGGAATATTTGCTCAATTTGGCGCCACCCGGAATGGCTGTGCTGGCAGTCTTCGCGTTGCTGTTGTTGTGTGTTTCGACTGTTGCGCTTGCACAGTCCACGACGGACGGTGCGATCGGCGGCACAGTGACGGACTCGTCCGGCGCGGTAGTCCCGAGCGCCGGCGTCACGACGATCAATCTCGGCACCTCCGCCACTTCCACCGGCAAGACCGACAGCAGTGGCCGGTATTTGATTTTTCATCTCCCGCCGGGGCCTTACTCGCTGGAGATTTCCGCCACGGGCCTGTCGACCTTTAAACAGTCCGACATCATCGTCGAGGTCGGCCGCTTGACTACCATTGACGCCACGCTGGGCGTCGCGGCGCAGACCACGATCATCGAAGTTAAGGGCGAAGCTCCCGTGATGGTGACCGACCGCGCCGACATCAGCACCAACATCAATCAGACGACGATCGAGAATCTGCCGATCGACGGCCGCCGCTGGTCCTTTTTCGCCCTCGGAACACCGGGTGCGGTGGCGGATGGCGGCTTCGGCCTCGTCAGCTTCCGCGGGATTTCCGGGCTGCTCAACAACAACACAGTGGATGGCGCGGACAACAACCAGGCATTCTTCAGTGAGGAACGCGGCCGGACGCGCATAAGCTATTCCACCAGTGAAGCTTCGATTCAGGAATTCCAGATCAACAGCTCGAACTACTCCGCGGAGTACGGCCGCGCGGCCGGCGGGGTGGTCAACGCCGTCACCAAATCCGGCACGAATAGTATTCACGGCCAAGCGTTCTGGTATCTCCGCAGCAGTGACTGGGGCGCTATCAACCCCTTCTCCTTCAAAAAGGTAATTGTGGATGGTTCCCAGGTCACGGTACCATTCCTGGCCGAGGACAAGCGCCATCAATTCGGCGGCTCAATCGGCGGCCCATTGATTAAGGACAAGCTGTTCTGGTTCTTCAGCGCTGATCAGCAACTTCGGCCTTTCCCCGCGGTCGCCAACTCCGGCACGCCGAACGCCGTTTTCGCGCCGCTCAGTTCCTCGGAGACCGCCACGCTGACCTCTCGTGGCGTATTACCCGGAAACGCCACCGCCGTCAATAATGCGCTGGCGTTGCTCACGAATCTTACTGGCACCGTTGGAAGACGCGGCGACCAACTGATCCTGCTTCCCAAGATTGATTGGGTCGTGAACGCCAAAAACCACGTCAGCGTCAGCTATAACCGCCTCCGCTGGAATTCCCCAGAGGGGATCCAAAGCGCACCAGTCGTTAGCCGCGCCATCGAGAGCTTCGGGAACGATTATGTCAAAGACGACTGGACCATCGCTAAGCTCATCACCACCCTTTCCCCGAATTGGACCAACGAATTGCGGTATCAGTACGGGCGGGACTTCGAATTCGAGAACGGCCAGTCCGCGATCGCGGGCGAGCCAATCTCCCAGCTTGGCGTTTCGCCCCAGGTCTTCGTCGGCGGCGTCGGCAACTTCACCTTCGGCATGCCCAGCTTCCTGAATCGCCCGGCCTTCCCGGATGAAAGACGCAATCAAGTCGCCGATACTCTCACTTGGAGCCACAACACCCATCTCTTCAAATTTGGGCTCGATTTCAACCATGTGAGTGATCAGGATATAAACCTGTTCGAAGGCTTCGGCGCTTACTCGTACAATTCCCGGGCGGACTATATCAGCGATTTCGTCTCTGCGACCACCAGCCACGCGCCCTTCTGCGGCTCCAGTGGCGGGGTCCAGTGCTACAGCTCCTTTGCCCAGGGATTTGGCACGCCTGGGTTTGCCTACTCCACGAATGACATCGCCTTCTTCGCGCAGGACGACTGGCGCATCCGACCACGCTTGACGATCAATCTCGGACTGCGCTGGGAAAGGGAGATTCTGCCTGCGCCGCAGATTCCGAACTCGACGGTCCCGCTCACGAACACGTTCCCATCCGATAACTCTGACTTCGGGCCGCGCGTCGGCTTCGCCTGGGATATCACCGGCGGAAGCAAGACGATCCTGCGCGGCGGCTACGGCATCTATTACGGGCGGATCATCAACTCCACAATTTTCAACGCCATCGGAAGCACCGGCGTGCCCCTGGGGCAGAACACTATCTCTCTCAATGCAGGCGCAGGCACACCAATATATCCCAGCATCATTACATCGGGGAGCGCGCCTGCCGGGCTTCAGGTTATTGAGTTTGCGCCGAAGACTCGGCTGCCGATGGTTCACGAATTCGATCTCGAGGTGGAACGTGAGATCGGGACGAACACCGTGGTCTCGGCTACCTATATTGGTAGTCTCGGCCGGCGGCTTCCCCGGTTCGTGGACACGAACCTCGCACCACCAACTCAGACGAACACCTTCGCGATTGGTTGCTGCACAGGCAGCGGCACAAGCCCCTTCGTGAACCAGGCCCTCATCGGACAGTCCGTGACGGTACAGTCCTTCGCGGTTCCGACCTTCTCTTCACCCTCGACCGGCCGACCCAACACCGCTCTAGGAGCTCTCACGGATATCTCTTACAGTGTGACCTCCAACTACAATGCTCTGGTGATCGGATACAACCGCCGTTTGTATCAGCACTTCCAAATCCAGGCCGCCTACACTTGGTCTCACGCGAACGACTTTGGCCAGCAGTCCCAAACCTTCACGGCCACGAACAACGTGCTCAATCCATTTGATCCCGCTTCCGAATACGGCCGGTCGACCTTCGACATCCGCAACCGCTTTAACACTGCGGTCGTTTGGGACGCCGACTACTACCACGGAGACAGCCCCATACTGAGAACCTTGCTCAACGGCTTCGTGATTTCCCCGCTCGTCGCCGTCGCCTCTGGCGGACCGTTTACTCCGAACATCCAGGGCAACGCACCTGTTCCAGCAGGGCTCAAGGCGGTGACAGGCGGAACCGGAATTCTCCTGGACGGCGGGGACAGCCAACTCGGGGGTGCTACAAGTCGCCCGCCGTTTTTCTCAAACAACTCCTTCCAGATGCCCCGTACGGCGAATGTTGACCTGCGGCTTCAGAAGCGATTCGCAATCCGAGAGAGGTGGAAGCTCACCCTGCTCGGCGACGCGTTCAATCTTTTCAACCACACCAACATAACCGCAGTTGACACCCAGATGTACACCATCAGCGGCGCGACGCTACTCTTTAACAATCACTTCGGTGTACCCACTCAGTCCAGCAACAGCCTGATTGCGCAGCGCCGCATCCAGGTCGGCATCAAGGTGGATTGGTAATTCCGCATGAAGACGTGAATAACCTTGGACAGGAATTCACCTGGAGCCGCGAAGATATCCGTCACAGAGGAAGCCTGAGTGCAACCTACACGTTGCCTTGGGGGTTCCAGGTTTCGACTCTTACGCAATGGCGCACGGGGCTACCCTTCAGTGCGTTCACCGGTGCGGACAGCAATAAAGACGGGAATTTTACGGACAAACCCATCATCGGGGGCGTGCATTTACCTCGCAACTCGTTTCGCCAGCCGAATTTCTTCCAATCCGATTGGCGCGCGTCAAAGTCATTCACGATCCACGAACGGCACAAAGTCGTTCTGATGTTCGACTTGTTCAATCTATTCACCAATCGCAACTTCACCTACCAAGTTTCATCGAACGAGAGCTCGACGACGGCTCTCGGCTCGACATGGGGGAAGGGCCAAACGCCGCCCGCCACTTTCAGGGCAATCTATCTTCCCGCGGGCACGCCTTCCATTTGCCCCAATGCCAAGGCGGTCGCGGCCAATTATAATTGTGGTGGTGTCTCTGTGGGCTCAACGTTCCAACTGCAAGCGGCCCTCAAGTACTCCTTCTGATCCCAGCCAAGACCGTCCTTCAAATCGACGGGCGCCCCAGCAAACTGGGGCGCCCATCTTCCTTTAAAGATATCTGGAAGGCGAGTCTATCCGCTCAGAAGAATCCCTTTTGCTCTTTGCTCTTTGCGCAGAGGGATTCCTCGCTTCTCTCCGAGTGACCATCGGCGGCCGATTTTTTACTATCCTGTTAGAAGGCAGCGCCGCGAATTTGCACGTACCCGCCTATCGGCCGTAGATCAGAAGCACAAACGTATTGGGCACAATGGACGGACGGGGGCGCGGGTTTTCGGCGGTGGGCGCGGGCGGCGGCCCAAAATCCGCAGTCACGGTATAGACGTTGTGATTGCCGGTGTCGAGCGCCATCGTTCGCGCGCCGTTTTGCGTGGAGATCGTTTGGACCACGGTGTACTTGTCCGGCGAATCCTCGTGCGCCACGGTGATCGTGCCGTCGCCGCAGGATGAGAACGCGAGGCCGGTGCCCGGATCGAAGGAGTTGGCGTCCACTCCTTTCCCGATGGGGACGGTGGCGACGACTTTTCCATTCGTGTAATCGACGACCATCATTTGCTGGCTGTGGCAGCCGGAGAAGAGCCGCTTGTGAGCCAGGTCAATGGCCATTCCGGTGGGCTCTTCGCAGCCCGGCAGCGGCCAGGTGTTCAGCACCTCAAGAGTCTTCGGATCGAACACCAGGATTTGGCCCTTGTCCTCGACGTTGACGAAGATGTGGCCCGCGCCATCGGACGTAGCCGCTTCCGGCTTGCCGCCGAGCGGGACGGTGCCCGCGATCGCTCCCGTCTTGGCGTCCAGGCCGGTTGCGTCGTGGCTGCGGCCGTTGAACACGAACACGCGCTTCGTGGTGGGCTCGTAGAGGTAGCCATCCGGACCCTGAGCCGCCGGCAGGCTGACTTCCCGAATGGTCGCCAGCGTCTTCAAGTCGAACATGGTCACGGAGTTCGATTGCCCGTTGCTGGAGAATCCGAGGTTAAACTCCGGCGCGAGCGCGGCCCCGTGGGTGCCCTTCAAATTGGGGATGTCGCCCACGACTTTTCCGTCGGCGTCCACAACCAGGATGTGCGTGCCGCGGGAAATGAACAAACGGTGCGTCGCGGAATCGGCGGTGAGATAGTCCCACCCGCCCTCTCCGCCGAGCGCGATCTTCTTCAGCAAATGATAGCCCGAGGCCTGCGGCCCCGGCTTCGCAGAAGCAAAGAACGCCGAACTGCAAGCGAGAACTGCAAGGGCCGTAATCACCAAAAGCGCATACCGCCGTGTTTGTCGCATGAAGCGCCTCCTGTACATCCATGAAATGCGCGAGCCGGGCATTCCGTTTCAGCCACTGGAGTGTGCGCTCATGAAGCTTAAGACGAGGAGGACTGTGATCGAAGTGGCGTCGTAGCGGTGTCCTGCCGCGCTGCCAGCTACCACTGCGGGTTTCTCAGCCATGTTGTGCCCGCTCCTGCGGAATTGAGGGGAAAGGCGTTGTCACTCTTCTGTCGGGCTCCCCTTCGGAACTCTTAGTAACTTAAAACTTAGGTGTCGGTGCAATGGGCTGTCTTTCTTGAGGATAGAAAGTTTCAGCTATGATTGTTCGCCATCCTAACCTCGAGGTCAGAAACACCCAGACTGAGGTACGGCTCAATCTCTCCTCCGCACCTGGGACATTTGTCGTTGCAACCGCAACTCCAAAGGTCTGCCCAGTGCGTTCCGCATTCCTCGCGCTTGTAAAGATTCAAGACTGCTTCCTCGTAATCCACGGCCACATATCCTCCTCGATGAGAGGGTTTCGGTTGTCCGGGCGCATCATTGAAGTGTTCTCTAGACCGGCATGCTTTTCAGACCGCCGTTGGTCTCGCACGGCGTTTAATAGCCATAATCAATTATTATGAATAGTTTGAGCCAATCGGTAACGTCCGTGCCCTAAAAACACAAGCAAACCAAGATCGCGAAGAACTTGGAGTTGTTGTCTGATCTTGTCTCGGACATGGTGATTGTGAGGATAGAGTTGACCCAAAGAGGACTCAAGCGCGTAGACGTCAGACAGTGCGAATTCGCTCATGCCAAGTCCACGGACTGCGTTTAATATGTCAAGGGTCCATCCACGACTCTCGCTTGTGAGCGGTTCAAGCGGACGCAAGCGCGCATATTGTTTGCGAACCTCTGAGCTGCTAATTGCGCATCCATCGGTGACGATTGGAATTTTCGCGTCGGCTGGAATCCGACCTAAGAGGATGTTGCATCCTACCCACCCAACCCGTCGTGCCTCAGGGCCCAGAGCCTTTCTCTTTTCAATAGCAGACATGGAGAACGCAAAATGGGGTACTAGAATTACGTTGGAAACCGACCACTCTTTTCTATCGTAGTGCATTACGAAAAGATTCGGAGTTCTATTTGACCTGATCGCGTCACGCATTGACCCGTAGGCTGCATCAACAATCCGAAATGAAAGCGGACTACCCTGACTCTTAAGTTGAAATGCGGACTTACACAGACGGCAGACATAGTCAACAGTTGGTGTGTTCGGCGGTGTGCAGTCGAGGCGATTCTCCGTGCAGTTCGGGCAATAAAGGTTATCTGAGCCCCAGGTTTCGGTTGCCACGCGGGCGCGCTGCGACAGGCTCTTATAGTCAACGAAGTGTCCAGTCGGCAAGACTAGCCGTATCCGCATAAAGTAGTAGACTTTGATCAGATTCGCATGGGCATGATCACGTAGCGGTAGCGGTAGGCTTCGTCGGCGAGGGGGCGCATCTGGCCGGCGGACTGCTCGTCCTTCAGCTCCAGGCTGATGGGGCCTTCGGCGGCGGCGCCCAGAAAATCCAGCATGTACTGCGCGTTGAATCCGATGGCCATCGGTTCGCCCGTGTATTCTTTCTCCAGCATTTCTTTGGCTTCGCCGTACTCGGGGCTCGACGCGGAAATCTCGATGCCTTCTTTGGCCACGGCAAATTTCACGGCGTGGGAGCGCTGGTCAGCGAGCTGCGCCACGCGTCTCACGGCATCGTTCAATTCGCCGCGCTCAATCACCACATGCTTGTTGTTCTCACGCGGGAGGACGGCCTCGTAGTTGGGAAACTGGCCGGTGAGCATGCGGGAGATCAGCAGCCGCTCACCGGCGCGGAAGAAGAGATGGCTGTCGTCGAGCGCGAATTCGATCTCGCCATCCTCGCCCGCCTCGGTGGTCAGCCGCTGCACTTCCGCCAGAGCTTTCTTCGGCACCAAGGGGCGTACTTCACGAGTGAGTCCTTCGAATTTATGGTCGCTTTCGGCGAGCGCCAAGCGGTGCCCATCCGTGGCGACCATCGTGATCGAGTCCGGCTTCAGTTGCAGCAAGGCCCCGTTCAAGGTGTAGCGCGAATCTTCACTGGAAATTGCGAAAACCGTTTTTGCGATCAGCGAGGATAGGATTTTCGCAGGAATCTTTACCAACGGATGGGGAAACTCGGGGATCGCGGGGAAGTTTTCCTTGGACATCCCGACCATCTTGTATGATTTGCGGTCCGCTGTAATTTGCACCCAATGATTTTCGAGTAGCTTGAAGCGGATTTCCCCTTCGGGCAGCAGCCGCACCAATTCGAGGAGTTTCTTCGCGGGGATCGTTCCGGCGCCCTCTTTTTTCACCTTCGCTTCGCAAGAAGTGCGGATCGAGAGCTCCAGGTCCGTGGCCGTCAGAGTCAGGCGATTGCCCTGGACCTCGAACAAAATGTTCCCGAGGATGGGAATGGTCGTCTTTCTTTCGACGACTCCTTGGGTGAGACTCAACTCCTGAAGCAGATCAAACTTCTTGACGCTGAATTCCATGGCCTTATTTCCTCCACGGAGAGACTCCGCGCGATGCTGGCGGCGAACCGGCTACTGTACCTTGTTTTATTGTAAGGATAAAGACAGTAGTAGTAGCCGTCCTTGTGGAAATGAGGGAATCAGGTGCTAGCGTTGCAATGAAAGGTGTTGCGCTGTGCATAGGCGAAGCGCAAGTGTGAGGATAAGGGGGAAAAACGCGCAGCCACCTAAACGAATCGGAGTGCGCGGCGAAAACGATGCACAGCTTTGCACAGCAGAGGCACAAACTTTTCGCAGGATTTGAACACCATAAGGAGTGCAAGGAAATCTGACGCCTGCGGCTGAAACCACACCGCCCTTCCAGCGTTTAACGGCACGGCTGAATCCGTGCTCTACAAAACCAAGCGTTCTCACGCACTCTGGAGACTGACCCTCCAAGGGGAGGCCAAGTTTTGTGCGCGGCACAACAAATTTGTACGCTGGGGAAATAGAGGAGAACCGTGAGCCAGTGATGGCCAGGAGTTTAGAACCGCCGACTCAAACAAACCTATCCAAACGCATCCATCAATTTGTTGATGGTTCGGTTGAGGTCCTTGTCGCTCCTGCGGAGCGCGTCAATCTTGTGGATCGAGTGCAAGACCGTCGTGTGGTGTTTGCCGCCAAATTGACGGCCGATCTCCGGCAGCGAGGCCGAGGTGAGCTGCTTGACGAGATACATGGCGATCTGCCGGGGAAAAGCGATGGCCTTGGAGTTGGAGCGCATCTTCAAGTCCTGCTCGCGCAAGCCGAACTGTTCGCCGACTTTTTTCTGGATCAGGTCAATCGTGATGCGCTTTTCCTGCGTGGCGATAATGTTCCGCAGCACCTGTTGCGCGGTCGCCAAGTTAGTGGCAGACCCGGTCAAGGAAGCGTAGGCCACCAACCGCGTCAGCGCGCCCTCGAGTTCCCGGACGTTGGACTTGATGGCGCGGGCGATGTACTCGGCCACATCGTCGGGCAACACAACCCGCTCGGTTTCCGCCTTCTTCTGCAGGATGGCGATCTTGGTTTCGAGATCGGGCGGTTGGATGTCCGCGATCAGCCCCCACTCGAACCGGGAGCGCAGGCGTTCCTCAATCGCCGAGATTTCCTTCGGCGGGCAATCGGAGCTGACCACAATTTGGCGTTGCAGGTCGTAGAGCGCGTTAAACGTGTGGAAGAATTCTTCCTGGGTGCGCTCTTTGCCCGCAATGAACTGGATGTCGTCCACGAGAAGCACGTCCACCGACCGAAACCTGTCGCGGAAGCTGATCATGCGGTCAAAGCGCAGCGAGTTGATGACCTCATTGGTGAACTTTTCCGCACTGATGTAGGTGAGCCGCGCCGCCGGGTTGCGCTTCTTGATGAGGTGACCGACGGCCTGCATGAGGTGCGTTTTGCCCATGCCCACGCCGCCGTACAAGAACAGCGGGTTGTAGGCTTTAGAGGGCTGCTCGGCCACGGCCTGCGCAGCCGCGTGCGCGAACTGGTTCGAAGCCCCCACAACGAAACTTTCAAAGGTGTAGCGCAGGTTGAGCTGGTGATCTACCGCGTCAAAATCCATGCGCGTCTGCTTGGCGGAAGACGCCAGCGGAGGAGGGTCGTTTTCGGTGCAGAGGAAGTCGATCTGCAAGTCCGGCATGCCGACTTCCAGCAAAACTGCGTTCAGCAATTCCCCGTAGGTTTCCGTTAGCCGTTTTCGGAAGGCCCGCGAGGGCACACGCACAATCAGTCTGCCGTTTTCCGCGCCTTCCTGGCGCGTGGGGCGAAACCAAGTCGAAAAGCTGTGCGGGTTTACCCGCCGTTCCATGTGTTGCAGGATCTTCTCCCAGGAAGTCATGCCCTCAGAACCCTCGAAATGTGCAAAAGAAGCCCCTCGCAGCTATTTCCACAGAAGTGGAAAAGCTGTGGAAAACCAAACTGTCGGTCCTACCTATAGCCGGATCAATCTTGGGGGTGAGTCCGTGACATTCCCCTCTTGGTTTGGCATTGCGTCCGCGTCACGGCGTCCACAGGGGCCTAACCTCCATTCAACTCCTGCTAGGACGAGGCAGGATTCTCGCCGAATGGTGTGATTGCGGCAAGGGAAATCTGCGGGGAATGCGCTGAGGCTCCCACAGAAGATTCACAATTTTTCCACAGGCAGACACCATTCTGAAAAAGCGCCACTTCCCGTTCTCTGTGGCAATTTTCGTGCAAAAACCCCTCCTTCCGATGGTCAGGTTGTCGTGAAGCGCCAAAATGAACCAGAGTTCTGTTTGCAAGAGCCGGAGGGAGATCAAGAATCCTGCCGTGTTACGGAGCAGGCTTGGAGGGGCGTGTGAATTCGTAGATTCCCTGCGGGTCGGCCCCGATCAGCAGGCGCCCGGGTTCCACTAAGATGGATGCGGCCTCGAGCCGTGCGCCGCGGGGCAAATAAGTGCGGTATGTCCCCAAGCGCTGCCCATCCTTATCGAAGTGGATCAGGAGCGTTCCCATGGCCAGCCAAACCTCCTGGGTTTGCCGGTCCACGCCGATGGCCGAAATGATCCGGTGCAACACCACCGCTCCCTGTCCGGCGCGGGCGATGGCTCGGCGAGCGGTCTGCGCCGCGGGCTGGAATTCCAGCGTCTTGAGCGAAATCTCCATCGTCAGATAACCCGCGTGGTCGAACTTGCGCACCGTCGGTTCGGGCAGGAAGTCAAACGCGAAATAGGAATTGCCCTCCGCATCGACGGCCAGATGTCCGATGTTTACCTGATGGTTAATGTCCGCCCGGTTGGAGATTTCCTCCGGGTCGCCGTACTCGCGGACGAGCCTGCCGGCGAGGTCATACGAAGTGACGATGTGCTCCGACTCCGGGCTGCCCACCGCCACCTCATTCTCGGGGAGCAATACCACCGGCGCCGGGCCCCGGACCGGTATCGAGGCGACGAGGGAACCGTCCGGCTCATAAATTTTCACCGCGTTCGCGCCGCGGTCGGACACTGCCACGCGGCCCTGGCCATCCACATCGAACGATTCGCCGTAAACCAGCGCCACGCCCTTTCTCGCCGCCGCTGTCTCATTGGGAACTTGTCCGAGCCGCTTGCCCGAATCGTCGTAGATTTGCACGGCAGGGCTGGGCGCGGTCAGGATGTAGTATTTGTCGTTCGGGCCGCGCGCGATTCCGCGAAAGCCTGGACCGACGCCCTCGAACACGCGCCGCGTCGCTTCGAGCTGCGCCTCATACTGGAACTGGTCTTGAGCGGTGGTGCCTCGGGGCACGAGAACAGCGAAAGCCACTAGCCCCAGCACGCTCGAAAGCAGGAGAAACAGGCGTTTCATGGCCGCTATCCTTCAATCCGCCCGGAAGCGGAGGCGTTCGATCGCCAGGGCGCGCCCGGTCGCCTCGTCGATCTCGAGCAGAACGGTGTTCATCTGCACATCGCCGGTGGCGACATCGAACCGTGTCGGCAGCCCCTCGAGGAACTTGCGCAAGATGGCTGTTTTTTCCATGCCGATGACGCCGTTGTGCGGCCCAGTCATGCCGACATCGGTCTGAAACGCCGTTCCGCCCGGCAGGATCTTCTCGTCTGCCGTGGCTACGTGGGTGTGCGTCCCTAGCACTGCCGAAACGCGCCCGTCAAGATACCAACCCATGGCTTCTTTCTCGCTGGTGGTTTCCGCGTGGATGTCGACGAGGATCACCCGGACACCTGCTGGGATGCGGGCAATCTCCCGATCGGCTGCCCGGAACGGGCAATCGGTCGCGGCCATGAACACGCGGCCCTGCAAGTTCAGCACGGCGTAAGGCACGCCATTGCGCGCGGTGCCGATATACAACCCGCTGCCCGGGCTGGTTTCCGGGAAGTTCGCGGGACGCAGCAGCCGGGGTTGCCCCGGGAAGTAATCGAGAATTTCCTTGCGGTCCCAGATGTGGTTCCCCCCGGTCAGCACCTCTACTCCCGCGGCGAACAACTCCTCGGCCAACCGGGGCGTGATGCCGAACCCGGAGGCGGCGTTTTCGCCGTTCGCGATGACCAAGTCAACTTGGCGGGCCTCGACGACATCGGCTAAGCGGTTGGCAACAAGTTGCCTGCCGAGGGACCCCACGATGTCGCCGATAAACAGGATTCTCAAGGTTCTCTTTACGGGGATCAAGCCCACCCGCACTCCCGCCTGCGGCCCTCATGCTGGGCGCCATTTGTCACGCTGGAAAGTCCACACCAAGAACGCTGCTGCCCATCGCCATCCTCCGTAACCGGCGCATCGTCCCACAGAACTGAGACGCCAGCCGGATGGCGGCAAAAAAAAGGAGCGGTCCACTTCGCCGTGTGGAGCTAGATCCTGAACCTCCAGTTAAGGTGGGAGCCCTGCGCCGGCCTTTAGGCTTTCCCGCTGCAAACCGAAGTTCGCAGCGCGACGTGCGCACGGGCCGTCTGACTCGGGCCCCCGGGAGATCCAGTGTTGGTTCAAAAGATCGTCGCGCCAACACGCGCGTTGCAGGCCAACTCCGCTTTTCATTTTAGCAAATCTGGTCATCCGCCGTGGCGAAGTCGAGACACAGCTTGTCCTCAGGGCAATACGCGGCTTGCCAGGGATTCGCACAACCTGAAGTTTGCTCAGACGGGCTGATTCGCTGCGGCGGCTTGACTCACGCGGGAGGCCGGGATCAGGCGGGCAGAATTGGAGATGAAAGCGAGTTCAGAAGAGACATGGATGAATGCAGCCAGGAGGGGATTCAAGAAGCCCAGACCTGCAAGAATCATCCCGGCGCAATCCACGA
>WNFB01017056.1_pt1 | contig 13094 bp, 11 predicted proteins | sample 5400501 | NCBI WGS metagenome assembly WNFB01 (sample SAMN13153341, study PRJNA577476) | soil metagenome | isolation source: 200 cm saprolite under Douglas fir tree site 2 hole 1 | place: USA:California | collected 2015-04-18
AGGCCTGGCCGGCACCTCCCCCGGCGCTCCGCCGACGCCCGGCCAGGCCGCCGGGCGGCCCGGTGCGCCGGCCGGCCCCGGCGGGCGGTTCGCCGGGCGGCCAGGACCCGGTGACACCACCCGCCCCGGCGGCCCACGGCCCGGCGGCCCGCGTCCCAGCCCCAACAGCATGCCGCCCAGGCCTGCCCCCAGTCGTGGGCCCGGCGGCCCTGGCCCGGGCGCACCCGGCGGCGGCCGGGGCGGTCCCGGCGGCGGGACTGGCGCCCGCCCGGGCGGCCGTGGCGGCCCGGGCGCCGGCGCCGGCGCGCGCGGTGGTCCGGGCGGCGGCGGCGGCCAGCGTCCCGGCATGGGCCCGGCCCGTCCCGGCGGCGGCGGCCGCGGCAGGAGCGGTACGCAGGGCGCCTTCGGGCGGCCAGGCGGGCGGCCCTCGCGCGGCCGGAAGTCGAAGAAGCAGCGGCGCCAGGAGTTCGACAACATGCAGGCGCCCGCTATCGGCGGCGTGCAGATTCCGCGCGGCAACGGCCAGGTGATCAGGCTGTCACGGGGTGCCTCGCTGAGCGACTTCGCCGACAAGATCGGGGTGAACCCGGCCGCCCTGGTGCAGGTGCTCTTCCACCTGGGCGAGATGGTGACGGCGACTCAGTCGGTGAACGACGAGACTCTTCAGCTGCTCGGTGCCGAGCTCAACTACGCCGTCCAGGTCGTCTCCCCGGAGGAAGAGGACAGGGAGCTGCTGGAGACGTTCGACATCGAGTTCGGCGAGGACGAGGGCGATGAGGCCGACCTCGTGGCGCGCCCGCCGGTCGTGACGGTGATGGGTCACGTCGACCACGGCAAGACCAAGCTGCTCGACGCCATCAGGAATACCAATGTGGTGGCGCACGAGGCCGGAGGCATTACCCAGCACATCGGCGCCTACCAGGTCAACACCGTCGTCGACGGCCAGCAGCGCAAGATCACCTTCATTGACACGCCTGGGCACGAGGCGTTCACCGCAATGCGCGCCCGCGGCGCCGAGACGACCGACCTGGTCGTCCTCGTCGTCGCCGCGGACGACGGCGTGAAGCCGCAGACCACGGAGGCGCTGAACCATGCCCAGGCGGCCGGCGTGCCGATCGTGGTAGCGGTTAACAAGATCGACAAGGAGGGCGCCGACCCGCAGCGGGTACGTGCGCAGCTCACCGAGTACGGGCTGGTGGCCGAGGAATTCGGCGGCCAGTCGCTGTTCGTCGACGTCTCCGCGCGGCAGGGCACCGGCATCGAGGCCCTGCTTGAGGCGATCGTGCTGACCGCGGACGCCGAGCTCGACCTGCGGGCCAACCCGCACCAGCAGGCCCAGGGCGTGGCCATCGAGGCACACCTGGACAAGGGCAGGGGCCCGGTCGGGACCGTGCTCGTGCAGCGCGGCACCCTCAAGGTCGGCGACTCGATCGTCTGCGGCGAGGCGTTCGGCCGGGTCAGGGCGATGCTGGACGAGAACGGCGACCCGGTGGCCGACGCGCCGCCGTCGCGGCCGGTCCAGGTGCTCGGCCTTACCGCCGTGCCCGGCGCCGGCGACAGCTTCCTTGTCGTCGACGACGACCGGGTGGCCAGGCAGATCGCCGAGCGGCGCGAGGCGCGGGAGCGCACCGCGATGTTCGCCCAGCGGCGGCCCAGGGTCACCCTGGAGGACCTGGAGTCCGCGCTCAAGTCGGGCCAGCGGGAAGAGCTGCTGCTCATCATCAAGGGCGACGTGTCCGGCTCGGTCGAGGCGCTGGAGGACGCGCTGCTCAAGATCGACGTCGGCGAGGACGTGGTGCTGCGGGTGATCGGCCGCGGCGTCGGCGCGATCACCCAGGACGACGTCAACCTGGCTATCGCGTCCGAGGCGGTCATCATCGGCTTCAACGTCCGGCCGGCCGGCCGGGCGGGCGAGCTCGCGCAGCGCGAGGGCGTGGACATCCGCTACTACTCGATCATCTACCAGGCGATTGAGGAGATCGAGGCCGCGCTCAAGGGCATGCTCAAGCCGGAGTTCGAGGAGATCCAGCTCGGCACCGCCGAGGTCAGGGAGATCTTCCGGGTACCGCGGATCGGCAACGTGGCGGGCTGCATCGTCCGCAGCGGGACCATCACCAGGAACAGCAAGGCACGGCTGGTACGCGACGGCGTGGTCGTCTCGGACAACCTCACGGTCGAGTCACTCCGCAGGTTCAAGGACGATGCGACCGAGGTGCGCGAGGGCTTCGAGTGCGGCATCGGCGTCGGGTACAGCGACATCAAGATCGGGGACGTCATCGAGACGTTCGAGATGCGCGAGAAGCCGCGCGCCTGACGCCCCGGGGGGCTGACGTGTACGTGGGTGCCCTGACACTGGACGTGCTGCTCGGCGACGTGCGCTCGCTGAAGCAGAAGCGCTCGGCGGTCCGGCCGCTCGTCGCGGAGATCCACCGTCGCTACCCGGCCGCCGCCGTCGCCGAAACCGGCCATCTGGACGCCCGCCGGCGGGCCGAGATCGGCGTGGCCGTCGTCGCGTCGACCGCGGCGCACTGCACCGAGGTCCTTGCGGCGTGCGAGCGATTCGTGGCCGGGCGCCCGGAGATCGAGCTGCTTTCGGCACGGCAGCGGCTGTTCAACGAGGAGGAGTGATCGACTCATGGACGCAGCCAGGGCACGCAAGCTCGGTGGCCGGATCGCGCAGATCGTGGCCGAGATGCTGGAGTGGCGGATCAAGGATCCGCGGCTCGGCTTCGTCACGGTCACCGAGGCACGGCTGACCAGCGACCTGCGCGAGGCGACCGTGTTCTACACGGTCTACGGCTCCGCTGCGGAACGCGCCGGCACCGCGGCGGCGCTGGCCAGCGCGGTGGGCATCATCCGGTCCGAGGTCGGCCGTCAGACCGGCCTCCGGCATACCCCCTCGCTGGAGTTCAGGCCGGATACCCTGCCGGACAACGCCAGGAATATCGAGGAGCTCGTCGCTCGCGCCCGCGAGGCGGATGCGGCGCTTGCGGCGGTCAGGGAGGGCGCGCAGCCAGCCGGCGATGCCGACCCGTACCGGGTTCCCGTCAGCGCGGGCGAAGATCTCATTGACGATGGGCCCGCGGCCGGCGATCCTGCGGCCCTGGGAGCCGCGGACGGCGATCCTGCGGCCCAGGGCACCGCGGACGGGGATCCTGCGGCCCTGGGAGCCGCGGACGGCGATCTTGCGGCCCAGGGAGCCGCGGACGGGGATCCTGCGGCCCAGGGCACCGCGGGCGAGAAGTCCGCGGGTGGCGAGCCGCCGGCCGGCCGGGCTGGGCCAGCGGCCGCGCCGCTTGCGTCAGCGGGGCGCCCCGCCGGACCGGGCGGGCAAGATGATCATCTCACCGAAACCCGGCACCCGAGGAGCATGGCGCGGGATACTCGCGGTCGTGACAGCCGAGCGCATGCAGGTCCAGGGCGATAACGGCCAAGGGCAACCGCCCTCCGACCGCTCCTTCGCGGTCGGCCGCCCCGATGTGCCCGGACCGGCAGAGCGCCTTGATCTGACGGTGCCCAGCCTATGCGGCAGCCAGGTTCCGGCGGCGGCAGGCTTGCCCGGCAGCCGGAATTTCCCCTCCGCGGCAGCTGCGCAGGAGCTGGAGGCCAGCTGGGCCAGGGCGGTCAAGATCCTGGACGGCGCTCGCGAGATCTGCCTGGCCTGCCACATCCGGCCGGACGGCGACGCCCTGGGGTCGATGCTGGCGGTGGCCCACGCGCTCCGCTCGCAGGCCAGATCGGCTGGCCAGCGGGTCATCGCCTCCTTCGGTGACCAGCCCTTCGAGGTGCCCAGGATCCTGCGCTTCCTGCCGGGTGCCGACCTGCTCAGCCCGCCGGACGGCTACCCGGAACGGCCGCAGGTCATGGTCACGTTCGACGCCGCGAGCGCGGACCGGCTTGGCGTGCTCGAAGCCTGCGCCCGGCGGGCGGACGAACTGATCGTGCTTGACCATCACGCGTCCAACACCAGGTTCGGCACGCTCCACCTGATCGACCCGTCCGCCGCGGCAACCGCGGTGCTTGCGCACGAGCTGATCGGCCGGATGGGCATCCGGGTCACCAGGGACATCGCGTTCGGCCTGTATGCCGGGATCGTCACGGACACCGGTTCCTTCAAGTACGACAGCACCTCGCCGCGGGTGCATGAAATCGCCGCGGAGCTTCTCGCGACGGGCATCGAACCGGGAGCAGTCTCGCTGGAGCTATGGGACAAGGCACCGTTCGGATACCTGGGGATGCTATCCGCCGTGCTCGGCCGCGCCGTGCTCGAGCCGGAAGCAGCCGCTGGCCACGGCCTGGTCTGGACGACCGTCAGCCGTGCCGACCGGGCCGCCTACGGCCTGCACTTCGACGTGGCCGAGTCGGTGATCGACGTGCTGCGCCGCACCGAGGAGGCGGACGTCGCCGTGGTCTTCAAGGAGTCCGACAACGGCCAGTGGCTGGTGTCATCCAGGTCCAAGGGCAAGGTGGACGTGGGGCGGGCATGCACCCGGTCCGGCGGCGGCGGGCACCGCAGCGCGGCCGGGTTCACCGCGTCCGGGACGATCGAGCAGGCGATGGCCGGGCTGCGCGAGCATCTCTCGGACGGGGCGGACAGCCGCCAGTGACCGCCGCGAGCGGCCTGGTCGTGGTGGACAAGCCGGCCGGCCCGACCTCGTACGACGTCGTGGCGCGGGTCCGCCGCCTGGCCGGCACCCGCCGGGTGGGGCATGCCGGAACCCTCGACCCGATGGCCACCGGGGTGCTGTTGGTCGGCGTGCAGAAGGCGACCAGGCTGCTCGGTCACCTCGCGCTGACCGAGAAGGAATACTCCGCCACCGTCCGGCTTGGCCAGGCCACCGACTCGGGCGACGCCGATGGCGAGATCATCTCGTCCTCCTCCGCGGCCGGCGTTTCCGCGGAAACGCTGGCCACCGCCCTGGCCGCGCTGACCGGCGAGATCCAGCAGATACCGCCGGGCATCAGCGCTATCAAGGTAGCCGGGAAGCGGGCCTACCAGCTGACCCGCGAAGGAGCGCCGCCCACGCTCGCCGCAAGGACCGTGACCGTGCGCGCGCTCGAGCTCCGCGCGCTCCGGCCCGCCGGCGAGCTGCTCGACGCCGACGTGACTGTTACCTGCTCCAGCGGCACCTACATCCGGGCGATAGCCCGCGACGTCGGGGCCGCGCTCGGGGTCGGCGGGCACCTGACCGCGCTGCGGCGGACCCGGGTGGGCCCGTACACCGAGAGCATGGCCCGCGGCCTGGACGAGCTCGCCAGCTCCTTCGAAGTGATCCCGCTGGCCGAGGCCGCCGCGGCGGCTTTCCCGCGGCGGGAGCTCACCGCGGAAGAGGCGGCGAAGGTCGCGCACGGGGGAAGGCTGCCAGCACTGGGCGGCGACCGTGGTCCGGTGGCTGCGTACAACCCTGATGGCATGCTGGTCGCGTTGCTGACCGAGGAGGCGGGCCAGGCGCGCTCGCTGGCGGTCTTCCTGCCGTAGCCAGGGCGCGGGCGGATGCTGCCGCAGCCTGGCCGCCCGCCGCGTGGCAGGCTTGGCAGCACCGCCGTACACCGCCGGACCGGCAGGGAGGAAATGGCACATGCAGCGGTGGCAGGGCCTGGACGAGGTACCGGCCGGCTGGGGCCGGTCGGTCGTCACCATCGGCGTCTTCGACGGCGTGCACCGCGGTCACCAGCGCATCGTCCGCCGTGCCGCCGAGCTGGCCGCCGGGCTCGCGCTGCCGGTCGTCGTCGTGACCTTCGACCCGCATCCCGATGAGGTCGTGCGGCCCGGCACGCATCCGCCGTTCCTCTCCACCGCCAGGCGGCGCGGCGAGCTGCTGGCCGGCCTGGGGGTCGACGCGGTCCTGCTGCTGCCGTTCACGCTGGAATTCTCCTTGCTGGGGCCGGATGAGTTCGTCCAGGCCGTGCTGGTGGACCGGCTGCACGCGGCCAGGGTGGTCGTGGGGGATAACTTCCGGTTCGGCCACCGCGCCGCGGGAGACGTCGCGCTGCTCACCGAGCTCGGCGAGAAATACGATTTCACCGTCGAGGGGGTGCCGTTGCTGGCCGATGCGGGCGAGACGATCTCGTCATCCGCTATCAGGGCGCGGCTCGCCGCCGGGGACGTGGCCGGCGCCGCAAGGGATCTCGGCCGCCCGCACCGGGTGGAGGGCGTGGTGGTGCGCGGGCATCAGCGCGGCCGGGCGCTCGGCTTCCCCACCGCCAACCTGGAGACCGCGGCGCATACCGCCATCCCGGCCGATGGCGTGTACGCGGGCTGGCTGGCGAGCCTCGATAGCCGCGGCCGCGAGGAGGAACGCTGGCCTGCGGCAATCTCGATCGGCAGCAACCCGACGTTCGACGACCGGGAGCGCACCGTCGAGGCGTACGCGCTGGACCGGGACGATCTCGACCTGTACGGCGCGCACGTCGCGGTCGATTTCGCCGAGCGCCTGCGCGGCACGGTCCGGTTCGGCTCGGTCGGTGAGCTGGTCGCGCAGATGCACCTGGACGCCGACGCGGTCCGCGCCCGCCTTCCCGGCGGGTAGCCGGGGGCCGCGGCGGCCGGCCGGGCCGGGGCTGCGGCAACAGCGTGCTACCCTCACTGTCGGCTGGGCCCGCCTTCCCGGCGGGTAGCCGGGGTCCGCGGCGGCCGGCCGGGCCGGGGCTGCGGCAACAGCGTGCTACCCTCACTGTCGGCTGGGCCCGCCTTCCCGGCGGGTATGGCTAAGAGGAAACGCCCGCAGGCTACTGCGCGATGGCTCCTGCCCCGCAGGTTCTCTCCGCAATCCGCCGGAGCGTCCCATGACGAGTTCTACATGAAGAGGAATCAACGTGCCGCTGAACACCACGGTGAAGAAAGAGATCATCGCCGTGCACGCGACCAGTGAGGGTGACACCGGATCGCCGGAAGTCCAGGTCGCGCTGCTGACACGGCGGATCAGTGAGCTGACCGAGCACCTCAAGGTGCACAAGCATGACCACCACAGCCGCCACGGGCTGCTGCTGCTCGTCGGCCGCCGCAGGCGGCTGCTGAAGTACCTGTCCAACGAGGACATCACCCGCTACCGCGCGCTGATCGAGAAGCTCGGCCTGCGCAGGTAGGTTGGAATAGCCGCAGGCCGGGGACGGCCGGCGGCCATAACTGAATACACCACGAAAGAACGACGTCCCGCGGCCCCGGCCCGGAGCGCTCAGGGCGCCAACGGGCCGGTCCTCGGTAGTGGTTCTCGGGTCAGGACCCGCCAGCGCTGGCCAAGCGCGGCGCACCGGGGCCGAGGGCTTCGATCGAAGACCGGCCAGCCAGCACGGCTCGAAGTCCGTGCATGGCGCTCCGCTGGCGGCGGGCAGACGCGGGACCTCAACCAAGGAGGTCACCCGTGGAGGGTGCGTACACCGCCGAGGTCGTCATCGACAACGGCACGTTCGGCGTACACAAGATCAGATTCGAGACTGGCAGGCTGGCCCGGCTGGCCGCCGGCTCGGCCGTCGTCTATCTCGACGACGAGACCATGGTGCTGTCGGCAACGACAGCGTCCAAGAAGCCGAAGGACAACCTCGACTTCTTCCCGCTCACCGTCGATGTGGAGGAGCGGATGTATGCGGCGGGCCGGATTCCCGGCTCGTTCTTCCGCCGGGAGGGGCGCCCGTCCGAGGACGCGATCCTCACCTGCCGGCTCATCGACCGGCCGCTCCGGCCGTCATTCGTGCACGGGCTGCGCAATGAGGTGCAGGTCGTCGAGACGATCATGGCGCTGGATCCCGAGCACCTGTACGACGTCATCGCGATCAACGCGGCCTCGCTCTCGACCCAGCTCGCCGGCCTGCCGTTCTCCGGGCCGATCGGCGGCGTCCGGGTTGCGCTGATCAAGGGCCAGTGGGTCGCGTTCCCCACCCAGTCGCAGCTGGCCGATGCCACCTTCGACATGGTCGTGGCCGGCCGGGTGCTCGAGGACGGTGACGTGGCCATCATGATGGTGGAGGCAGAGTCCACCCCCAGCACGCTCCGCCTGCTGGCCGATCCGGGCAGCGGTGCGGTGCGCCCGACCGAGGAAGCCGTGGCCGAGGGCCTGGAGGCGGCGAAGCCGTTCATCAAGGCGCTCTGCGAGGCGCAGCAGGCCATCGCGGCCCATGCCGCCAAGGAGACCGCGGAGTATCCCGTCTTCGCCGACTACGGACAGGACGTCTACGACGCCGTCGCCGCGCAGGTCTCCGAGGAGCTGGGCACCGCGCTGACGATCGCCGGCAAGCAGGACAGGGACGCCGAGACCGACCGGGTCAAGGCGCTGGCCAAGGAGAAGCTCGCCAGCCAGTTCGAGGACCGCGAGAACGAGATCAGCGGCGCGTTCCGCGCCCTCACCAAGAAGCTGGTCAGGCAGCGGATCATCACCGACGGGCGCCGCATCGACGGCCGCGGGCTCACCGACATCCGGCAGCTGTCCGCCGAGGCGCGGGTGCTGCCCCGCGTGCACGGCTCGGCCCTCTTCGAGCGCGGCGAGACCCAGGTGCTCGGCGTTACCACGCTGAACATGCTCCGGATGGAGCAGATGATCGACACGCTGAACCCGGAGCGCACCAAGCGCTACATGCACAACTACAACATGCCGCCGTACTCCACCGGCGAGACCGGGCGGGTCGGCTCGCCGAAGCGGCGCGAGATCGGCCATGGCGCGCTCGCCGAGCGGGCTCTCGTCCCCGTGCTGCCCACCCGCGAGGAGTTCCCTTACGCGATCCGGCAGGTCTCGGAGGCCATCGGCTCCAACGGCTCGACGTCGATGGGCTCGGTCTGCGCGTCCACGATGGCGCTGCTTGACGCGGGCGTCCCGCTGAAGGACATGGTGGCGGGCATCGCGATGGGCCTGATCCACGAGGGTGGCGAGTACGTCACGCTGACCGACATCCTCGGTGCCGAGGACGCCTTCGGTGACATGGACTTCAAGGTGGCGGGCACCAAGGACGTGATCACCGCGCTGCAGCTTGACACCAAGCTGGACGGCATCCCGGCCTCGGTGCTCGCCTCGGCGCTGACCCAGGCGCGCGACGCCCGGCTGGCCATCCTCGAGGTGATGCGCGAGGCGATCTCCGCGCCTGGCGAGATGAGCCAGTTCGCGCCGCGGATCATCACGGTCAAGGTCCCGGTGGACAAGATCGGCGAGGTGATCGGCCCCAAGGGCAAGATGATCAACTCGATCCAGGACGACACCGGCGCCGAGATCACCATCGAGGACGACGGCACCATCTACATCGGCGCCACCGACGGCGCCTCGGCCGAGGCGGCAAGGTCCGCGATCAACGCGATCGCTAACCCGCACATCCCCGAGGTCGGCGAGCGGTTCCTCGGCACAGTCGTGAAGACGACCACCTTCGGTGCCTTCGTGTCGCTGCTGCCCGGCCGGGACGGGTTGCTGCACATCACGCAGATCCGCAAGCTGCACGGTGGCGTGCGGATCGACAACGTGGATGACGTGATCAAGGTCGGCGAGAAGATCCAGGTCGAGATCCGTGAAGTCGACGACCGCGGCAAGCTGTCGCTCGTCCCGGTCGAGGTCGTTGAGCGCGAGGCCGCGGGCGAGAACCTGGGCGGGCATGACGACCGCAGGTCCCGTGATGGCGGCCGCGACCGCGGCGGTGACCGCGGCGGCGACCGCGGCGGCGACCGCGGCGGCGACCGCGGCGGCGATCACCACCGCACCAGGGAGCGTCACCGCGGGCCCCGCAACTCATGAGCAACGACACCGGACGGCCGGCGGGAGGCGATGCCGCCGTCAGCCGCACCGTCCTGCCCGGCGGGCTGCGGGTGATCACCGAGTCGCTTCCCGCGGTCAGGTCAGCCGCGTTCGGCATCTGGGCCGGCGTCGGATCCCGTGACGAGGGCATCGCTCACTACGGCGCGACGCACTACCTGGAGCACCTCCTGTTCAAGGGGACCAGGCGGCGCAGCGCGCTGGACATCTCCGCGGCCATGGACGCGGTCGGCGGCGAGCTGAACGCGTTCACCGGCAAGGAGTACACGTGCTACTACGCGCGGGTACTCGACGCGGACCTGCCGCTCGCGATCGACGTGCTCTCCGACATGGTCACCAGCTCGCTGGTCGAGCCGAAGGACGTGGATGCCGAGCGCGGCGTGATCCTCGAAGAGATCGCCATGAACGATGACGATCCCGCCGACACGGTGCACGAGGCGTTCGCCGCTCAGCTGTTCGGCGACTCGCCGCTTGGCCGTCCCATCCTCGGCAGCGTCGACTCGATCAACTCGATCACCCGCGAGCAGATCGCCGAGCACTACGCCGCGAAGTACACGCCGGACAACCTGGTGATCGCGGCCGCGGGCAGCCTCGATCACGCGCAGGTGGCGGAGCTTGTCCAGGCCGCCTTCACCGCCGCGCTGACCGGCGATGCCGGGCCGGTGCCGCCGCGGCTGGCCGCGCCAGGATCGTCCTGGGGCAAGCCCGGCACCGGGGTGCGCCTCGTCTCGCGCGGCATCGAGCAGGCCAACCTGGTGCTCGGCTGTGAGGGACTGTCGCGTACTGACGACCGCAGGTTCGCGCTCGGCGTGCTTAACGCGGCCCTGGGCGGCGGGATGTCCTCCCGGCTGTTCCAGGAGGTAAGGGAGAAGCGCGGGCTGGCGTACTCGGTGTACAGCTTCAGCTCGCAGCACGCCGATACCGGGATGTGGGGCGTCTACGTGGGCTGCCTGCCGGCCAAGGCCGACGAGGTGCTCGCGATCTGCCGTGAGGAGATCGCCAAGGTAGTGTCGGACGGGCTGACGGACGGTGAGCTCGAGCGGGGCAAGGGCCAGCTGCGCGGGTCGATCGTCCTGGGGCTGGAGGATCCGTCGTCCCGGATGAGCAGGCTCGGCAAGTCCGAGCTCGTCTATCCTCGGCTGGAGCCGGTCGACGAGATCCTCGCGTCGATCGAGGCAGTGACGCACGACGAGGTGCGTGCGGTTGCTGCCGACGTGCTCGCGCGGCCTAAGGCACTCGCCGTGGTCGGCCCGTTCGATGATGCGAACGCCTTCGCCGCCGCGGCCCGCTGACCCGGCGGCAGCTGGGTTGCCCGCGTGCCGCTGCGGTGTTGCTGTCCCGGGCCCGCTGTGCGGGTAGGAATCGCGTGCCAGGAGGCCAGCGATGATCAAGGTCGGAGTGCTCGGCGCCAGGGGGCGGATGGGCTCGGAGGTATGCCGGGCGGCTGGCGCTGCGGCTGACATGGAAGTGACCGCCGCGGTTGACGTCGGCGATCCGAGGGACCCGCTCGGCGAGTGCGACGTGGTCGTTGACTTCACTCACCCCGGTGCGGTCATGGACAACCTCCGCTGGTGCATCGCCAGCGGGCGCAACGTCGTCGTCGGTACCTCCGGGTTCGATGACGCGCGGCTGGCAACTGCGGGGGAGTGGCTCGGGCAGGCGCCGGACGTCCGGGTCCTGATCGCGCCCAACTTCTCTGTCGGCGCCGTGCTGATGATGCACTTCGCGGCGCAGGCGGCGAGGTTCTTCGAGTCGGCTGAGGTGATCGAGCTGCATCATGCGGCCAAGGCGGACGCACCGTCAGGTACCGCGTCCAGGACGGCGTCGCTGATCAGCGCGGCCAGGTCGGCAGCAGGTCTCGGGCCGTCTCCCGACGCGACGGTCACCGCGGTGGATGGCGCACGGGGCGCCGTCCTCAACGGGGTGCATGTTCACTCGGTCCGGCTGTCCGGCCTCGTCGCGCACCAGGAGGTCCTGCTCGGCGGGCACGGCGAGGTGCTGACCCTGCGGCACGACTCGCTGGATCGGGCCTCGTTCATGCCGGGCGTGCTGCTCGGGATCCGGGGCGTCGCGTCGCTGCCCGCCGGGCTCACCTTCGGCCTGGATTCCCTGCTCGGAGTCGACTGACCGGTCGGCCTGGCCAGTGTCAAGATCATCCCAATTCAGCTCGTGCCGCTTGGCGTGAGGATAGTCCCAGCCAGACAGGCATTCTCGGCTAAGGCTGCCGCGCTCCGGCCGTTATGCTGGCGATTCCGGCGCCAACATTCCGTGGCGACCTGAACAAGGGGACTCACATGAGCGAGCTGACATCACTGTGGCCGGCCGATCGCCGCATCACCGTGCGGGACCTGCAGGAAGCAACCGGCCGGGGCGATCGCTGGACGCTGCTGACCAGTTATGACGCCCTGACGGCAGGCATCTTCGAGCGCGCAGGCGTTCGCGTCTTGCTCGTCGGTGACACATCCGCGCAGACGGTGTTCGGGTACTCCTCGACCCTCCCCGCGACCATGGAGATGCTCATCCCGCTGGTCCAGGCGGTGGTGCGCGGCACGAAGACCGCCCTGGTCGTTGCCGACCTGCCGTTCGGCTCTTATCAGTCGGGTCCTCAGCAGGCCCTGCACAGCGCTACCCGCTACCTCAAGGAGGGCGGGGCGCAGGCGGTCAAGCTGGAAGGCGGCCGCCGGGTGCTGCCGCAGGTCGCCGCGATGACCGCGGCGGGCATCCCGGTGATGGGTCACCTCGGCCTGACCCCGCAGAGCATCAACGCGCTCGGCAGCTACCGGGCCCGTGGCCGCGGCGGCGAGGCCGATGTGCTGCTGGACGACGCGATCGCCCTGGAGCGGGCCGGGGCATTCGCGGTCGTCCTCGAGGCCGTCCCGGCCAGCCTGGGCGCCCGGATATCTGACGCGCTGGCGATCCCCACGATCGGCGTTGGCGGCGGGCCCTCCTGCGACGCCCAGGGCATGGTGTGGCAGGACTTCGCCGGCCTCACCACCGGCCGGGCGCCGCGCTTTGTCCGGCGCTACGCGCAGCTGGCCGAGATCCTGTCCCGGGCCGCTGGCGATTTCGTCAGCGATGTCGCGGACTCGCGGTATCCGGGGGCCGAGCACAGCTACGCCTGACCCGCCGGCGGCGGTGCGGCTGTCAGCGGTACGGGCTGCCCGCGCGACTGTCGCGGCCCGGGCCGGCGCTAGCCGTGGGTTTCGCCGAGTAATCGGACCAGCAGCCGGGCCGAGTGCCCGCGCGGCTGTCGCGCGGCCCGGCCGGCGCTAGCCGTGGGTTTCGCCGAGCAGTCGGACCAGCAGCCGGGCCGAGTGCCCGCGCGGCTGTCGCGCGGCCCGGCCGGCGCTAGCCGTGGGTTTCGCCGAG
>WNFB01003978.1_pt1 | contig 13093 bp, 16 predicted proteins | sample 5400501 | NCBI WGS metagenome assembly WNFB01 (sample SAMN13153341, study PRJNA577476) | soil metagenome | isolation source: 200 cm saprolite under Douglas fir tree site 2 hole 1 | place: USA:California | collected 2015-04-18
CTGGGCGTCAGTGTCGATACCCAGGACCTTGCCATCGGGAGCTGACCGCTCAAGAATTGCCTTGGTGTGACCGCCTCCACCCAATGTGCCGTCAATGTAATGTCCTCCGGCTACTGACTGGAGAAACTTCAGCACTTCTTCCAGCATCACCGGCACATGTTGTGTTTCCATGGTATCCGTATTCAAACTAGAAGGGGATCGTTCCCCCCTCAGTTTCCAATCGCTCTTGATATATCTGCCAGTTTTCGCGCCCCCATACCTCAAAGTGATCGCGCACACCGGCCACCGTTACTTCATTTCCCAAATTGGCGTAAGCACGCAACTTGGCAGGAATGATCATACGTCCCTGGTTATCCAGCTCTACCTCGCTTGCGCTGGGATAGATGCGCCTTTCAAAGTCGCGCAGCTCATCGCTGGTTTTGCCAGAAGCTAGCTCAGCCGATTTTTCCTCCCAGACTTGCATAGTATACACCGATAAACAGGTTCCCATGCCTTTGCTTATGACCCCTCCGCGATCCATTTGCTGCCGGAATTTGACAGGGACCGCCATACGTCCTTTTGCATCGATAGTATGTTCATATTCGCCAAGAAACATGTTATAATCTCGTTATGATGACCTAACCCAACAAGAGTTCTAGCGGTGGCCCCTACGAGGTTTTCCTAAATATTCTCCCTTATTCAGGAATGCCTCACCGTTATTCTCCACCCACCCACTTGTCCCCACTTGTCCCCACTTGTCCCCACCGTTATTATAACAGAAAACTACCAAAAGGGAAAAGGGGGTTATCCACCAATTTCGTCTTACACAAGTGGATAACTTGTGGATAACTTTCAACAAGCAGATAAAATGATGCAGTTAATAGATGTACATTGATATACATTAAGAATAAATAGGGAATACGTGTTTCAACGACTTGTAAAAAATTGGTCGATAAAGCTGCATGACAGCGACAAGCCGACAGTTTTTCAAACTGCCGGCTTGTCGCTGTCATGCAGCTTTATCTTTTTTATTGCCATTGACACAACCGTACCAAACACCATACAATCAGCATAGAACGGAATGCGTAATTACTAACGGAAGACAAAAAGGATAGCTCCCCCATGCAACACTCTTCACCAGGAAAGCCTCATTGGCAACATGAACCATTACCCGAAGCCCGCGAGGTAGCTCCTGGCATCTGGAAAATCACATTACCTATACCCTTTCCCTTGCGCACAGTCAACCTGTACGCGCTCGTCGGTAATGACGGGTGGGCACTGGTTGATACTGGCATGGGTATGCCAGACGCTCGCACAGCCTTTGCAGCCGCACTACAAAAAGCCGGACTCAGTATCGATAGATTGCGCACGATTGTATTGAGCCACGATCATCCCGACCACATCGGGCTTTCAGGTGAGTTACGCGAACAGAGTGGCGCAACCGTGTATATGCATCCCATTGACGCAGAAAGTATGCGCATACTCTGGCAAAACATGTATCCTGAGCACTTCATGGATGTGTCGAAGTTTTTCAGGCAGCATGGTATGCCGACAGGAGAGCCGTGGTTCTCACAGGCCAACCCGGATCAGTTGCGCAACATCATTGGCGTACCCCCCCATGAAGCCATCACCCTGGTTGAGGATGGACAAGTCCTTGACCTGGCGGGTGAGCAGTACCGGGTGATCTGGACACCGGGACACTCCGACGGGCATATATGCCTCTTCCGCGAGCGCGATGGTGTCTTTATCGCCGCCGATCACGTGCTGCCGCGCATCACGCCGAACGTCGGCCTCTATTCGGAAAATGACCGCGCTAACCCGTTGGGAGACTACCTGCATTCTTTAAGGAAAGTTTCAGCCCTGCCGGCCAGTATCGTCTTGCCCGGACATGGTGAGCCGTTCAAAGACCTGGCTGCGCGTGTCGAAGAGATCATCGAGCACCATGAGCAGCGCGAGATGCAGATACTGACTCTATTGGATGAGCAGCCGCAACACGCCTATCGACTTGCCGAACAACTCTTTGGCAGCAGGTTGAAAAGCAACGAGGCCCGCCGCATGGCGGTAGCAGAGACGCTTTCGCACCTGGAATACCTGCGCATCGGCGGACAGGTCGAACAGCATAAGACGACAGATGGGCTGATTTTGTATGCGGCAGTGTAATGGTAGTGGGCGGTTGGAGTATGCTCGATGACACAGCCCGTCATCCTGTCCTATGTGCAGGTAGAGCCGCTCCTCGCCGCTCGCCAAAAGGGGCAGCTGTCAGTTGAGGTCTCACCGGATTTGGGCCTGTCAACAGTGACTGCTGCGATTACTCCAGAGGGTGTGCTTTTCCCGAGCGGAGAGCGATTGACCTGGCAGCAGCTTGAGAAAATCAAGAAATCTCAAGCCAGTTGCTTTATGATCGACGATGGCAGCATGAAGGCCATCCAGGTCTTCTCCGAGTTCACCAATCGCGTCTGTAGCCTCCTGCCAACGAAGCGCACGCCCAGCATGTTGATTGCTGGCTTTACCATGCACCGCATTGTAGATATTGACCCGATGCAGGATACCATAAAGAAGATCGCCACCATCTCCCCCATCGTGGGGCGCGTTCTGGATACAGCGACCGGGTTGGGCTACACGGCTATCGAGGCAGCCAGAACGGCTGAACATGTCGTGACCATCGAGCTTGATCCAGGGGCACAGCAGATAGCCCGGCTCAATCCCTGGTCGCGAGAGCTCTTTGAGAACCCCAAAATCGAGCAGGTGATGGGTGACGCCTTTGAGGTAGTGCCGACCTTCGAGGATGCCAGCTTTGATCGCATCATCCATGACCCGCCGGTCTTTAGCCTGGCCGGTGACCTGTATGCGGGGCTGTTCTATCAACAATTGTTTCGCGTGCTCAAGCGCGGCGGACGCCTCTTTCACTACATCGGCGACTTGAACAGTAAATCGAGCGGCACGGTGAGTAAGGGTGTCTTACGCCGCCTGCAAGAAGCTGGATTTACGAAGGTGGCGCGCAGGCCAGAGGCCTATGGCGTGGTGGCGTATAAGTAGGGTCTCACCTATCCGCGAAGGCGCAGATCTCTCTTACCCCGCGCTCAACCTCTTCATCTGAAGCCGCCAGCGAGATGCGCACAAACTGTTCCGCTACCGAGCCGAAGCCGCTGCCTGGAGCCACGGCTACATTGCGTTCGCGCAGCAGGTCAAGCGCGAACTGCCGTCCCCTGGATTGCTCCCCAGAGCGGCTGGCGACATCTATCAACACATAAAAAGCTCCATGTGGAGTATAGACGTAGCGGCCCAGTTCTTTGAGCAAACCCACTGCCAGGTCCCGGCGGCGGCGATACGTTTCCCGCATCTCGGCTACACAGTCCTGTGGGCCAGCGAGGGCCGCTACAGCCGCTCGTTGTACCAGTGTACTGACGTTCGTGGTACTGACGTTCAGCACGTCTGTAATCGTCTTCATCAGCTCAGTTCCCGTGGCGAGGTAGCCGATGCGCCAGCCGGTCATGGCGTAGGTTTTGGAGAAGGTGTAGATGCAGATAACGCGCCCGCTATCAAACTCGGCACGGGTGAGCATGATGGCCGGGCTGACATGTTTTCCTTCAAATAAAAGTTCGTCGTAGCACTCGTCGGAAAGCAGGTAGAGGTCGTGGCGGCGGGCAAATTCCAGCAAGTCAGCCACAAGCTGCTCAGGAAACACGGCCCCCGTGGGATTGCCGGGACTATTGATCAGCAGTAAACGTGTACGAGGAGTTACCAATCGTTCTAGCTGTGCGATTTCGGGGAGCCATTCGTTCTGTGGGTCAAGCGGATAGAATATGGGGGTGACACCACAACAGGCAAGCTGCATACTGTACTGCGGCCAATGGGGATCAGAGATGAGTACCTCGTCACCTGGACCAACTGTGGCAATGAGGGCCGCCATAACGGCTCCAGTACCACCGATGGCCACAGCCGTTTGCTGCGGGCTAACAGAGTAGCCATTGACCCACTCGATTTTCGCCGCCAGCAATTCGCGCAGCCAGGGCCAGCCAGGCGGAGGCCCGTAGGTCAGCGTCTCACTTTCAATGCTATGAATGGCTGCCCGGCGAATGTGTTCCGGCGTGCGAAAGCTTGGCTCACCAATATGGAGGCGCACTGCCGGCGGCAACACTTCTCCACGAGCCTCCGCCTCCTGCTGCAACTGCTGTGCAAATGCCCCCAGGGTAGTGATATCGTTGATCGGCAAATCGTGGATATGCTGTTTACCGGATTTCATAGACCTTACTCTTCATCTCCATTTGGATTGAGAAGAAGTTGTATGGCCTCCTCAGCAGTCGGCACTGTGGTCATTTTGATGATCAAATGCAGTAATATTGCAGTATCTTCAATACTGTCTACTTGCTTCTTGCCCTGGCGCACTATCTTTGGAAAACGTGTGCGAATAACATCCAGTAATGCTTCGCGCTGTCGTTGAAGTTCTTGCTGAAAGGCCTCCTGGCGACCTTTTTCAAGACCTTTCTCAAGACCTTTCTCAAGACCCTTCTCGAGGCCTTCTTCGAGTCCTTCCGCTCGACCTTCTCTCAAAATCCTCTGGTAAGCAGGGGTGTTTCGTAATATCTCATTTAGCACAGCAAACCTTCCTTCGAGCCAATTCTGATCGGCTTCACTCTTGAATACTAACGACGCTAACAATTTTGTAATCGGCAGCAGGTTGAATTGCTCAGCTACTTCTAACCCTGTGATGACCTCCTCCACTACTTCATGCCTTGCGCCATCTTTGGTCAAAATCAATAGGGGCAGGAGCCCTACGCGGCCTGTTTGCCTGATTTCTTCTGCGGAAAGCTCTCCAAGCTCAATGCTTAAATAATGAAACCGCAGTATCTCGCGACCACCAGGAGTCCTCCAGACTAAAGGTGGTTTCGGTACATCACCGTCACTCTTCAAGTAAATCACGCACGAATAGACAGGCAGCTTATGTATACGTCTTGCCTCAAAATTATATTCTAAGAGCCGTTCAGCTATGTTTGGGTCATTGGTCGATTGAAATTCAAAATGAGCTAAAAAAAGCTTGTCATCTTCGATAGCTTCCACCAGGGCATCTGCATCAATAGTGCGTTTTTTGAATTCAGTCAGCATTTTTCCTGTGACTTTTGCTCCCTTAAATAACCATGCTACAAAATCTTGTGCGTTATCATTGATAAGCATTTTTAAGCCGTCATCCCAATCCCCAGGCATAGTGATACCCTCCTACCTATCTATTTTAACTACAGTGTAGCATAATGGGGATAGCCTGTCGAGTTGTCAAAATCGCAGAAAAGCCATTTTTGCGATAGATCAGGCAGTGTGCTTGTTTATTTTCCGTACCAACCCCACCAGCAGCGCAATGCGTATTGGCAGGTAATCAAGTTCGACATACTCGCCGGGATTGTGTGCCAACCCTCCACCTGCACCCAGGCCATCTATAGTAGGTGTACCTACAGCCGAGGTATTGTTGGCGTCGGACGCTCCTCCGCTGCCCACATCCTCGATCTTCAAGCCTAGCTCGCTGCCGGCCTCTTTCGCCAGTTGCACCAGGTGGGCGTTGCGCTTATTGCGTTCAAAGGGCATACATACCATACTACCACTGACCGTGATTTGCGTTCCCTGCAGGACGTTTTGAGAAGCTACCTTGCGCATAGCAGCCTCGATAGCCTGAATAGCTGCTGAGTCGCTGGCTCTCACATCCATATCAAAGTAGGCATAGTCTGGTACCACGTTGGTACGCTCGCCGCCGTGGATGATGCCAACGCTGAGCGTTGTGCCGGGGATGGTGCCGTTGAGTGCCTGCATCTTCTGTACCTGGTAGGATAGTTCAAGAATGGCATTGCGCCCGTGCTGCGGCTCGACGCCCGCGTGGGCGGAGACACCACGTACCTCGACGCGATATTGCCCCGAACTGCGACGCGAAGAGACGACCGTGGCGATTGCCCGGCCTGGCTCCAATACAATTGCCGCGTCGGACTGTCGCGCTAACTCTTCTATCAGCGGTTTGCTGCTGGGAGAACCAATCTCTTCGTCGCTATTGCAGACGAAGGTCACGCTCTGGTAGTTTGCCTCCTGCGCCATCATAAGTATATGTAAGCCGTACATACCGATGAGCACGCCCGATTTCATGTCCAGCACGCCCGGCCCGGTGGCGATACGCCTTCCATCTTGCTGGCTGATCGCGAACGGCCGGCGTTGTGCCTCTCCTTCGGGAAAGACCGTATCGATATGACCAATTAAGAGCAGGCGAGGCCCTTCAGGTGCGCTGCCTGTGTGTGTGGCGACGAGGTGGTTGCCATATTGCTCTTGCCGGTCAATGTGGGTGGAGAAGCCAAACGACTGAAAACGTTCCTGCAAATAGGCTCCCACGCGGTCGATGCCGGCCCTGGTATAGGTGCCGGAATCGATATTCACAATGGTTTTCAAGTCGTCCAGGTATTGCCCCATAAGCTGCTCGGCCTGTTCAACGAACTGGCGTGCATTCATATCGCTCCTCCTGCCTTGAACTGCGCGATCTCTTCGTCTGTGTAGCCAGCTTCGCGCAGTAGCTCGCCGGTATGCTCGCCCATCGCTGGCGGAGGATAACGCAGTTCGTTTTCGACGCCTGATATGCGTGGGAAACTTGGCAAGGTAAGAAAGACCTCGTCGCCGCTCTGGCTGGTGACGGTGACACCGCGAGCCTGGGCCTGTGGATCGTGCAATGCCTCGTCAATGCTATAGACCGGGCCAACGCAGGTATCGAGATCGCCTAGCTCAGCAACCCACTCGTCTCGCGTCTTTGTCTTAAAGATGGCACGCAGCATATCCATTGCCTCTTCGCGCTCTCCAGGCCCCACCGGTAAATGGAAGGGCAGCAGTTCAAGGTGTCCAATGTGAGTACAGAAGGTATGCCAGAATTTTGGCTCTAGAGCGGCCAGGGTGACGTGTTTGCCATCTTTTGTCTCATAAATATTGTAACAAGGGAGGCCACCATCAAGGGAAGAATGTCCAGGCCGGGGTGCCTTGCCTGTATTCAGATAGTCAGTAGTAGCCAGTGGCAGAAGTGACATCACACCTTCGGTCATCGAGACATCGATTTTGCGTCCCTCGCCCGTCTGCACTCGACCCACAATGGCGGCCAAGATACCCATGATAGCCATATAGCTGCCGCCGGCCAGGTCGCCCAGTTGGGTCGGTGGCATGACAGATTCGCCATTTGGTCCGCGATTATAGTGGAGCAGTCCTGCATAGCCGGCATAGTTCAAATCATGTCCGGCTCGCAGGCGATAGGGGCCATCCTGCCCGTAGCCACTGATCGCGCAATACACAATGCCTGGATGAACTGCTTTGAGTTGTTCATAGCCCAGGCCCAGGCGTTCCATCACGCCAGGACGAAAGCTCTCCAGCACCACGTCGGCATTGCGCACCAGCCGCAGAAAAATCTCGCGTCCCTGCTCCGTTTTCAGATTCAAGGTGATGCTGCGCTTATTGCGATTGATGGCCACAAAATACAGGCTCAGGCCACCAGGACCCTGCGGCGGCATAAAACGTCCATAATCGCCGCTCCCCGGCTCCTCAACTTTGATGACATCGGCCCCAAAATCCGCCAGCATCTGCGATGCATAAGCTCCGGGAAGCAGGCGTGAGAGGTCAAGAATACGTATGCCACTGAGAGGCAGGCTCATCGCTATCTCCTTTATGAGGGGAGTAATTATTTACACTATATTCAGTAGGGTAGCAGGGATGGATGGAAATTGTCAATATTGGGACCTGGCGAGAGGTGAGGTTCATGATTTTGCGTCGAGCGTGGGGCGAGCATGGCTGAGGCAAGCGCAGCCACTACTATACGCGAGATGCGGGTCGTGCGTGTATAGTAGTGGCTGCGCTTGCCTCAGCCATGCAAAATAAGGAGATGTCAATCATGCGCAACTCCAGCTTCCTGAAACATGTACTGTATTGGTGGCACCAGAGAGGTCTATCTCCAGAGTTCCAGATTTTGTGTCGCTATTGATGGTAGCCTTAGCAGGTAGGTTGCCGGAGTTGCCCCATACGGTGGATGGGGATAACGGCTGCTGGGAGAAAACGACGAAGATATGGCCAGTGTTGTAGGTGGCGGGTCCTGTGTAGGAGGTTAGGACATGGCCACATTTTCCACAATAGCGAGCTTGGTCGGGTAACTCTGATCCGCAAACGGTACAATGTTGCATGGCGGCTGTTCCTCCGTCCAGAGAGTGATACAAGAAAGTATATCATAGTAGAGAAATGAGAAGGCTGGCACTCAACGAGTGCCAGCCTTCTCATTTCTCTATACAAACTCTGCATTCACGACGCTAATTTGGAGTGTCCAGCCTCTTCGGGCGAAGATGTTGACCTGGCAGCTTTGTTCTTCTTGACAGGTATAGGGTCACTCGCAGCCTGATGTTCTCGTTGATATGCATCAGAGCAGCGATTGTACTCCTCCATCGCCAGCACATAGGCGTTGTACATACGCTCAAGAACCGGTAAAGTTGTTCCGCGCTGCTCCGCCATGGCCAGATCGTACCACTTCTGCTGCATGCGCTTTTGTGCGTACTCAAGCTGAGCTTCGGTCATCAATAGTACCTTCTTACTACTTTCTTTCTAGCCAGCAAGCTAAGAGGCTTTGCTGCGGCTCTGCCGGTATTCCTGGCTGAGTTGAGCTATCAACTCTTTGGCAGTGGCATAGCTCATACTATCTGCATTTTCGGGTTCAGGCTTGCCCAGATGTTCGCAAAGCTTGCGAATACTGGTCAGCTGCTGCTCCGTAGCGGCGGTATCGGGCGCGATCTCTGATGTAGTAGGAGTGGCAGGATGACCATTGCTGTTCGTTGCCGCAGGACGCACAGTGACTAGCGACTTTCGCGCGTTGCTATTCGCCAGGTCGTTGCTCTCGGTAGAGGTTGTACTTCGCTCTACAGGGGAATCTACGATGCGATGGGCCTCATCCAATTCGGGCGCGAACTGTGTGCCGTATCCCAAAGCTGCTAAGGCGCGACCTATGCTTCCAGTCTCAGCTTTCTCTATGTAATCGGGAAAGCTCGCCGCACACTCTGATTTCGTGCCGGTGGCCCTGCCGCCTTTACCGTCCGTAATCGTGGCCTTAAACCGTGCGTAGCCTTTAGCTCGCTTCACTACCTTCTCACTGCGCCTTTTTTCGGCGTTCCAAACATAGATCTCTTCCTCCATCTCCCGGTCAAGGTCCACTTCTACTTCCTCGGTGTCAATTGTTCCCTGCGGGCAGAGAGAGCGGAACCAGACAAGACGCCACTGCACTGGCAAATAGTCTTTGGCACCTTGACTAGACTTGATCTGCATAATGTGTTCGCTGGGATTAAATGCCTGGGCCTGACTGGGCTGCTCTAAATTTTTCTGTCCATTACCTCTGTTACTCTGGCTGCTCATCTGTGAAACTCCTGTTCTGATTATTTGAAATTTTGTTCTAATTTATTATACAAGGGACAACATATTCTGTCAAGTTGGTTGACACAGTTGTGGCTGTGTATCTACCTATATATTCTTTTTGGGAGGGGAAAAGGAGGTATTTTTGCGGCACAGAAGTTTAGCGATCACCTTTTGTGATGACTATATTAAAGGCTGGGTGTCTATAAACCAATACAGGAGCGTTTTTGACAGAAGAGCAATTTCAGTATACTATATCCGTGTCGGATATAGCTGTCTATTCAATAGCCTTGTTTTCATCCGAGAGTTACCAAGTAAGCAAAAAGGAGATTTGCTATGTCTATAAGCTTACGTTCAATTACCAAGGAGAATTGGCGTCAATGTGTCGCGCTACAACTTGGAAAGGGTCAAGAGAGCTTTGTTGCGCCAAATGTCCTTTCACTGGCTCAGTCGAAATTTGAATCAGTTCGTATCCCTCTTGCCATTTATGCTGGCGAGACAATGGTTGGTTTTATTATGTATAACAATCAGCCGCTCGATGATGGAAGCTATCGGATCTCACGCCTCATGATTGACCAGGAGCACCAAGGAAAGGGATATGGACGTATAGCTGTCGTGGAAGTGATTGAACGCATGCGACAGATCCCAGAATGTACGGAGATTCTGGTGGAATACTCTCCTGAGAACGTTGTTGCTGCACATTTATACACGAGTTTGGGCTTTGAACCCTTTGGCAAGACGGAGTACGGAACTGTCAATGGAAAGATCGATTACGATATTATTGCACGCCTTCGTCTAACGTAGCACGTCTCTTTTGCTCGTTCTGAACAGTTTCATCGGGCATTCTTGACGACGGATGGTAGAGTCGAGTCCTTTATGATAGTTTTCCATTTTCCTCACGGTAAATTCCGAAACGTCTCAATGTCGAACTCAATACGTCAGTTACTGTATCAATCATGCTCGCTTGATTGCTTACTGTCAATTCATATAATGCTACCTGTTCATGCTGCTTCAGCGTATCTAACCAGGGATGAGATTGCAATGCGATAGTGCCTAAAAGAAGGTGAGAATGATGTAGTACGTCCAGAAGCACACTTTTGAACTGATCTGAACATGCTTGCATCGGGCCAATCTCATCAATCACGAGGAGTTTCTTTGTTGCTACTGCTTCTTTTATAGCCGCTATCCCGATTGCTTCCAGGCAATCCAGGTCGACGCCATATCTCCCGACACGGATGGGACTCTCAGATTGCACATGAGCCAGGATGCCGTTTCGTCCATCGAACGTCACCAGTCGAAATCCCACCCGTTTGTCCTGATCATACCCCTCTTCTGTCTCTATCTCTTCGGTATAAAATCCCCCGCACTGTTCCCTCCCAAGAATGTCAATCATGTTCTTGATCGCTCTGGTTTTGCCGACTCGTGGCTTTCCCGTAAAGAGGTATGCTTGACTCATTTCCAGTACCGCCTGATATTGCAATGGAAGAAGATTTCCCGCAACCTCCTCAATGTGAAGGGAATGCAAGCTTTGGGGTGAAAGCCTTCTCCAGCCTGAACACCGCTTCGTTGTGAGATTCCTGCTTTTTACACTGTTCAAGAAGGGAACGTATCGGTTGCTCTCGGTTGTGTAACTGGATCGCTCTCACAATAGGTAATGCATCGATGAGGCAGCTACAGCAACTGGTGACATCCCCCTCAGCAAAGTAGGTTTTCGCTTCTTCTATGAGTAAGTTCACCTGCCACCGTGTTAGTTCCGGACTGAGGTTTTTGCGTGCGATGGCGAATGCGTTATGCGCCTCATGGAAACGACGAAACATGCGTAGGGCTTTTGCCCGTTCGATGTAGATGCTGGTTAAATCGGTTTTGACAAAACTGCCATCGGGTTCCAGATTGCCTTTGCGTGCTATGCGACCAGCTTGATCAAAATACGCGATACTCTTGTCCTGCAAGGTCTTGCTCTCTCCTGCAAGATATGCTTGCGCCTCCCCAGCTATTTGGTAACACTTCCCCTTCAAGGGGTCACATAACAGATCATTATCAGCATAAAAACAAGCCGTTTCTGCGTCCTGAAGAGCCTGCTCATATTGTTGTTTTTGATAGCGAATTCTGATACGACCAACTAACGAGGCTGCAATAAGCTCTGCGTTCTTGAGATGCAAGGCAATAGAGACCGCTTCATTGATGTAGTCGAATGCTTTGTCAACCTCCATGCGCTCCCGTGCTATTAATGCAGCAAGTCGAAAGAACCGACAACGTACAGCATCAAATTGATCGCGCTGAACTCCTGTTGCATCCTTTGCCTCTTCATTGAGCATCTCAAAACAGAAGTCAATGTTCTTCGCGGCTCGTTCTATACTGCTGGTGTAGTAAAACTCCCAACTTAAGGCGAGCGTTCCTTCGTAAAATGCCATTCTTCGGGCATCAGTAATGCTGTCTGCTTCCAAGAGTTCACTCAACAGAGGTGTAGCATTTCCTTCTTCGTACAAAGCCAAGGATGATAGCCCTAGAAGAATGGGGGGGATGTGCAACGCTTTCGCCAAAAGTATTCTTCGTGAGATGAGTTGTGGCATGACGCTGTTTTGATCGCTTTCCAGCATTTCTACGTACCGTTTGGTACATCCTAAAATGATGGCTAATGCTCCCTTTTCTAAGCCACTCATCTTGCGATAGTAGCGAATCACCTGCCCAATATGAGGAAAGTTGCCTTCTCCTGGAGTGAAGTATCCATACACATACCACCAATAATACTGTTTGCTCATGTCTTTACCTACCCACCTTGCCGTCTATTTTGCTAACCGAAGTATAGTCTGCTCATTTCAATATTACAATGGTTGTTCTGTCTGCTTGCGAAAATGGTTTTCATTTCTGGATCATGGTCTATTTACCAATAGCATGTATGTGGGTATCTTACTTGAAGTGCTTGTTTTACGAACAGTGGAAAAAGCAACCAAGAAGGAGGAAATACCATGCAGGAGAACATTAGTGAGTTTGCCCGTCTGATGCGACAAATCGAACTGGAAAACGAAGCAGCCCAACGTGGTCTCTTGGGTCTGGCCTCTGGCACCGCCCGGCACGATTTCATCGCTGCCCGCGACAATAGCATCCACGTCATGCATCAAAATCTGATCGAACTGGTGGGGCCGGATCAAGCAATCAAGATCGTCGCCGAAACGCTCTGGTCGCCCGCTGATCGGGAGGTGTCGTGATGCAACAGCAACAGAGACCGGTCTCGAAGACTTCAGCGCAGGCGACGCAGCCCCTTGACATTGATGCCGCCCGCAGTGCTGCCGCGTTCCGAGCCTATCTGCAGCAATACGAACTCCATCCCCTGGATGTGTCAATCACCTCCAAGGTGAGATATCTGAGCGTGTGGAACCTCATCAAGGGGAAGCCGATCACTGCTGACCATGCGGCGCGTGTGCGCCTGGGACTCTACATCATGACCAGCGTCCCGTATACTGCCCCCATCCTGCTGCTGGCAGAGGAGGCCGCACTCGACCAGGAAGATGGCAGCAGAGCAAGCAGCAGGAGGGCACCGTGAACCAGCCGGAGCCAATCATGACTGTGTATGCACAGCCTTGTGAGTTACCCGCTGTGGATGCGGCGGTGGTGAGTTATCTCAGTTTGATCGAGGCCACCGTTCCCGACACCGCCGTGCGTGCCCATGTGATGAGCAAGCTGCGCTCCTTGCAGCAGCGCTATCAAGCACTATTGCAACCAACCCACA